>Ga0187852_1001716_pt1 | contig 19706 bp, 18 predicted proteins | sample June2016WEW_6_40_FD_134511 | JGI IMG/M metagenome (GOLD analysis project Ga0187852, IMG submission 134511) | Peatland microbial communities from SPRUCE experiment site at the Marcell Experimental Forest, Minnesota, USA - June2016WEW_6_40 | ecosystem: Environmental > Terrestrial > Soil > Wetlands...
GTCCCGGGGATGGGGACCACTTGCCGTCCCCGGGCGAGCACCCACGCCAGCGCCACCTGGGCCGGGCTGGCCCCGACCCGCCCGGCGATCTCACGCACCCTGCCGACGATGGCCAGATTGGCGCGCAGCGGCTCCTGCTGAAAGCGCGGAAGATCGCGGCGAAAGTCGTCCTGGGGCAGGTCGTCGAAGGACGAGAACCGCCCGGTCAGGAAACCCCGTCCGAGCGGGGAGAACGGGATCACGGCGATCCCCTGCTCAGCGCAGTAGGGCAGCACCTCCGCGAGCAGGTCGCGGGTCCAGAGCGACAGCTCGGACTGCACCGCGGTCACGGGGTGCACCGCCTGCGCCCGCCGGATCTCGTCCACCGACACCTCGGAGAGGCCGATGCACCGTGCCTTTCCCGCCGTCACCGTGTCCGCCATCGCGCCCCAGGTCTCCTCGAGCGGCACCTCGGGATCGACCCGGTGCAGCTGGTAGAGGTCGACATGGTCGGTACCCAGCCGGCGCAGGCTCTCATCGATCGACCGGCGCACGTGCTCAGGCCGGCCGTTCCTGCCGGCGCCGGGGGAGGCCGTGCCTGATCCAGAGGGCCCGTAGCCGGAGAGGCCGGAGCCGCCCATGACCAGTCCGACCTTGGTGGCCAGCACCGCGTGCTCGCGATGGCCGCCCGCCAACGCCCGGCCGACGAGTTCCTCGTTGGTGTACGGACCATAGGCGTCGGCGGTGTCGATCAGGGTCATGCCGAGGTCGAGCGCCTGGTGGACCACGGCAATGGACGTGGCGTCGTCACGCGGGGTCGCCATGTCGTACGAGGCCGTCATGCCCATGCACCCGAGCCCGATCACGCCGACCTCGGGGCCATCGCTGCCGAGCGTCGTGGTGCGCATCGTCATAGCCTCCGTCTCACTCCGCCGCTCCTCCGGCGTGCAAGGCCGCGGCACGGTACTCCTCCTCGGTGACGTGGGCCCCCCAGGTCGCGCTCTGGCCCGCACCGTCGACTTCGACCATCGACAGATGGGTCATGAAGCGGTCGGGCGAGGCACCGTGCCAGTGGTCCTCCTCGGGCTCGAAGAAGACCCGGTCCCCGGGGCGGACCACCTCGACAGTGCCGCCACTGCGCTGGACGCGCCCGATCCCCTCCGTGACGTAGATCGTCTGCCCGTTGGGATGCGTATGCCAGGCCGTCCGGGCGCCCGGGGTGAAGTGGACGCTGCTCGCGCTCAGGCGGGACCCCCGCGACGGGGTCGCCACGGTGTCCACGTACACCCCACCCGTGAACCATGCGCTCGGCCCCGCTGTCGTCTCCATGCCGTTCCTGCTGATCACCATGGATCGTCTCCTCCCGTCCGCGCCCCTGCCTACCCCGAGGGCATCACGATACGGGACGCGCAGCGGAGGCCTCCCGTACCGACGGTCGTCAGCCCCCACGGATTCCACGATACGTCCGAGGAACCGCCCTCCCGCGAACTCATCGCCCGATCGAGGGATGCCTACCCGACGACGAACGCCTGCGCCCTCCAGGCCATTCCACCGTCGGTGGTCGTCCAGATCGTCTGGTCGTCCCCCACCCAGCGGCCGGTCGTCGAGTCCTCGAATCCGAGCCAGAGGTTGACGCCAAGCGGCGACGAGCTGAGATCGACCTGGTCGGTGGCGGCCGTGGACCACTCCTCCCCGCCATCGGTCGACACCAGCAACGTCGAGGTGGCCGATGTCGCCGGGCCACCGCCGGACTCCGGCGGGCTGCCGACCACCAAGGTGCCTGGGGTCGGACTGGCGATGAGACCCCAGGCCGATGCCGGCGCCGCCAGTTGGGGGCTCCACGACGAGCCGCCGTCGTCGGAGGTCACGACCGTCGGTGCCTCCGGCTCACTGTTGGCAAAGCAGAGTGCGGCCAGGTACCCGCCGGGTGCCGCGGCAAAGCTGATGGCGCTGTCCGCAGGGACCGTGGTGCTGACGCACGGGTCGGTGAGCTGCTGCCACGTCTGGCCACCGTCCAGGGAGCGGAAGAGGGTGGTGAACGGCTCGCCACCCACCGGGTTGCCGTAGATGGGGAGATAGATGGTCCGGCTTCCCTGGAGGATGAGGCTGGCGGTGTCGATGGCCCCCACGGAAATGTCGAGGGCGCCGGGAATCTGCAGCAGCGTCCGCCAGGTGTCAGAGCCGGCTGGGGCCTCCTCCACGGTGCGATTGCACGGTCCGGGGCAGCCCCCGTGGTCGTAGACGACGCGGAAGACGTTTCCATCCACTGCCTCGAGGGTCTCGACCGGCGGGCTGGACACCGGCTGCCAGGTTTGACCGCCGTCCACCGTCATGAAGAGGGACGGGCCGAAGAGGTAGCCGATGGAGGCGGTGGCGAAGCGAATCTGGCTCACGCAGGCGACCTGCTGGCAATCGGCGGTCTGAGGCGGGGTGGGACCGTAGAACGACACGGCGGGGCTGGGCAGCCGCTGCCAGGTGGCGCCCCCGTCGGTGGTCGCCGCCACCGCCGGGCAGAGCTGGCCCGCGCAGGGCACCGCCGCCAGGGCCCACCCCATGGAGTCGCTGACCCAGGTCAGGTCAACCACGTACGGTCCAGCCGAAGCGGGAAAGGGGGTCGGGGGGAGGTAATCCTTGCCCGGGGGGAGGGAGGAGCTCGATGTGGCGGAGGGAGACGTCACCGTCGCGGTGGAGGCTGCTCCCACCGGCGTTGCAGACCTCGACGGCTGGGTGACGGTCCCGCAGGCAGCCGACATCAGCGCGACCGCCGCCAGCCACTGGAGCTTCACCCTCTGGCCCTCCGGCCACCGGGGACGTGAGCGCCCCCACACCGCTACCTACGCCCAGCGGGCCGCGGGCGTGACGTCCACTGACCAGCCAGCCGGCCGGGCCTCACCCAGACGTGAGCCACCGAGATCGACACTTCGTCACGAACTATTCGTGACGAAATATCCCCACGCGAAGGGTAGCTGTCCGTCGCAGCGCGCCAGTCCGCGCGCCATTCCCAGCCAATCGGCCGACCGGTTGGCCGGCCCGGCTCAGATTGGGGGTTGGCGCGTCGAGCGTTTCCTGATGCATCGGGTCGGGTGGACGGGCCCGCGGCAACGCCGGCGGTGGTACCCACCCGCCAGTCTCAGCGCGGCCGATGCAGGCGGCCGCGGGCCGCGGACGCGACCGCTCGCCCGCCGCAGCTATCGGAGGGGCGTCGTGAGCGACCTGGAATGGCAACCGCGCCGCCGGTCGCGGCCGTGGTGGGTCGCAGCGCCCGGGTGTCTCGTGCTGCTGGTCGTTGCGGCGCTGTTCGTGGTGTTCGGCTTCTCGATCGACAACATCAGCTTCTTCCAGGACGGACTCCTGACCGCCAGCGTCGCTTCGATTGTGGTGTGGCTCTACGCGCTGCCGATCCTGAGCCTTGGCCGGCCGCTCCGGCTCGTGCCTCGCGCGGTTCGCGAGAACCCGCTGCCCGGCGCGGTGCGATGGTGGGGCTTCGGCTGCTCGATGTGGGACGCCTACAGCTGGCTGCTGGTGACGCCCAACGCCTCGGGGTTGGTTCGGCCCTGGCTCACTCCCGCCAGCTACGCCCTCGTGCTCGGAGCCGCCATTCATGGCTGCAATAGGGGATCGATCGCGCCCAGCCAGACGGGCCTCGTCGCCCGGCTGCAGCGCCGGTGGGCCGTGTCCCTCCACGCTACCCGGTCTTGGAGATCGTCGGCACCGGCTGCGGCGCCGGGCCTCCCGCTCGAGGACCCGCACTCGAGCCGCCGGTCGAGCGCCGGGGTGTCCCTCCCGCATGGCCCGGGGACGTGGCGATCCCCGCATCGGACGCCGCGGGACCGTCGGACCCAGCACCGCCCGCACCGTCGACACTGAAGCTCAGCCGGCTGCGGACCCGCGTCAGCCCAGCCAGCACCGGCACGCCGAGCACGATCACGGCGAGGGCGTCCCCGGCGGCACGGAACGTGTCCCACACCGCCGACGTGGCCAGGTAGAAGCGGCCGAACCGCTGCAGCAGCGCCGCGGTCCCCGCCCCCGGCAGGAATCCGAACGACGGGCTCCCCCGGTAGAAGGTGGTCCAATCCCAGACGTCGAGCAGGGCGCCGTAGGCGTAGCCGGCGATGACGGCCACCACGGCCAGCGCCGCGATGTCGCGCACCCCCGGAGTGGATCTCCGGTTGAGCCCGGCGATGCCCGCCACCGCCCCGGTCCAGCCGCAGCCGAACATCTCGTACGGCAGCCATGGTCCGATGCCCCCGGTGGCGACCGCCGATGCGAGCAGTGACGTGGCCCCGCAGATGAAGCCGAACGACGGCCCGTACACGTAGCCGGCGGTGAGGATGAGGAAGAAGATGGGGCTGAATCCGCCGACCCCGGTGACCAGCACCAGCCGGAGCGCTGCGTCGATGCCGGCGATGGCGGCGAGCAGGGCAAAGCGGCGGGCGTCCAGGCGGCGGGTCGCGAGCTCCACGGCGGCCAGGGCGGCGAGCGTCCCCAGCGCCAGCGAGAGCGCGACCACCGGCGTCGGCGCGCCGGAGAGGACGAACGGCCAGAGGAAGAGCGCCACCCCCAGGATCGAGACCGCCACCAGCATCATCGCGACGCCGCTACCATCGATCGCCGCTCGCGGGCGGCGCCGTCGCGCAGCTCGACCACCCGGGAGGCGACCGCGGCCACCAGCTGCTGGTCGTGGGTCGCCACCACCGCGCAGCCCCCACCCTGCGCGATGCGAGCCAGCGCGGCAATGAGCGACTCGCGCGCAGCGCCATCCATGCCCCGGGTCGGCTCGTCGAGGAGCACGAGCGATGGGGAGCCGGCCAGCACCGCGGCGAGCGCGGCACGCTGCCGCTGGCCGGTGCTGAGGTCGCGGGGGTCCCGGCCGGCGACGTCACCCAGGCCGAGCGCGTCCAGCAGCCCGCCGGCTCCGGCGGCCGAGCCGGTGCGGCGCAGCGTCCACTCGACCTCGGAGCGGACCGTGGCCCGGTGAAGCAGCGCCGACGGGTTCTGGGGCAGGTAGGCGATCCGGCCGGGGCGCCGCTCCACCCTGCCGGAGAGCGGTGGCAGCAGCCCGGCGATGGTGCGCAGGAGGGTGGTCTTGCCGCTGCCGTTGTCCCCCGTGAGCGCCACCACCTCGCCGGTGCCTCCCGTCAGCTCCAGGTCGTAAAGCACGGGCACCCGTCCGTGACCGGCGCTGACCCGCTGCAGCCGCCAGCTCAGCTCCGACGCCGGCGGCGCCGCGCGAGGGGGCGTCGAGGGGAGCGTCGCAGGCGCGCGCGGCGGGATGGACTCGACCGCGCGCCCATCGGCCATCAGCAGCCAGCGATCGGCGCTGGCGGCGACCAGGTGGTGGCGGTGCTCCGCGACCAGCGCCGTGGCGCCGGCCCTCACGGCGGCGCCGAGAGCCGCCAGCAGCGTCCGCGAACCCGTGGCGTCGAGCTGCGAGAAGGGTTCGTCGAGGACCAGCAGGCGGGGGCGCATCGCCAGGACCCCGGCCAGGGCCAGACGCTGCCGCTCACCGCCGGAGAGGGTGGCGACCGCCCGGCTCCGGAGGTGGGCGATGCCGCAGACCTCGAGCGCGTCCGCCACCCGGCGCAGCATCTCGGCACGCGCGATCCCGAGGTTCTCGATCCCGAAGGCCGCGTCGCGCTCCACGCTCGGGTACACCGCCTGCAGCTCGGGGTCCTGGAAGACGAACCCGACATCGCGGGCCAGCTCTCGGGTCGGGGTGCGCACGATGTCGTGACCGAGGACGCGTGCCCGGCCGCCGATCACCCCGCCGTGGAAGTGGGGGATGAGCCCGTTGCAGACCCGCAGCAGGGTCGACTTGCCGCTGCCCGAGGCGCCACTCAGGAGCACCAGACCGGAGCCGATCTCGAGATGCAACCCGTCGAGAGCGCGGGCCAAGGTGTCCGGATAGGTGTAGTGGAGCCCGGCGAACGCGAGGGTGTCCACCTACGACCGCACCCGCAGCGAGGGCAGGACCAACAGGGCGCAGCAGAGCACGGCCGGGACGCTCACCGCCGGCGCGGTGAGCACCGGGAAGGGGAACCAGCCGGGCGCGGCTCCGGAGAGGGTGAGCCCCAGGAAGGCGGCGGCGGCGAGCAGCGCCGTCACCGACACCAGGGCGTCGAAGCCGGTCCAGGCCTCGACCCCGAAGTGGGTGCGCGCTACTGCCCCGTAGGCGCGGGACTCCATCGCCTCGGCGAGGGTCAGCGAGCCCTCGATGGCGGTGAGCACCACCGGCACCGCCACCGCCGGCCAGTCGACGACCCGGCGGGCGCGCCAGCCCCGCATCCGCTGGGCGTCCCGGATCTCGGCGGCGCTGCGGACCGTCCCCGGGATCAGGTTGAGGGCGGCGCCGATCGCGGCCCCGGTGCGCGCCAGCGCCGGCGGCAGGGCGTCGACCAGCTCGTGCGGCTGGCTGACCAGGGTCAGGGGGGCCACCGCCAGCATCGCCGCCGCGATGCCGAGCCCGGTGGCGAGGCCGAAGACGAGCGCCTCCAGGGTCAGCGGCCCACCGATCGCGGGGATGGCGCCGGGCAGGCGGAGCAGCACGTGAGCGCCGGTGTGGCTGAGCAGGAGGGTCACCAGGGTGGCGACCAGGGCGGCGATCCCGATCCCGGCGAGCAGCAGCCGGGGGCCCGATCCGCGGCGTCCCCTGGCCAACAGGAGGTTGAGTGCGCAGAGCAGCACCATCCCCCGGTAGATGGGATTGCTGGTGGAGAGGGCGATGACCAGCCCCGAGGCCGACCATGCCGCCAGCGCGCGGGTGCTCATGTCCGCCTGCGCCGGAGCAGGAGCTGGACCACCACGAGTCCGGCCAGCACCCCGAACACCGCGGCCACCACCAGCAGCCCCGGCGAGAGCCCGGTGCCCGTGGCGGCGAGCGCGGCGGGCCCGACCCCGGCGCGCTGAGGATCGTCACCCGCCGCGATCACGCCGGCCGGCGGCCCGGCGGAGCCGGTCTGACCCGCGGTCGTGGTGGTCGCCGCCGGCGGCAAGGCGGGCGCCGTCGCGGGACCGGTGGCCGGCGCGAACGCCGCCCCCGCACCCGACCCGGACCCGCTGCCGGCCCCGGATGCGACGGCGGATGGGGTGGCGAGCGCGGCGGCGCAGATGCCGGCGGGCGAGGCCGGGGGCGGGTCGGGGCCGTCCAGGGGGTCGTAGCGGAATCCCTCGGCATCGCCGCTGGCGAACGTCAGGGTCGAGATCCCGCTGGCGGCGTCCTCCCAGGCGCCGCCCCCGCGGGAGACGAAGACGACCCAGTACGAGCCGCTCGTGGGCAGGCAGGCGCTGTACGACCCCGGCTCGTCGTCGATCTGGCAGACAGCTTCCCCGAGGCTGCCGTAAGCGGCGGTCGCGTCCTCGAGGCCGCTGGCCTGGAGGACCTCCTCCCCGGTGATGCTCGATCCGTCGAAGCCGATGCAGAGGCCGATCACCCGGCCGTCGCCGTGCTCGACGACGAGGGTGACGTGGCTCGTGTAGCTCGCGGCCGTGCACGGTGCCGTCGCCGTCGCCAGGTGCACCGCGCCGCCGCCGAGGCCGAGCACCGAGCCCAGCAGGGGGATGGCGAGCAGGCGGCCCAGCCGGGCGGCGGTCATCGTCGCGCCGCCAGCGCCCACCGGCCGGCGCCGGCCACCAGCCCCACCCCGAGGACGACGGCCAGGTAGATCAGCAGAACCGGCGGGGAGGTGCCGCCGGTGCCCCCTCCGGAGGGCGCGCCCGGGTTGACCGAGGCGGGCGCCGTCGCGGGCGGAGCGGTGGGCGTCACCGGTGTCGGTGTCGCCGGCGCGGCGCTGGGCGAGGTCGACGCCGCCTGCACCTGCGCCGCGACCGGGGCCGGCCCGCCGGCGGAGGCCGGCGCCGACGCCGCGGTGATCACGCCCGCCGGAGGGCTGGAGGCGGGCGGCGAGCTGGGCGTGGGAGTGGCCGAGGGGGAGGGCGTGGAGCCCAGGGTCGCCCGGGGCGGATACCACTGACGGCTGCCGAAGGGGATCGGGAAGGCGAGCCGCTCCAGTGCGGCGGGGACCTCGGCGGTCGTGAAGGGGTCGGGGCCGGTGTTGCCCGGGTAGGTGTAGCCCCCGTCCTGGTCCTGGGTCGCCTCCAGGTAGCCGAGCGGCGTCTCCCCCGCCACCGTCCACGCCGCCGCGACCGGGTCACCCCCGGTGGCGACGATCGCCTGCACCACCAGCGCCGTCGAGTCCGGGTCGCTGCCCGCACCCGCCTGGTACGGGAAGCCCCCGTCGCCGTCCTGCTGGCCCGCCAGCCAGGCCAGCCCGCCGGCGTCCCGCCCGTGGTCGCCCGCCGCGTCCAGCGCCATCAGCACCATCGACGTCGAGTTGGTGTCGCTGGCGTCATAGTCGGTGGCCGCGTTGGGGTCGTCCCGGTCGTCCCGGTAGTCCCACCCTCCATCGCTGTCCTGGGCGCTCACCAGGAACTGCACCGCAGCGGCCGGCACCGGCGCGCCGGCGGCCACCAGCCCCTGGATGGCGAGCGCCTGCGTGAAGGCCTCGCCGTCCCCGTACTCACCGGTCCCCGGGTCGTAGTAGCCGCCGAGCAGGCTGACCAGGTCCACCCCACCGAAGGCGGTGGGATCCTCCCCCGCCGCCACCACCGCCTGGATCAGCTCCCCGCAGTCCCCCGCCCCCGCGCTCGTCGCCGGGTCGGCCGGAGGCGCCGGGCAGGCGCCCGCCACATTCGCCGCCAGGTAGCTCATCACCGACACCCCCGAGGGTGCGGTCAGCGCCTTGGGGTCGTACCCGGCCGCCGCCGCCGCGATCGCGAACAGCTCGCTGTCCGCGTAGCCACCTCCCGGCTCCGGGATCGACCCGTCCGCCTCCTGCTGCGTCTGCAGGTAGCCGATCGCCCGCGAGGCCGGGTCCTCCTGCGCCTGCACGGCCCGCCCGGCCGGCAGGCCGAGCAGCGCGCACGCCGCGACGAGACCGGATGCCACCACCACACCGGTGCACCTGCGGGATACCGTCATCCCACGCTCCTCCGGCGGCGATCGGGCTCCACCTCGCCGAAGGCATCCTCGCCGCCATGAGGCCGTCCTCCCGTCACGCGCGGGGGTGGAGTCGTGCCTCGGGTCGGTCTCCTGGCTTGCGGCTCGTCGCCATCGGTCGCCTTCCCACGAGACCCACGTCTCGCAGTGGCACGCTGACCTCGGCTCCCCGCTCACAGTTGCGCGACAGCGCCGGATTCTCACCGGCTTCCCGTTCAACCCGGGGCGTTATTCAGGTGTGAGCGGCATTATGGCGCGGGCGCGCCCGCGCCCGGATTCGCCCCAGCCGCCGACCCCAGCGGGCTCCCGCCCGATCGACTCAATCCCAGCGGAACCGCCAGGAGGCGACCGCGATGGTGACCACCGCCCACACCGCCATCACCAGGCAATCGGTGGTGATGGAACTGAACCCTGCTCCGTCGTTCATGACCTGGTGCAGCGCATCACTGGCCCAGGCGAGCGGGAGGATGCGCGCGATGGTCTGCACCACCGTGGGCAGCGAGCTGATCGGGAAGAAGAGCCCGCTCAGGAACATGAGGGGGAAGGTGACCATCGCCGCCAGCGCGCGCGCCGACTCGCTGGTGCGGGAGACGCTCGTGATCAGGAAGCCGATGCCGACGAAGGATGCGGTCCCGAGCACGATCGGGGGGATCAGCAGCAGCCAGTTCCCGTAGTTCCTCGCCCCGAAGACCCAGGTGCCGAGCAGCACCAGGACCAGGATCTGGAGCAGCACGGTGAGGCCGCCGCCGACCACCTGGGCGGCCAGGACCGTCCGCGAGCTGACCGGGGTGGCGCGGAACCGTCGCAGGACGTGGGTCACGCGCTTCTCGACCAGACCGATCGCGACGTAGTTGACCCCTGAGAACAGGATGATGTAGGCGATCATCGAGGGCAGCATGTAATCCATCTCGGTGACCTGGTTGACCTCGGCGACCTTCGGAGAGCTCAGGGTCAAGCTCGGGTGGCCCCGACCCGCGAAGCCGGCCGTCACGTTGGCGACCACCGCGTCCGCGATGGCGGTGGACGACGAGCCGCCCCCCGCCTGGTAGATCCCCACCTGCTGCGGCGGTCCCTGACCCGCGTAGGCGGCACCGAAGCCGCTCGGGATCACCAGGACGGCGGTGATCGAGTCGTCCTTGAGGTCGGCGAAGGCGCTGGCGTGGCTTTTGGTGTGGAGGCTCACCCCGCTCACGTCGCCGAGCGCCTTCAGGTAGGCGGCCGACGCCGCGGTGCCGTCGTTGTTGACGGCGTCGAAGCTCACCGCGAGGCCGCTGCCGCCGAACAGCAGACCGAAGATGACCATGAAGAGGACGGCCAGCCCGAGGGTGAAGATCAGGGCGGTCCGGTTGCGCACCGAGGCGCGCACCTCGTTGACGGCCATGGCGCGGAAGGCACGGAAGGAGCTCATTCGCGGAGGCTCCGGCCGGTGAGGCTGAGGAAGACGTCCTCGAGGGTCCCGTGGCGGACCATCAGGTCGCGGATCGCTCCACCTCCAGCTCCAGATCCACCTCCGCCGGCGCCCCCGTCGACGTCGACGCCCGCGGCCCAGGGGGCGTGGGGATCGAGGAGGGCGTGGAGCACCGCCTCCGGCGTCCGGGTGGTGACGCTCACCCGGCCGTCGGCGACCACGCGCTCCACCCCGGGCAGCGTGCGCAGGGTCTCCGCGTCCAGCCCGGGCACCAGGGCGAACTCGATGGTGGTGCCGGGCGCGTGCTCGGCGATCAGCCGTGGTGGGGTATCCAGGGCGACGATCCGGCCCCGGTCGATGACCGCCACGCGGTCGCAGAGCCGCTCCGCCTCCTCCATGTAGTGGGTGGTCAGCACCACGGTCTTGCCGCGCTGCCGGATGCCCTCGATGACCGTCCAGATGTTGAGCCGTGCCTGGGGGTCGAGCCCGGTGGTGGGCTCGTCGAGGAAGACCAGGTCGGGGTCGTTGACGAGGGCCAGGGCGATGCTGAGCCGCTGCATCTGCCCGCCGCTCAGCTTGTCGGTGAAGGCGTCGGCCTTCTCCCCGAGGTTGAACTCCTCGATCACCTCGGCGACGGGTCGCGCCCGCCGGTACAGGGCCGCGAACAGCTCGACGGCCTCGCGGACCTTGGTGAAGGGCGGGAGGGCGGTCGCCTGGAGCTGAACCCCGATCCTCTCCTTGACCGTCTCCGGATGGGCGAGCACGTCGGTGCCCAGCACCTGGACGGCGCCGGCATCGGGGACGCGCAGCCCCTCGATGATCTCCAGGGTGGTGGTCTTCCCGGCCCCGTTGGGCCCGAGCATGCCGAACACCTCACCCCTCTCCACGGTGAAGCTCAGACCGTCGACGGCAGCAACGTCGCCGTAGCGCTTGACCAGCCCCTCGACGTCGATGTCTGCCATCTCTCCCCCCTGCCGCAAGCGGGCGGGCATCGGCTCAGCGCGCATCATAGCGGGCTCCCCCGAGCCGGCCATGCGGCCGACCGCGGACAGCTCGGCGGTGTGGCAGCTCGGTGGCTCCGCGGTGTGGCGGCCTGGGGCGGCGGTGGCCATTGGCATCTTCCCTCGCGGCTCGGCGTTTCAGACCATTGATTTGAAACGTCGTTATAGAACCACGTTCAGATACACTCTGTCAAGTGGCCAGACCGAGGACCCACGACGAGACGCTCCGCCTCCGCCTGCTCGACGAGGGTGGGCGGCTGCTGGCCGAGCAGGGCCCGGCGGCCCTCACCGTCCGCCGCCTCGCGGAGCGCGCCGGGACCTCCCCCTCGGCCGTCTACAGCCTCTTCGGCGACAAGTGGGGGCTGGTCGACGAGATGTTCCGGGAGGGCTTCCGGCGCTTCGCCGAGCGGATCGCCGCGCTGGAGCGGACGGGCAACCCGGCCGCCGACCTCAACGCCGTCGGTGAGGCCTTCCGGGCCAACGCCCGGGCCAACCCGCACCTCTACGACCTGATGTTCGGCGAGCCCTTCCCCGAGTTCGTCCCCGGTCAGGAGACCCGAGCTGTGGCCATGGGCACCTTCGGCGCGCTGGTCGAGGCCACCGGGCGCTGCGTCGACGTCGGTCTGCTGGAGGGTGACCCGCTCACCCTCGCCACCATCTTCTTCGGCATGGTCCACGGGCTCACCAGCCTCGAGCTGCTCGGGTGGCTGCCGTCCCCCGAGCAGGCCGACGCAGCCTGGAGGCGAGCCCGCCTGGCGCTGTACGAGGGGCTGAGGCGGGTCTCGACCGAGGTCTGACCCGTCAGGCCCGGCGTGGCATCCAGCGGAAGAATCGGAGCGCCACCAGCAGCGCGGCCGCGCCCCAGGCGAGCAGCACCAGCAGGTCCTCGCCGTCCCACCCGCCCGAGGACGGCTTGGCACCGTAGGCGGTGAGCATCGCCTCCTTGAACCAGTAGATGGGGAAGACGTTGGCGATGTCGTTGAAGACGGTGTTGCGGAAGCTGAAGAAGAAGCCCGAGATGAAGAGCAGCGGCAGGTAGCTGATGTTGATGACCGCGATGGCCGCGTCCGCGTTGGGGATGACCACCGTGATCGCCATGCCCAGCACACAGAAGACGACGCCGCCCAGCATCACCGTGACCGCGGTCGCCAGCCAGTGCACCGGCCAGGGGGCAGCGTAGAGGAAGTGGCCGACCGCCGAGGTGAGCGCCACCAGGATGACCGCGGTGACGAGCGCCGAGCCGACCACGCCCACCACCATCGCCGCGGGTGGCATCGGGGTCCCGCGCAACCGCTTGAGCAGCCCGGCGTCGCGGCGGATGGAGAGGTGCATGGCCAGGTTGACGTAGCAGGTGGTGATCACGCCCCAGGCCGCCATGGCCGGGACGAAGAAGGTGTTGTAGGGGACCAGGACGCCGCCAACGCACTGACCCCGGCTGCCGAAGGCGCCGTCCAGGCACTCCATGTCGCCCTTGAAGATGGTCCCGAAGATGAGCAGGAACATGATCGGAAAGGCGAAGCCGAAGAACGCCGCGGTGGGGTTGCGCCAGAAGCCGCGCTGCTCGGCGCGCACCTGCCGGAGGCTGATGCTCAGGTCACTCACCGCCGGTCAGCTCCAGGTAGACGTCCTCCAGCGACGGCTGGCTCACCTCGAGTCGCTCCAGCTCGATGCCGCGCGCGACCGCCCAGGCGGTGAGCTCGTGGAGAGCCTGGGTGGGCGTCTCGGTCATCATCGCGACCAGTCCGGCGTCGTCACCGGGAACGACCTCACCCACCACGGGCACGTCGCCCCCATCGGGGCGGATGAACTGGATCCTGGTCTCAGCCCGTTCCGCGCGCAGGCTCGCGGGGGTGCCGATCCGGACCACCTCGCCGGCGCTGACCACGCAGACCCGGTCGGTCAGGTTCTGGGCCTCGTCCATGTAGTGGGTGGTGAGCAGGATGGTCTTGCCCAGCCTCCTCATGCCGCGCACGATCTCCCAGGCGTTGCGCCGCGCCGACGGGTCGAACCCGGTGGTCGGCTCGTCGAGGAAGAGCAGCTCGGGATCCCCGACCAGCGCGAGGGCGAGATCGAGACGGCGCTGCTGCCCGCCGGAGAGCCCCTTGACGCGGACGTCCGCCTTCTCCGCGAGCCCCACCAGCTCGATGACGTCATCGGTCGGGAGGGGTTTCGCGTGGTAGCCACCGTGCAGCTCGACGACCTCGCGCACACTGAGGTACGGCTCGACCGCGCACTCCTGGAGGACCATGCCGACCCGGCGCCGCAGGTCTCGGCCACCCCTCGCGGGGTCGATGCCGAGCACCTCGACCCGCCCCGCGTCGCGATGGCGGTAGCCCTCCAGGATCTCGACGATGGTGGTCTTGCCGGCGCCGTTGGGTCCGAGCAGGCCGAAGACCTCGCCCGGCTCCACGCTGAAGCTGACCCCGCGCACCGCCTCCAGCGCGCCATATGACTTGTGCAGATCCACGACGGCGATGGCCGCCGCGCGCGCCTCCGCTCCCATCAGGCCGGGATCGTACCCTCCCTGAGCTCGGCGGCCGCGGACCGTTCGGCGGCCTCGACGCAGCCATCGATGACCGCGGTCATCACCATCGACACCGCGTCCGCGGAGAGCCGCGGCACCCGGCTGGCGACGTTGGCCATGATCTCCTGCTCGCGAGCACGATCGCGCACGGTGAGACCGCTCCTGCGCTTGTCCCGCTGCACCGCGTCCACCGCCGCGGCACGGCTCTGGAGCACCGCTCCGAGCGCGAGGTCCAGCGAATCGATGATCTGCCGGTGCTCGGCGAGCTCCGCCGCCTGGTGTCCCCGCAGCATCGGCGCCAGCACCGCCGCCCCGGCGATGATCGCCTCGAGGGTCTCCGGAGTGATCGCCTGCGCCGCGTCACTCCACGACTCGGCGGGCACGGTGTGGGATTCGATCAGGAGCCCGTCGGCCCCGGCGGCCACGGCCGCCAGCGCCAGCGCGGGGACCCAGTCGGCGCGACCCGCGGCGTGGCTCGGATCGACGATCACCGGCAGCGGGGTGCGCTCGCGCAGCACCGGCACGGCGGAGACGTCGAGGGTGTTGCGGGTGGCGGTCTCGAAGGTCCGGATGCCCCGCTCGCAGAGGATCACCCGGGGGTTGTCCTCGGCGAGCACGTACTCGGCGGCGGCGAGCCATTCGTCGTAGGTGGCGGCCATCCCCCGCTTGAGCACGACCGGCAGGCCGGAGCGGCCCGCGGCCCGCAGCAGCGGAGTGTTCTGCATCGAGCGCGCTCCGATCATGAAGGCGTCGACCCGGCCGGTCAGCATCTCCACGTGCTCCACGGAGAGGGGCTCGACGAGGACCGGCTTGCCGGTCAGAGCGCGCGCCTTCTCGACCAGGATCAGGCCCTCCTCCCCCATCCCCTGGAAGGCGTCCGGCCGGGTCCGCGGCTTGTAGATGCTGGCCCGGAGCACCGAGGCGCCGGCGTCGCGCATGGCCTGGGCGTGGCTGATGTAGCCGGGCTCGACGGCGCAGGGCCCGGCGATGACCGGGACCGCCGGTCCGCCGAAGACCACGTCGCCGATGGACACCCGGCGCCGATCAGGGGACGAGGTGATCGGTTTGAGAAGGTCGGTGAGCATCGGTTCCTCCACTTGTCTTGTGAGGACCGGCCCGGGTCGCTGCGAGCTCCGGGTCGACCTCTCGGCCACCCGGATCTCGGCGCAGGTCTACTTGCTCAGCAGCACCCGCGCCGGCCCTGGGGCCGACGTGGCGTACTCAAAGTAAGAGTAGGACCGCGGCGCGATCGCGAACATCGAGGGGGATCGTACCAGCATCCGGCGGGCAGGAGGTCAGCCGGCCGGGCTCGCCGAGTCCGCGGGATCGCCCGGGTCTCCGGGGTTGCCCGGCTCCGCCTCACCGCCCGGCCCCTCCGCCGGTTCGGGGGCCGGCTCCGGCCTCTCCGCCCCGGGACCGCCCGCCACGCCCCGGGACGAGGCAGTGCCGGGCGTCCCCTCGCCGGCGCCCCACGACACCGGTGACGCCGCCTGGGGTGCGCCGGGCATCGGACGGGGCCGTTCCGCGACGGCCCAGCCGATCAGGCAGAGGGCGATGACGATGAGCAGGATCGGCCCGGCCCAGCGCAGCCTGGTCACCACGCCCACCTGGCCGGTGAGCAGGAGCGCGCCCACCCCGAGGAACACCACGCCGAAGAAGAGCGAGAACCAGCTGGTGCGCCGTCCCTGCATCACCGGCCTCCCTGGTCGCGCACGGGCTCTGCGGACGCCGCCACGGGGGTGGGTCCGCTCGGGGGGGTGGGGCCGGTCTGCACGTCCATGGCCCCGGTCATGACCGTGAGCTGTCCGCAGCCGACGCTGACGTTGAGGGCCAGCGTGCCGGATGGCTCAACTCCGGTCGACGTGTCGAAGCGGGTGGAGAACTGCACCCCGGAGTCGATCCGCCCGAGCAGGTTGGCCTCCCCCGCTCCCACCTTGCTGGTCAGGTCCACGGTGGTGTCCGCGGGGACGACGACGACGAGGTGGCCAAACGCCACGCTGGTGGTTACGGAGACGCTCCGGCCGCCGAGGTCGACCTGGCTCAGGTCGACGGTCAGCTGACCGGCGGTGAGGCGGTAGGCGGGCTGCAGGGCGGAGACCGTCGGAGGGGTGTAGCCGAGGTTGCCCACCCCACCGGTGAGCGGTTCGGGAACGAGCAGGGCGGCCGCGGCAAAGGGCAGGAGACAGATGCCGAGAGCGACGAGCCCCCCGGACCGCCCGAATCGCGCCCCCACCACGAGGGTCAGCCCGAGCACCGCGAAGACAATGCCGAAGCCCATGGCCACGGTGAGGTGGATCACGCCGACGCTCTGCAGGAGGAGGGCGACGCCGAGGGCGAGGACGACGCCGCCGAAGCCGATGGTCCCGAGCGGGGCGCGCCCCGGCGGAGAGATGGGGCCGGACCACGCCGCACCGAAGGCAGGCCCCGCGTAGGCGGGAGGGACGTGGGTGGCGTAGGAGCCCGGGGTGTAGGGGGTGTAGGAGGAGTACGCGGGCGCGGTGTAGGAGGAGTAGGCGGGCGCGGTGTAACCCGTGGAGGCGAGACGAGCCGGGGAGGAGGATGAGCCCGACCCGGACGGCTCCGGCCCCGGGGCCGCAGCGGACGGGGCGGGGGGCATCCCGCCGGCGCCGGGCATGGCCGCGGCGAATCCCGGGCCCGAGCCGGGGACGGAATCGGCCGCTGCCGCCGAGTGCCCGGCCGGATGTCCCGCCGGCCACGAGTCGCCGAGCAGGAAGAGCAGGCCGATCCCGATCAGCGCCGCACCCCAGATCAGCCCGGAGTCGAAGAAGTTGAAGCTGCCGGCCAGGACGACGACCGCCGCGATCAGGAAGACGGCGCCGACGATGATCCGCCCGTCCGGTCCGGAGCCATGTGCGCGCGGAGCTCCTCCCGACGAGCCGGGGGGCAGGCCATCGATCTCCGGCATCGCAACCCACGCGGCGATGTAGAGGAGGACGCCAAGGCCGGCGAAGAAGACGAGCACCACGAAGGCCAGCCGGACCCAGATGGGGTCCACGTCCAGGTGAGCGCCCAGCCCGGAGGCGACCCCGGCCACCACCCGGTCGTTGCGGAGGCGGTAGAGGCGGCGTGCCTGAGGCGGCTGGGTCGGCCCGCCGATCGGGGGACTGTCGACAGCCGGCATCACCACCCACGCGACCAGGTAGAGGACCACGCCCAGGCCGCCGAGGAAGGTGAGGACCACGAAGCCCAGCCGGATCCAGATCGGGTCCACCTCCAGGTGATAGGCCAGCCCGGAAGCGACACCGGCCACCACCCGGTCATTGCGGAGGCGGTAGAGCCGCCGCGGGTGCGGGGGCGGCAGTGGCCCGCCGGTGGGAGGCACCGAGCCCCAGGGTGGGGGCGATCCGGGTGCGCCGGGGTTCTGCGGGCCGGGAGTCTGCTCCATCGTGGATCTCCTGGATCTGGCGACCCTTCGCGGGCTGGACGGCGCTCGTGACGCCGTTGCCGAACCTTCGGGTCGCCTGCCCAGCGTGGACCTCCCCGCCCCCCGGCGCCATCCGGGGACTCCCCCGAGAATCCCCGAGCCGGCCCGGGAGATCTCCGGGGAGGGCCCGATTATCGGGAGCCCCTGGCACGTGTCACGCTTGACCCGGTGAGCTCGACCTCGGCCACGCACGACCCTCGGGGAGCGACCGGCGCCCACGACGGCACCGACGCTCCCGGCCCGCGCCGCTACCGCTTCCTGGTGCGCAGCGGGCGCGACCGCATCCTCACCGGGACGGCCGCCGGGCTGGCTGAGACCCTGGGCATCGATACGCTCCTGATCCGCCTCGGGTTCGCCGTGCTCACCGCGGCGGGGGGCGCCGGCATCGTGCTCTACCTGGTGCTCTGGGCCCTCAGCACCGAGCCCGACACCACGAGCCCCGCCACCCTGGCCCGGCAGCGCCCCCGCAACCGGCAGATCGCGGCGGTGGCCTGCATCGTCGCGGGCAGCATGGTCTTCCTCCGGGGAGCCGGCATCTGGTTCGGCGACGCGGTGGCCTGGCCGGTGGCGCTGGCGGCCGCCGGGTCCGCCCTGATCTGGGCCCGCAGCGACGAGGGCGACCGTCAGCGCTGGGCGCGGATCAGCGAGCACCTGCCCGGCAACCCGTTGGCCAGCGTCCTCGGGGGCAGGATCTCGCCGCTCCGGATCGCCGCCGGCGCGCTGCTGGTCGCCGCCGGCATGACCATCTTCCTGGTCGCGAACCGGGCCCTGGCGTCGACCCGCACCGCCGTGCTGGTGGTGCTCGTCACCGCGGCCGGGCTCGGCCTGATCCTGGGACCGTGGATCCTCCGCCTCGTTCGCGACGCCGGCGAGGAGCGCCGACAGCGGATCCGCTCCGAGGAGCGTGCCGAGATCGCCGCCCATCTCCACGACTCGGTCCTGCACACGCTCGCCCTGATCCAGCGGAGCGACGACCCGGCCGACGTCTCGGCGCTCGCGCGGCGGCAGGAGCGTGAGCTGAGAGCCTGGCTCGACCACCGTCCCACACCGTCCGACCACCAGGACCTCCGCGGAGCCGTCGACGCGCTCGCCTCCCGCGTCGAGCAGCTCCACCACGTCACGGTCGACACCGTCGTGGTCGGTGATGCCCCGATGAGCGAGCACGTCGAGGCCCTGCTGCTCGCCTGCCAGGAGGCGGCGATCAACGCCGCGCGCCACTCCGGGGCGGCGCGAGTCTCCATCTACGTCGAGGCCGACACCGACGGGATCACCGCCTACGTTCGCGACGAGGGCGCCGGCTTCGACGTGGGCGCGGTGCCGGCCGACCGGCGCGGCATCACCCAGTCGGTGGTCGGGAGGATGCGCCGCCATGGGGGCACGGCGACAGTGACCAGCAAGCCCGGGCAGGGGACCGAGGTCCACCTCGAGCTGCCGAGGACGGCGTCATGAGAACCACCGGCCCGCGGACCCGGCTCTTCCTGGTCGACGACCATCAGCTCTTCCGCAGCGGGCTCCGCGCGGAGCTGGAGGATGAGTTCGAGATCGTCGGCGAGGCCGGCGACGTGGACCGGGCGGTGGCCGGGATCGTGGCGCTCCGCCCTGACGTGGTCCTCCTCGACGTCCACCTCCCCGGCGGCGGCGGGGCCACCGTCGCCGACGCCATCGTCCGGCGCGGCGCGGGGGCCACCCGCTTCCTGGGCATCTCGGTCTCCGACGCGCCCGAGGACGTCATCGGGGTGATCCGAGCCGGGGCCCACGGCTACGTCACCAAGTCGATCTCCCCCGCCGACCTCGCCGACGCGATCCGCCGGGTGCACAGCGGTGACGCCGTGTTCTCGCCACGTCTGGCCGGATTTGTCCTGGATGCGTTCCGCGGCGAGCTGCCCACCAGCATCGACCCGGAGATGGACCAGCTCACCCCCCGGGAGCGCGAGGTGCTCCGCCACATCGCCCGCGGCTTCACCTACAAAGAGATTGGGGTGCGTCTCAATCTCTCCGCCAAGACGGTGGAGACCCACGTCTCCTCGGTGCTGCGCAAGCTTCAGCTCTCCAGCCGCTACGAGCTGACCCGGTGGGCGATGGACCGGCGGATGATCTGAGCACCGGCCGGCACGAGGCATCGGCCGGGGCCGCGACCGCCGGGCCCATTGTCACCGACTGGACAGGACCGACGGCGCTGGGCATCCGCGGAACAAGACGCCGAGAGTACTCGTCAGCTGGGAGATCTCGGGCGCCGGGCTGACGCCGGACGCCGGCACCGCCCCGCGTCGTGTCCGGAGCGGGATGCCCTGGTGAGGAGGGTGGGCTGAGAACACCAGGAGGAGGATGGCGAGGGGTGACTGACCTCGGGGCGA
>Ga0187852_1001718_pt1 | contig 19685 bp, 17 predicted proteins | sample June2016WEW_6_40_FD_134511 | JGI IMG/M metagenome (GOLD analysis project Ga0187852, IMG submission 134511) | Peatland microbial communities from SPRUCE experiment site at the Marcell Experimental Forest, Minnesota, USA - June2016WEW_6_40 | ecosystem: Environmental > Terrestrial > Soil > Wetlands...
CGTCCACAAAGAGCAGAAAATCGCGCGGAAAATAATCCAGCAACGTGGGCGGCGCCTCGCCCGGCAAACGGCCTGAGAAGTGCCGCGAATAGTTCTCGATCCCATGGCAGTAACCCATCGACTTGATCATCTCCAGGTCATAGCGCGTGCGCTGATGGATGCGCTGCGCCTCGACCATGCGGCCCTCGGCCTCAAGCTGCGGCACCCACTCGTTCAACTCCGCCGTGATGGAGTCGATGGCCTGGGCCTTCTGCTCCGGCTGCATCACATAGTGGCTCTTGGGATAGATGGGCAGGCGCGAGTACTTCTGCTTGACCGTGCCGAAGAGCGGATCGATCTGCGAGAGCGACTCGATCTCGTCGCCGAAGAGCTCAATGCGGTAGGCGGTTTCGTCGTAAGTGGGGAAGACCTCGATCACGTCGCCGCGCACGCGGAAGGTTCCGCGGCGGAAGTCCGTGTCGTTGCGCTCGTAGAGGATTTCGACCAGCCGCCGGGTAATGTCCTTGCGGCTGATGCGCTGGCCTTTTTCGAGCAGCAGCAACATTCCGAAGTAAGCCTCCGGCGAGCCCAGGCCGTAGATGCAGCTCACCGAGCTGACGATGATGGAGTCGCGCCGCTCGAAGAGCGAGCGCGTGGCCGAGAGGCGCAGCTTGTCCAGCTCCTCGTTGATGGTGGCTTCTTTTTCGATATAGAGGTCTCCGGCGGGAATGTAGGCCTCCGGCTGGTAGTAGTCGTAGTAGCTGACAAAGTATTCGACCGCATTGGAGGGGAAAAACTGCTTGAACTCGTGATAAAGCTGGGCGGCGAGGGTCTTATTGTGGGCCAGAATCAGCGCCGGACGGTTGGACTGCTCGATGATCTTGGCCATGGTGAAGGTCTTGCCGGAGCCGGTGACGCCGAGCAGCACCTGGTGCTTCTCGCCCGCCGCGAGGCCGTGGAGCAGCTCGCCGATGGCGCGCGGCTGGTCGCCGCGCGGTGAGTAGCTGGTCACCAGTTGAAAGTCCATGCAGAGATTATACGCGAAGGGCGAAGATTGGGCGAAGAGGCAGGGACTAGGGACTGAGGGACTAGGGACTAGGGACTGGGGACTGAGGGACTAGGGACTAGGGACTGAGGGACTAGGAACTGAGGGACTAGGGAAAGCTAAGCTGCGAATGTAGACCTGGAGGTCAACAGCATAAGTCGGCCTGTGGGCGGACTGATATGTCAGCCTGGAGTACGACAAACAGCCCGAAACCCTAGCAATTCGACAGAAAGTCGGCTTGCGGACGGACAGAAAAGGGGCAAATGAGGCCTTGCAGGTCTGCAAAAAGCGGTAATAGTCGGGAAAATAAGGTGTTTTTAGGCGCTTTTTGGCACGTTTTTTGGCACTTTTTGAGCGGGGTTTGCAGGCCGGGCCGGGAGGGATTGGGGAGAGTTTGGCCTTGCGGGTTTGCGTCCTGTGCGGGGTGCGGTTTGGCGGGCGCTCGAGGCTTTAGTAGCCGGAACGGGTTTTTCCCTGATACTGATATTCGAAGGTTCGGACCCTTCGACGCATGACTTAGCGATTTGGCGGAAACCGACGTCGTAGCCTCGATAGATGTCGAGGACTGAGTTTCCTGCTGTTCCAGGCCTCAGGATTTAAGCCCTGGCGCTCAGTTCTGGCTCAATCTCACTCGCTGGCACCTGGAACCCCGCCCGCGTGGCGCGAGTTTTATTCACGCAAGTGAAGCGGAGCCACTACTTTACAGTCGCCGACATTGAGCGTAAATTGGCCGTAAGAAGAGCTATCGAGTAACTTCCAGCAGCATTCAAAGGTCCGGTCAGTCGGGAGAGGTTCCATGAGAAGAAGCGGCAGAACAGGCAGTGAGAACCAGTTACTCATCCAGACAAAAGGAGAGGAGGTGATTGAAGATCTCGACGAAGCCGAGGAGGTAATCGAAAGTCCATACTCGATCACATCCTACGGGGCTGATTATCCCGTCGACTCTCTAGTTCGGAGAATTAATTCCAAGGATATTGTCGTGCCCAGATTTAACTGGGATGCGCCAATCCAAACCGAAATCGTCGGGTTTCAGCGCGAATACATTTGGCCTCAGCCGAAGGCGGACCGGTTCATCGAATCGTTGCTGCTGGGGCTGCCAGTGCCGGGAATTTTTCTAGTAAAAGAGCCCTCAGGCGTTCTCCTGGTCCTAGACGGCCATCAACGACTATTCACCCTTCGGGCGTTCTATAGCGGCGAGATTAAGGGGGAGATTTACAAACTCTCGGACAAGGTCCAGGCTCGATTCGTTGGGCTTCGTTACAGCGACCTTGACTCCGAGGATCGGCGCCGGCTCGATGACAGTATTATCCACGCCACGATCATAAGGCAAGACGAGCCAGAAGAGGATCAAAGCAGCATCTACACCATATTTGAACGGCTAAACACAGGGGGGGTAAATCTTCAGCCGCAGGAGATCCGCGTTGCACTCTACCATGGCGAACTCGTTCGCGTTCTTAGGGAACTCAACGATGTTAAGGCATGGCGCAGCCTTGTCGGCGAAAAGTCTGCCAGACTGAAGGATATGGAGATGGTCCTTCGTTTCTTCGCGTTCCTCTACCACTCAAAACAGTACAGGGCTCCAATGAAAAGCTTCCTAAATCGCTACATGGCTACCAACAGAGACCTCTCGAGGCAACCGGAGAAGGTGCTCCGAGACATTTTCTCTCGCACGACACGGACCATCTTGGAGGGAATCGGACCGAGGGCGTTCCGTCCAAAGCGGGCTGTGAACGCCGCCGTTGTGGATTCGCTGATGACAGGCGTCGCAAGGCGTCTGCAATCGCTTAGGGCATTGAAGGACATCGATTCGCTCAGGAAAAGTTATCGGCGGCTGATGAAGGATGCTAAATACGTTCAGGCCACAGAGACCGGGACCTCCCAGGAAGCCAATGTCGCTACCCGACTCTCGCATGCCGAAAAGGCGTTTTCGAAAAACCAATGACTGGGCGCAACGAGGTAAATCGGCTGAAACAGCGGTTGGACGCGACGTTCAAGCGAGTCAAAGGGGTGGGTCAGGACGCTGAGCTTCAAGCAGATTTCTCCAAATACCTATGCGTTCTAGTTTCTGGCTATTTGGAAAAGGCCGTCTTCACACTCGTCGTCGATCACGCGAGAAAGGTAGGGGCACCATCCCTACAACGTTTCGTCCATCAGCGCACAAAGAATTTTGCAAATGCAAAATCCCAAAAACTGATAAATCTGCTGGGAGACTTTGACCAGGGTTGGCGGATTTCTCTAGAAGGAATCCTAGTCGATGACCTGAAGGACGCTGTAGATAGCGTGGTGAACCTTCGGAACACAATTGCGCACGGAGATTCGGTCGGCGTTACATACCAGACCGTAGTTGACTATTATCTCCGTGTGCAGAATGTGGTAGATCACATAGCCAATCTATGCGATTGATTTTGAGCGGGCGGATCATGTCTGCAGGCCAATGCCTGGGAAACCATCATCCATAACCTCCGCTCCTTGCGGAAAATATCCTTCCGCCGGCGCACAATCGGAACAGGGCGAGAGGGAGAAGCCCGCCGCAGGGGCTAAAGCCCGCGTTGATTTTGATGGCTTTATGCGGGGGTTGAACCCCCCGCCTCCCTCCGGAATGGAATGCCCGGTCGGAGCGCGGATTGAGGTTCGTGGTTTCCCACCCATTCCGCACAGAACGCGAAATGGATGGGGCACGGAGCTTTTGAGGCGTTGGAGGGAAGGCCGTAAAGGACCGTAAAAGACTAAGGACCATAAAAGACTGTCGTTGTAGGTATCCCAGGTTAGGCGCGATGAGGCTGCGCCGAACCTGGGGCACCCGGCCGAGGGCGGGGCACAATGGGAACAGGAGCGAGACCCCCTTCGACAGGCTCAGGGCAGGCTTTCGACTCTGCTCAGGGCAGGCTTTGAAAGCCCGCCGCCAGCCCGTTGAGCAGTTCGTCAATCGTCCGCGTCTGATCGCCTCGCGGCTTTTAGCCGGTCGCCCGTTAAAGGTCCGTGTAGGGTTATATCCGAATGGCGGAGAGTGAGCGAAGATGCGGGGCTGTTGTCAAGGCCGGATTTTGCGGAGTCGCAAACGCCGATGCTAATATACGCAAATGAGTTCGATCAGCCGTCGCGAAATGCTGAAGCTCGGTTCGGCCGGTTCGCTGGCTTCGCTCGCGGGCGCAGTGCCTGGAGTTATGGCGGAGGCCCTGGCGGAAGCCGCAACGGCAAGGGTTTCTAAATGGGATGTCTTTGAGCTGAGTCTTCAAGGTCCATCGGCTGGAAACCCGTTTGCCGAAGTCGAGTTATCGGCCGCCTTTGTTCTGGGGCACAGAACCGTCAAGGTAGAAGGCTTTTACGACGGGGCCGGGAGCTATAAGGTCCGCTTTATGCCCGACGAACCTGGCGCATGGACCTGGACGACCAGCAGCAACGCGCCTGCGCTGGATGGCAAGGCAGGCGCTTTCCATTGTGTGGCGCCGGGGCCAGAAAACCGCGGCCCGGTCTCGGTGCGCGATAGCTTTCACTTCGGGTATGCCGACGGCACTCCGTTCGTGGAGTGTGGCACCACCTGCTATGCATGGGCATTCCAGAGCGAGGCCACGCAGCGCCAGACCATAGAAACGCTTGCCGCGTCGCCATTCAACAAGCTGCGCATGTGCCTTTTCCCCAAGTGGTACCTGCACAACCGCAAAGAGCCGCCGTTGTATCCATTCCCGCGGCAGGGCGAGACGAACGATTTCTCGAAGTTCAACGCGGAGTACTTCCAGCACCTCGAACGGCTCATTCTGGAGTTGCGCCACATCGGCGTTCAGGCCGATCTCATCCTCTTCCATCCCTACGACAAGTGGGGCTACCAGTCGATGCCCGCCGAAGTGGACGACCGCTATCTGCGCTACGTCATTGCGCGTTTCAGCGCCTACCGCAACGTGTGGTGGTCGCTGGCCAACGAGTACGACCTGATGCAGGCAAAGACCGCGAAAGACTGGGACCGATATGCGCGCATCCTGGGCGAGTACGATGCGTTCGATCACCTACGCTCGATCCACTACGGCAACCAACCGTACCAGTATGGACGCGGATGGTGCACACATGCGGGCGTGCAGGACTCGAGGCTGATGCTGGGGGCCGACTGGCGCGCGAACTGGCGCAAACCGGTGGTGTTCGACGAGTGCCGGTACGAGGGCAACATTGCGCCCACGTGGGGGAGCCTTTCCGGCGACGCCATGACGCGCCGCTTCTGGCTGGCGGCCGCGCAGGGCTGCTATTGCGGTCACGGCGAAACCTATCTCGATCCGAACGACATTCTTTGGTGGTCGCATGGCGGCGTGCTGCACGGGTCGAGCGCGGAGAAGATCGCGTTCCTCCGCGGGTTGATTGAGGAGACGATTGGGGTGGGGCCGGGGCCGATCGGGTTTACGAATATCGGTGAAGATCCGCCCGGCGCGCGGCGGGCCAACGATGCGGTCATCTTTTATTACTTCGACGAACAGCAGCCGGCCGAGGGCAACTACACGCTGCCCGAAGGGAAGACATACACGGCCGAATATGTAGACACGCTCAAGCTGACGCGCACGCCGCTCCCCGGCGAGCACTCGGGCAACGCCGCAATCAAGTTACCCGGCACGCCGTGGGGCTCTCTCTGGTTCCGGCAGAAAGGTGTAGCGTGACGAATCATTCCGCTCTTTCTGGCACGAACATTATCTTGACAGTTGGACGCGATTTCAATAAAGAAACCATGAAGCGTCTGCATTTGCTTTTGTCCGGGTTATCGTTCCTGGCCGCATCTGTGGCCTTTTCACAGGCCGCGCCGAACCTGGGGCACACGGTCGTGGGTTCTGGTGCACCCGGCCGAGGGCTCTGGGGCACCCGCGAAGGTTGAGCGAAAACAAGAAGGAATCCCGAAACTCTAAGATGTTGCACAGAATCTCCGATCACTGAATTGGAACGCTGAGGTGTTTCATGGATATCGACTACACAGTCGCTCCAGCACTCATTCTGCTGGGCGGGGTTGCGGTGGTCTGGCTCTCGCTCCGCCGCATCTTCTCGCTTCGCTCCAAGGTTTCCCGCCGGTGGCAGCGCGTGGCCGAGCGCGTCATCCTGTCGGCCGTTATTCTTGTTGCGGCCGCCGTGGCGGGCAACGTAAGTTACAACGCCATCGCAGTTCACTGGTTCCGCGGCCACCATCCGCTTCCTGGAACGATCTACCTGGTGGATGGGCACCACATGCGCATGGATTGCACGGGCAGCGGTTCGCCGACCATCGTGCTGGAATCGGGACTGGGAAACGATGGACTGATCTGGGGCGGAGTGCAGCCGGAGCTGGCCAAGACCACACGCGTCTGCTCGTATGACCGCGCCGGAATGGGCTGGAGCGATGCGGTTTCAGGCCCGCGCGACGCCGACCATATTGCCAGCCAACTGCACGCGCTTCTGCTGGAAGCCAAAGTCACCGGGCCCCTGGTGCTGATGGGCCATTCGCTGGGCGGAATCTTTTTGCGCGATTACGCCACGCGCTATCCCGCGGGCATCGCCGGAATGGTCTTTTTGGACGCCACCACGCCCATGCAGAGACACAACCCCGTCTTCAAGGCGGCGGAAGCCAAGCAATGGCCGCCGATATGGGTCCGGTTGACGTTCTACAGAACGGAAATGATCTTGGGCGTGCCGCGCCTGTTTGGAGCCTGCTCACAGCCGGTGAAGGGTTTTGCGGGCGAGGCGGAGAAGTTGGAGGCGGAAGCACGGTGCGCCGCGCCCGTCTGGACCGCGACCCGGGAGGAGATGGACGCTGAGCAATCCAGCCTGGAGACGGTTCATACCGGTCCCTTTGGCGCATTGCCGATCCTGGTCTTTTCCCAAGACCTGGACAATCAAATGCCCAAGCAGAATCCCCCGCAGTTTATGGTGGATGCGCGAAACGCCATGAACCAGATGCAGGAAGACTTGAAGAATCTCTCCACGCGGGGGCGGAGAATCATCGCCAGGGACAGTGGACACGAGATTCAGCTTGAACGCCCCGACTTGATTGAAAAAGAGGCGCCGCTGTTCGTCGAGCAGATTCGGGGAACGGCCCCGGAGCCGACGAACTACGGTTCCACGATCACGGAATAGGATGGCAGGTGAATGGCCCAGACATGGATCATTCACCTGCCAGGGCAGCGGCTGGTCAGATGGAAGAAGCCGCCGCCCGGTTCGCCGACGCCCGGCATCGCGCCGCTGCAAAATATATGACAAGCCGGGCCATATGGTCTATAATACCATCATGAGCGCGAAATGAAGGCCGAACTGCTCTTTCACAAGCGCATGGAGTACGACGATGGCGCAATGGTGGAGATGGCGCTGTGGCGCGTCCCGAAGCCGGTTCCACCGTCAACCCACGGCCTGAAATATTCGCTGTTCTACGGCCGTCCCGGCGTACGCGAGGTTGGTTACGACAATGAGCGGGGCAAAGGCGATCACCGGCATTTTCAGGGCGTCGAGAGTGCCTATGCGTTTACAACCGTGGAGAAGTTGATGGCCGATTTCTGGTCCGATGTGCGGAGATTGCGAGGAACCCAATGAGCGATGTGAAACTCACTGTCGGGGGCGCGATGGAAGACGAAGCATCGCGCCAGTTCATCGACGCCTGGCATCGCGGGGAGCGCGGAGAGACGTTCCATGAGCGCCATCTGGCCTTTGAAAGCTGGGAGGCGCTGGCCCGCGTGCTGACCGGCAAGCGGATGGAGTTGCTGCACTACGTGCGGCGCAACAACGTTACCAGCGTCCGGGCTTTGGCCAAGGCGCTCAGCCGGGATTACAGCAATGTCCATGCGGATGTGAAAGCATTGGCGGGCGCGGGGCTTCTGAATGCTTCGTCCAAAGGAGTGCGGGCCGACTACGACGCCATCGAGACCAGGATTGCGATCTGAGGGCGTCGACCGTTGGACGGGGACCCGCATTTGTGATGCGCATTACATACCGTCCGGCGCGGCTGCCGCCATACTCGTTCCCGGACGATGATTCTCAGTTCGTCAGCAGGGGGTTTTTATGAGCTCGAATACGTCTCGCCGCGAATTTCTCTCCGCCGGCCTCTCCGCGGGCCTGGCGCTTCCGGTCCTGGGCGCGAGTTCGGCGATGGGGCTGGAGAAGCCGTTGGGAGAGCCCGAGGCAAAGGGCGCGGGTTCCCCGGTCAAGCTCGAGTACAGAACCCTTGGCCGCACCGGGCTGAAGGTGACCACGGTGGGAATGGGATGCATGATCACCTCGGACCCCAGCGTGATTACGCGCGCCGCCGACATGGGGATCAACTACTTCGACACAGCGCGCGGCTATCAGAACGGCAACAACGAGCGCATGGTGGGCGCGGCCCTGGGCGCCAAGCGGAAGCAGATCGTGCTTTCAACCAAGTCGCACTCCCCGAACAAAGAGGCGTTGCTGAAGGATCTGGATACGAGCCTGCGGGAACTGAACACGGACTGGGTGGACATCTGGTATCTGCATGCGAAGGGCAGCGCGGAGGAGATTCACGACGACATGATCGAAGCGCAGCAGGTGGCCAAGAAGCAGGGCAAGATCCGCTTTGCCGGCGTGAGCACGCACGGCGGCCAGCAGCAACTGCTGCCCTGGATGGCGCAAAAGGGCGTCTTCGAAGTGGTGCTGACGGGCTACAACTTCACCATGGAGGCCAGCATGGAGCAGGCCATCGCGGCGGCGGTGAAGGGGGGCATGGGCGTGGTGGCAATGAAGGTGATGGCGGGAGGGTTTCGCCCCAGGCCCGGCGTTCCCGCCGTGGAGAAACTGAAGCAGCCAGGCGCGATGCTGGCGGCGCTGAAGTGGGTGATCAACAAGCCCAACGTGGCCACCACCATTCCCAGCATGACGGACATGGACCAGTTGGACGAAAACCTGAAGGCCATGGGGACGCCGCTCACGGCGGGCGACGAAAAGCTGCTGGCCGCGCGCCTGGATGCGATCGGGCCGCTGTATTGCCGCATGTGCGGGAGGTGCGACGGCGCCTGCCAAAAAGGTTTGCCGGTGGCCGATGTGTTGCGCTGCCTGACCTATGCCGACGGCTACGGCCAGTTCGCGCTGGGGCGGGAGCGGTTCCTGGAGTTGAGCGCCGAAGACCAAGCGGCGCGCTGCGGCGACTGCGCCGAATGCACGGTGAAGTGTCCTTACGGAGTGCAGGTAGCGAGCCGCGTGGCGCGGGCCCAGGAATTGTTTGCATGAAGGCCACCGGTCTGCTGCTGACGATCCTGCTGGCCGGCGGGATGGGGCCGGAGATAGTTCGGGCGCAGGTTTATCTGGACTGCCATTTCGCGCCCGGCTGGGAGCCGTCGGGAGCCATACGGCAATTCACCGCCGAAAATCTCTACGACTACAAGGATGGCGCCGCCGAAGGCTACCTGATTTACGGCTTCGCGCGCATGTCGACGATCGACTGCAAGTCGGGCGGGGACACGCTGACCATCGACGTCTCCGAGATGAGCGACGCCGACGCGGCCTACGGCCTGTTCACGGCGAATCGCGATCCCCGGCTGCCCATCGCCAAGATCGGAATGGGGGGGCAGATTCAAGCGCAGAGCGGCCTCTTCGCGAAGGGCAAGTATTACGTCGAAATCGCCGAAGTTGCCGCCAACCCGGAAGCCGATCACACGGGGACGATACAGGCTTTTGCGACCAAGATTGTGCAGCGCCTGGATGGCCGGGAGACGGCTCCGGAGGCGCTGGAGTGGTTCCCCAAAGAGAACCTGGCCAGCGTGCGGCTGATCCCCGAAAGCGTGCTGGGGCTGCGGCTGCTGAAGCGCGGCTACGTGGCGAAGTACACGCAGGGGCAGGCGTTTGTCGTGCTGGAGGTTTCAGCTGAATCCGCCGCCGAGGTTCTGAAAAAACTCCGGGAGCGCTTTGACGGCGCTACGCCGGCAGAGATTGGCGACGAGGCATTCCAGGCCAAGGCACAGTACCTGGACGGGATTTGCGTTTTTCGCAAGGGGCGCTTCCTGGCCGGCTACGCCAACCTGCCCGAGGCCCAGCAAGCTGCTTCCCTGGCAGCGAAACTCGCGGCCCGCATTCCGTAAGAACGCCGGTCTTACCAGGGCAGCGGCTGCCCCAGGTGGAAGAAGCCTCCTGTCGGTCCATCGTCGGGCAGCGTGGCTAGTGCGGCGCTGGTTTTGGCGCCTTCGCTCAACTCCATCGGTGCTTGCGGCCCGCCCATGCCGGTCTTTACCCAGCCAGGGTGCGCCGAATTTACCTTGACCCTGGTGTCGCGCAACTCCCAGGCAAGGTGAACGGTGAAGGCATTGAGCGCCGTCTTGGAGGCGTCGTAGGCGAAGGATTTGGCGTTGTAAATGGAGGAGTTGGGATCGGCGTGCAGGGTCAGCGAAGCGAGAATGCTGGAGAGGTTAACGATGCGCCCGGCGGGGCTCTTCTTGAGCAGCGGCAGCAGCGCGCGGGTCAGCGCCACCTGCGCGAAAAAGTTGGTCTCGAATACCTTGTGCAGCAGATCGGATGGAACCTCGGAGGCAGAGTGCTCGGGACCAGTGCCGGGGAAGACGCCAGCGGCGATACCGGCGTTGTTGACCAGAATGTCGAGCCGGCCATAGCGTGAGTCAAAATAATCATAGGCGGCCTGCGCATCGGCAGCCTTGGTGATGTCGAAGTGGAGCAGGCCGGCGACAACGCCTGCGGCGCAGAGCCTGGCCACGGCCCGTTCGCCCTGCGCCAGATCGCGCGAGCCGATAACGACTTTCGCGCCGGTGTTCTGCAATTCGAGCGCGGTCTGAAACCCGAGTCCGCGGTTTCCTCCGGTGATAAAAGCGATTTTCTGAGACATGGGGAAGCTTCTCCTGTGCTGTTTTGGATACTCCGGTCACAGGAGAAGGTGCAGAAAGTTGAGTCTACTCGCCCTCGCCGGCCTGCGAGATCAGATAACGCTCGTAGCCAAGCTCCGCGATCTGGTGCAACTGGGTTTCAAGCCAGTCGGCGTGGCCTTCCTCTTCCTTGAGCAGGCGGATAAAAAGATCGCGCGTGCCGTTGTCTTTTTCCTCCGCAGCGATGCGGGCGGCCTCGTTGTACAGGGCAATGGCTCCAAGCTCGGCCTTCAAGTCGGACTCGACCATTTCCTTGACGTTTTTGCCGATCGCCAGGGCCAGCGGATCCATGGTTGGCGCGCCATCAAAAAACAAGACGCGCTCGATGAGAGCCTCGGCGTGCTTCATCTCGTCAATGGACTGCTTCTTGATGTGCTTGGCCAGCCGTTCGTATCCCCAGCTCTCGCACATTTCGGAGTGCACAATGTACTGGCTGATGGCGGTGAGCTCCTCGCGGAGCGCGTGATTCAGTTTCTCGATGACCTTCGGGTTACCTTTCATGGCAACGATTCTACAAGAGGCCGGGGCGGCTTGCAAAAGAATTCAGGGAGGGCGCGAAGCGCGAGCGCAGCCAGGCGGCAGGAAATGGCTGCACGGTACAATGCTGTCAGTCAAGGAGGTTTTATGCGCAGGATTCTTCCCGCCGTTCTCGCCGCAGTCTTTGCCGTTGGGCTGGCCGCGCCGCTGGCAGCGCAGGGCGCGCCGCCGCAGGGAGGCGCCGACCAGCCCTACACCATCGAGTACTACTACAAGTGCCAATGGGGCCATCAGCAGGAGTTTCTGCAACTGTTCCTCAAGAACCACTACCCATTGCTCAAGAAGATCGAGAGCACCGGACGGATTCTTTCCGTGAAGATCGAATCGCCGGCCTACCACACTTCGGAGGAGCTCCGCTGGGACTATCGCGTGACCATCCGCTACAAGAACTCGACCGTAGCCACCACCACCAACCCCGACGAAGAGCGCTTCATCAAGGAGTTATGGCCGGATCAGGAGACCTGGAAGAAAGAAGAGCAGCGGCGGTTTGAGATTTTGCTGGGACACATTGACCTGCCGGTTACGGACATTACGCCGGCGAGGCAGTAAGACGCAGTGATCGGAGTGAGCCGTCGCAAGCCAGAACAGGGGAGACAATGGACATCGTTTTTGTGGTTATCGGGATTCTGACAATCGCCGCTGGCGTTTTTGGAAAGAATTTCTACGTTGCAGACGTTATTTCACTTCATGCATATAAGCAGAAAAGTTCGACATGGTCCGGACGGTTGGTTTTCATCTTGGTGGGCGTGTTCTTCATTGCGTTGGGGATCACGTTTATTGTGCGAGCGAAATGAGGGGTCAGTAATCCCTGATCCCTCAATCGTTTCTGTGCCGCCACTGCCGCACCAGGTCTTCGGCGGCCTCGGGCCAGGCGGGAAACTGGAAGTGGAAACCGGCGTCGAGGAGGCGGCCGGGAAGGACGCGAGAGCTGTTGAGCACCAACTGGGACTGGGCGCGCAGCAGGAATGCGCCGATGTGGATGGCCAGCGACGGCGCGGGCAGGCCGTTGGGCACGTCCCAGGCCTCGCGCAGGGCCGCCATGAATTCACGGTTGGGCAGGGGGTTGGGGGCGGCGATATTGAAGGGGCCGCAAAGATCCTCGTGGTGGATGAGAAACTCGACGGCGCGGGCAAAGTCGTCCTGGTGAATCCAGGAGACGAACTGGCGTCCGTTGCCCTGTTTGCCGCCCAGGCCCAGCCGGACAAGGTTGGACAGGACGGCAAAGGCGCTGCCCGGCGAAGGGCTGAGGACGATGGCGCTGCGCAGGGCCACCTTGCGCGTGCGCGGCGTGGCGGAGGCGAAGAAGGCAGCCTCCCAGTCGCGGACGACACGCGCCATGAAGCCGCGTGAGCTGCTCCAGGCCTCGTTACTCCGGGGTTCGGCTCCCATGCGCCCGCCGTCCTCGAGGGCGCTGGTCTCATCCAAGGGCAAATCGACACGATGCGTATCGACGACCCGCTTGTAGAGGGCGATTGCCGAAGCATTCAACCACAGTGTGGGGGGATGGGCGAGTCCGGCGATCACCCGGCCAAGCAGCCGAGTGCTCTGGATGCGGGAGTTATAAATAACCCGCCTATTTTCAGCATGGTAGCGGCAGTTCACGGTGCGGCCGGCCAGGTTGATGCAGACGTCGGCGCCTTCCAGGTACTCGGTCCAGGGGCCGTCATGCTCACCGTCCCAGTGAACGGTCTGCCAGGGCGCCGTATAGGGGCCGCGGGTCAGTACGGTCACATGATGGCCGCGCTCCTGAAAGTGGCGCGCCAGCACCTGGCCCAGCAGTCCGCTGCCGCCGGGCAGGATGATGCGAAGGGGGCGCAGCGGGCGCGGACTCGCGTCTGCAATGGTCTGCATGAATTCAGGGTACAGGGTCAACTACGGCCGGGGAGGAAAGGGATAACCCCTGAGAAACTGCCGCCGGCGGCGTGCATTGACTTCGTGGACAATCAGGATTACCACCAGCCCCACAAAAATCAGCGGAGCGAAAACGATCCAGGCCGGGATAGCGACGCGGTCACCGCCCACGGCGACAGACTCGGGCGCGCGCAAGAGCCCGAAGACGGCCACCAGATCTTTGCCCACCGAGACGTTCTCGCCCAACCGCACCGCCCCGAAGAAGCTCACCAGGTCATCGCCGATCTGGGTGTTTTCATCGGCAGTAACCTTGCCAAAGAAGTCCACCACGTCGTGATTGGCCCTTCCGGCGATATGGACGTTTCCAAAAAAGACGACGACATCGCCTTTCACCTCGCCCTCGACATTCACGCTGCAAAAGAAGCAGATGGCGTCGCCGACAGTGGAGTCGGGAGCGACGCGGATGTTGGAGAAGAGCTGGACCGCATCGCGGTCGGCAAAGGCAGGAGCCGAGGCAGCGGCAAAAGCGGCGGCCAGCAGGCTAACGGCGAAGATTCGCTGAATCATGGTGGGCGTCCCTCCAACGCTACGCACAAAGAGAAGGAAAAGTTCCCGCGACCGGCTGTGGAAATCGGCGCCTGCGGGGAAGCGAGGCGCGGCGCCTGGCGGCCGAAATCACCCCGCAATGCGGCCGATTCGCATTCTACCGCCGTCAGCCGATCCCTGCAGGATTGAGGGCCGCCGTCCAGTCAGCCGGCGAATCCACCAGCACGTCGGGCGGGTTGTCCGCCAGGCTCTGGGGGGCCAGGCCGAAGGTGCAGCCGATGGACCAGACCCCGGCGTTGCGGGCCGTCAGCACGTCCACTTCGCTGTCGCCGATCATCACCGTATCTTCTGGCAGCGCGCCGGCCTCGTCCATCAGCGCGCGCAGCCCCAGCGGATCGGGCTTTTTCGCGGGAAAGCTGTTGCCGCCGTAAACGTGCAGGAAGAAGGGCGCAAGGCCCAGCGCCTCGCAGATGGCCTGCGCCGGGCGAACCGGCTTGTTGGTCAGCACCGACATCGACCTGGCCCTGCCATCGGGAAACCGGCGCAGCGCGGCCAGCGCCTCCAGCACCCCGGCGTAGACATAGGTGAAGTCGAGCTTGTGCTCGCGATAGTAGTCGAGAAAGCAGGCGTAGGCCCGGGCCAGGAAATCGTCGTCCACAGGGGCGCCGTTCCCTTTACCAGTCCCATGCTCCAAGGCTCTGCGGACCAGCATCTGCGCGCCGTCGCCAATGAAGCCGGCCACCACCGGATCGGGCAGCGGCTCACGCCCGAAGTGCCGCAGCGTGGCGTTCACGCTGTTGCAAAGATCCCGAGCAGAGTCGATCAGCGTGCCATCCAGATCGAATACCAGGAGTTTAAGCCGTTGGACGGGAAGAGGGCGAAGGAAACGAACCATGTTACCAGTGTAACGGGAAACAGCTGAAATCATGGAAACCGATAGCGAGCATCCACGCGCGGGAAGGGAATGGAGTCGGCGCGGATTTACTCTTTTGTGGCCGGGCCGGCTGCCCTATTACCGCTGTAACCCATGTATTCACATTGTTTTGAAAATCCTAAGTTACACAGTAACTCCACACATAGCACCTTAGTAATCATCCCGTAACACCTGCTTGCCACCAAGCGAGGCCTAAGTGGTATTTACCGTTTCTACAGTATAATTAACCTATTAGAAGCGGATACTCCCCCCAAGAGCCGCACTGGGAGGGTAAACACCGCAGGAAGAGCAGCTGTTGTTCTGCTTGCCCACTGAAATAGGATCGGGTCGATTTGAACTATTTCCGTGCCGAAGAGATTGATTGGCCGGAATTTGCCGATGAGAGCCGTAAGGGATTGAGGGTGACAATGCCGGTATTTCGTGATTCAACGGCCAGGAAAACCGGTAACCAGCAACCGGCAGCGGGGCGCTCGCAGGGGGCGCAACGCAGCATGGAACCGGAAAAACATTGCGCATACAACGAGACGCGGGAACGCTTTCTCGGCTCGGACGTCGAAGCCGGCGATTTCTCCGTTACGAGCCTCGACGCCCGGCTTCCAACGCTAGAGCCCAAGTCGGGCGCGGGCCTTTGGCTGATGCCATTCCGAGGCATCTCCCCGTTGGGCGTGCGCGTCCCCCTCGATCTGATTTATCTGGACCGGAATTGCGGAGTCCTTGAAGCAGTCGAGTCTTTCCCCATCTTCCAAGTTTCACCTTTATGCCCGTCCGCCGCAAGCGTCCTGGTGCTGCCAGCCCACACGATCGAGTCGACGCAGACGCAAGCGGGCGATCAGGTATGGGTCTGCGAACCCGAAGAGATGAAGCGCCGCCTGGAGCGGTTGCCCAGTTCAAAGGCCGATGGCGGCGCGGCGCAAGACGCCGCTCCTTCGCAGGACGAGGCAAACCACAGCGTCCATGGGCGTTTGCTGCAATTTGAGGATCGCGTCAGTCAAAAGCGTCCCAATCAGGACTCTCCGATTGCGGACCGTCCCCAGGAGGACGGCACCCAGGCTCAACCATCGCCCGGGAAGGGCATTGCAGAACCGGGAATGAAGAACATCAAGCCCGCGAAGAGCTGGTTGCAGCGCTTGTTGTCTCCCGATCCTCCCGAACCGAGGAAAAATCTACGGGAGTCGTTGCCTGGCCTCGCTGCCTATTTCTGGACCGGCGGCGCCTCACAGGAGCACGGCATTGAGATATCAGTCCGACCGGGTTGTACGTGTTCACGGACGAGCGCTGGTATCCGGGAACCGTGGTACGGATGACACTCACGGATCGCAGGGAACCGACCGTCGAACGTTCGATCACCGTAAATGCGTGTGTCGTCCGCTGGGGCAACGACGGCGTTGGTCTCCAGTTTGTCCTGCAAAACGCCAAGAATCGGCGCCCAGGGCAGGCTCCTGTGGTTAACGGCATGGTTCACGGCGTGGACCAATGGCAAGTCGATGAATTCCTTCAGCGGCTCAGAAGCGGCAAAAGCTAGAGCCGGTCGCCCAGGTTTCGCTTCTAAGGCCTGGCAGAGCGCGGACCCCGAAGCCGCAGATCTCGGCAACACCCACCCATCAATGCGATCATGTTTGCGCGGGCCGAATCGATTCGACCCGTCATTCCTGTTTTCCTGAAAGGAATTCCGGCGGTGAAGAAGCACATGACACTTCTGGCGGCGATTCTCGCCATCGGCGTTGCGCCCATGAGCCTGGCGGCCCAACAGCCCGCCGCGCAGAACCCGGCGGCACGGCAGCAGGCCGCAAAGTTCAGCGTATACGCGCCTGCCGAGCGGATTCCCAACCTCGACGATCTGAAGAGCCAGCTCCGGCAGTACCACGACTGCACCTGCAAGTGCGGCTGCTACGGCAAAGACCTGGACCGGCAGGCGGATCGAGCGATCGATTATCTGCGCATTCGAGCGGCCCGCCGCCAACCCCAGGAAAAGCCGGCGCTGGTGCTCGATATCGACGAAACGACGCTCTCGAATTACGAGGAGATGTTGAAGGCGGGCTTTGCCAACGACAGCAAAGCCTTTGCCGCGTGGGTGGATACAGCGCAGGCGCCCGCCATCGCCGGCACGCTACGCCTCTACCAGGAAGCGCAGCGGCAGGGCGTCAGCGTATTCTTCCTCACCGGCAGGGCGGAGGCGCAACGATCCGCGACCGAGCAGAATCTTCGCAGCCAGGGCTTCACAAACTGGCAGCAGTTGATCATGCGACCGCCCGCGCAGGCTTCGTGGACCGCACTCAGGTACAAATCGGCGGCCCGCGCAACCATCGTGGCGCAGGGATACAGAATCATTGAGAGCGTCGGGGACCAGTGGAGCGACCTGAAGGGAAACCCCGTGGCGGAGTTTTCCGTGAAGTATCCCAATCCGTACTATCTCATTCCGTAGGAAAGGGAAGGGCAAGGGAAAAAAGACAGGCGAGGCCCTCCCATGGAGCCAAACAGGCCTCGCCTGCGGAACAAACTTGCGCGGCCGGGAGCGATGCGGCCGGCTCAAGCCCCTGCTCCCCGCCGACTGACAACTCAGTGAACGCGAATGTCGCCGGAGCCGGTTTCGATGCGCACCGTGGGGCCGCCGCCGTTCAGCTTGCCGGTGATGTGGTGATGATCGGAGGAGCCCTGCGTCAGCATCTCGCGGTCGGTGTGAATGCTGCCCGAACCGGTTTCAGCGTCCAGCGTGAGGGGCGCGTCGCCGGCCCAGAAATCCACGCTGCCCGAACCGGTCTCAAGGCGCCAGGAGTTGGCCGGCGTGCCGCCCACCTTGATGTTGCCCGAGCCGGTTTCAGCGTGCAGGCCGCCGTGCAGATTGCGCAGTTCGATATTGCCCGATCCGGTTTCGGCCTTCACATCGCCCTGGCCGGTCTGCTCGGCATAGATGTTTCCCGAGCCGGTGCCGACGGTGAAGCCTCCGTGCAGCCCGGTGGCGTGAATGTTGCCCGAACCCGTGTTCAGCTTCGCGTTTTCGCCGATGCCGTCGTCGGTCACGTTGCCCGAACCGGAACCGGCGTCGAGGTACGCGTCCGCCGGCGCCTGAATCTCATAGTCGATGCTGATGTTGTGCAGGTTTTCGTGGCGCCCGCCGATGCGGACGATGTTGCCCGTCTGCTCGATGGGCGGATTGGCCGCGATCTCGCGCACCCGTTCCTCGCTGCCGCCCCAGCCGGACTTTACCCGGCCGAAGATATGCACCTGGTTGCCGGAGCCTGGCATGAGGTGAATGTTGCCCGAGCCGGTCGAGACCGAAAGCTCCACTCTGCCGTTTACCGTTAAGTTGCGCTCGAAGGTGGCCTCCGAGCCGAGCGCCGGAACCGCCGCCAGCGCCAACGCCGCCGCTACTACAAGAAGATGCTTCATCGTGCTCCTTTCGCAGTTGTCAGTGGTCAGTAGCCAGTCTTGCCAGCTGACTGGCGCATCTGTCGTAAACTCCTTTCGTACCGGGGTTGCAGAGATGCTGAATGCCTTAGTCCCGTGTTTCCAGAAGCATCTCGTTTGCCAAAGCACGAATGACTTGAATCCTTTTTGAATCAGCAAACCAAACCGCTCGGCCCGCTTTGGGTTCGCTCCACAGTGTCCGGTTTTGAACACCCGATTGCGAGATCGGACAGTTCTTTTCAAATCTCGTTACGGATCAGTGACCACGGTCCGATGTTCACTGACTACTGCTGCAATACCACCTGGTCGCCTTCCTTCACCCCGCTCAGGACCTCGGTGACCGAGCCGTTGGAAAGTCCAACCTTGACCGGAACCTTGCGCTGGCCGTCCTTCTGCCTCTTGTCGGGAATCTCCACCGACGCATTCTTCTGGTTGTCGTACATGACCGCATTTTCCGGCACCGTGAGCACGCCCTTGTGCTCGTCCAGCAGAATCTCGGCGTTGGCCGTCATGTTGGCCTTCAACTCCCCGCCGGGATTGTTGATGGAAACCCGCACCTCAAAGGTGGTCACATTGTCCTTCTCCACGCCCAGCGGGGCTATCTTGGTCACCTTGCCGTTAAACGTGCGGTCGCGGAAGCTCTCCACCTTGATGCGCGCCGGCTGCCCCAGGTATACGTGGGCAATATCGGCCTCGTCCACCTTGCCCTGCACATAAACCTCGTTGACGTCGCCCTCTGTCATGATCAACGTGGCCGTGGAGCCAAGCACCAGAATCGAACTGACCGCGTCTCCGATCTCAACGTCCCGGGAGAGAATCACCCCGTCCATAGGCGCGACGATGGTGGTGTAGCTGAGCTGCTCCTCGAGTTGTTTGAGGCTGGCCTGGCTCTGCATCACCTGGGCCCGCGCCTGCTTGAGCTTGGCCGTGTCGACGCCTAGCTGCGCCTTGAACGAGTCGCGCCGCGTCAGCGCCGCCAGGTAGTCTTTGTTGGCGTCGTCCAGCGCCTGCCGGCTGACTACGCCCTCCTTTTGCATCTCCATATTGCGGTCCAGCGTGGCTTTATACATGGGCAGGTCCGGCGCCGCCGCGTTGACCTTGTCCTGCTCGATATTGGCCTCGTAGGTGGTCACATTGGCCTCGGCCGAGGCCAGTTGCGCCCGCTGCGCCTCCACCTGCGCCTGAATCTCCTGCTGGTCCAGTTGCGCCAGTTCCTGGCCCTTGTGGACCACATTGTTGATGTCCACATAGAGCTTTTCGACGATCCCGGAGGCCTTGGACTTCACCTCGACCTTGGTGATGGGCTGAATCTTTCCCGTGGCCACCACCGATCTTGCCACATCGCCGCGCGTCACCTTGGCCAGCTTGTTGGGATCGATGGCCGTACCCTTGTAAACCCGCGCCAGCGCTATTCCTGCGAACAGCACTATCACCACCACCCCAATGCCCAGCCAAATCCAGAATCGCCTGCTCTTTCGCGATGCAGCCACCAGAACCCTCCTAAAGCGCGAGAAATGCCGCCGCTCTCCGCGGCCTGAAAAATCGATGAAGCAGACCTCAAGAATCAGACGGC
>Ga0187852_1001723_pt1 | contig 19660 bp, 17 predicted proteins | sample June2016WEW_6_40_FD_134511 | JGI IMG/M metagenome (GOLD analysis project Ga0187852, IMG submission 134511) | Peatland microbial communities from SPRUCE experiment site at the Marcell Experimental Forest, Minnesota, USA - June2016WEW_6_40 | ecosystem: Environmental > Terrestrial > Soil > Wetlands...
ACATACTGCCGCGGCTCAAAGAAGCGCAGCTTGCGCACCCGCTCCGTGGAGACGCGCGAGGCGGTGAAGTTGGCCACGCAGCCTGACTCGAACTCCACGCGCACGTTGGCAATGTCCACTTTGGGAGAGACCACCGGCAGGCCGACCGCGCGCACCTCGCGCACCGGAGATTTTGCAAAGGTGAGCACGATGTCGAGATCGTGAATCATCAGGTCGAGCACTACGTCGACGTCGAGCGCGCGTGGCGTAAAGACGCTCAGCCGGTGCGCCTCAAAAAACATGGGGCGCGTCAGGCTGGGCTCGACAGCCAGCACTGCCGGGTTGAAGCGCTCGAGATGCCCGACCTGCACAATCCGGCCGAGTTTATTCTGTTTTTCGATCAGGTCGTCGGCTTCGGCGAGAGTTGCCGCGAGTGGCTTCTCGATGAGCAGATCGAGGTCGGCGTCGAGCAGTTCGGACGCCACGTCGTGATGCTTCACGGTGGGCACGGCCACGCACGCGGCATCGAGCTTCAGGTCGGCCCTGAGCAGCGCGTCGACGCTTGCGAAGACGGGAATCGCGTACTGCCTCGCCGCTTCATCGGCGCGCGCCGCGTCGGGCTCGACAGCCGCAACCAGGGCCACGCCCGCGCCCTCGGTCTCGAGCTCGCGCAGCACACGCAGGTGGTTGCGCCCGAAGGCGCCGGCGCCGGCCACAGCCACTCGTAGTTGTCGATCGCCTGCGATTGCGCCGCCTCTTTCTTACCCGTTTCCTTGAACGGCTTTGAGGCAACGGCTGTAGAGCTCGAGCAACTGGTTCACGTGCTCCTCGGGCTTGGCGGCGCTGGCGCCGGTGAAGCCCGTGGAAGGCGTTGCCGGCTTGCCCACGCCTGCCGTGCCAGCTACAAACTTCATCAGGTCGAGTGCGATGTCTTCATTGCGCCGGGCTCCCAGCCCGGTAGTCGTCAATGCGTCCATAGGCAAATTCTCCGAAGTCCGATGCTACCAGATTCAGCGGACGATGCAATGTCGACCTGCGAACTTGCCACCTCGCGGCAAGCGACGCCAACTTGCTGTTTTTGTTCGATCTCGCGTTTCTGTCGGCTTCTCGCAGGCTCGCTAACTTGCCGGCGCGCTAACCAGCCTGCCTGCCGCAGTTCTAGCTCCGCGAACCCCGCTAGTTCCGCCAACTCCGCTAATCTCTTATCAGCATGCCTCTCGCAACCATCGCGCTCGGCGCCAACCTTCCCAGCTCCGCCGGTGCGCCTGAGGCCACGCTGGCCGCGGCCGCCGAGCGTTTGGCGTCCCTCGGCCGCATCGCCGCGCGCTCTTCGCTCTACTCCACCGCGCCCGTCGGATTCCGAGATCAACCGCGCTTTGTGAACGCTGTCATTGCGCTGGAAACTTGGCTTTCGCCGCGCGAGCTGCTGGACGCTCTACTCGCCCTTGAACTCGACTTCGGCCGCGATCGCGCCGCCAGTCCCGCAAAAGGCCCGCGTACGCTCGACCTCGACATTCTTTTCTACGGCGATTTGGTTCTCGGCGAATCCGGACTCGAAGTTCCGCACCCGCGCCTCGCTGAGCGCGCCTTTGTTCTGGTCCCGCTCCACGAGATTGCGCCCCATCTTCGCGATCCCCGCTCTGGAAAAACCGTGACGGAGCTGCTTGAGGCCCAGCAAGGCCGCATCGGACAGGACACTCTTGCGAAGATCGCTTGCGACGGCTGGTCTGCGCAGGTTATGCAGGGGAGCTGGCGGAGTTTGCGGTGCTAGCGGAATTAGATCGGCTGATGAAAGCAAGCGTTGGCGGCCGCTCTACAATCGCAATAGGGTTGTGATCCAGTACCTCTATCTCGGCCGCGTGGACTACGGCGAGGCGCTGCGCCTGCAGGAAGAGCTGGTGGCACTGCGCACCGCGGGGCGCATCGGCAACTTGCTGCTACTGCTCGAACACCCGCCTGTGCTGACGCTGGGCCGCAACGCGCGACGCGCCAACATTCTCGCCTCCGATGAGTTGCTGGCCGCGCGCGGCGTTACCCTCCACGAGATCAACCGCGGCGGGGACGTGACATATCACGGGCCGGGGCAGCTGGTTGGCTACCCGATCTTCGACCTGCGCAGTTTGCGTAACGCGAAGGGCGCGCGCCTGGGCCCGGTCGATTTCGTGCGCCTGATGGAAGAGGCGCTGATCCGGCTTTGCGGCGAATTTGGCGTGGCGGCCGGACGCATCGGCGGGCTGACCGGCGTCTGGTGTGCTGCGCACGGCAGGCCTTTGGACGAGCTTTGTGGAAGAATGGCCAAAGACCCTCCGGGAAGGGAGGCCAAGATCGCCGCCATCGGCATCCATGTCGCGCGCGGCGTCACCTCGCATGGATTCGCTTTCAACGTCACCACGGATCTCGGCGATTTCGCGCTCATCAACCCCTGCGGTATCACCGACCGCCCCGTGACCAGCCTCGCCCAGGAGCTTCCGGACGCGGCAGCGTTGCCCACGCTCGAAGCCCTCGCGCTCCGTGCGGCCCGGCAGTTCGGAACGGTCTTCGGCGAGCCAGTCGAGTTGCTGGAGAGCCTGGCCGCATTGCGCGCGCAGGCGCAAACTGCTTCCGCAGCCGCGCCGGAATCCCTGGCAGGCGGCGCTCCGGATCAGGAGCCCTCGGCCCAGGAAGCTCCCGCCCCGGAGTTTCCGGCGAACGACACGCCGCTCCGGGTTCCCGCGGCCATCGAGCACCTGCGCCGCAGCAAAGACCGGCCGATTCCGGCGTGACGGCCCCGCCTGACGAGCCAGATTCCGCTCCTGCCGCAGCAGCGTTTTATAATCCGGCAGAAGCGTAGCGCAGGCCCCGCACCCCGAACCGCCGAAAGAGGAGACATGCCAACCGACGTCATCATGCCCCAGATGGGCGAATCGATCTTCGAGGGCACGATCACCAAATGGCTCAAGAAGGCCGGCGACACGGTCGAAAAAGACGAGCCGTTATTCGAAATTTCGACGGATAAGGTGGACGCGGAGATTCCCTCGCCCGAAGCCGGCGTGCTCACCGAGATTCGCATCAGCGAAGGCACCACTGTCGAAGTGAATACGGTGGTTGCGGTGATCGGCGAGGCTGGGGATGCAGTGGCAGCGCCGGCGGCGCAGGTTCCACGGGATCTCGTCCAAGAGTCTGCCCCTCCAGAAAAACTCGTCCAAAAGTCTGCCCCACTGCAAGTGGTGCGGTCGTCGCCGCTGGCTCGCCGCATTGCGAAAGAGCACGGCATTGATTTGAGCCGCATCGCGGGTACCGGAGCCGGCGGGCGCATCGGCAAGGAGGACGTGCTGCGCGCGGCGCAGTCAGTCGCCGCACACTCCCCAGTCCAAAGAGCTGCCCCACCGCAGGTGGCCCCAACGCAGGTGGCGCAGGTGGTTGATCTTGCCAGCTTGCCCACGGAGCCCGTGCCGCTCACCCGCATGAGGGCCATCATTGCCGATCGCATGGTGGAGAGCGTGCGCTTGAGCCCGCACGTTTACACGGTCTACCGGGTCGACATGACGCGCATCGTGCGCCTGCGCGAGCAACATCGCGCCGCCTTCGAGCAGCGCCATGGCGTCAGGCTCACTTACATGCCTTTTATTGCCGCCGCGGCCGTGGCCGCCCTGCGCCGCTTCCCGATCGTCAATGCCTCGCTTGAAAATGGGGCGGCACAAGAGGGTGCCGGCAATGCCGGCTCGGGCGGCCTCGCCATCCGTTACCACCGCAATATCAACCTCGGCATTGCCGTAGCGCTTGACTGGGGCCTGATCGTGCCCGTCATCCGCCAGGCCGAGACTGCGAGCTTCGCCGCCATCGCGCGCTCGATCACCGATCTTGCCCTGCGCGCCCGCACCAAAAAGCTCTTGCCCGACGAAATTGGAGGGTCCACCTTCACGCTCACCAACGCCGGCGCCTTTGGCGGCGAGTTCGGCATGCCGATCATCAATCAACCGGAATCGGCGATCCTCGCCGTCGGCGGCCTGCGCAAGGAGCCCGCGGTCCTGACCGACGCCGAAGGCAATGATTCGATTGCTATTCGCTCGATGCAGTACTTCTGCCTCGGCTTCGATCACCGCCTCATCGACGGCGCCGATGGCGGCAAGTTCATGCTCGAGTTCAAAAAGACGCTGGAAAACTGGAACCAGGAGATCGGGTAAGCTGCTGTAGTCGAGGGATTTCCGAATGGCTACGACCTCAAGAAGAAGCCGGCGGCCTGATAGAACCTACCACCTGGTGCTCGTTGGTGCTCTTTGTTTGCTAATGCTTCTCAGCATCGTTGGGTTGTGGGGATTCTTCCACGTTTGGCAAAAAGGCGATGAAAAGGCTCAAGCTTTCTCTGGCCTGCTCGCCTTTATCGCGTCATTTATCTCATCAATCGCCACAGTTGTCTATGTGTACTTGACAAACGCGTCTCTTCGCAAAGCTCAAGCGAGTATCACGCTCCAACAGGAAGAACTGGAGCAAATGAAATCTTCGGTAGACCTCCAGCGAAGAGAATGGGAGCAGAAAGTTCGCGTTTTTCCGCAGTTTTGGATCACAACGGCAGGCGCTACCGTGTGGCACAAGCCCCACCCGCAATATCCAACGGGTCCGCAGGTTCAACCCTTGCAATTCAACAAGCATTTTATTGTCAATGTCTGGAACTACAGTGAGCAGTCGTTCTTAGTTGAGTCGATCCGCATTCAAAGGTCGGATGTTGGTATGGTTCCTAATCAACAGACGAAGGAGGTACAGATCGTCGTCAAGCCACATTCGGTCGGGGAAGATGATGTGTCCCATTTGGTCATGCCGGTGCTTACTCAATCGATGGCCGTTAGGTCACCTGGCTTAATGACGAATGATCTAGACAAATCTGCGCGGCTCTTTGTCAGACTTGTCTACAGCGATTGGTCGCAAAAACACTCCGAAACTGAAATTCGCGAATTTGAGTTTGTCTACCGTCCGGGCGACGCGGACGTCAGCATCCGCGCACCTCTTTCGCCGAGCGGTATTTTCCCGAGTATTTAGAGGAGCCGTCCAGTGAAGGTTCTCCTTGTCTGGAAACATAGTTCGGACCGGGTTCGTTTCTTCGCCATTGAGAATCCAACCCTGGCCGAAATCGAAGCGCTTCGCGAAGCTGACGGATGTTATATCAACGAGAGATTTCGCGAGTGCGCTTTCGAAGAATGCGGGTTGAAAGGACTTGATCTGGTCCACGCTGCCATCTCGCCGGCAGAACGACGACAGGGTTACAGAGGCGTCGCCGAGGGATGGTTTTCTCGGTGGTCGGAGAACGAGCGAGGCGAAGATAGCGTCTCGTCAGAGGGACGATTCGATCGGGTATTTGTGAGTGGATTCTATTGGCCTTCGAGAGGACCTGCAAAGCTGTTCATGATGAGAAATGATCCAGATCGATCTGCGGAGGATCACCCTTAGCGACGGCCGAGATCGCTATTCACTCCAGCTTTTCGCCCGCTCTACAGCTTTTTGCCATCTCGCGCGGCGTTCGGCGCGTTCGCCGGCGTTCATTTTGGGCTCGAAGCGCACGTCGGTCGCCGCGGCGAACCGCTCGGCGCGCAACGCCTCGGGGTTTGGCCAGAAGCCTACGGCGAGGCCGGCTAGATAGGCTGCGCCCAAGGCCGTCGTCTCCGTCATGCGCGGCCGAACAACAGGAACGCCGAGGACATCGGCCTGGAACTGCATGAGGAGATCGTTCACGGCGGCGCCGCCGTCGACGCGCAGCTCGCGCAACGGCGCGCCCGTGTCGCTGCCCACGGCTTCGAGCACGTCGGCCACCTGCCAGGCGATGGATTCAAGCGCGGCGCGGGCGATGTGTCCGTGGCCGGTATCGCGGCGGAGGCCGATCAAAAGCCCTACCGCGTGCGCGTCCCAGTGCGGCGCGCCCAGGCCCACAAACGCGGGTACAAAGACCACGCCGCCGGTATCTGGCACGCTCGCGGCGAGCGCTTCGACATCGGCCGAGGAGCCGATGAGCTTGAGATTGTCGCGCAGCCACTGCACCACCGCGCCAGCAATAAAGATGCTGCCCTCGAGCGCGTATTCGAGGCGCTTCTGAGCGCTCGCCGCCACGGTGGTAATCAGCCTGGCCTGCGAGCGCATAAACTGGGCGCCGATGTTCTCGAGCAGGAAGCAGCCCGTGCCGTAGGTGTTCTTGGCCTCGCCTGCGCTCCAGCACAACTGGCCGAAGAGCGCGGCCTGCTGGTCGCCGGCGATTCCCGCGATGGGTACGCCGCCGAGACCGAGCGTCGCCGCCTCGCCCACGCGCTGGCTCGACCACATCACTTCCGGCAGGATGGACTCCGGAACGTCAAAGACGCGGAGCAGTTCGGCGTCCCACTCGCCCTTCACGATGTTGAAGAGCAGCGTGCGCGAGGCGTTGGTCACGTCGGTCACGTGCTTCCGGCCGCCGGTCAGGTGCCAGATGAGCCAGCTATCCACGGTGCCGAAGGCCAGTTCGCCGCGCTCGGCGCGCGCCCGCGCGCCAGGGACGTTGTCCAGAATCCAGCGCAGCTTGGTTGCGGAAAAATACGGGTCGAGGACGAGGCCGGTCTTTGCGGAGACAGCTTCCGCTGCTCCGCGCTCCTCAAGTTTCTTGCAGAACGGGGCTGTCCGCCGGTCCTGCCAGACAATGGCCGGATGAATGGCCTTGCCGGTGGCGCGTTCCCACACGATCACGGTCTCGCGCTGGTTGGTGATGCCGATGGCGGCGATCTCGCGCGGTCGCGCGCCCACTTGCGCGAGCGCACCGACACGCGCAAGAACCTCCGCGGCGCAGCTCATTTGGCTGGAGAGAATTTCCGCCGGGTCGTGCTCTACCCAGCCTGCCTGGGGATAGAACTGCTCGAACTCCTTTTGCGCGACGGCGGCAATGGCGCCGGCCTCGTCAAAGAGAATCGCCCGCGAACTCGTGGTCCCCTGGTCCAGCGCCAACACGTAGGCCATACGCGCCATCCTTTTTAGGGAACCAGTCAAACACGCGAGGCGTAAGGCGGGCAAGGCGCTCTGCGGCAGATGGTGGTGCTAAGATCATTCCGTCATGCCCACCGAACTTTCCTGGAAAGATGCGATCATTGCCGTTTTGGAACGGGCTCAGGGCCCGCTGCACTATGCAGAGATCGCGACGCGGGTCTACGAACTCAAACTGCGATACGAGCCAACCGCTACACCGGCGGACACGGTCGCCGCAGCAATTGCGTTGTCTTTCAAGAACGAGGGCCAGAACTCGCCATTCGTCCGCGTCTCCCGCGGTTACTATGCACTTCGAAATCTTCAGCAACAAGGTCCCAAAATCGCGGAGGCGGAGCTGGCGGGCGGTGAATCATCGGAATCTACCGGGGTTGTAAACGCATTCGGGATGTTCTGGGAGCGGTCCAAGGTACTATGGACACCACAACAGCCGAAAATTTTAGGACAGCAACAAGTTGGATCAAAGCCAGTCGATTTTGCGGAAGAGAAAGGTGTCTACCTCCTGCATGATTCGCAGGGTGTGCTTTACGTGGGGCGTGTGACGGAACAGAATCTTGGAACACGTCTTGGACAACACACCTATGATCGCCTTGCTGGACGGTGGACACGCTTTTCTTGGTTCGGAGTGTACCCGGTCCAACAGGATGGGACGCTCAAAACCACCGCGAACTTTTCGGGGGTCAATATCAACGTCATCATTGCCACCATGGAAGCAGTACTAATCGAAGGGCTGGAACCACGGCAGAATCGGAAGCGGGGAGACGATTTTCAGGCGGTTGAATTTCTCCAGGCCGAAGACCCTCAATTGGGGAAAAACAGGAAGCTAGCCGCGATCCAGGAGCTTGCGGCCCAAATTACCTAGGACGCGAACGATGGTTCCTACGCGCCAAAGCGCCTGTGTCCCCCCGACTGCTACCCGACCCACGGATTGTGCACCTTCAACGGAAGGCCGCCAATGTCGCGCGTGTTGCGCGTGACGAAGGTAAGCGCGTGTTGGGCGGCAGTGGCCGCGAGAAGCGTATCGATGACGGGCCGTGGGCGGTCGGCGGACCAGTCGCCCCACAGCCGCGCAGTCGCCGCGTCTACGCCCAGAATGCGCTCGGCGAAGCCGAACTCCAACCCCTCAACCCACGCCGCGAGCGTTCTTGCCGCGGCTGAATCGGTGCGGCGCTTGATGGCAATGCCTTTGCGTAATTCGCCCAGGGTGAGCACGCTGAGGTAGAGCGCCGAGGAGTCGGTAGCCTCGAGGAACGCCATCACGCCGGGGTCGGCCTTCTTCCGGCGCGTCTCGCTCAGGACGTTGGTATCGAGCAGGTAAGCGACTGGGGCGCTCACAACGCGATCTCACGACCAGTGTCGCGGTCTGGCTCGATCTCGAAGTCTTCGACCTTCGGCCCGCCCAACAGGTAGGCGCGCAAGTCCGGCTTCTGCGCAGTCAGGGAGCGGAAATCGTCGATCGAAAGCACCACGGCGCGGTCCACCCCGTGTCGCGTAATCAGTTGCGGGCCTTTGCTTTGCGCCTCATCGATCACCTGGCTCAGGCGCATCTTAGCCTCTTGGACTTGCCAGCGTGCCATGGGAGTCTCCTTCGGGTTTTCTGCCTAGAAGTATAGGTGGTCTGATCAGAATCTGCAACCGATACCGGCCCCGCCAGGTCCTCTCTACTTCACCCGCCCCGCCGCATTCTTGAGGACCACGTTGCTCAGCACCGCCGTATCCACCGTCTCCGGCTGGTGTGAGCAAAACCCGATGCCTACATAGAACGGCCCGTCCAGATGCAGCTTGATCGGCGGGCCGAACTGGTGCATCGGCTCCCCGTCTAGGCTCACGTAGAGCGCAAACTCGTCGCCATGCTTCTCGATCCCGATCCGCTTGGGCACGATCGTCACCAGGCTGTCAGGCGAGGCGCCGCCGGGCCGCCCGCGCCCGCCCATGCGGAACTCCATGTCGGTCACGCGCACGTCACGTTCCGGCCGCCAAGCCAGATGCACCATCCCCGCTCCGTGCAGCGCCACCATCGCGGTCTTCGCGTCATCGTCCAGGCTCTGCCGGATCATGAGCACGGCCTTGCGGTCGCCGTATCCCTTGGGATCGGGAAAACCGATGTCCGCGGCCAGCGAAACATCGCCCGACATGCGCATCCACAGGAACCGGAACTCGTCGCGCGTGTACCAGACGTTGTATCCGGCCGAGTTGATGGTGTACTGCCCCGTTGCCGCGTCGAAGCTCGCGCTGCCGGGCACGACCGCCGCGCCGATGTCCGATTGCCCCTCGAAGATCCCGATCGGTGTCAAGAAATTCCGGCTCGGCCGGTGAAAATCGGCCGGAGGCGCCACTTGTACGTGCGTTGCAGAGCCCGGCTGCGCCCATGCCGGCGCCGCGGGGGCAGGAGAATTCGCGGCAGGGGGCGTTTGCGCGCGCAAAACAAGAGTTGCGCCGACCAATGTCAACAAGGCCACGGTTGAGATACGCGGAGGGAATAGGAAGGGGTTGCTTCGTCTCATGGCAACCCACTTTATCAGACGCCATGGCACGGCGAGCACCCGCGCTGCGCCCGCCCCGTGTTGTACCATTCGATTGAATCGAATGTTGAAACGCCAAGGCCTTCGCGATGAGCTCCGCATCTTCTCCGACACTTATGGTTCTCGCCGCCGGAATGGGCAGCCGCTACGGCGGCCTGAAACAGATCGACCCTGTGGGCCCGGCCGGCGAAACCATCATCGATTACTCGATCTTCGACGCCCTGCGCGCCGGCTTCGGCAAGCTGGTTTTCGTCATCCGCAAAGACATCGAAGAGGCCTTTCGCGAGACGGTGGGTGCGCGTTTTGAGAAGCGCATGGCCGTGGAGTACGTTTTTCAATCGCTCGAAGACCTTCCTTTGCGCTTCACGGTCCCCGCCGGGCGCACCAAGCCGTGGGGCACCACGCATGCCATCCTTGCCGGCGACGGGACGGTCCACGAGCCGTTTGCCGCCATCAATGCCGACGACTTTTACGGAGCCGAAAGCTTTCGCGTCCTCGCCAGTCATCTTACCTCCGGTTCTCCGGACTACGCCATGGTCGGTTTCATCCTGCGCAACACGCTTTCCGATTTCGGAACCGTGGCGCGCGGCGTCTGCCGGCTTGCCGATGGCAATTATCTGAAGAGCATCGTTGAGTACCTCGCCATCGGGCGCGACGGCGACTCGATCGAGAACACCGACGCGGCGGGCCAGGTCACGCGTCTCACCGGCAGCGAGCCGGTCTCGCTGAATTTTTGGGGCTTCACTCCGCGCGTCTTCGACCAGTTGCGCGAAAGCTTTGAGGCTTTTCTCGAGCAGAACGGCTCCGATCCCAAGCGCGAGTGCCTCATTCCCACCACGGTGAACGAGATGGTTGCCTCGGGCAAGGCGCGCGTGAAAGTGTTGCCTGCGGAGGGCTCCTGGTTCGGCGTCACTTATCGCGAAGACCGCCCGCGCGTCGTCGAAAGCATTCGCGCCCTGATTGCCGCCGGCGCCTATCCTGAGAAGCTTTGGCCGTGATGGAGCCGCACGATCTCCGCAGCATCGCCACCGCGTTCGAGTTTCAAGGGGAAGCCTCGGCATTCACGCCGTTCGGCAACGGCCACATCAACGATACGTACCTTATCACCTGCCAGACGTCGCACGCGCCGGTGCGCTACACATTGCAGCGCATCAACCGTCAGGTCTTCCGCTCGCCCGCGGCTGTGATGCAAAACATCGAGCGCGTCACGGCGCATCTTGCCGCGCAACTTGCCGGTGCGCCTGACCGCGATCGCCGCGCGCTCACGCTTGTCCGCGCGCGCGACGGCCGGAGCTGGCACGAGGACGCGGCCGGAGAGATTTGGCGCGTCTATCGCTTTATTGAGAACGCGCGCAGCTTTGAGACGGCGACTTCCGTCGACCAGGCGTTCCAGGCGGCGCAGGCCTTCGGGCGCTTCCAGCAGCAGCTTGCAAGCTTGCCCCCGCCGCGGCTCAACGAGACGATCCCCGACTTTCACCACACGCCCAAGCGTTTTGCGGCCCTCGAGCAAGCCATCGCCTCCGACGTGAAGGGCCGCGCCGCGCTCGCCAAACCGGAAATCGACTTCGCGCTCGCGCACAAATCCATCGCCGGCGTTTTGCTTCAGGCCAATCTGCCCGAGCGCATCACGCACAACGACACCAAGTTCAACAACTTGCTGCTCGACGACGCGACCGGCGAGAGCCTCTGTGTCATCGATCTTGACACGGTGATGCCCGGCCTTGCGCTCTACGACTTCGGCGACATGGTGCGCACCACGACCAGCCCCGCCGCCGAAGATGAGCAGGATTTATGCAAAGTCACGATGCAGTTTCCGTTGTTTGAGGCGCTGGTGCGCGGATATGTCTCAACGGCAGGACAATTCCTGACCAAAGCCGAGAAAAAACTCCTGGCATTTTCCGGTAAGCTCATCACGTTTGAAACCGGCATCCGTTTCCTCGTCGACTATCTGCACGGCGACACCTACTTCAAGATCCTTCGCGAAGACCACAACCTCGATCGTTGCCGCACGCAATTCAAGCTTGTGGAGTCGATTGAGGAGCAGGAAGAGAGAATGAACGGGCTGGTGGGAGAGATTGCCGACTGAGGCGTGCTTTCAAGAACAGCGGAGCTAGCGGTGTTAGCGGAGAGAGCCCGGCTCCAGCAGGCGATCGCGCTTCGTGCGCAGCGGCTCGGAGATTCCCGTGGGGGACTTTCACTGGGAGTCCGACGATGGGAATCTTGCCAATCTCGGCGTCAGGCGGCGCACCACGAACTCCTGAAGCAGGTTCTGCACCGCGCCCTCGGCCGTGCCGATGAGCGCATTGGAGAAGGTGACTTCCACGCCGCTGCGATTGCTCGAAGGATAGTAGAGGTTCGAAATGCCTCCGGCCGCCAGTCCGCCCAGAATGGAAGAGTAGTTAGGTTGCCAGCGCCGGTTGTCGCCCCGGCAGATCACCGAGTTGGCGAGCGCGTAAAGGGCCCGCGACGGGATGGAGCCCGTGCCCTTGTAGATGTAGCGCGGGTCCTGCTTGAAGAGCGAAGGCAGGATCGCGCCGCCGATAAAGATTTCGGAGAGGCCATCGGCATAATCGGCGCCAAAACGCTTGCCGTATCCCTGCGCTCCCTGGCCGTACCCGGGAAAAGTGTTGGTGGCCTGCTCCACGCCCGCGAAAGCGCCCGACATCATCCATGTGATGGGATCGATTGAGGTCTTCCAGGCCAGTTGGAATTTTTGCCGCGCCGTCAGCGGCTCCGGATCGGGATTGTAGCTGACGTAGTAGTTGGGAATGACGCCCAGGACGCGTTGCTTCTCCTCGATATTCAGTTGCTCCTGCGCAATCTCCATCTGCGACTCGGCCGAGACCGTGACCTGGTTCGCTGCGCCAACCATGTGCAACGCAATGATGCGCGCGTCGAAGTCCTCGCCCGCCTTCAAGACGCCGGAGACCGATTGCGCCGCGAATCCCGGTGCAGAGACTGTCAGTTTGAATGCACCCGGAGGCAGGCTGGAAAAACTGAAAGCGCCGTTGCTGTCGGTTTCCGTGGATGCCGTCTGCGGAACGCCGTTTCCGCTCATCTCCAGCGCGACGCGCGCTCCCTCGTAGACGGCGCCCTCAGTGCTCGTGACCACGCCGTGCAGGCTGGCCGTCGTGAGCAAAGCCGGAGCCGGTTCGAGCGCTGCCGGCGTCGCGCTCGCCTGCGCAGTGGCAGAAACCGCCGCTCCGGTTAGCGCTGCAAAGACCAGCAATCCGGCACAAACAGAACGCAGTTGAAGCGCTCCCTGCGGCGCATAGCGCGGATGTGCCGGAGATACAGTCAGGATGGCCCCCATCGCGAAGTCCAAATCGATCGAGCGGCATGGAGGCTTCGGCGAGACATGCTACGTAGTTAGACGGCGGACTCGCCGGCCCGACGAGGAGAGCCCGGAGATGTTTGCGATGCCTTTAGTCTATCGGATTTCCGATCATCGGCGATCGCGGCACGAGCCTTCTCTCAAAAGGCCCTGAATTCCCCCCGCAAGACCTATGCAATCGGCGGCCGGCCCGGCTCAATCCGGCCTTCCCGTGTAGTGCTCCACGTGGTGTACCTGGGAGTGATCTTCGAGCGACTCCAGGTGCGTGATCACCTCCGCGGGCATCTCCAGATCCTGCGCCAGACGCTCTTCCACGACCGTCGCCAGCCGGTGCGCGTCGCCCAGCTTCATGCTGTCAGGGAAGAGCAGGTGCACCTCGATCAGCTGGCGCTGGCCCGTGGCGCGGAAGCGAACGCCGTGGTAATCCACGCCAAGTTCCTGGCAGAGCGCGTCGAGCCGCGCGCGGATCTCGTGGCCGACCCTGGGGTCCGAGTAATCCAGCAGGCCCTTGGTCGAGCGCCACAGCAGCCGGCCGCCGGTCCACAGGATGTTGGCCGCCACGGCGTAGGCAATCAGCGGATCGAAGGGCTTCCATCCCGTGGTCATCACCAGGCCCAGGCCCGCGACCACGCCAAAACTCGTCCAGCTATCGGTGAGCACGTGCTTGCCGTCGGCCTCGAGAATCAGCGAGTGATTGCGCTTGCCGGTGCGCAGCAGATACCAGCCGAGCCCCGCGTTCAACACGCCCGCGGCCACAATGAGAAGCACACCGCTACCGAGATTCTCCAGGGCCTGGCCGTGACGCCACGTCTGAGTCGTGTTGTAGAGAATGCTGCCTGCGGCCAGCACGATCATGGCGCCTTCAAAGCCCGCGGAGAAGAAGGTGATACGCTCGAAGCCGTAGCGGAACTGGGGAATGGCGGGCCGCGTGCTGAGCCAAAGGCTGAAGAGCGCAAAGGCCACGACCACCACATGCACCACCGACTCCGCCGCATCGGAGAAGATCGCCGACGACCCTGTGAGCAGGTACGCCGTCATCTTCCCGGTCAGCATCAGCACGCCCACCAGCAGCGAAAGCCGCATGGCGAGCTGCGCCTCGCGGTGCTGCTGGAGCTTCGCTTGCGCGTCCTGTTGCGGCAAGGGGGTCATTGGAGTCTTGCATTCAGTCTACGCGAGCTTAGATAAAGAATCTGTCGTACACAGAAAAAGAGGTGGTGTCCCAGTTGGAATAAGAGCATCGCTCAGCGGCTAACGCCCCGCTGTTGATGAGCCTTTCAAGGCGCGGCGAAAGAGGCTGCGGAAGAACAGAGAACAGCGAACGAATCTCCTGAAAAAACTTCCCTCAGCGCCTAAAGGCCATATTGATTTTGCTCATCTTGCGGCACGAGTGAACTCTTGCCCTTTCAAAAACAACGACTTTCTTCCGCAGCCTGTAATACCGTGCCTTTTCAAGACCGGATTGATGCAACCAGTTCCAGCGGGCCGGGTCGTCCCGCAGCCGCGTAGTCCCGTAGTCCCTGCCTCCTCGCTCCCTCGCACCCTTGTTCCCTTGGTCCCTGTGTTCTACACTTCTTGTCACGGATGCAAGCTCTCGTTGAGAACCTCGTCAAGCTCCAATCGATCGATCTCGAACGCGCCCGGCTCAACAAGGATCTGCGCGCACTGCCCGCGGAGATCGCCCAGTCGCAGGCGCGGCTCGCTGCCGCCGAGCGCCACTCCGCCGAGGCCTCGGCCGCGCTCAGCCGCGAAGAGACGCTACGCACGCGACTGGAGCGGGAGATCGACGGGCACCGCCAGAAGGCCGCCAAGTTCCGCGCGCAGCACGACTCCGTGACCACGCCCGCGCAGGCCGCGGCCGTCGAACATGAGGTCCACTTCGAAACGGCCGAAGCCGAGCGCCTGGAAAACGAAGAATACGCAAGCCTGGAGCGCACGGAGACGCAGGAGGCCGCGCTGGCCCAGTCCCGCGCGCAAGTGGAGCTGCTTGCCTCCGAGGTGGAAGGCGTTCGCGCCCGCGTGGCCGCGCGCCAGCGGGAGCTCTCGGCCGAACTCGCGCGGTTGAAGATCGAAAGTGACGGCATTCGGATGCTCTTCACGCTCGAAGGTTCCGACTGGCTCGCCCGCTTCGACCGCATCGCCACCTCCCGGGGCACCGGCATCGCCCGCGCGGAGAACCAGCAGTGCACCGGCTGCCGCATGGGCGTGCGTCCGCAGGTTTGGAACCAGCTCCGCGAGGGCGAACTGCTCGCCTGCGACAGTTGCAGCCGCCTGCTTTACTTTGACCCGGCGATGGCGCCGGCGCCCAAAGCCCCGCAACCCGAAGTGCCCGCCGGCACGGGCCGCGCCCCGCGCAAACCCCGCCAGGCCGATGCATAGGCCGCGCCAGGTTTTCTTACTGCGGAAGTCAACTTTGTCCGCCGCGCGTAGTCTAATTGGGCAGCCGAAGGCCACAGGAAGAGAGTCGTCGGCACTCTGCGCATTCCGCGAGAGCCGCATTCCGGGGCGATTCAGCATTGGGGTGGGGCCGGCAAACCTTCCTCAGGCCTGCACGGAAAGTCTGTGCGAATGTGAGCCAAATCACCTTCGTAAGGCCATTCCACTCACCAAGGGGGCCACCATGTATAAGCGTCTTTCAGTCGCCCTTCTTTGCTCCGCGCTGTTGAGTCTGCCGGTCAGCTGCGGTTCAGGTTCTCCCATCCATTCCATGCCTGCCAATGGCTCAGCTCCAGTGACGCTGACTATGACCGACGATCCGCCTTCCGGAGTCTCGGTCCTGTTTTTCCAGGTCAGTCTGACAAGCGCCACGCTCACGCCCGCCGCCGGCAGCGGCTCCACATCTTTGGTCTCGCTCGTCGAGAACCCGATCCAGATCGATGTAACCCAGCTCCAGGCGCTTTCGGCGTTTTTGGCCAACGAGAATGCGCCGGCCGGAATCTACAGCAGCCTGAGCCTCACCTTCGCCAATCCCCAGCTTGTGATCTTCAATTCCTCCGACGTGTCTTTGGGCAGTTCCTGCGCGGTGGGTTCCATCTGCACCCTCACGCCTGCCATCGGCAGTTCAGCAACGGTCGACCTCACCTCCGCGCCATTCCCGCTCGCGGTTACAGACCAAACTCCGCTCGGCCTGCTGATCGATTTTCATCTCAACTCCATCATCCAGTCCGACCTCTCGGTGAACCTTTCGGCAGCTAACGGCATTACGCTCTCGCAGGTGCCGGCGGCGGCAGCCGGGCAGGCGCCGCCCTTTGGCATCGTCACCGGAACCGTGGCCACGGTGAGCGGCGACCAATTTACCCTCGCGACGCCATGGGGCAAGACCCTGACCGTGGACGTGAACAGTAACACGCAGCTCGTCGATTGGCCGCCTTGCGCTTCACCGGGCGCACTGTCGTGCCTCACAGCCGGCGATGCCGTCCAGGTGCAGGTTGCCGCCGTCCAGAGCGACGGAAGCCTTCTGGCGGCAAGTGTCAAGTGGCTGCTGGTGAAGAACACGCAGAGCGTGCTGGGAAGGGTAATCGGGTACAGCACTACCAGGTTGAGACTCCTGGTGTTTGCCAGTCCCAGCGCCGTTGCGGGCACTGCCCCCCTGCAGGGCTCAATCGCCAATGTCACTCTGGATAGCGGCGCCACGTTTGCCGTGGACGCCAACGGCTTCACCATCCCTTCCGGCTTCAGTTTTTCGAGCGCCTTGAACGTCACCTGGGGCCAGGAGCTTCAGGTGGAAGTGGACCCTGGGTCCGTATCCTGCGTCGCCAGCAACGTGATTCCCGGGCCTCCTCCAGTCTGCAACTTCACGACCAACAGCCTGAAACTGGAGCCGAGCCAGCTCAGCGGCACCATCGCATCGATCAGTTCGCCAAGTTTCACAATCGATTATCTGTGGTCGCCATGTGCGCCTCCCGGAGGGGCCCCGGTCTGCAACGTCGTCGCGCTGCTTCAGTACAGCGTCGAAACCACTTCGCAAACGACGTATGAGAACTTCAACCCGGATAATTTCTCCGGGCTGGCCGACAACGATTTCGTTTCGGTCAACGGATGGCTGTTTGAAGCGGACAACGGACTTCTTGACACGCCCGTAACCCCACCCGAGATCCTGGCCAACGACATCCGGCAGCACCCCGGCGGGACGTTCTAGTGTCCCATAACTGAAGTTTGATGGAATTTATGTCGTCACCCGGTAGTGGGTCAGTTTGAACTCGCTTTGAAAGGGCACGACCGGGGAACCCACGCAGTGCGTGGGTCGCGTGCCACAAAAGCCCAAAATGAACGTGGGCTTCAGCCCCTGAGGGATGTTTTCTTTCAAACTGACCCGCGACTCGGCCTGTGATGGCAACTCCCGTCCTGCTACCCTTTTCTTGAGGGAATTCAGTCCAAGGCGAAACGCGCGAACCGGACTGACCACTGATCACTGACAACTGCCTTCAAGGAGCCCCGTGCAGCGCATCTGTGTCGACATGGACGAGGTGATGGCTGACACCCTCGCCGAGCACATCCGGCGCTACAACCAGACCTTCGACGAGGACGTGACGCCGGAAGATCTTGCCGGCAAAGGCCTTTGGGAGATCGCACCCGTTGACCGCCAGGCGCAGCTCCGCGCCTTTCTCGACGCCGAAGATTTCTTCGAGGTCCTGGAGGTGATGCCCGGCGCGCAGCCGGTGCTTAAGGAGCTCTCGCAGCGTTTTGAAATCTTTATTGCCACGCAGGCCATGGCCGTGCCCAATTCGCTGGGACCGAAGTACCGCTGGCTGCAACGCCATTTTCCCTTCATTCCACCCGCACATTATGTATTCTGCGGCAATAAATCGATCCTCCGCGCCGATTTCCTCATCGACGACCAGCCCAAAAACCTGCTGCGCTTCGCGGGCCAGGGTTTGCTCTACACCGCGCCGCATAATCTGATGGCCACCGGTTTCGTGCGCGTGAATAATTGGCTTGAAGTGGCCGAATACTTTGCCGCCGTCCCCGCCTGATGCCGCCGCTCGGTTTTGTGCGGGAGCGGATAGCAGTGGGCTGACCGCGCACATCTCCCCGACCCCACACGAAAGTAATGCCCATTCGTTCGGGGGCGTCACACGGATCACTGTCGCCGGCATTTCAATAGGTAATCTTTGAGGCGCCTGCGAAAAGGTTCGAATCCATTCGGTCCCATCCGTACGATTTGCTGCTACTATTCCCGCATACAGATGTTGTCAAGAATTCTGTATTTTCGTCGTGCCGAAGCCATGGACCGAACGATGGGGGTGTTGCTCCGATGCAAAGCGAGAAAGACTCCGTGCGCCAGGAGAAGGGAGAACCGGGCTCGGGCGCGGACGTGAAGCGGATTGCCATAGGGGCGGTAATTCTGGCAGCAGCCGTCTTCGCGGCTTATTTCCTGCTCAAACAGCTTGTGTTCGTTCAGCTCGCGGCCGGCCCGTCCGCGCTCATTGCCTTGGCTGTGCTTGTACTTTTCGCGTGGCCGGGATATGTTCTTTTCCGCCGCGATGCGATCATAGCGCAAGCCCGGCGCGCGGAGCGGAGCACGAGCCAAACGGAACTCCGCATGCTACGCATGGTGATCGATAGCCTGCCCGACCTGATTTACATCAAAGACACGCAAAGCCGCTTCGTGCTGGCCAACCGGGCGATACGGACCTACATGACGGGCTCACCCGACGGCACCTTACTCGGGCTCGACGATTCTTCCTTCTATCCCGACGAGCTGGCTCGAGGCTTCCGCAACGACGAGCAAAGGATCATGCAAACCGGAGAGCATCTGGTCAGCCAGGCCGAACGCATGCAGGACAAAAAAGGGAAGGAGTCCTGGCTCCTGACTACGAAAGTGCCCTTCCGCGATGAGAATGGCGGCATCATCGGCATTATCGGTATCGGTCGCGATATCACGGCTCAAAAACAGAGCGAAGCGGAGACGATCAAGGCGCGCATCCAGGCCGAGGCTGCCAGCCGGGCAAAAAGCGAATTCCTGGCCAACATGAGCCATGAAATCCGCACTCCGCTCAATGGCGTCATCGGCATGACCGATCTGGCGCTCGACACCGACCTAACTCCCGAGCAGCGCGATTATCTTGAGACGGTGAAACTTTCCGCCGAATCTCTACTCAACGTGATCAACGACATCCTCGACTTTTCCAAAATCGAGGCCGACAAGATCGACCTGGAGTCGATCGATTTCGACGCCAGGGAGTGTATTGAGACCACGTTGAGGACGCTTGTTCTTCGCGCAGAGGAAAAGGAACTCGAACTGCTCTGCGACATCGCTCCGGAGCTGCCTACGATTATCCGTGGCGACCCCACGCGCCTGCGTCAAATCCTCTTCAATCTGGTGGGCAACGCCATCAAGTTCACCGCAGAAGGCCAGGTGGCGTTGACAGTGGAGGTGGAACGGCCGGAGGACGGGGACTGCATCCTCCATTTCACTGTCGCCGACACCGGCATGGGGATCCCCATAGACAAGCAAGGGCTGATCTTCGACGCCTTCGCCCAGGCCGACACTTCCACCACCCGCGAGTTCGGCGGAACAGGGCTTGGCCTCACCATCACCTCGCGACTGGTTGACATGATGGGCGGAAAAATCTGGGTGAATAGCGAACCCGGCAGAGGCAGCGAGTTTCACTTCACGGCCCGCGTAGGCATGGGCGGCACCCTTGCTTCGCAGTTGCCTGTCGGCTTGCCTGAAGGGATGCTGCGCGACGCCCGTGTGCTCGTGGTAGACGACAATCAGACCAACCGCCGCATCCTCGATCGGCTTCTGACCCGCTGGGGCATGCGAGTTGTCTGCGTGGAGAGCGGACTGAATGCACTCGTGGAACTCAACTCCGCACGCGCGTCGGGCAATCCTTATCGATTGATACTGACC
>Ga0187852_1001731_pt1 | contig 19575 bp, 19 predicted proteins | sample June2016WEW_6_40_FD_134511 | JGI IMG/M metagenome (GOLD analysis project Ga0187852, IMG submission 134511) | Peatland microbial communities from SPRUCE experiment site at the Marcell Experimental Forest, Minnesota, USA - June2016WEW_6_40 | ecosystem: Environmental > Terrestrial > Soil > Wetlands...
AGGAGGACAACTGGGCGTCGGAAAGGCCGTCAAAAGCGCTGTTGACGGATCGGGCAGACCGGTTGACACACCGACCGCGGGTCAGCTGCCCAGCCTGGTTTCTTACTGTCTGAATCGCAGTTTGTCGCCCAGCACCGATCACCGGCAGGTCCCTTAGCTTTCCGCGGAGCGACGAAGCGACCCCTCACCCGTCCCGCTCCGGCTGATGAAAACGCCTGCAGCGGGACAACCTCTCCCCAAGGGAGAGGGCTACATACCGGCTGGTGGTTCGCTGATAGCTGAGAGCCGACGGCTGACTGCTTCGTCGTTCCTGACACCTGACACCCGGCACCCGACACCTAGTTCGTATCGCAGCGCGGAGATGGGATCGACTTTGGTGGCCCGGCGGGCGGGCACGTATCCCGCAGCGAGAGCCAGCAGGACGAGGAGTCCGGCCACGGCCAGAACGCGTAGCGAATGTCTTGCCCGAGATTCTCGAACCACGTCCAGACGCACAGGTCGCGGATTTCCTCCTCAACCTGGGTCCGGTTGCCGAGGGCGCGCTGGGCTGCGTAGCGGGCCTCTTCTGACGAAACGCCGGCGTCACGTCGCTCTTCCGCTTCCAGTTCGAGATCGGCGCTGAGTTCTCTCCGCAGGTCGTCTTCACGAGATTTCTGCCGGTTCTGCAAACCTTGCCAGAATTTCATGACTCCCTCTTGGCCACCGCTGGTGGTGCGGGCGTCTCGCCCGCAGTCGCGGGAGCGTCTCGCCCCCGCGCGCGGGCAGGATGCCCGCGCGACAGCGGGCGAGACGCCCGCGCTACACCGCCGCCCCTACGCCGGCGCCATCACTCTCGAAATGGCCCCGACCAATTGCTTCCATTTCGACGCCTCGCGCGCCAACTGCTTTCTTCCGGCCGCCGTCAGGCGGTAGTACTTGAACTCCCGATTTCTGTCTTTGGCTGCCTCCCACCTCGAGATCACCCAGCCCTGGCGCTCCAGCCGATGCAGAGCCGGGTAAAGAGAACCGTGCTCCACCTGGAGAAGATGGTCCGTCGTGCGCTGGATGTGCTTGGCAATCTCATGGCCGTGCGCCGGTCCCAAAAGGAGCGTGCGAAGAATCAGCATGTCCAGCGTCCCTTGCAACAATTCCACGCGTTCCGCACTCGCTTTTTTCATGATGGTAGACATTCTACCATAAGTAGCTCACTGAGGGTAGACGTTCTTCCCTGGAAAAGGTGAGCGGCAGAAGTTAGAAAGTGTAAAAGTGGAAAGGGCTGTCATCCTGAGCGCAGCGAAGGATCTCGGCAGTTCATGCTGGTGTGACGGCCTGCGAAAAACTGCGGAGATTCTTCGCTTCGCTCAGAATGACACGCGGGCCTGCCTGTCAAAGCGCTTGGTTTGTATGCCCTGATCCCTAATCCCTATCCCCTATTCCCTGCTCTACTCGTACCGCAGCGCCACCATGGGATCGACTTTCGTGGCTCGGCGCGCCGGCAGGTAGCAGGCCACGAGCGCCACGGCAATCAGGATCAACGATACACCCGCGATCGTCACCGGATCGCTCGCCTTCAGGCCAAAAAGCAGGCTGGAGAGGAAGCGCGTCACGGCCACTCCGCCGGCGATGCCCGCTACGACCCCGACGACCGTGACCCGCAAGCCCTGCGCCGCAATACCACGCAATACGTCGGCCCGTTCCGCTCCGAGCGCCATCCGAATGCCGATTTCCCGCGTGCGGCGAGACACCTCATAAGAAAGCAGGCCGTAGAGCCCGACGCAGGCGAGCAGCAGCGCCAGGCCGCCAAAACAACTGCCCAGGCGCGCGATCAGGCGCTCTTGGGTCAGCAACTCGTCAATTCGCTTTGACTGAGTGCTGACGCCGAAAATAGGGACGTTCGAATCCGTATCGCTGACGGTTTTGCGCACGGCGGAAACCAGTGCGGCTGAACTCGATGCGGTGCGCAACTCGAAAGTCGCACCGCCGCCCGTTACCGGGACATAAACGGTGGGATGGACTTCGCGCCGCAAGCTGTCGTACTTCGTGTCGCCCGCCACGCCGACGATCTCCCAGACCTTGGTGATCTTCGGCTTTTCGGCCGCGTTGCCGCTTGTTTCGGAGTCGTCGCCTGGAGTCAACCTCTTGCCCAGCGGATTTTGGCCCTCAAAATAATTGTGAACGAAGCGGGCATTCACCAGCACGGGGATCGGCGGACCCGCCGGCGCCGAAGATTTCCCCGCCGCTGACGCGCCGGAGGGGCTTGCAGCCTGTTCCCGCGATTTCTCGGCTGCGGCGGCCTGAGCCGCCTGCTCGAAATCGGCGTCGGTGAAGGTGCGTCCGCCGAGCAAAGGAATGCCCAACGTCTTGTAGAAATCGTGCCCAACCGCGAGCATGTCCACTTCCTGCGTCGTTTTCTTCGCCTGCCCTTCTACGTGAACATCGCTGGTCCAGAGACTCCCGCTCAAGAGCGAGTCCGAGGAATAGCTTACGGAAATGACACCGGGCAGTGCCGCGAACCGCTCCTGCAAGTCGCGATATAGACTTTGAATCTTCGAGTCCGAGTATTTCTGGAGCGTGGGGTCAATGCTGAAGAGCAAGAGGTTGCGGGTGTCAAAGCCCGGGTGAATGTTGCGGAGATTCCGCAGCGTCCGCACCACCAAACCTGCCCCAATCAGCACCACGATCGAAAGCGCGACCTGGATGGCCACCAGGGCCTTGCCGAGATGGAAGCGCCGGCCAGAGTGCATTTCGCCGCCTGGCAGCCCCAAGGCGCTCTCTTTGAGCACCGGCGTCAAGTCCAGCCGAGTGCTGCGCAGCGCCGGCGCCAGGCCGAACAGGATTCCCGCGAAGAGTGAAACGCAAATCGTGAAACCCAGAACGCGCCAGTCCGGCCCGACCACAAAAGCGAACTCGCGGTCACCATTGCTCGACAGCAGGGCCGTCAATGCGGGCACGCCCCAAATCGCCACGAATACTCCGAGCGCGCCTCCGGCGAGCGAAAGCATCATGCTTTCGGTCAAGAATTGCCGCATCATCCGAAGGCGCCCGGCGCCCAGCGCCAGGCGGACGGCCACCTCCTTCCGTCGCGCCGCAGCGCGCGAAAGCAGGAGGCCCGCCACGTTGGCGCAAGCAATCAGGAGTATAAGGCCGACCGCGGACATCAGGACGTAGAGTGGCATGGAAATGAAGCGCCGCATCCCGTCAAGGCCAGATTGTGCAGGCATAAGGACGATGCGGGGATCGTCCGAAGCCTTCGACCGCGGATTCTGGCCGTTCAACATTTCATTGCGAAATAACAGGCTGGCCGCCGCTTGCGCGCTTTCGAGCGTCACTCCCGGCTTCAGCCGCGCCACGACCACCAGCCACCAGGAGTCGAGGCTACGCTCTTCGTGTTCGCGTCCGCCCATCCAGGGAATGCTCAGGCGGGAATACACGGAAAGCGGAAGGAACATGTCTTGCGTTTTTCCGGGCGTTAAGCTGGTAAAGTTCGGTTCCGTCACGCCGACGATGGTAAACGGGACGGAGTTCAACACGATGGTTCGGCCGACAGCGGACCGGTCGCCGCCGAACGCGTCTTGCCAGAACGCATAGGTCAGGACGACAGCCGGCGGGGCGGAGGGCGAATCATCGGCTGGCCCCAACGTGCGCCCCACCACGGCGTTCACGCCCAGCGTGGAGAAGTAGTCGCCGGTTACAATCTGGCCACCTGCCATGCGGGCCGGCCCGTTGCCGCTGAGCACGAGCCGACTGGGACCGGCGAACGCCGTCGCATTGGAGAATGCGTCCTTCTCCGAACGAATCGACTCGAAGAAAGGATAAGGCAACGAGCAGCCCGACGGGTTCTTGTCCCCGCCGTCGTCACGCGCGCAATCGCCAAAAGAGCTCGTGCTATTACGGCGAGGCTGCTTATGCGCGCTCCAGCTCATCACCACCAGCCTTGACTGGTCGCGCACCGGCAGAGCGCGCAGCATGACGGCGTCAATCAAGCTGAAAATCGCGGTATTGGCGCCGATGCCGAGCGCCAGCGTCAGCACCGCCACCACCGTGAAGCCTGCATTAGCGGCGAGCATGCGCCAGCCGTAGCGAAGGTCCTGAATGAGAGTTGTCATAATGATCCTTCCGTTAAAAGAAGTGGCTAGTGGTTAGGGGCTAGTGGCTAGCTCTAAAGGGTAAAGGATAAAGGCTAAAGGATTAGAGCATTCTGGCCAGCAGCCGCTGGTCACTGGCCACTAACCACGAGCCACGCCGCCCTGGTTTTCCTTCGCCTTTACCCTTCACCCTTCATCCTTTACACTTTCTAGCCACCAGCCACTAACCACTCGCCACTGTTCTACTCGTGCCGCAGCGCCACAATGGGATCAACCCTCGAGGCGCGGCGCGCGGGGATATAGCAGGCCGCGAGAGCGACTGCCGTTAACAGTGCCGATACGGCCAGGAATGTAAGCGGGTCGGTAGGGCGCACTCCGTACAGCAGGCTCGAGAGGAACCGGGTCATGCCGAGTGCGCCAGCCAAACCGCAACCGATGCCCGCCAAGGTCAGCGCGAAACCTTGTCCGACGACGAGCCCCAGTACATTCACCCTTTGCGCCCCGAGAGCAATGCGCACGCCGATTTCGTGCGTTCGCTGTCCGACAAAATATGAAATCACGCCATAGATACCGATGCTGGCGAGGAGAACGGCGGCCACGGCGAAAGCTCCCAGAAGGATCATGGCGAAACGTTTGGCGGCGAGCGAATCGGCAATGATCTCTTCGATGGTCTCGAAGTCCCAGAGGACCCGATCTTCGCTCATCTCACCGGTCACTCGCCGAATTGCGTTCTCGAGACCCGCGGGCGCGTTCGAAAACCGCACCACGACGCCGATTCCCGGCACCGATAGTTTCAACGGCGCGTCGTCGAGTTGCATGAAGGAATGATAAATCTGGGCGCGCAGCGGGTTGGCCTCGTCGGAATCGAGCCCCCACTGCTTGACGTGGCCGACCACACCAACGATCTCAGCAAGTTGATCGAATCCGTTCAAATGAAGTCGCTTTCCAAGTGGGTCCTGGCCAGGAAAAAATTTCTGTGCTAACACGTCGTCAATCACGATCACGGGTGGCGAATGCTCGTTATCCTGCTCCGAAAGGAAGCGGCCGCGCTCGAGCCGAATGCCCATCGCCTTCAAAAATCCAGGCTCGACAACGTAGCTGAGCGCCCAGTTCATTTCGCTCTCGCTCGGCGGTTTCGGCTGGCCCTCGAACCAGAACTGCTCGTCATCCTCGCCGCTCAGCGGAAATGCGCCCCAGGTGAGTGACACGGCTTGCATGCCGGGAATCGAGTCGAGCGTACGGTCGAGTTCGCGGCAAGAGGCGCGAACCGCCTCGGCGCTGGCTGTGTTCATCGAGGGCGGAAAACCGTAACTGAAAGTCAGAATGTTGTGCGCATCGAAGCCGGGATCGACGCTCCAAATGCGCGCCAGGGTGCGAATCAACAGGCCGGCGCCGATGAGCAGCACGAAGGCCATCGCCATTTCGGCCACTACCAGGGCTCGCTGCAGGCGATGGCGTGTTCCGCTCGCGCCGCGACCCCCTTCCTTAAGCTGCGCGTGCAAGTCAGCCCTCGACAGTTTCAGCGCCGGCGCCAGTCCGAAGAGAATGCCGGCGAAAAGCGAGATGGCCAATGTAAATAGCAGCGCTTGCCAGTCGACGTTGATTTCCTGCGCACGCGGCAGAGCGTCAGGGAGCAAGGCGAGAGCGGCCCGTGTGCTCCAGGTAGCGAACAAGAGCCCCAGCCCGCCACCGGCCAGGGCGAGCAGCGAAGTCTCCGCCAGAAGTTGCCGCACAATTCGCCCCTGGCCGCCTCCCAGCGCAGCGCGAATGGCGAATTCCTGCGTTCGCCCGGTGGAGCGCGCCAGCAAGAGATTGGCCACGTTCACGCAGGATATCAAGAGCACGAATCCAACCGCGCCCAGCAGCACCAGCAACAACGGCCGGACGCGGCCCACGATCTGTTCTTTCAACGGAACCAGCGTCGAGCCAAGGCCCCTGTCGGTATCGGGATAGGCTCGGGCGAGGTCTTGCGTCACGAGAGCCATGTCAGCCCTTGCCTGCGCCAGCGACACGCCGGATCTGAGCCGGGCGATGCCGTGGATTCCGAGGCCCGCGCCACGATATGAGAGCGCGCGATTGTTCCACTGGCCAATCGGAAGGTACACGTCTCGATCCAGCAGACCCGCCGATACTGTTTCCATGCGGAATGATGAGGGGATCACACCAACAACGGTGAAGCTGCGGCCATCCAGGGCCAGCGTTTTACCCAGGATCTCACGAGCCGACCCGAGCTTACGCTGCCAAAAGCCTTCGCTGACGAGCACGATGGGAGCCGCGCCGATCCGATCTTCGCCTTCCGTCAAGGTGCGGCCGAGAACTGGCCTAACGCCCAGCAGGGTGAAGAAATCTGCGGTGATGTACTCCACCCGCACGCGCTCGGCTTCACCGGCGCCCGTAAGGGTCATGTCGTTCGACCGGTAGACGGCCATGGCGGTGAAACTGCTGTTATCCTTTTGCCAATCGAGGAAATTCGGATAAGAGATCGACCCCCGCTCGAAGTTCGGCTTGCTGGCGTGAAGCGAAATCAGCCGTTCGGGCTGGGGAAAAGGCAGCGAATTGAGCAGCACCTTATCGACAACCGAAAACATGGCCGTGTTGGCCCCAATGCCCAGCGCCAGGGTCAAGACAACGATCGCCGTAAAACCCGGCTTCCGCGCCAGCATGCGAAGGCCGTAGCGTAAATCCTGAAGTAGGGTAGTCATCGTTTTCCCATGTGCAAGCAGGTGGCTAGTGCTTAGTGGCTGGCGCCTGTCATTCTGAGCGAAGCGAAGAATCCCCGCAGTTCCCAACCGGATGGCAACTGCAGAGATCCTTCGCTGCGCTCAGGATGACACCAAGACACTCCACGCCTTCTCGACTGGCAGGTCTCAACCCAGCACAGGCACCCGGCACTAGCCACCGTAGTTCACCACGTGCTTCTTCTGCGCCTGCCATTCCTCGCTGGAGAAAATACGCGGGCCAACCTGAATGAGTCTCGGGAGCATATTGAAGACAAATACCGGTTCCCACTTGGACCCGCTGCGAGTCCGAAGGCCGCTGCGATTCAGCTCTTCGGCAATTTTGGAAAAAGGCATATCCTGCACGATACCATCCAGCATTTGGATGAGAACCTGGGTCTCGGCAGGGTCCTCGACGAGGTGCAGGCAGTCATCGCTCACGCGCAGACCATACGGGATTTCTTCGCGGGCGTGATCCTGTTCACGCAGGGGTTCTTCAACCTCGCGCTCCCACTCGAGGGCGACGAGTTTCCATCCACCCTCCGCCCTGAGTTTGAGGTACTCCGGCTCGAGCGGCTTGCTCAAGACTTCGCGTACACGTTCCAGCTTGGCCATAAATCCTCCTCGCGAAAGCTGTCAGCTTTCAGCGCTCAGCATTCAGCGAGCCCCCTGCTTCGCTGCTTTTGCTGACGGCTGATAGCTGATGGCTGAAAGACTCCCTATTAAAACCTCATTCAGGCTGTCATTCCGAGCTCTTCGCTGTCATCCTGAGCGCAGCGAAGGATCTCGCTCTGAGTTTTTTCAATGGCAGAGCGAGATTCCTCATCGCCTGCGGCTCCTCGGAATGACAACAAGAACAAGTTCTCACACAGACTCTGAAAGCCTCATTTCAAACGTCAAAGCCGCCAGCCCATTCTGCTATTCCCGATCAAATACCAGGATGTTCGGCTTGCTTTGACCGGCAGGATGCACGGTCATCTTCAAGGTCTTGATATCGGCGGAGAGCTCGATCTGCCGGGTGGTCACGACCTTGCCTTGGATCTTGTCGGTCATTTCCAAAGTGTTATCGTTCACCCGGCGTCCGGAGGACACAGTGCCAGCGGGCACATCCGGGCCGGCGTCCGGATAGTCTTTCCCGTCGAATCTCATGTTTTGAGTCTCATGTTCGGAGGGGGTAAGAAATGAAAGGCCGTCAGTTTCGTAGGGCTGGATCTCGAATTCGTAGACTGAGTTCACCTTCTCGCTGGCGCTTTCCCACGTGCCCGCGAAACCTGAGCCGGTCGATGCCCGTTCGTACACATAGTCCAGGCTGAGCGTCGACCCATCGGGCTGGTTAGCTCGAAAGGTGTCGCTGAGCGTCTTGCCGTCTCTCGAAAGTTTCCATAAGCCCGTCAAAAGCGTGCGGCCCTCCTTCTTGCGGACAACTTTCCAAATGTCGGGCGCCTCGACGGTGATGGACAGGGTAGTCCCGAAGATGCCGGGTTGATCCGTGCCGTCGGCCGCGATAGTCTCGACAGAACCACCGCCAAGGTCGAGGGCGTACTTGTTTGCGCCGACCGCCGTAACTTTCATTTGGTCGGTGAGTTTGCTTCTCGACGGGTTGAGCTTCCATTTGCCTACGAACGCGTCGTCGGCTGCCCGTAACGTGCCGATGGCGAGGAATGCGACCAACAGCAACTGACAAGCACACTTTGACATGAAATCCTCCCGTATAGGTTCCGGAAGGCCCCCTCACCCGGCCCGCCGCGCCTCGCGAAAACGCCGGTTGCGGACCACCCTCTCCCCCAAGGGTGCGAGGGCTGAAACCGCGGAGTGGCACGCCATTCCTCTTCCCTGTCATCTGTTCCCTGGCGTCTGTTCCCTGTGAGTTGTCATGAGTCCTGCTTTCTTGGAGTGCGGCGGCGCTCGGTGCCACCTTTCAGCGGAAGAGCAGCCAGTAGCGCCGACCTTCACGGCTGCAACTTCCGTGCTGACCTAAAGGTCAGCGCTACCCACCCAAACGACGGCGGCAGCTTCGCTGCCGCACTCCCAACAGCAACCGTTCACTTAACCGCCACGACGACGAGCGTGGCGTCGTCCTCGAATCGGCCGCCACTGAACTTGTCTACTTCGGCCAGGATTCTCTCCTGCAGTTCTCGCGCGCTGAGGTGACGGTTCTCTAAAAGGACGGCTGCTAAACGCTCTTCGCCGAATTCTTCGCCGTCCGCGCCGCTGACTTCAGTCACCCCATCGGTGAAGAGCACGAGCCGGTCACCGGCGGTAAGCTCGACCTCGCCCCTTTCGTATTTCCAATCGGGGAACAGGCCCAAAGGAACACCGCCCTCGCCCAGGCGCAGGCACGAACCGTCTCGATGCACCAGAATGGGAGAATTATGTCCCGCATTAGTAAAGACCAGACGATTGCACGTGCTGTCCAGCAAGCCATAGAAGGCAGTAATGAATCTGTCGCGGGAAATGTTACTGCAAATGATCCGATTGACCTTGCCGCAAAGATCTTCAGGGGAAGCTTCCTCGGAGGCCAAAGACTTGAGCGCCGCCTGCAAGTTGGACATCAGGAGCGCGGCTGACATCCCTTTGCCTGCGACATCGGCGATCGACATGCCAAGCTTGCTTTCGCTGAAAGCCTGAACATCAAAGTAATCGCCGCCCACGACGCGCGCCGGCAGCCACGCGCCCGAAATCTCAAAGCCCTCCATCTGCGGGATCTCTTTGGGGAGAAACCCGCGCTGCACGGCTTCGACGTCCTCACGCTCCCGTTCTTCAGCCTGCAACTGGCGGCGGCGCGAGGCGCCCAACTCGAGTTGTGTCCGCAAAATCTCGATCAGATGGGAGTTGTTCCAAGGCTTCACCACAAAGTCGCCCACTCCCCGGTGCATAGCCTCGACCGCCAACTCAACACTGCCCCAGGCAGTCATGACGACGATCGGCACAATGTTATCCGTCGCCTTGATGCGGGAAAGCAGATCCAAGCCCTCGAGGCCCGAAGTCGTGTCGCGGGTGTAGTTCAGGTCCAACAGCAGCAGATCGAAATCCCTGGCTTCAAGCGCCTGCAAGGCAGCCGCCGGTGAGCCGACGCCTTCGGCTTCGTACCCCTCCGCCTTCAATAGGAGACGAAGGGCTTCCACAACATCCGGCTGATCATCCGCGATCAGGATTCGCGTAGTAGCAGATTTTCGTGTTTTCTCAGGGTCCAACACCATCGGCTCCATCGCTCCGCCTCTTCAAAACTTCCAGCTTTTGGGTCTTAGCCGTCACCTTAGGCAAGGGCAAGAAATGGACCAATCGCAGAATGTTGCTAACTCGTTGTCTAGGAAGGTCTTATTGAATCTGTTGAGGCCACGACAAACAGCGGAGTGTCCGCTTTTGGGATTCCACTGTCCAATTTCGGACAGGAGGCAGGATTCAGGAGTCGGGAGTCAGCAACCGGCCGGGAATGGGCTCTCGTAGAACTGGTTGAGCTGTCATTCCGAGCGAAGCGAGGAATCTCGCTCTGACACGGTTGGATTAACCACTTGCGGCGCAGCCAGAAGAAGGAACAAGGCAAGATTCCCCGCTTCGCTCGGAATGACGACGTGCCCGTAAACACTACGCACTAGGTACTAACTGGTCACTAGGCACTAACCACTGCCTCACTTGATCGCCACGATTTCGCGGCGCCCAGACCTCGTGAGGAAGGTCTTGAAATTACCGCCCGGGACCAGGCGCTCCATGTCTCGATTGGTGAGGACCGGGTAACGGAAGGGCAGATTGGTTTCCGGGTCCGAGCGGAACGTCATAAGACTGTCGAGCCACCAGCGCGTTCCGGCGCCACTCGCCAGGTTGGGTTCGCGGAGGAGACAAAACAGCAATCCTCCGGTTCGAAGATACGACCAGAGTCGCGTCAATAAACCAGGGATCGCCTCGTGTGGAAGCAGGTCAAAGAGGTGCCAGCAGGCAATCACCGATAGTGAGTCAGGAGGAACGGGAGGAATGTTCTCGAGAAAAGCATCAGTCAGAAAGGTCGTGGTCTTCCCCAGCCGCCGGACAAATTTGGGGTCGAATTCCTGGGCAAGCGCTATCAGGTCCGAAATGTAGAGTTTGGCTCCCCGCTTGAGGAGAAGATTGATCGTGGCCGGGTGTGCAGGACCACAATCAAGGATATGCGGGTGCTTCACATCCCGAAGGTTCTGCCACAACCATTCGAGGGCACGACTCGGTGCTGTCGGGGGAATTTTGCGAGAGCCCTGAGAGTCGAAGAATGTTTTCGTTGGGAACATCAACAGCCGAAGCCGGCTTATCCGCTCGTTCCCGAGGCGCTGCGCGGAGCGGCGCTGGATGGAGCAGCGCTGGGTGGAGCGGCGCTGCGTGGAGAGGCTCCTCGGGGACTCTCCTTAGGCTCATCCCGAAGGATCTCAATGCTGCCTTTGAAATAGGCCCCCTCCTCGATAGCCACTGCGCCCGTCGCAAGGTCGCCGACCAGATGCCCGCTGCGGCGAATTTCCACCTTCTCCTTCGCCGCAACTTTGCCTGTAAGGGTGCCCAGGATCACGGCTTGGCGAGCTTTGATCTCAGCCTTGACCTGGCCGGTCGCTCCGACCGTCAGGCAATGTTGTTCGAGCGAGAGGGTCCCTTCGAATTGGCCTTCAATCAGCAGATCCTCATCGGCTGATAATTCACCTTTCAGCACCACCGTTTGACCGAGGACGGTCTGGCGGGTCGTGCCGGACGCGGGGCTTGACGATCTTGAAGTCATCTCATTCATAGGCGTTTCCTGTCGGGGAGAAGGCGGCGGCGGAGGAGGAGGAGGCGAGGTGTGCTGCACGTCGTGCGGCTCCGTCGGCTGAGCTTTCTTGTCCCGCCACATTGACATCGCGGCTCCATCCTTGGTAAAGGCCGTTTAGGTCGTTACTCTCTGGCACATTACCGCCCGATATATTACATGCTACTTACCTGGAGCGCAATGCAAAAATGATATCCACCCCTGGTCGCTGGGGCGGCCCTTGTGGCCGCCCGTTTCATCCCTTTGAGGCAGGTTTCGTAGGCACACCGGGCGACCACAAGGGTCGCCCCTACTATTGCGACTTGTAGACCACCCGGCCTCCCAGAATGGTGATATCCACGCGCACATCCTTGATTCTTTCCGGGGGTATTCGGAATAAGTCATCAGAAAGAACCACCACATCCGCCAGCTTTCCCGGGGAGATTGTGCCCTTTCCCTTCTCTTGAAAAGCAGCGTAGGCGGCGCCGAGCGTGTAAGCGCGCAAGGCCTCTTCGACCGTCAGACGCTGTTCCGGGAACCAGCCGCCGGGGTTCTTTCCGTCGAGCGTAGCGCGAGTAACCGCGGCGTAAACGCCTGACAGCGGGTCCAGTGGCGCCACGGGCCAATCCGAACCGAACGCCAACACCGCACCGGCATCGAGCATGGACTTCCAGGCATAGCTCGAGCGAGCGCGCTCATGCCCGATGCGCTTCTCTGCCCAGCGCCCGTCGTCGATTGCGTGGTAAGGCTGCATGGAAGCGACGATTCCAAGTTTGCCAAACCGCGCAAAATCCTCCGGGCGCATGTGCTGCGCGTGTTCGACGCGAAACCGGTGTGCGGCCGGGTGCTCGCCGCCAATCCGCTCGTAAATATCCAGAAGACTTGCCACGGCACGATCACCGATGGCATGAGTACAAATCTGAATTCCCGCCTTGTCGGCCTCACGAGCGATTTCTTCGAGCTTCGCGGGAGGGGCCATGATCGGCATCGGCAAACCGCTGTTGACTGGATCGTCATCGTAAGGCTTGAACATCCAGGCGGTGCGGGAACCGAGAGAGCCGTCCGCGAAGGCCTTCACCGCTCCCATCTCGAGGAAGTCGCTGCCCATATCATGAGAAATTCCAGCCGCTTCCAGATTCTTCCAGTTGGCGATGGGAGTAATTGCGTAGATACGGCAAGTGAGCCAGCCCTCGAGCTCCGCGCGTCGCAGTAACTCGATTTCACCGGTGAAGTTTCCGTTCCACGCTTCCGGGCCAACGGTGATGTCGTGAATCGAGGTCAGCCCGACACGCGCGGCTTCCTTGAGGGCGGCACGCAAGGCCTCTTCCATTTCACTTTCGGAGGGGCGTGGGATCGCCTTCGCCACCAGGTTCTGCGCCTCGTCTTTCAAGACCCCGGTGGGCTCGCCGGACTTCGGATCGCGAACGATCACACCTCCTGCGGGGTCCCGTGTGTCCTTGGTGACGCCGGCGAGCTCGAGCGCCAGCGAGTTCGCCAGCGCCGCGTGGCCGTCGTACCGGCTGATGAAAACTGGCGTGTGCGACGTGACCGAATCAATCAGCCAGCGACTGGGCAGCTTCTCCGAAGGCCAGGCCTCCTCATCCCAATCGCCGCCCCGCATCCACCTCCCAGGAGGCAGCGTCCGCGCCTTCGCCGCAATCCGGCGCACGAACTCCTCCTCGCTGGGCGCGTCTTTCAGGTCTACGGAGAGAAGCTGAAAGCCCCCCTGGATGAAGTGCGCGTGGCTGTCGGTCAGACCGGGAACTGCCAGGCGTCCCTTGAGATCAATCACTGTCGTGTTGGGACCCTGGTAGGCGCCGATTTCGTTATCGCTGCCGATGGCCAGTATCCGGCCGTTGGCAATAGCTACAGCCTCGGCTGTTTTCGCCGCGCCCGCCGCGGACTCGCCGGTCCAGACCTTCCCGTGCAGAAGTATCAAATCAGCCCCCCGTGGCAACTCACTTGCCTCCACTGGCGATGTTGTTTGTGTGACATTTGTAAGCATAGCTAAAGAAAGCCATGAAACGAGGAATAATACTCTGCCTATTCCATGGATCGGTCCCCGTAGCCAGATGAACATTCGACATATATACAGTGAGAGAATCCTCCGGCGCAAGCGCTTTGGAGCGCGGCGCCTCAACACCTTCGTCCCTCAGGGTGCATGGATGAAGTGGAGGTGTGCATGGCGATCGTGCCCCCTGCAGTTTTCAGCCGCCGTTGCCGGGATTCTCGTCAACCGTTGACATGCGCTTCCCAATATGGGAACCTATCTCTGTGCGTGTCCTCAGCCGGAAGGCAATTCGGGAATTCGCTCAAATTCACCCCGAGTCCATCGAACCCCTGGCGCACTGGTACCTGGTCGCCCGCAGAGCTTTCTGGTCATCGCTTGCCGATGTGCGCAGGGATTTCCGGCATGCGGACGTTGCCGGAAAGTATACCGTCTTCAACATCGGAGGGAATAACTTCCGGCTGATTGCCACCATCAAATACAAGTGGCAGGTCGTATATATCCGCGCGATCCTTACCCACGCAGAGTACGATAAGGGAGCTTGGCTATGAGCACCGTTGCAAGGTTTGGCGTTCAGTCGACGCGGGCTGGAAGTCCCGGGTCGCCGCCGAGGATTAACGCGAGAACATACGGGCGCCTTTTGGAAAGAGCGGCGCCAGCGGTCATCGAAACCGACGCAGAGTACCAGCGGATGCTGGCCCACCTCGAGCGGCTTGTGGACAAAGACGACGCCTCGATAAGTCCGGAGGAGGGCCGCCTGTTGAAACTTCTGGCCATGCTTCTGGAGGAGTATGAGGACCGGAATATTCCCCTTCCCGCGGTCAAGCCCGACAAGATACTGCGGCATCTCCTGACCGAGAGGGGATTGAGACAGAGCCACCTCTGGCCTGTCCTTGGCTCGAAGAGCCGGGTATCGGAAATCATTGCAGGGACCCGGTCAATCAGCAAGAGCCAAGCCAAGAAGCTGGCCGCATTCTTCCGTGTGCCCGTCGAGTTGTTCATTTAGGAACCTACGGCGATTCCAGTCTGGAAGCAATCTTGTGGTACACTCAGGCTAGGCGTGAGTTCATAGGCCCGCACTGGGGAGGGTTCCGTGCAGGTTGTGAAGACTAAAGGTGAAGTGGGGAGCGATGGGCGGTTGAGACTGGATGTGCCCGTCGAGCTTCCTGCCGGCACGGTCGAGCTCGTCCTGGTGGTGGGTGCCTCGCCAATGCCAAACGGCTCCAATTACAATTTCAGCGGCGTCGTGGGAAGACTCGAGTGGCAGGGCGACGCCCTCAAAGAGCAGAGAAAGCTGCGTGATGAGTGGTAAGCGCTACCTGTTGGATACCAACGCCATTGTGTGCCTGCTGCGCGACGGGATTGCTTTGCAGCAGCGGCTGGAGTCGGCGGAGTGGGTGGGAATTTCCATCCTCTCCCAGATTGAGTTTTTGGCTTTTCCTAACCTAACCGAGAATGACCGGAGGACCTTCCAAGAGTTTTCCGACGCGGTCGAGGTCGTGGGTCTCGGACGAACCGAGCGGGCGCTGATCGATAGAATAGTGAGCTTGCGCGCGCAGCATCGACTCAAGCTTCCCGACGCGATCATCGCTGCCACAGCCGTTGAACGCGACGCCACCTTGATTACCGACGATCACCAACTGCAAAAACTCTCCGCGATAAGAAGCTCAGGGACCAGCGCGCCAGAATAGATCGCTTGGTTGGCGCAGAGCAAAGATCTGCGTCCTGCTGGAATTGCGACTCCGCGAATCGCAGAGCTGCGCTCTGCGCCAGCCGGCGTTCCAGTCGAGCTGTTCATTTAGCGCTGGATTTCAAGATCTTCTGGGTAGCTTCGGCGATCAGATCGCCCATACGGGAGGTTGTGACGGCGCGGGATTTGCCAGGAAGGTCGGGGGTCCGGTGGCCGCGTTTCAGGACTTTTTCGATGGCCGTTTCGATGGCCTGAGCCTCGGTCTCCATGTGAAATGAGTGCCGGAGCATCATGGCGGCAGAAGCGATGGCGGCGATGGGGTTGGCGCGATGGCGTCCGGCGATATCCGGCGCGGAGCCGTGGATGGGTTCGTACAAGGCGTGATGCTCGCCCAGGCTGGCCGACGGTAAGAGGCCAATGGAGCCCGTCAGCATGGCGGCTTCGTCGCTCAGGATGTCACCGAACATGTTAGTGGTGAGGAGCACGTCGAAACTGGTCGGACGGTCGATGAGCCGCATGGCGCAGTTATCCACGTACAGGTTCTCGAGCTCGACATCCGGATAAGCCTGGGCCACGCGCGAAACCACCTCGCGCCAGAGCCGCGAGGACTCGAGCACGTTTGCTTTGTCCACGGAGGTGACCTTGCGCCGCCGAATCTTGGCAAGCTGGAAGGCACGGTGCGCAACACGTTCTATCTCGTGTTCGCGATAGACCTCCGTATTGATTCCCACTCGCTCCCCGTCCTTGGCGAAGATTCCCCGCGGATTGCCGAAGTAGATTCCCCCGGTCAATTCGCGGACAATCAGCATGTCCGTGCCGCGAACCCGGTCGGCCTTAAGCGCGGAGATACCCGCCAGTGTATCCAAGACCCGGACGGGGCGCAGGTTCAGGTAAAGCCCCAACCGCTTCCGGATCTCGAGCAGACCCTGCTCGGGACGCACCTCCGGCCGGACGGAGTCCCATTTGGGCCCGCCCACTGCACCCAGCAATACCGCCTCGGAGTTGTTGCAAATGGAGATGGTTTCAGCCGGAAGAGGCGATGCCGTCGCGTCCAGCGCGGCTCCCCCGATCAAGCCGCTTTGAAACCTGAAGGTCGGCCCAGCAATAGCCTCCACGGCCTGCAAAACCTTAAGGGCCTCAGCCGTCACCTCCGGCCCTATACCATCGCCCGGCAGCACCGCGACCCTATGGAGACTCTGCATAACTTTTCTGGTCTATAGTATACAAGATTAACAGGCAGGATTGCAAACTCCGGGCGGGTAGCACAGGCACCCCTGCCTGTGCCCGCGGGGCCACTAGCTAGCCTACTGCGCAGGCAAGAGTGGCTGCGCTACTTCAATAGCCCCCGGGCAGAAGCCGGTCCACAGCCGCGTTCTCATGCACCGAACTGGACGCGACGGCCGCCCCTTCTTCCTTCAGAAGTTTCAGCTCGTAGGCTGCCTTGTTGGCCGCTTGCAGGTAGGCGCGGGCGGCGGCTTCCACCACGCTGTGGCTGGTGGACTTTCCCGTGAACTCGCGTCCGTCATACCGCGCCCGAATCGAGACCTCCGCCACGCCGTCCGTGCCGGGGCCCACGGTGTGGACTGAGAAGTCAGCGATGATGCCGGTAATCCCGATGATCCTGTCGACTGCCCGAAAAGCTGCATCGCAGGGTCCTTCCGCCGTCGCCGAGTCGTGAACGACTCTGCCGTCCTTTTCGAGCTCGACAGTCGCCGTGCTGCGACCCTGGGTGGAGGTTACGCTCTGCAGCAGCTTCAGAGTATACATTTCGGGGATATGCTTGAAGCCTTCCTGCACAATCGCTACAAGGTCCTCGTCGTAGATGCTCTTCTTACGGTCCGCGACCTGAGTAAACAGTTGGTAAGCGCGCTCCAGTTCGGGCTTGGCCAATTTATAGCCTAGCTCTGCATAGCGCTGGCCCAACGCATGCCGGCCGGAGTGCTTGCCCAGCACAATCTGGTTGGAAGGCAGGCCCACGGTTTGAGGCGTGATGATCTCGTAGGTGATGGCGTTCTTGAGCACGCCATCCTGGTGAATACCCGCCTCGTGAGAGAAAGCGTTGCGCCCCACAATGGCTTTGTTCCGTTGCACGGCAACGCCGGTCAGGCGCGTCAGCAGCGCGCTGGAGGCGTAAAGCTCTTCCTTGCAGATGTTAGTGTGCACGCCCAGGGCATCGTTGCGAACGTAAATGGCCATCACCACTTCCTCTAAGGCGGCGTTGCCGGCGCGCTCGCCGATGCCGTTGATGGCGCACTCCACCTGCCGCGCCCCGCCCCGGACGCCGGCCAGCGTATTCGCAACTGCCAGGCCCAAGTCGTCGTGAGAGTGGGTGCTCAAGATGACCTTATCCGCTCCCGGCAAGCGCGATTTGACGTCGGCAAACAACCGCTGATACTCCGGCTCCAGGCAGTACCCCACGGTGTCCGGCAGGTTAAGGGTCGTCGCTCCGGCCTCTACCGCCGCATGGCAGCACTCAATCAGATAATCGCGGTCGGTACGGCCCGCGTCTTCCGGGGAGAATTCCACGTCGGCGCAGAGAGACTTCGCATGCCCCACCGCCCAACTGATCTGTTTCAGGATCTCTTCGCGAGTCTTGTGCAGCTTGTACTTCAGATGAATATCCGAGGTGGCGAGAAAGGTATGGATGCGTGGCCGCGCGGCGTCTTTGATCGCCTCCCAGGCCCGGTCGATGTCCAACTGGCTGGCCCGAGCCAGGGCGGCAATAACGGGCGTCCGAATCTCCGCGGCGATGGCTTTGACCGCGTCGAAATCACCCTGCGAAGCAATCGGAAAGCCGGCCTCGAGGATGTCCACCTGCAAGCGCTCCAATTGCCGCGCCATCTCCAGTTTCTCCTTAAAATCCATGCTGCATCCGGGAGATTGCTCGCCGTCTCGCAACGTGGTGTCAAAAACATAGACTTGCTCAGACATCGCGCCTCCGACATGTGCCGTGCTCACCGCCCATCTCACATGATGCTATGAAGAACCCCAGGAGCTGTCATGCCGAGCGCAGCAAAGCATCTCTGCAGTTTCTCCCATGCTGTCGGGCCGAAAAGCAACTGCAGAGATCCTTCGCTGCGTTCAGGATGACAGCGGAGAGGTCTTTCACAGCTACCCAGCGAGCAGGTCGCGTGTGTGTCGCTCTTGCCCTTCAATGATTCAATGGCTCAATAAGTCAATGAATCAATTCTGCTCATTGTCCGACCGGTCGGGCGGTCGTGTCAATTGTTTAAGTTGCCCTGCCACTTCTCTCCGGTTGCGAGTTGGAGTAAACTCGAATCACGCGCCTGTAGCTCAGATGGATAGAGCGGCAGCCTTCGAAGCTGAAGGTCGGGGGTTCGAATCCCTCCAGGCGCGCCAGTCCCTCCGCGCCTTTGAGGCCGTGAACATACAAGAAGTTCTGAGATACCTGGCTTCGCTCCGAATGACAAAACACAATGGTTCCCAGGATTGTGTTAGGGCCGAGCATCGAGATTCAAGGTCCGAGCAATCTCGGCGAGGCGCCGATCGTGCGTCCATAGGGGCGACTGCGCTAACAATGCCGATGCCAGGAGATGAGCGTCAATCCAGCCGATTCCGCGACCCATCAGGCGGCGCTGCTCAACCATCATCAGCACCTCACTCTGGCTGCACACCGGTACCTGTGGCAGGCTTTGGAGCAGCGATAGAACCTCGGCGCGTTGATGTAGCGAACCGCATGCCAGCTCGCCAACGATGAATGGGTGACATTCCACTTCGCCGCGGTTGAGCAGGTCACGGAGCTGGGTGTTGCCCCGCCGCAGATGGTCAACCCAAACGGAAGTATCAACCAGCATGGGCACGGGCTTTGCGCGGCTTCGCCCGGCGTCGACGAAGCAGCCGAATTCCTGGCTCGCTCCCCCCCAGCTCCGCCAGGCGCCGAGCGCTCTCGCGTGCGATAAGAGCCTCCAGGCCCGCCCGAACTACCGCGGTCTTTTCACCAATGCCAGTCAGCCGAGCTGCTTCGTGAAGCAAAGTGTCATCGATGTTGAGCGTAGTTCTCATATGCATCCATATGCATTATTAGCGCATCTCACCGCAAAACGTCAAGCCTCTTGGAAGTGTCCTAATTTCGGCGTAGCGCTGGCCTTTAGGCTAGCATCTGCCGACCCTTCGCTTTGCTCAGGGCAGGCTCTAAAGGTCGGCGCTACAAGTTGAATTAGGGCACTAGCACTTGCTGACGAAACTCCGCGCCATATTCGTGATTTCCGGGAAGGGCGGGGCTTCAGGCCAATACTGTTCACTTAAGTAAATACGCGGTATACTGCTCTCATTCAAATGAGAGGAGGACCGCAGATGGCTCGTACGATCGCAAAACTTCCCGAAGGTACACGCTTGAC
>Ga0187852_1001732_pt1 | contig 19569 bp, 16 predicted proteins | sample June2016WEW_6_40_FD_134511 | JGI IMG/M metagenome (GOLD analysis project Ga0187852, IMG submission 134511) | Peatland microbial communities from SPRUCE experiment site at the Marcell Experimental Forest, Minnesota, USA - June2016WEW_6_40 | ecosystem: Environmental > Terrestrial > Soil > Wetlands...
GATCATGCCACTTGAAGGGTTGTAGGAATGCGGAAGGTCCTCGAACGGAATGTAGCCTGTCCAGTCGTAATCGTCCGTACTGCCAGGCATGGGCACAGCGCCGGTGCCCTGTTTCCGGATGGGCACCCATGCCGCTGCGTAGTAGCCGATATTTCCATCCAAATCGGCATACACAAAGTTTTGCATCGGTCCCGTATAGTCGCGTAAGGCGGCCGTGAACAGCTCCCAATTCTGCGCCAGGATGATTTTGGAAACGCCGTTGAACAGAGCCGAGAGGGCGTGTGGTTCCAACGCCGTCCAGCGTAAGGCCAGGTCCCGGCCACCAGGGTGGGCAACGATAGGGCCATGGCGTGTTACCTTCACAGTGAATCGGTAATCCCGCTTCCCGCGGACCTTGACCACCTCGTCCCGGACTTCGGCGTCAACCCATGCCCCGTTGTGGAGGTACCTGTTGGGAGCGCCGGAGTTGAAGCTTTCCGTGTACAGATCCTGGACGTCCGGACCCGTATTGGTCACACCCCAGGCAATCTTCTCATTGTGGCCAATAATCAACAGCGGCAAGCCAGGCAAACTAACCCCAATCACGTTCAGGCCCGGCGCCTTCAAGTGGATCATGTACCAGACACTGGGAACGCTGTGATCGAGGTGAGGGTCATTAGCCAGTAACGGCTTGCCCGACTGAGTGTGAGCGCCGCTCACAACCCAGTTGTTGCTTCCCAGTCCTGGATTCCTGTCGCCACCTGCGGAAAGGAGCGCCGCCAAGGTGGGGTCAAGGTCGCCGGAGCCCGGCAGTGGAATCGCTTGTTTCCTTTGGGGTATAGCCGGATTTCCAGGAGGCAGTCCAGCCTCCGGCTCATCCAGCAAGCTGGGGTCGAGGTCGCCGGAGTTCGGCGGTGGATCCGCTTGTTTCTTTTGGGGCGACACTTTGCTTCCAGGGGGCACTTCAGCCACCGGCTCATCCAGCGGCGAGTGGTCCGGGAAGAGATCGGCGGAAAGTTCCGAGCCAAGCTTTGCCCGGATGCGTTCGCACATCAAATCCGTCCGCCAAGTTGTGTTGAGCGTCTTGACCATATTCAGTGCCACGCCAAGGGAATCGATCTCGCCCCATGGCCGAGGCTGGTAATTGAGCAAGTGGAATTCCAGGGGCAGGCGGTCCCTGTGGCTGGCGATGAAAGCGTTGACCCCGTTGGCATACGCCGTGAGTGGAGCGCGAGCCTCAGGGCTGAGCTCTTCGAGGGCGCGCTGAGAAACTTGCCGGAACCCCAAGGTTCGGTTGTCGAGGTCAAGCCGGAGCGTCCGTTCGCCAAAAACTTCTGAGAGTTCTCCTTCCGTCAACCGCCGGCTCAAGTCCATCTGCCACAGGCGGTCTTGCGCCGTCACGTAGCCTTGTGCGAAGAACAGGTCCTGGAGCGAGGAGGCACGAAGGTGAGGAACGCCGCGTGCGTCGCGTAAGACCTCGACGGGCGCTGATAACCCGGCAACTTGAATCGCTCCCTCGAGTTGGGGAAGGCTCGCGCGGGCGCGCCAGTACAGCCAGCCGCCCCCGCCGACGATGATGAGCAGGAGTAGAATCAGCAAGGAAATGAGCAGGCGCTTGATAATCTGCCTCATAAGCCGCAAACCTCAGTCCGGAGGATGGAAAACCGATCGGCGCATTGAAAGACGACTCGGATCACTGCTAGAAATAAAACGTGTTCGTTTAGGCGCGAGCATACTACTAGAAATCCCACCGGCTAGCAATGAGCAGGAGCTTTTCGAGGCAAGATGTATCATATCCCCCAATTCGCCGGTAAGAGACGGGCTTTGGCGGGCAAGAACAAATCCGCAGATTGCGCAGATGACGCAGATGAGTGAAGAACGATGCGACGAGAGGACCCACGCCGTCATCGGGGCGGCGATGGAGGTGCACCGCGAGCTGGGGACGGGGCTCCTAGAGGCGGTATATCAAGAAGCGCAGACCACAAAGACCCCGACTGCTAATAGTAATCTGTGTCATCTGCGGAATCTGCGGATTATAACAAGCGGGCAAAAACAAATCCGCAGATTGCGCAGATGACGCAGATGAGTGAAGAAAGACGCGACGAGCGGACCTATCATCCTGGAGCGTTGAACGGGAAAAGAAAATTCTGCTTGACAGGAGGCAATGAAAAGTAATTAACTATAGCTTAGTAAGGTTAGGAAGCTGTCATAAATGCTCGTGACCGGGGAAAACGGCAATGAGTTCACCTCAAGCCAGTCCGTTTATTCTCAAACTGTCCAGCCCCGACGCGACGCCCGAACTGGTGGGCGGCAAGGGCGCATCGCTGGCGCGCATGGCGCTGGCCGGTCTGCCCGTGCCGCCGGGTTTTGTAATCACCACCCACGCCTATCGCCGCTTTGTAAGCGCGAACTGTCTCGCCGAGGCGATTCTGTCCGCCGCGGCACAAGCCCGAGCGGACGACCCAGCCACACTCGACCGTGCTTCGGCGCAAATCCAGTCGCTCGTCGCGCAGAGCACGCTGCCCGATGACATCGCCGCGCTGATTCACCAGTCGTACGGCGAACTGGGCGCGGGCGATCCGCCCGTGGCGGTGCGCTCCTCAGCCACCGCGGAGGATTTGCCCGAGATGTCATTCGCAGGCCAACTGGAAACTTATCTCAACGTATGCGGCGCTGACGATGTGTTGGCTGCCGTCAAACGTTGCTGGGGTTCGCTATGGACGGGGCGCGCCCTCGGCTACCGCGCCCGGCAGGGCATGCGTCCCGAAGACCTTAGCATCGCCGTCGTGGTGCAGAAGCTCGTTCCGGCCGATGTGGCGGGTGTCCTCTTCACGGCGAATCCCGTGACGGGCGCGCGCGACCAGATGACGATCAACGCGGCGTGGGGTTTGGGCGAGGCGATGGTAGGCGGGCAGGTTACGCCCGACACCATCATCGTCGACAAGCAAACAGGCGCGATTCAATCGCTGGATATCGCCGACAAAGACGTGATGACGGTGCGCCTGCCCGAAGGCACACGCGAAGAGCCGGTGCCTGCGGAAAAACGCCGGCAGGCCGCCCTGCCACCGGCGCAAGCCGCTGAACTGGTCCGCCTCGGGGTCGAGATCGAGCAACTCTATGGACAGCCAATGGACATCGAATGGGCGATGGGCGAGAAGCGCATCTTCATCGTGCAGGCTCGTCCCATCACCACGCTGCCTGAGCCGCGCCCGACGCTGGAGTGGAAGCTGCCGCGGGCGGGGGTGCGCTACGCGCGCAGCAGCGTGATCGAACTGCTGCCCGCGATCCGCTCTCGCCGCTCTTCGCGACGCTCGCGCTGCCCCCGTGGAACGAAACGCTGCAGGCTTTCATGCAATCGCTGGGATTCGGGCGCCTGATGGCCGGTGGTAATTTCCTTCTGCTGACCATCAATGAGTACGCCTATACCGAATTCGGGCTAAGTGCGTGGCAATCGGCGCGGCTGCTCGTCGCCTTGCCCAGGCTCCTCCCCAGGATGGTCCGTCTGCTGCGTTCGGCGCAGGCGCGCTGGGCCGAGGAAGCACGCCCGCACTATGCCAACGTCGTGGGCGCGTGGGCGGCGCGCGCTCTGGCCACCACGCCCTCGACGGAATTGCTCGCCGGGGCGCGCGAGATTGTAAAGGCAGCGGCCAGCCACTACCGGACCATCCAGACGGGAATTCTGCCGGTTGCGAATTTGAGCGAGGCCGCGTTCACGGTCGTCTATAACCGCCTCATCAAGCGCCAGAGCGACCCTCCGGCGCTGACTTTCGTGCTCGGTTTCGATAGCGCGCCAATCCAGGCGGAGAAATCGCTCCATGATCTGGCGAGCTGGGCACGTACGCAAGCGGAGCTTTGCGCGTATCTGGAGCGCACGAGGAGCAAGGACATTGCGGTGGCCTGCGAATCACAATCTGCGCCCCTCGCCGATGCGGAAAGCTGGCGCGGGTTCACCGGCCGATTCGGGGAGCATCTGAAACGCTTCGGACACGCCATCTACGATCTGGATTTCGCCAAGGGCGTCCCGGCTGACGATCCCGCGCCGCTCCTTGAGACGCTGAAATTCTTTCTGCACGGGCCCGCGCGCAGTCCTCATGAGCGGCAGGCGGCGGCTGCGTTGGCGCGGGAGCAAGCCACTCAAGCGGTTCTCGCCCGGCTGAAAGGCGTCCGATTACGGCTCTTCCGGTCTTTGGTTCAATCCGCTCAGCGCTATGCGCCGCTGCGAGAAGACGCGCTCGCCGATGTCGGACTGGGGTGGCCGCTGCTGCGCCGCATGTTGCGTGAAGTCGGACGGCGGATGGTCGCGGCAGGCGCTATCGCGGAGCGCGACGACGTGTTTTGGGTGAAGTGGGACGAGGTGGAGGCGGCGGCACGCGCCCTCGATGCCGGTCAGCCCGCTGAACATTATGGTGGCGTGGCGGCCGCGCGGCGCGCGACCTGGGAGCGTGAGCGCAAGGTGACGCCGCCCGTGTCGCTGCCGAGCAAGGGCAGCTTCCGCGTGCTGGGCATCGACGTCAGCCGCTTGATGCCCGCGCGCACTGGCCAAGCGGCGGGGGACATCATCAAAGGGGTTGGCGCGAGTCCAGGGCGCGTGGTGGGCGTGGCGCGCGTGATCCACGGTCCTGAAGAGTTCGACCTGATGCAACCGGGCGATATCCTCGTCGCCAAGATCACCACCCCGGCCTGGACGCCGCTGTTTGCGCTGGCCTCAGGCGTCGTCACGGACGTGGGCGGCCTGCTCAGTCACAGCTCCATCGTCGCCCGCGAATATCACATCCCGGCGGTGCTGGGGACGGGCGTGGCGACTGAGCGTGTCCGCAGCGGGCAACACATCACGGCGGACGGCGATGCCGGCGTGGTGACGATGAGTAGATGAAGTACATCCGACCTGGGCGCCGGTCCTGCCTGGAGCAAGTGGCAGACCTGCTTCCCAAGGTCTGCGGCTTTTTAGATTCGCGTGTTCTCATTCCCCCCGCAGACCCGCGCGACTAATCCGCAGGAAGCGCAGACCTGCTTCCAGAGGTGTGCGGCTCTCAAGGTTGAGAACGTTTGGTGAGAACGTTTGGTGTTGCTCACCGATCCAAGGTCAGCTACACTCGCTGCATGTTGCGATTGCGACGCCCGTTTCTTTATGACCGATACATCATCGTGACAGAAGAGTTACTCGCTCGCTAGGCTCGAAGTTGATGAACATTGCAGACATCGTAGGAGCGATCCAATCCGGTAGGCTCCGAGTTACGGATCACGCGGATGAGGAAGCACAGGCTGACCATCTGACGTTGGACGACGTTCTCTATTCGGTGCGGCACGGAGAGATTATCGAGGATTACCTTGCTGACGTGCCGTATCCGAGTTGCTTGATACTGGGTCAAGCTGCGAGCGGTATTGCCGTCCACAGCGTTTGGGCGTATAACATGAAGAATAGGTGGGCAGTTCTGATCACCGTGTATCGCCCCGACCCACAGCGATGGGTCAACCGGCGCGAGAGGAGAAAGCCTTCGTGACGCCATTCCCAGAATGCCCGGTTTGCGGCGGCGAACTGGTGGAGAAGGAAGTCGAAAAACTGCTCCGGGGAGGAGTACACACCGCGGTTCTCCGTGCCCGCGCGGAAGTCTGCCTGCATTGCGGAGAGCGCTTGTACGCACGGGATACGATCCGGCGATTCGAGGAGATCAGAGATAAACTCGAGCGCCAGCAGACTGGTGAATTTCAACCCATGGGGAAGTCGTTTCAGGTTGTTTAGGATGATGTAATTGACAGGTCAGAATACCATTGGTGGAACGGCAACCGTTCAACTAGGAAGTTCCAGAGGAACGCAGCACTCGGCCCGCAATGCCACATTCAAAGCGACCGATCATCCAGTGGGCCTACACCTAATTCACCGTTCCCTCAAATCACGCGGTTCCCCCGGCGGGTGGCAGACCTGCTTCCCAAGGTCTGCGGCTTTTCAAGAGAGGGATGATGAGCGAGTAGCCCAGACCTGCTTTTTAGGTCTGCGCTCGCTTATTCCCATGTTAGAGTAAAGGCACTCTTGGCAGCCGCAGGAGGGTCGCATGGAATTCAAGGACCCTGACGGAGGGGCAGATCAGCAGACGCGCTACGAGGCACTGCGACAGGTATCTGGCGTTATTGCCTCGCAGGCAGACCTAAATGGGGTGCTGGAGAACCTCGCCCGCTTTCTTCCCTTGGTGGTCAATTTCGAGTTCCTCGGCGTGGTTCTTCACGATGCCAAACGCCAAGTGTTTCGGTTACACGCATTCGAGAGTAGGTTGCCCGCCATCTCAGAGGCTGAGATCGAAATCCCTGAGGCTGGATCCTCGGCAACGGTGATCCTGGAAGAGCAGAAACCGATCATTTTGAATGATATCGAAAAAGAGACGCGGTTTGCCGATATCGTCGAACGGGCGCGGCCATACGGTGTTCGGTCGTTATGCCTCCTCCCGCTAACGTCTCCACGGCGGCGGCTCGGCCTCCTGGTTTTCGGGTCCAGTCGCCAGAAGGACTATGACGGAGAGGACTTGAAGCTGATGTCGACGGTCGCCGCCCATGTGGCGGTCGCCGTGGAAAATGCGCTGAATTTCGAGGCGGCTCGTTCCTATCAACAACTCTTGACGCGTGAACGCGACCGGTTGCGGCTATTGTTGCAGGTGAACAACAGCGTCATTTCTCACTTGGAGCTAAGTGATCTTTTCCTGGCCGTATCCTCCGCGCTGCGCGATTGCTTTCACCACGAGTACACGGGCCTGTGGTTGTTTGAAGAGGGCTCGCCACGGCTACGTTGCGTGGGTATGGATTTCCCCAGCAATCGGGGATTCATACAGAAAATACAATCATTGGATTTGACACCTGCCGAGGTTGAGGAGATCCGGTCTCGCTCACCTCGCCTCGTAAACCGCGAGGAGATCGCGCAACTGCCTCCCAAGTTCGCTTCGCCGGCGCAGGCGGAAAACATCCACTCCGGGGTCTCCATTCCCTTGGTCTTAGGCTCCAAGCCGCTCGGCATCTTGACACTCGGAAGCACGGGAGAATCCACGTTCGCGCAAGAAGAACTCGGCTTACTTCTGCAGGTCGGCGACCAGGTGGCCCTGGCGATCGAAAATGCCCTGGCCTATGAGAAGGTGGCGGAGGCGCGGAACCAACTGAACACCGAGAAAACCTACCTGGAAGATGAGATTCGCTATGACCATAACCTTGAAGACATCGTAGGCAAGAGCCGCGCCTTACGCGAGACCCTGAGCAAAGCGGAGGTCGTCGCCAAGACCGACGCCACCGTCCTGCTCACGGGTGAAACCGGAACCGGAAAAGAACTTATCGCGCGATTGATTCACAACAAGAGTTCGCGGCGAGATCGTACGTTCGTGAAGTTGAATTGCGCGGCAGTTCCCTCCGGCCTCATGGAGAGTGAGCTCTTCGGGCACGAGCGGGGCGCCTTCACGGGCGCGGTGGCGACGAAAGTTGGGCGTTTCGAGTTGGCGCACCAGGGGAGCCTCTTTCTCGACGAGGTTGGCGACATCGCGCTCGACCTTCAGCCCAAGCTGCTCCGGGTCTTGCAGGAAAAGGAATTCGAACGGCTGGGGAGCACACGCACGCTGAAGGTCGACGCCCGCCTGGTTGCCGCCACCAACCGGGATCTCGCCAAAATGGTCGCAAGCGGAGAGTTCCGTGAAGACCTCTACTACCGGCTAGCGGTTTTCCCCATCCAGTTGCCACCCCTACGCGAAAGACGGGAAGACATACCCGTTCTGGTTGAGTACTTCGTCGCCCGATACGCCAGCCGCATGAAGAAAAGGATCAAGGAGATTCCCACCCAGGCGTTGCAGGCCATGACCGAGTGGACGTGGCCTGGGAACATCCGGGAATTGCAGAACATCATCGAGCGGGCGGTGATTCTTACCACGGGGGAGTGCCTCGAAGTGCCGCTCGAGGAACTGAAGCCGCCCCGAGCAGGACGAACCTCTACAAGCGCAGCCAGGAGTCTCAACCTCCGGGAAGTCGAGCGCGAGGCGATCCTGGAAGCTCTACGGAAAACAAACGGGCGGATCGGTGGCCCGGGAGGCGCAGCAGCACTGTTAGGTCTCAAGCGGACAACACTCCAATATCGAATGCGCCTCCTAAACATTAGACTGTCTCATCGCCCTTCCGAACCATCCTGACCATTGCCAACTATCGGGCAGCCTGCCAACATTTGGGCACTCGCGGCATCCCCCAATACCCCGTGAATACCGGTAAGTATCGAAATCACAAAGGATTACGCGCTGACGACGCTTGGTAAGGAAGCTGCATTTATCCTGGGCGTGCTGCGAACCACGATCCTCTATCTGCGAGATCGAACCAAGGTTGTCCTAAGCGGGCAACTGGTGGCGGAATGGGCAGAATGTCTACCCAAAGCAGTCGCCCAGTGTTGCTCACCCCGAGATCCTGTTGAGATCGATCTGGATCGTATCACCTGTGCGGACCGCGCCGGTGGACAAGCCCTTCTCTCCCTCTGGCGAGCCCATCGGCGTTTCGTGTGCACCTCCCTTTTCGCGCGAGCACTCTGCGAAGGTTTGGGAATTCCCGTCGAGGGGGACAGCCGATGACCGCCCTTAGCCAAGTTGAGCAGGGTAGGCAGCCGGCGGTAACCAGGCGCGCCGCGAGTCTTGCCGAGGGTCCGTGGCTCATCACCGCGGCCGTAATGCTCGCCACCTTCATGGAAGTGCTGGATACCACCGTCGTCAACGTCTCCTTGACGCACATTGCAGGGAGCCTCTCGGCGACACCCAACGAAGCTACTTGGGCGCTCACGTCGTATCTGGTGGCCAACGGTATTGTCATTCCGATTTCAGGATGGCTGGCCAATCACTTTGGACGGAAAAATCTGCTCCTTATCTCCACCACAGGCTTCACCGTTGCCTCTTTGCTCTGTGGCATCGCTCCCAGCATGGGTCTGCTGGTGACCTTCCGCGTTATTCAGGGCGCTTGTGGTGGTTCACTGCAACCGCTATCTCAGGCTGTATTGCTGGAAGCGTTTCCTCGTGAGCAACACGGCAAAGCCATGGCGATCTTCGCGCTCGGGGTCATTGTGGCGCCTGTACTCGGACCTGTGTTGGGTGGTTGGCTCACCGACAACTACTCCTGGCGTTGGGTCTTTTACATCAACCTGCCGGTGGGTGTGATCTCCGTCCTCATGATCAAAGCGTTTGTGAAGGACCCCCCGTACATTCGGCGTTCCTCGGCGCCGGTCGATTCCTGGGGACTGGCAACACTGGTTCTTTGGGTGGCCGCGCTCCAGATCATGTTGGACAAGGGGCAGGAAGAGGACTGGTTCGATTCAAGGTTCATCGTGGTCCTGGCAGTGGCCTTTGCGATAGGGCTCCTGGCCTGGGTGACACGCGAATTAACTACACGAGATCCGGTTGCCGAGCTTCGCGTGTTCGGACAGGCGCCGTTTGCCGCCGGCACTGCGGCGATGGCAATCGCAAGCTTCGTGATGTATGGCAGCCAAGTCACCATCTCTATTTGGCTCCAGACAGTGCTTGGTTATCCGTCGGTGCAAGCGGGCGTAGCCATGCTAGCCATGGGGTTAGGGGCGGCTCTCTCCATGCCTGTCGCGTCGTCCCTGGTGAGCAGGTTCGATCCTCGCAAGGTATTCGTCTGCGGAGTATTGACGTTCAGCTTTTCGTTCTATCGGTTGATGGGGTTCAACTTGAACGTCGGTTACTGGGATGTGTTCTGGGCGGAGTTCATTCAAGGTGCCTCGATGGGGTTAGTGTTTGTGCCGCTCATGGTTTTGACCATGGCTTTCACTCCTAAAGAAAGAATGGGGAACGCCACCGGTCTATTCAATATGATGCGGAACATCGGCGGGGGAGTGGGCATTTCCATGGTCGCTACGATGCTGACGCGCCTGGGGCAGGAGCACACCAACTTACTGGTCGCCAATATCACACCGCTCTCACCTTCGGCGCTGAGGCTGTTCGGCGGACTGCGGGGTTTGTTTGCGGGTTCCGGCCCGGTCTGGCCGACCAGCAAGCTTACGCCACCCTTTTTGGTCTGGTGCAGCGCGAAGCTGCGATGATTGCGTTGATCCGGATTTTTCAGTATCTGGGAGTGCTGGCTCTCGTTCTGATTCCCCTGATCGCCCTGACGAAGCGGCCGCCAAAAGGACAGTCAGGAACGATCCCCCCGCATTGAACTGCGCATAGTCGCTGGGCAGCATTGGGGCCGTTCGAAAAGGAGAAGTACTTGCGAGAACAGGGACTGGACTCTTTCCAAATCAAGACGACCTCACAGGCTGCACAAGCCAATATCCTGATTCTGACGGTCTCACACGGCGCCTCACACACGCGAACTGCAAAGGCCCTGCAGGCGGCGTTCGCCGCTATTGCTCCAGCGGCGCGGACAGAAGTGTTGGATGCGCTGAGCCTGTGTGCCCGCTGGTTTCGCGCCTACTACGATTCTTACCTGATTCTCCTAAGACGCTGGCCAAGACTCTGGGATTGGATCGAAGGTATTCAGCACAAGTCACAAGCGACCGGACCGGGCTGGCTCTATCGCTGCGGCGCTCAGCCTCTTCTTCGTTTTGTGCGCAACGAAAGACCGGATATCGTCATTACCACGGAAGTTGGTATGTGCGAGCTGGCCGTCCTGATCAAACACAATTACAGGATGGGTTTTCTCCTGGCGGCTTGCTGCGGAATGGACGTAGATCGCGCCTGGGTCCAGCCGCAGGTGGACGTGTTCATCATCCCACCGGGCGATGCTGCCGGTCAGATCTCTGCAGCGGGCGCACCCACGTCGAAAGTCCACGCTATTGGTATGCCTATCGATCCGGCCTTTGCCACCCTTCCAAGCTGTCAAACAGCACGCAATAAGCTTGGACTCCGCCACGATCTGCCCGTGCTTTTGGTTCTCTTCGGCGGGGCAGGTTTTGGAGACCCAACCGAGATTCTCCCTCAACTCCAGAGGATCCAACATCCTGTGCAAGTGGTTTTCATCGCGGGCAGGAACGCGCGGTTGGTAAGAGAGTTGGAGCGGCGTTGCCAAGGCCAGCCCTATTCCAGAGTGCAGGGCTGGGTGAACAATATCCATGAATGGATGGCGGCAGCAGATTTGCTGTTAAGCAAGCCGGGGGCTTCCACCGTGAACGAAGCCATCAACGCCGGGCTGCCGCTGGTGGCTTTTGACCCCCTGCCCGGCAATGAGCGTCGTCTCTGCGATTGCATCGAAAAATGGCAGGTAGGCTGCTGGGCGCGCCACACTGAGGACATCTCAGCGATTGTGAATCACCTTCTCTCGAGCCCCGGAGAACGCCTCCGCCTTCGCGAAAACGCGCAGGCTATGGCACTGCCGCGCGCTGCTCATGACGCTGCTGAAGCCATTCTGGAATGCTGGCAATCTCAATCCGGAGAGAGACGCGGAGCACAGAGTAGGCCGCGAGATTAGGACTCTCGCAAGGAGGAATATGAAAACCCCACGCGAGGATTACATGCACGAGCCCCGCCTGCGTGCCTTCGGTCATCTCCGCGGAGAATCCACTTCGGCCCTCACGATCCTGACGTGGAATGTCGAGCAGGGCGGAACCAAGGTGGAAGCAATCGTGGAAGCGCTGCAAGGCCCCCTGAAAGCCGATCTATACGCGCTGCAGGAAGTTGACCGGTGCACCCGGCGTTCGGGTTACCAGGATCTTCCGGAAAAGATCGCGCGGCAACTCCGCGTGGACTACGTCTTTGGCGCGGAGTTCGAGGAGCTCGCACAAGGTGGGGCATTCGAGCTGCCGTTACACGGGGAGACGATCCTCAGCCGGCTTCCTATCAATTGGGCGCTTTGGACTATCTTGAAAAGCCGCTGCCGCCGCAAGAGCTTCTGCGGTTCGTCAAGAGCCAATTGAGCGCCCGGACTTGAGTGTGTTGAACAGTGACAACCGGCGGACCCCTTGTGCGATTCCCTGGCCTGTATCATGTTGGCCAGGAAGTACGCGCAGCCCGGTCATCGGGGGCCGGACCCGAGAGTGCTCGCTCCGCAACGGAAAGCTTTTATTACCTCAAGCAAATGCCGGCCCGGACTCCCATGGTGGTGGTTCTGGACTCTGGAGAGGTCTTGTACGGTGTGATCGAGTGGTACGACAAGCGATGTATCAAAATTAGTCGCATTGGCGAACCGAACTTGCTGGTCATGAAGAGCGCCATCCGCTACATGTATAAGCAGTAGCATGGTAGGCCGAGCAAGGCGACGAGGGAAGCGGTGCCCAAGCCAGCCAAGGGAGGGACGAACTGAATCTGTCCCTCATCGGGAGAACATGGCCCGAATATTCGCCTCAATGGCCTTTTCGATCACCTCGAGCTCCTTCGCGCCGATCTGCTTCCATTTCAGCGCGCGCAGCACGGCGGGGCGGTCGCGGCGGAAGCAAATACAAGACCCGATAATGGACAGTGCCCGCACTCGAGTGGCAGACGAGGTTGCGGATTCTCCGGTAAGCGCGGCGATGGCTTCGGCCAACGTGCCCCGCAGCGGTGCAAGACCCCGGTCTATGACGGAAAATTCTCGGGCCGGTCCAGATGCCGCCTGACTGAGAAACTTTCCGTAGCAGTCGGGTAGGAAGTTGCCCAAGATAAGCCGGACAAAGTCGCACAACAAAGTGCAGAGTATCCCCACCAATTCGCGGTGCGTGATTCCGGGGCGAGCCATTGACGTCCGTGCCTGCTGGACCAGGGGCTTCTCATGGGCAGCCCAGCGGGCTGCCACGTGCAGTGCCGCAGCATGGTAAAGTCCCTGCTTGTTCCCAAAATAGTACGCAATCGAGATAGGGTTCGTCTTAGCCGCCTCGGCGATATCCCGGGTGCGGGCGCCATCGAAGCCGTGCGCCGCGAAGACCCGAATAGCCACCTCGAGGAGGCGTTGCCGCGTGGCCTCGCCGCGGTCACTGGTAGGCCGGGTTCTGGTGGATATTAGTCGGCTCGGTTTCACGGGGCTCCCCCGCCGCACGCCATCGATTATAAAACAGGGATTGAATTGTATCAATCAAATGATTTATAAATAGAGGCTTGGCTGAAACGGCCATGGGGTGGCAGTAAGACCACTGGACACCGGCGAGCAGGTTCATGCCGGCACGGCAAGGGCGGTCAGGGTGTCGGATGTCCCAGGTGTTGTCAAGAAAGGGTGCTGAATTTGATGAGCATAGATGTTGTTTTTTGGCGCCAGCCAGAACAATCCAGTTCTCGTGTGTTGCCACCGGCCTCTTGTCCGACAATATCCCAGGCCTTCGATGGGGCGTCCGCCGGGCTACGCGTTGGCCTGATCCTGGCCGCGCTGACGGCCGTGGTGTTGACGGGCCCGAGTTGCGGCGGTCCGAAGCCGCAGCTTGCCGCCGCAAGTCCGCCCACACCGGTGGGGGTGGTGAAGGCAATCCAGATGGACGTGCCCGTCCACGCCGAATGGGTTGCGACCCTGGAGGGCTACGTCAACGCCCAGATTCAGCCCCAGGTGAGCGGGTATCTCATCAGCCAGAACTACAAGGAAGGCTCCTACGTCCACAAGGGTGATGTGCTGTTTGAAATCGACCCGCGACCGTTCCAGGCGGCGCTCGACCAGGCAAAAGGGCAACTGGCCCAGGCTCGGGCGCAACTCTATTTGGCCGACGTCAATGTGAAGCGCGACACGCCCCTGGTCAAGGAACGGGCCATCGCGCAGAGCCAACTTGACACCGAAACGGCTGCGCAAATGCAGGCTCAAGCCGCTATTCAGGCTGCTCAGGCCGCCGTCGAGCAGGCGCAACTCAACCTCGGATTCACCAGCGTCCGCTCGCTGGTGGACGGGATCGCGGGAATCGCCAGCACGCAGATGGGTAATCTGGTTGGACCGGCGACGGTCCTCACAACGGTTTCCCAGCTCGACCCCATCAAAGTCTATTTTCCCATCAGCGAGCAGGAGTACCTCCAATTCACTTCCAAGCTGCTGAAGAAGACCTCGGCCAGCAATTTACTGCGGGCCTCAGATTCCAGGGTGCTTGATCTGATCCTCTCGGATGGTTCGACTTATCCGCACAAGGGGCAGGTTATCTTCACCGATCGGCAGGTGGATCCGCAGACCGGAACGATCCGGGTGGTCGGAGCTTTTCCCAATCCTGGGAACATCCTCCGCCCCGGGCAGTTCGGACGCGTTCGCGCCCTGGTTGGCCTACGCCGGGGAGCGGTTCTCGTTCCGCAACGCTGCGTGACGGAACTGCAGGGAACCTACGAAGTGGCCGTGGTGGCTGCGCAGAACTCCATTTCCATTCGGAAGGTGAAGGTCGGAGATCGCGTCGGTACGTTGTGGGTCATCGACGACGGCTTGGCTGCGGGCGAAGAAGTGGTTACGGAGGGCACCTCGAAAGTGCGCGAGGGCATGACGGTGGCGCCGACCCTCGAGACGTCCGCGGCGGAGGGTAGCCGCTAATGTTTAAGTTCTTTATCAACCGTCCCATCGTCGCGATGGTGATCTCGATTTTGATGGTCATCGTGGGAGCGGTGGCCATGGCCACCCTTCCGATTGCACAGTTCCCGGAGATTATTCCGCCCGAAATCCAGGTGCGCGCTACGTATCCCGGGGCCGACGCAAGAACCATGATGGAGTCCGTCGCCACGCCCATCGAGAGCCTGATGAATGGCGTGGACTACATGAATTACATGTATTCCACCAACGACAACTGGGGCAACACCACTTTGACGGTGAATTTCGATGTCACCACCAGCCCCAATATCGATCAGATTCTGACCCAACTTCGCGAGTCGCAGGCTGCCCCGCAGTTGCCGGCCATGGTGAATACCACCGGCGTCATCGTGCAGAAGTCCCGGGCGGCCGCGATGATGGTCATCTCGTTCTATTCCCCCCACGCCACGTACGACCGGAACTTCCTGACCAATTACGCCTACATCAATTACGTGGATGAGCTTTCGCGAGTGCCGGGGGTGGGGCGCGTGCAGGTGTTTGGCGGCCAATACGCGATGCGCATTTGGGTGAAACCCGATCAATTGGCCAAGCTGGGCGTCTCGGTTCCGCAGATTGTGGCGGCGGTCGAGGCGCAGAACACCGTCAACCCGGTGGGGCAAATCGGCGGCGAACCAGTGCCCAAGGGGCAGGAATTCACTTACACGGTGCGGGCCCTGGGACGCCTGGTGACGCCGGAGGATTTCGGCGAAATCGTGGTGCGCGCCAATCCGGACGGCTCGACTTTGCGGCTGAAGAATGTGGCGCGCCTCGAATTGGGCGCCCAAACCTACAGCTTCGATGCGCGATTCCATGGCGTGCCCGCCGCCGCCATCGGCATCTATCAATTGCCCGGCTCGAATGCGCTCGAGGCGGCTGCGGGCGTGCGTGCCAAGCTGGAGGAACTGGCCCCGCGGCTGCCCAAAGACGTCGAGTACGAAATCGGTGTGGACACCACCAAAGCGGTCACCGCCGGGATTCATGAAATCCTGCGTACGCTGATTGAGGCCCTGTTGCTGGTCATCCTCGTCGTTTACATCTTCCTCCAGGGCTGGCGTCCTACACTGATCCCTTTGTTGGCGGTGCCGGTTTCGCTGATTGGGACCTTCGTCGTCTTTCCGGTGCTGGGATTCTCGATCAATACGCTCTCGCTGTTCGGGTTGGTGCTGGCCATTGGCTTGGTGGTGGACGACGCTATTGTGGTGGTGGAAGCGGTTGAGCACCATATTGAAGAGGGGATGACGCCGCGTGATGCCACTCTGCTGGCAATGCAACAAGTCTCAGGGCCGGTGATCGCTATTGCGTTGGTCCTCGCTTCGGTCTTTGTCCCGACGGCGTTCATTCCGGGAATCACCGGCAGGCTCTACCAGCAGTTTGCGGTCACCATCGCGATTTCGGTGATTTTCTCCGCCTTCAACGCGCTCACCTTGAGCCCCGCCCTCTGCGCGCTGATTCTGAAGCCACGCCGCCACACCCGCGGTCCACTTGGCTGGTTTTTCAACGGGTTTAACCGCGTGTTCAGGCGCTCCCGGGAGGGGTACATCAGTTTCTCCCGCGTGCTCATCCACAAGTCCGCTTTCAGCCTGCTTTTCCTGGCGCTCGTCGCCGTTCTCGGCGTGGGCATGGGAAAAAAGCTGCCCACTTCCTTCCTTCCTGAAGAAGACCAGGGCTACCTGATGATCACACTGACGTTGCCTAAAGGCGCGTCATTGCAACGCACGTCAGCGGCTGTGCGGAAGGTCGAAGACATCGTCCAGAAAGTACCTGGAGTGCAAAACATTACTTCCATCATGGGGTTCAGCATCCTGAGCGGAACCCAGAGTTCCTATGACGCAATCTTTTTCGTGCGCTTCAAAGACTGGGACGAGCGCCGGTCGCCGGAACAGCAGGCCCAGGCCATACAGATGCGCCTCAATCAGGACCTCTCGCAGGTGAGCGAAGGCACTTGCTTTGCTTTCTCGCCGCCTGCCATCCCGGGCATCGGTGCTGCGGGGGGCGTGAACTTTGTGCTCGAGGACCGGTCGGGGGCGGGCGGGGATTTCTTTGCCGACAACCTGGACCGGTTTGTGGCGGCGGCGCAGCGGCGGCCGGAACTGGCGCGCGTCATCGCCACCTACACCGCCCACGCGCCGCAAGTCTACGTGGATGTGGACCGGGAAAAAGTGCTGCGCCAACAGGTTGACATTGCCGAAGTGTACCAAACCCTGGAGACGTTCATGGGCGGCTACCTGGTGAACTACTTCAACCGCTTCGGCCGCCAATGGCAGGTCTACTTGGAAGCGGAAGGCGACTACCGCATCAATGCCAGTAACATCGGACAGTTCTATGTGACCAATCCCCACGGGGACAGGGTGCCGCTAAGCACCTTGGCCAACCTTCGAAGCATCACCGGTCCCGAGTTCCTGATGCGCTACGACGAATACAACGCGGCGCAGGTCAACGCCACCGCCGCTCCGGGGATCAGCTCGGGACAGGCCATGAAAGCCATGGAAGAAGTGTTCGCTCAGACCATGCCGCGCGAGATGGGCTTTGACTACATGGGCATGTCGTTTCAGGAACAGTTGGCCGCGAAGGGGGTTCCGGCAATTGCGGTTTTCGGCCTTTCGCTCCTGTTTGTCTTCCTGATCCTTGCCGCCTTGTACGAAAGCTGGTCCCTGCCTTTCAGCGTCTTGCTGGGCACGCCCATTGCCGTGGCCGGAGCGTTTCTGGCGCTCATGGCGCGACACTTTGAGAACGATGTCTACACCCAAATCGGCTTGGTGATGCTCATAGGCCTGACGGCCAAGAATGCCATCCTCATTGTGGAGTTTGCCAAACTCGAACACGCAAAGGGGAAGAGCACGGTGCAGGCCGCCTTGGACGGGGCTCGGCTCCGCCTGCGTCCCATCCTGATGACGTCTTTCGCCTTCATCCTGGGTTGCGTCCCGCTCTGGACGGCACAAGGGTCCGGGGCGGTGGGGCGCCGCATTCTGGGAACCGTGGTAATCGGTGGTATGTCTGCCGCCTCCTTGATTGCAATTTTCCTGATTCCGGTTACTTTTGCGGTGGTCGAGGGCCTCTCTTCCCGACTGAGCCGCCACCCCAAACCGCAACCGGCAGCCGCTGACCCAAAGGGGGGGCAACTGGCATGAGGCCGAACCTACTGTTCCGGGTGCTCATGGGCCGGCGGCCTACCCGCAGAAATGAAAGCAATGGGCTTCGTCACCCCCGCGCAAGCGGGGGTCCACGTCCCAACGAGCTAGATTCCCGCTTTCGCGGGAATGACGTGACTTTCGACGGAGCGCAGCGGGGAATCTCGCTCTCCACTCTGTCCAGCTGTTTTCTTATCTTGCTTCCGGTGTTTCTGTTGGCTGCCTGCACGGTGGGGCCGAATTACCAGCGTCCCAAAACTGATATTCCGGGGGGATATCGGGGAGTGCCGGCCACCGTTCCGGGGGCTGCTTCCTCCGAATCGCTGGGGGATGCCCAGTGGTGGACGGTTTTCCAGGATGAGCAGCTTCAGTCGCTCATTCGGACGGCGCTTAAACAGAACTACGACGTGCGCATCGCCGCCGAGCGCGTGCTGGCGGCGCAAGCGCAACTCCGAATCACGCGTTCCGATCAGTACCCGTCGGCTGGGGCTGGGGTGGGCGGCACGACCGAACGCGAGCCCGCCAGCCCGTTTTCCCCTTCCTATCGCTGGGATTATTTGCAGGTGGGGGGAAGCGCGTCGTGGGACATCGACTTCTGGGGGAAGTACCGAAGGGCCACCGAGGCTGCTCGCGCCAATCTGGCCCAGACCGAGTGGGGAAAGCGCGCCGTGGTCAGCACCCTGGTTGCGAATGTTGCCGGCGCCTACTTCCGGCTTACGGCGCTCGACCTGGAGCTCGAAATCACCCAGCGCACCCTCGCCTCCCGGCAGGAATCCTTGCGGCTGACCAAGCTCCTCGCGGATCACGGAGCTGTTTCGATGCTGGACGTGCGGCAGGCGGAGCAGCTTGTCTATGTGGCCTCTGCCACCCTCCCGGATCTGCAACGACAGATCGAACAGGAGGAAAACTACATCAGGTTCCTGCTTGCTCAAAACCCCGGGCCCATCACTCGGGGGCGCAGCCTGACCGAACAGGTGCGGCCGCCCGTCGTTCCCGCGGGGCTGCCCTCCCAATTGCTCGAACGCCGTCCGGACATTCACGAGGCCGAGCAGCAGTTGATCGCTGCCAATGCCCAGATCGGTGTGGCGCGGGCCGCTTACTTCCCGTCCATCTCCCTGACCGGAACGGGCGGATTCATGAGCTCAGCTTTGACCGATCTGTTCACGAAGTCTTCAGGCGTTTGGGATGTCGCCGCTTCCGTCACCCAGCCGCTCTTCACCGCTGGTAAGTTGCAGGCCAATGTCCGGCTGGCGGAAGCACAACAGCAACAAACCCTGCTGGCCTACCAGCAGACGATCCAGAATGCGTTCCGGGATGTTTCCGACGCTTTGGTGGCCTACCAAAAGACCCGCGAGGCGCGGGAACAACAAGAACTCTTGGCCGCCGCCGCGCAGGACTCCGCCCGGCTGGCGCACGTGCGCTACAATGGTGGCGCGTCTGCTTACCTCGAAGTCCTGACCAACGAAACCAATTACCTGGCCGCCGAGCTGAACCTTTCCCAGGCGAGGCTGAATGAGATGCTCTCCCTGGTGCAGATTTACAGTGCCCTGGGTGGTGGCTGGCAGCGATAGGCGGAGGACTGCCGTGCGCGGGTGAAAATCCGATTGGTTTGCGAAGGCGGACCGGAGATTCATCCTCTCATCAGCAAACCGCAGCCGCCGGCTCCCCTGGAATTCGGCATCCCTCCGCAGACCACCGCGGACGGGGAATTGACCCTTGCCTGGACCCGCTCCAGCACCCTGTGCCTTTGCGGGCTGGCACAGACGGTCGCATTAGGGCAGTACGCAGTAGGCAGTACGCAGTAGGCAGTAAGCAGTAGGCAGTAAGCAGTAGGCAGTAGATAACTTCGTCCGGAGATGTGAGAATTTACCTCTTAGATAGGTCAGGCTGCAAGCAACTGGAGGACCAGGGTCGCGTCAAAGTCCCGTCGGCGGGCCGGCCCCGAAGGGGCCGAAGGTCATTAGCCGTGGGTGAAACCCACGGGAAGCCGCCAAGGGCGGACGAAGTCTTCCTTGCGCAC
>Ga0187852_1001733_pt1 | contig 19568 bp, 13 predicted proteins | sample June2016WEW_6_40_FD_134511 | JGI IMG/M metagenome (GOLD analysis project Ga0187852, IMG submission 134511) | Peatland microbial communities from SPRUCE experiment site at the Marcell Experimental Forest, Minnesota, USA - June2016WEW_6_40 | ecosystem: Environmental > Terrestrial > Soil > Wetlands...
AGCTGGATGTCGCCGGTGGCCGATGTGGAGTTCCGCGATAACGGGAAGGGGCAGGTGGAGCCGGCCTCAATGCGCGGGACCGGCGGCGTGGTCATCACCGGCGAGAGTCAGCGCGGCAAGGGCGCTGTCTCACCGTCGCGGCTGGCGGCCGATGAGGTGACCGGCAAATTTGGGCCGGGCTCAGTGTTGACCGCGATGACCGGGGTGGGCCACGCCAGCATGGAAGAAATCACTCTCACCGGAACCCGGCAGACCTCGAGCAGCGACCGGCTGGAGGCGCATTTTGCCCCCGGGGAGACTGCCGGTGCAAAAAGCGGGGCGAAAAACGAGCCGGGAGGCGCGGTACAGATTCAATCGGCGGTGCTAGATGGCCATGTGGTGCTGGTTCAGCAGGCGGCTGCAAAGCCGGGGGCGCAGGCGGAGGCGCCGATGCAGGCCTGGGCCGGCCGGGCCGTTTACGAGGGCGCCGGGGAGTGGTTGCACCTGACGCTCAGTCCGCGCGTGGAAGAGGGCGGCCTGCAACTCACAGCGGACAAGATTGACGTATCCCGTGATTCGGGGGATGCCTTTGCGCACGGAAACGTGAAGGCGACCTGGTTTGATACCGGTGCGGGCGAAACCGGCTCAGCCAGGACCGGCCAGCAGGGTGGGCCCGCAACCGGCGTGTCTGGCCAAGGCAGCTTGACCCTGGGTGGGCACGGTCCGTCGCACGTCGTCGCAGCCGAGGCTCAGTTGCATCAGGCGACGGACGAAGCCACCTTCAGAGGTCATGCGCGGCTGTGGCAGCAGGCGAACTCGGTTGCCGGGCCGATCATCGTGCTGGATCGCCAGAGGCAGACGCTGGCGGCCCGGAGCACGGACCCGGCTGAGCCGGTGCGGGCGGTGCTGGTGAGTGCGTCAGGAGTGGCTACGGGCAAGGAAACGGGCAAGGACGCGGCCGGCAAACCAGCCACGCCATCCGTGATCCGCGTGCGCGGGGGCGACCTGAAATATTCGGATGCCGAGCGCAAGGCGATGATGCGCGGTGGCGCTCTGGGCACGGTGGTTGCCGAGACGGGGACGGCGAGCTCAGTTTCGAATGAGGTTGAGCTGACGCTGTTGCCGCCGGGCAATCACGCCGGCAAGGACGGCGGGCAGGCGCAGGTGGACCGGATGACGGCCCGGGGCCACGTGGTGGTGACCTCCGAGGGCCGGCGCGGAACCGGCGAGCAACTGGTGTATTCCGGCGAGACCGGGGAGTATGTGCTCACAGGAACCACCGCCGCGCCGCCGCGCATGACCGATCCGGCGCGGGGGACGGTGACCGGCGAAGTCTTGACTTTCCATAGCGGCGACAATAGCGTTAGCGTCGAAGGCGGCGGACGCAAGACAACAACGGAGACCACGGCGCCGAAGTGACGGCGGAAACGAGTTGGACGTAGATGGAGACATTGATCGCCGAGGGAATCGGCAAATCGTACAAGGGACGGCAGGTGGTCCGCGGGGTCGACCTGAGGATCTCTCGTGGGGAGGTGGTGGGTTTGCTGGGGCCGAACGGCGCCGGCAAGACGACCTGCTTCTACATGATCGTGGGACTGGTGGCGCCCGAGACGGGGCGCGTGCTGGTGGACGAGAGCGACATCACCCGGGTGCCGATGTATCTGCGCGCGCGCAACTACGGCATCAGCTATCTGCCGCAGGAGCCATCGGTCTTTCGCAAGCTGACCGTGGAGGAAAACATTCTGGCCGTGCTTGAGGCGCAGCCGCTGGGCAATCGGGAACGGCGCATCAGGACTGAGCGGCTGATCCATCAGCTGAATCTGGGCCACATCCGCGCCACGCGGGGCTACGCGCTCTCGGGCGGAGAACGGCGGCGGGTGGAAATCGCGCGTTCGCTGTGCATCCAGCCCAGCTTCATCCTGCTCGACGAGCCGTTCAGCGGCATCGATCCCATCGCCGTGCTGGAGTTGCAGAAGATTATCTTCGACCTGAAGGCCAGCGGCATTGGAGTTCTGGTCACCGACCACAATGTGCGCGAGACGCTGAGCGTGACCGATCGGGCGTACATTATCGCTGAAGGAAAGATTTTTTTCGCCGGAACGCCCCATGAACTGGGCAACAACGTGGATGTGCGGCGCCTCTATCTGGGTGAGGGCTTCTCGCTGGGTTGATCTTGTTTTCCGGTGAGCTGGCGCATGCGCGAGATTGGAGGAGGTTCCGCTTTGTCAATCCCCTGAAAGGGGGAGCGGCGCAGGAAATTCCAGACAGAGATTCCCGGATTGACCGTTGCTTGATCCGGGAAAATTGGCGCGAAGTGAGACAATTTGACCTTTAGCAGTTTTCCTGTGAGATTACACTTACCTTAAGTTCAAACGGGGAACGAGTCCCATTTATGGCGCTTCTGCAGCCCAAATTAAGCCTGAAAGTCTCGCAACGCCAGGTCCTGACTCCGGGCCTGATGCAGATGGTGAGCGTTCTTGCCCTGAATAAGCTTGAACTGAAGGAGATGATCGATGCCGAGATGGTGGAGAATCCCGTCCTGGAAGAGATTGACGAATCGGTTCCAATGCTGGATCAGGTTGCGGGGCGGGAGGAGAAGCTGGAGCGCGGCGTTGAGGATCGCGGGGTCGAGGAGCCCGCGGCCCCACCTAAGGACGTCTTTGAAGAGATCGACTTCGGATCTTACTTCCAGGACTATCTGGACCCCGGCTACCGCACACAACCGGAGTTTGAAGAGAACGAAAAGCCCTCGTTTGAAAACTTTCTCTCCCAGCCTACGACTCTCGCCGATCACCTGGCGTGGCAGTTGGGAGCTCTGACACTGGAGCCCAGCCTGCATGAGGCGGTGGAGTTCGTCATCGGCAATCTGGACGGGGATGGGTACCTGGCCGGCAGCGAAGAAGAACTGGCGGCGGCCTTCGGCCAGTCCGCTGCAAGCGAGTCCCCTGAAAGCCGACGCACGGAGAACCCGCCCCCTGGAAATAAGCCCCCGGAAAGCGAGTCCGGGACCCGCCAGTTACCGCTTGACGGTCGTGAGCCGGAACTGGACGCGGCCCTGGAGTTGGTGCGGCGCGGCATTGACCTGGTGCAACATCTTGACCCCGCCGGAGTGGGGGCCAGAGATCTGCGCGAGTGCCTCCTGATCCAGATTGAGGCCCAGCAGCACGAGTTTAACCAGTTGTATGCCAGGCAGGCGGCCGAACCGGCCGAGGATCCGCATCGCGGCTTCCGCGCGGAGGCCGAGGCTCAGTTGGAGGAGCGGCGTCGCAGCATGGAAGTTGCGGCGCTGATCGTGGACCGGCACTTGCACCTGCTGCAAAAGCGGGACGTCAAAGACCTGGCGCGCGCGGCCCAAATCAGCCCCGCGGAGGCTCATGCCGGGGTGGAGTTCATCCGCACCCTGGACCCCCGGCCTGGCCGACTCTACAACCGCGAGCAGGCGCGGCTGATCGAGCCCGACGTGGTCTTCATCAAGCGCGGCGGCGATTGGGTGGTCTCGATGAACGAGGAGGACATGCCCAGCCTGCGGCTCAGCCGGCGCTACCGGCAGATGCTGGTTTCGGAAAACACCGACAAAGAAGTCAGGGAGTACGTGAAGGAGCGGTTCCGCTCCGCGCTGCAACTGATGCGCAACATTGCCCAGCGCAAGAGTACGATTCTGCGCACCTGTGAGGTGATTGTGCGCCGCCAACAGGACTTTCTCGAGCAGGGCATCGAGGCCTTGCGGCCGATGATGATCAAGGAAGTGGCTGAGGAGATCGGGGTTCACCCCTCGACGGTGAGCCGCGCGGTAGCCAACAAGTATGCGCACACGCCGCAAGGAGTCCTCGAATTGCGCTCTTTCTTTTCCGAGGGAGCGAACGGACCGGAGGGCGCCGACACGCCGTTGCTGGTGCTCAAACGCAAGGTGCGCAAGCTGATCGAGGAGGAGGATGCCCGCCATCCGCTCACCGATGACCAGCTTGCCGCTCTGCTCCAGGCCCAGGGCATCCAACTGACCCGGCGCACCGTGGCCAAGTACCGTGAGGACCTGAGTATCCCCTCCACCCACCAGCGCCGGTGCCGCGACGGGTAGGGCGGGATTGTCCGCAGCCGCAGCGGCCAGGTGGGTTTCCTTACGCCGGTTAGGGAAATGCTATAGAATCCGCCAGGAAATAGATCATTCAGGCCGCTTTCAATTCGAATCGTTTTTGCGCGCGACGCCTCCTATCCTATGGATGGAACAGCCGTTATTGAACCTTGTAAAGTGCTGCACCGGACCGCAGTGAAAAGTGCCGGTTGTATCCGTGCGCGTGAAACGCTCATCAGTGTCGCCGGTTAGCAACTGAGCCGCCGAATTGTGCCCGCTGCCAGCAGCGCCGGAGCCGGGTTAAAATCGCAGGTTCCAGCGTCCTTGCCCTCCCAGGTGTTACTTTACCTTTTGGCTGCGTTCGTGCCGGAAGGATGCGCCGGGTTGGCGGATCGGTCAGAACCGGCGGACAGAAAAACTTCCCGGGGGATGTTGCACGGGCGGCACTTTGGTTGGCTGAGTGGCTGGAAGGGTTTGGGAGCTCGGTTTCTTATGATGGAATTCCACATTTCGCGGAATGCGCGTGAACGGTACCAGTTTGCGGAGTCGCTCTTTTCCTATACGGGGAACGTCGTTTTCGCCAATTTGGCCGCGTGCCGCGAGTTTGCGCACCGCATGAATCAGGTGCGCGACGTTGAAAAGCATCCCGAGCGGACGGTTCATGCCGGCGCGCTTTACGCCATGGGCCTGATCGACGAGGCCAGCCACGTCCTGATGGCGCGCTACCGCGAGCAATTCGATCCCGAGGTGATGACCAGCGCCCTGGCCTGGTTTTCAGCGCAGGTAGGCGTTGAGGCGCTGGACGCCATGTTGCTGACGTTTGTTGAGCAGTTTCCGGGGATCAGCGTCATCCGCGGACTGGAGACTCCGCGGCAATGGCTGGCCGGAACCACGGATGGGGCTCCTCACCGGGCCGCAGCGCTCGAGGAGTTGCTGCTTCTGTGGACCGCCAACCGCAATGAAGCCTTCCGGCCGTTCGAGGAGCTGTTCGAGGAAAAGACCCTGGCGGAAAAGACCGTTTACCGGCAGGTGACGCGGCAGTTGCCCGACTACTTTGCCACCCGGCCGCTGATTCCGTTGCCTGGCGCCAAACCGGTGAACCTATTGGACCTTCTGCGCGCGCCGGCCGTGAGCTCTCCCGGATCGCTCAGTGAGCAGCTTGCGCTCATTCGACGGCTCTGGAAGCCGCTGCTGGGCGAGAGCCTGGAACGCTTTTTGCTAATGGCGGGCGAGATCCTTCGCGAAGAAGAACTGGCCATCTGGATGCAGTTCAATCCTCCCGCTGCCCAGGCCCGCGCTGCCGCGGAGGCCGCGGCCAAGCGCCGCTGGGAGAGCGGGCAGCAGCAGTGGCCTTCGGTGGTCAGCCATTCTGAGGTGCCGGTTTTTGGCGATCCGGCTCACGAATACGAGAAGTTCAGCCCGGACACGGCCTGGATGCCCAACACGGTGCTGATCGCCAAGAGCACCTATGTATGGTTGGCGCAGCTCAGCAAGCAGTATGGCCGCAGAATCTCCCGGCTGGATGAGATTCCCGACGAGGAACTGGCAACGCTGGCGCGCCGCGGGCTGAATTCGCTGTGGCTGATCGGCGTGTGGGAGCGGAGCCGCGCGTCGAAGGCCATCAAGCAGCTTTGCGGGAACCGCGAGGCCGTGGCTTCAGCCTACTCGCTGTTCGACTACTCGATTGCCGAGGATTTGGGTGGCGAGGCAGCCTACACGAACCTGCGCAACCGCGCCTATGCACACGGTGTCCGGCTGGCCAGCGACATGGTGCCGAACCACATGGGCATCGATTCGCCCTGGGTTGTCGAGCACCCGGAGTGGTTCATCTCCCGGCCGGATACGCCCTATCCCGCCTACAGCTTTAACGGCCCCGATCTCTCTCATGACGCGCGGGTGGAAATCAAGATTGAAGACCACTACTTCGAGGAGTCGGATGCAGCGGTAGTCTTTCGCCGCCGCGACCGGGCCAGCGGCGAGACGCGCTACATTTACCACGGCAACGACGGCACCAGCTTTCCGTGGAACGATACGGCGCAGCTCGACTACCTGAATCCCGCGGTGCGGGAGCAGGTGATCCAAACCATCCTGCATGTGGCGCGGCTGTTTCCGGTGATTCGTTTTGACGCGGCGATGACCCTGACCAAACGGCATTTTCACCGGCTGTGGTTTCCTGGCCGAGGTTCCAGCGGCGCCATCCCCTCCCGCGCCGAATTTGGCATGAACCAGGCCGAATTCGACCGGAACATGCCGCATGAATTCTGGCGCGAAGTGGTGGATCGTGTGGCTGCGGAAGTGCCCGGCACGCTGCTGCTGGCTGAGGCATTCTGGCTGATGGAGGGCTATTTTGTCCGCACGCTGGGCATGCACCGCGTCTACAACAGCGCCTTCATGAACATGATGCGCGACGAGGAGAACGCCAAGTATCGCTCGGTTATCAAGAACACGCTGGAGTTCGACCCGGACATCATGAAGCGGTACGTCAACTTCATGAGCAATCCCGACGAGCGCACCGCCATCGACCAGTTTGGCAAGGGCGACAAATGTTTCGGCGTGGCCGCGTTGATGGCTACGCTGCCCGGCTTGCCGATGTTCGGGCACGGCCAGATCGAGGGCTTCACCGAGAAATACGGGATGGAGTACCAACGGCCCCGCTACGACGAGACTCCCGACCATTGGCTGGTCGAACGGCACGAACGCGAGATCGCGCCCTTGTTGCACCGCCGCTCGCTCTTCGCCGAAAGCAGCAACTTCCTGCTCTACGACTTCTTCCGTGACAACGGCTCGGTGGACGAGAACGTATTCGCTTACTCGAACCGCAATGGCGGCGAGCGCGCCCTGGTGGTCTACAACAACCGCTACGGCGCCGCGCACGGGACCATCGATTTCTCCGCGGCGTACGCCGACAAGAATGCAGGGCAACTGCGCCAGCAGCGTCTGAGGGAAGGCCTCGGGCTGAGCGGCGATGCCGCCGCCATCCTTGCATGGCGCGACTCGCTCACTGGGCTCGAATACCTGCGCCGGGCGAATGATTTGTCCGAGCGCGGGCTCACCCTCGACCTGCACGCCTACCAGTGCCACGTCTTTCTCAATTGGCGCGAGTTGCGCGTCACGGCGGAACAGCCCTGGGACCGGCTGTGCGATCAGCTCAGCGGAAGAGGCGTTCCCAACCTGGACGATGCGCTGGTGAACCTGGAACTGCGGCCGGTGCATGATGCGCTCCGTCAGCAACTCGATCCGGGGATCGTGCGACTGCTCGCCGACCTGGCGGAGCATCCGCGCACAGTTGCCGCCGGGCCCCTCGCCGCGCGCAAGGGCAAGAAGATCGAGCCTGCGCGTAACGAGTTCTTTGAGTTGGCGTGGACGCATTGCGAGGCTTTTCTGCGCGTGGCGCAGACAGCGTATGCATCGCGCATGGGTCGGGAGAGGCAACCGGCCGGAGTTGGCGAGCCGACCAACCCCGTATTGCTGGGCCCGGTCTTCCGCGAGCGACTGCGCGGCGCAATGCGGATTCCGGCGATCGAAGCGCTCTTTCCGGTTCCGTGGACCGTTGCCGCCCGCCGCGTGTTGCCCAGTCCCAGTCCGCAGTTCACGGCCACGGCTATGTGGGGACCTGTGCTCGGATGGTGTGTGCTGGAATTGCTAGCCGAATCGATCGACGCGGAAAGCCCGGAACGCGTGGCGCTGGACTTGTTTGACCGGCTCCGGTTGCGCGAGCCCTTCGCCCAGGCCTTTGCCGCACTTGGATTCGAGGGCGAGGAGGGCTGGCGCGTGGCGGCCCGCATCAAGATCGTGCTGCTTACCGGAGCGGGTGTCGGCAAGAAAGAGGAATCAACTGCCAGCGTCGAGTCCGAGGCGGCAGGGAAGACGACGGCGACGGAAGCTGAATCGGCGGCGGCGTTTCCAACTTCGGGCGAACCGGCAGCGGCCGGGGACGAAAGAGTGGCGCTCACGCCGGACTTATGGTTTGACCCGGATGTACGCTGGCTGACCGGCGTCCACGAAGCGGAGGGTCACGCCTACCTGGTTCGCGAGCTATATGAGGAGCTGCTCTGGTGGCTGCTCATGCCGTCGCTGCTTCGCTTGGGCTGCGAGGCTGCGCCCAGCCGCGCGGCAGTGGAGGAGATGAGCAAGACCGTCGAAGAGGCCCTGGCGACAGCCGAGGCCGCCGGCTACCGCATTGACGCGCTGCTCGGAACATCCCCGGACCCCGATGCGAGCGATGTGGCTGAACCTGAAGCCGAATTCGAGTCGCTTGAGCCAGAACAACTGGAAACAGAGGGGTTGAAACCTCAGGAGCCGGAGATCGAACCACCGGCTGTCTCCGCGGCCGATCCAGTGGAGCCGGCTTAGCAGAGAGCGGTGCAGGGGATGTATTTGTCCCAACGGCTTGCGACCCGTAGAATCACAGGAGGGCCGACGGCGACACTGCCGGGAGCGGCGCCGTCGCATTACCAGGGATGATGTATTCCGAAGCCACAGCAATCAAGTCGACGCGACCACCAGGGAGCGGCGACCCTAGGACAGACTTGAACAGGACACAATTTCCCTGGTAATGCCGTAGGTACCGATGAGCGAACAGGAATCAGGGATTTCCATTCAGGCGCAGGCAGTTTCACCGGCGTGGACCAGGATCGAACGGGCCCGACATCCCCAGCGTCCTTACCCCATGGACTTTATCGAGCGGGTCTTCACGGATTTCAGCGAGATTCACGGTGATCGCGCCTTTGGCGACGACGAGGCCGTGGCCTGCGGGATGGCGCGGCTGGGCGCGGAAGAGGTGCTGGTTATCGGCAACCGCAAGGGCGGGAGCACCAAGGACCGGGTGCGGCGCAACTTCGGCATGCCCCACCCCGAGGGCTACCGCAAGGCGCTGCGGTGTATGAAGATCGCCGAAAAGTTTTCCCGGCCGGTCATTTGTTTTATCGACCTGACGGGGGCATATCCGGGGCTGGGCGCCGAGGAGCGCGGACAGGCCGAGGCAATCGCCCGCAATCTGCGCGAAATGGCTCGGCTGCGCGTGCCCACCATCTCGGTAATTAGCGGCGAGGGAGGTTCGGGCGGAGCGCTGGCCCTGGCTGTCAGTGACCGCGTGCTGATCCTGGAAAATGCGCTTTACTTCGTGATTACCCCGGAGTCCTGCGCGGCCATTATGTGGCGCGATGCGGCGCATAAGCAGTTGGCGGCCGAGGCTATGCAAATCTCCGCGCCGGAGGTTGCCGCGCTGGGTTGCGTGGACGAGATTGTTCCCGAGCCGCCCGGAGGCATTCATACCGATCGCGAGGTGGGCTGCGGCCTGCTGGGCAGCGTGCTGAAAAAGCACTTGGCAGAGCTCAAGGCGATGCCGGTGGAGGCGCTGGTGGCCGCGCGGCAGCAAAAGTTCCGCAACATTGCGCAGTTCTATGCGGAAGGATAGTTTTAGCCGCCCGTTGGCGGGCTAAATGGATGGGTGCATTGGGCGCTGGGATGAAGTTGCACAGTGGAGCAGGCGAGTTGGGCGGCAGTAGGGCGATGGCTGGGGCTGGGGGATGCGCATGAGCACACCGGAGGCCTGCGGCACCCGATTTCGCGCCTACGTACGCTTCATTGCCGCGGTGCTGTACTTCTTCCTGACGCGGTCGCTGGCCCGTTACGGGGCGCAAGAGCTAGCCGGCGAACAGTGGGCTCCGCTGGTGGAGCAGGCCATGCTGGCATTGCTGCTGCTGCTGGGCTATGCGGCGATGGGATTCTGGCTTGATGGGCAGATCCACCCGGTGAGCGCACAGGGTTTGCCGCGGCGGCAGGGCTGGCCGGCAGAGGCGGGGGTGGGCCTGGCTGTTGGCTGGTCGATAGCGATCGTGTGCGTGTTGCCCCTGGTGCTGGTTGGGGGCATAGCCATCGTGCTCGTCCTTCATTCCTCCGCGTGGGGGTGGCTGGCAGCCGACGCGGCGTTCTTTGCGCTGCTCGCGCTGGGGGAAGAGATTGCCTTTCGTGGCTACGGATTTCAGTGCTTTGCGCAGGCGGTGGGGCCGGTTGGAGCGGCGCTGGGGTTTGCGGCGTTCTATGCCATCGTGCAGGCGCAGGCGCCAGGGTCGAGCCACGCCAGCGTGGCTGTCTCAGTGGCGCTGGGCCTAGTGCTTTCGGCGGCTTACCTGCGTACACGGGCTCTGTGGCTGAGCTGGGGGCTTAACTTTGGCTGGAAGGCCAGCCGCGCCCTTCTGTTCGGACTCGCGGTGAGCGGCGTGAACAGCCATTCGCCCGTGGTGCGGGGCGATCCCATGGGACCGTTCTGGCTGACTGGCGGGGGCTACGGGCTGGACGGCAGCTGGGTTACGTTCTTCGTTCTTCTGGCGGCACTGCCGGTGGTCTTCCGGGTGACGCGGGAGCTGGATTTCCGCTACAACGCGCCGGTGATCGTGCCGGGAGGGATTCCGGTTGAGCTGGACGCGGCGGCGCGACGCCAGCATGAGGCTGCGATGGGGCCGGCCGAGCCTGCGGCTGCCCCGCTGGTGCAGATTCTTCCGGTTTCACCGCCGCCGCCGCCGCCTGCGCCGACGGATGCCGAGCAGACGAATTGACGAACTAAAGCGATGCAGGCAGCCTTGATGTAAACTGGTTGAAGCGAGTCAGGCTGCCTCCAGGCATAAAAGAGGCTTGCAGAAGACAGCGCCGCTGAAGCCGCCTAGCAGACCATAGTGCGCGTGCTCAGAGACAATCCCAGAAGGAGAAAGACCGACAGATGGCCAAGATTGCAAAAACGGGTCACCGCGAGAAGGTGATGGACACGACGAAGTCGACCGACTGTCCCAAGTGCAACAAGCCGACACGCATCGTCAAGCGCGTAAAGGACCGCGAGCGCGGCGTTCCAGGCGGAGTCTATATCTCATGCTCTGTGTGCGACTTCTACGAGAAACTATAAGCGCCGGTTGAAATATGGCGTCTCAAAAAGCCCGGCGAAGAGCCGGGCTTTTCCGTTCGATGAGGATGAATCCTGGTGCGGCGAACGGAGCTTCGACGACCGGAGTTTGGCATTCCAGGATCGCTCGTTGAAGGGTCTCAATTCGACACAGTCCTTCAAGCAAAGCCAGAACCAAAGCGCTCAAACAGGCCGCTTTTGGCGTGAAAAACTGCGCTAAAACCATGGTTTTCCACAGTCAAAGTCTACCATTGAGACAACAGGGAAGCCTTTAAGTATGTGCTATAAGATTATGAATCTACGGATCTTAAGATTTCAGCAGTAGCGAAGATGCGGCAAAGGAGATGGGTGTTTTTGCGGGGGAGGGGGTGGGGGGGTACCTCTCAGAGATCAGGGGTCAGAGATCAGGGATCAGAGATCAGGAAGGGCCCGCAGTTCTGGTGCTTGTTCATTCTTTGATTGTGCGCCGGGCGACGGTAATTCTCTGCAACGGGCAGGCCTGTCCGCGCTTTGCGACACCGGCGCGGCGGCCTGGAAACGGCCATTGGCCTGGGAATATGCCGACCTGGAGACCTACTTGCACGTTTACAAGCAGCCTGATTCACTGCAAATTGGCAAGAAAGCCGCTTTGCAGGTGGTCATAAAACCGTGAAAGCCGACCTGGAAGTCTCCCGGTTTGAGCAAAATATTTCAGAAAAGGGCATTTTTTTAGGTGCGTTATGCACATTTTGCGGGCCTTTTCACCATGGGTTTGGGAGAGGGGCTGAGCCAGGCGAGTCAGCAAGTTAGCAAGTCAGCGAGTCAGCAAGCCGGCGAGGCGGTTTGGAAACGGCGACCTGCAGGCCCGCAAAGAGCCTGATCGGCTACAAATTGGCATGAAAGTCCTGTTGCAGGTGGTCATAAAACCGGGAAAGCCGTCCTGGAAGTCTCCCTATTTGAGCAAGAGAAGGAGACTTCAGGCGTTGTCAGGCGCGTTTTGCGCGTTTTTCGCGTTTTTTGCATGCATTTTTGATGCTGGGAGAGGCTATTCCTCACGTAAAAGGATCAGCGGGTCGACCGCCAGCGCCCGACGTGCCGGAATCCACGCCGCCACCAGGCCCAGCAGCAGCATAGTCGCAACCACCCCGCCCAGCACCAGCGGATCCTTCGGCGTAGCCTGGTAGACGATGTGCGCCAGCACGCGCGTGGCCAACACTCCCAGTACCAGGCCCGCAGCCGAGCCGATGGCCAACAGGCGAAAGGCACGTCCCAGCGAGGCGCGCAGAACTTCGCTTCTCCCCGCGCCCAGCGCCACGCGTATCCCCAACTCGCGCAGCCGCCTACTGATCACATAGGACGCCATGCCGAACACGCCCGTCACCGCCAGCATCGCCCCCAGCAATCCCAGCACGCCCAGCGCTACCGTCGCTACGTGCGCGGCAAACAGGGCGAAATCCATCTCCTCGGTCCATGTCCTGATCGTGAGAGGGAGGCCGGAATCCAGCCCGTGCAGCGTGCGCTCCAGCGCCCCCGCCATCTCTCCCGGATCGCGTTCGGACCGCACAACCAGGCAGGTGGGGCTCGCCGTTATCTGCAGGAACGAGAAGAAGGTTGCCGGTTGCTGATCTTCGGTCAGCGTCTGGTACTTCCCGTCCTCGACCACGCCCACGACCTCGGCCCGGAAGCCGCCCCAATACTTGAAATGCCCTCCGACCGCTTTGTCGACCGATCCGAACACTTGAAGGGCAAACTGCCGATTCACAAGAACCTTCTTCAGCGCTTTGAAGTCGGCATCCTCGTCGTTCAGCGTAAGATTTCTGCCGGCCAGCAGCCTCGTGCCCGCAGCTTGCAAGTAGCCGGGCGATATGTGGTAGAACATCGATTCCGCAGCATAATTGGTTGGCCGGAAGTCGGTGGTGCTGTCGTTATAGACCTCGTTGTTACTTTGACCGAGGCTCAACGGAAGCTGGTCAGCATAACCTACGGCAGATACGCCCGGCATAGCCGTCACTGCATCCAACATACGCCGCTGCATTTCGGGCACGCGATCCTCAGCGTAGCCCGCCATGTGCAGATCGGTTTCCACCAGCGTGACATCCTGGGGCTTGAATCCATAATTGCTGTGCAGCGATCGCACAAGCCCTCGCACAGCCACTAGCGACGAAGTGACCAGCACGGCGCATATTGCGAATTGGGTTACGAGCAGAAAGTCGCGCAACGTCAGGCGCCTCATTCCCGTCACGCCGCTGTCACCCGTGCGAATCACTTGCCATGGATCCGCGCGCATGACTTGCCGAACCGGCACGATTCCGAACAGCAATCCGCTGCCCACCGCCAGCAGCAACGCCACGGCGTAGGTCCGCGCGTCGGGATTTACAGGTACATTGATGGGGATACCTGCTAACGGCTGCCACGCGCTCAGCCCATGCAGAATCATTACGCTGCCCGTAAGCCCGACGAATCCTCCTGCCAGGGAAACCAGCAATGCCTCTGTAAGCAGTTGGCGCAATATGCGTACGCGCCGCGATCCCAACGCCAGCCGCACCGCCAGCTCTTTTGCCCGATCCGCTGTGCGCGCCGCGAAAAGGCTACCCAGATTGGCGCACGCCGCCAGCAGAATGAGCCCGGCCAGCAACATCAGACCGGCCATGAATGCCCGCGCCGGTCCGCCCACCAAGTCGCCAAGGAGACCTGGACGAGCGAGGCTGAATTTTATGCCTTCGTCGTCTGAAGGATAGGTCTTCGATAACCATGCCCCAACAGCATTCAGGTCCGCCTCCGCTTGTGCCGGAGTCACTCCCGGCTTGAGCCGCCCTATTACAAATAGAAAGTGGTTGCTACGAAACTGCAGGCCGTTGAAGTCCTCCACGGTAGGCAGTTCGACGAGTGGAGCCCAAAAGTCCGGCGCAAAGAACAGCTCCGTGCCGCGAAATGCCGGCGGCGCCACGCCGATGATCGTGAACTGGTGTTTGTTGATCCCCACCACCCGGCCCACAACGCCTGCGTCGTCGTGAAAATGGCTGTGCCAATACGCGTAGCTCAGCACAACGTAGGGAGCGCTGTTGATCCCCTTTTCATCGGAAGCGTGGAAGAATCGGCCCAGATACGGCTGTATTCCCAGTGAGTCGAAGTAGTTTCCGCTGGCCAGAAAGGTCCACGCTGTCGATGGGTGCCCGCCAGTATCCATGCCAACTGGACCAGCGATCTGGAATGCCGACAGACTCTCGAACAACCGATTCCGGTCCCGCAGATCCACGTAGTCCAGGTACGACTGTGATGGACCGCGCTGCTGCACCGTGTAGAGATTCTGTCCATTCGGCACATTGACCGGCCGAAGGAGCAATGCGTTCAGAACGCTGAATACAACGGCGTTCGCGCCAATCCCAAGCGCAAGCGTCACAATCGCCGTCAGGGTAAAGCCCGGCGATTTTGCAAGTTGCCGGACTGTGAATTTCAGATCGCTGAGCATGAGTGCCTCTCTAAAGGGGTGCCCTGCGTCAGGTTATGCACGCGTCATGCCAAACCGTAGTCTGAAAACAAAGAACTTACGAGTGAGAGAGATGCGCGCCGTGTCCGCAATTAGGCCCGCCCGTTCAGAATCGAACAGTCGGTCGACGTAGTCGACATTATCGGTCAACCACCGGGTCACTCAAGAACATAAGTACCCACAAGCCGGCTTATCGGAAGCGTTTGAGATGCCGAGATTTGAGCGCAGCTTGCGCCGCGTTGATTGATTTTCAAAATGGGTGGGTGGGTTTATGCGGGGGTTGCCCCCCCCCCGCCTCCCTCCGAGACGCAGGTCCTTCGACTGCGTAGGCCGCACAAAACGCGCCCTACTTCGCTCAGGATGACAGATCTCTTTTGAAACGTACTTCAGAGACAGGACACTAGAGGGCTGCGGCCATTTCTTTGAGGATGGTCTCGGCGGCTTCGGCGGGGTCGGGAGCGTTGATGATGGGGCGGCCGACGACCAGGTAGCTGGCGCCCTGGCGCAGGGCTTCAGCGGGGGTGGCGATGCGCTTCTGGTCGCCGGTGTCAGCGCCGGCGGGACGGATGCCGGGAACGACCAGCACGCCTTCGGGACCGGTCAGAGCGCGCAGGGAAGCGACCTCGTGAGGAGAGCAGACAAAGCCTCGAATTCCGGCAGCCAGGCCCATGCGGGCCAGCAACTCCACCTGGCTGGCTGGGGAACGCTCGACGCCAATGGCGCTCAACTGGGCCGAATCCATGCTGGTAAGCACGGTGACGGCCAGCAGCTCAGGGGGATCGGAGAGGCCGTCCAGAGCGGCGCGGGCGGCGGCCAGCATGGCAGGGCCTCCGGCGGCGTGGACGGTGGTCATGCGCACACCCAGCGCCGCGGCAGAGCGCACCGCTCCGGCGACGATGTTGGGAATGTCGTGGAGTTTCAGGTCAAGGAAGACGGAGTGGCGGCGCTTGAGCAGAGGCTCCAGGACGGCGGGACCGGCGGCCACGAAGAGCTTCAATCCCACCTTGAACCAGCCGCAGGTGTCCTGCAGGCGGGCAACAAGGGCGCCGGCCGAGGCTGCATCGGGCACATCGAGGGCCACGATAAGGCGGCGGCGCGCCTCTGCCATGGGGTCTGGGCGGCGGGGCGCCGGCGACCGGGCGGAAACGAAGGTGGGGTTCAGCCGTTCCGGGATGGGCATAATTGAATCCTAAAGCATGCAGGCGCCCCGTTATTCTCACGCGCGCAATTGGGAATCTGCGCACGAGGCTGGCGATTTCATGGAGAAATCGCCAACCTCATGCGGCCGCGGGGAAGCCGCGACTTAAAGCTGTTGGGGCCAGGGCCGGCATGCCTCAGGCCTGGGCCGCCATAGGCGGGGCGGCGGGGATTTCGCGAATCCTGGACTGGTCCTGCGCGGGCAGGAAGCGGGAGAGATAATCGATGGGGTCCTCCGCGGCGGCCATCTGGCGCAGGTGATACTTCCACACATCGGGCTTGATGGTGCGGCGGGTAAAGGGCTTGCGGGTCACGTAGGCCACGTCGCCCTGGGCGTTGACCCTAGGATAGGTGACGGAGGGCATCATGAAGCACATATGGGCGCCGCTCCGCCAGAAGCAGCGGGCGAAGTCGTGGGAGAAGAGCAGCGTGTAATGGCGGCCCCCCTCAGCCAGCAGGGCCAGTGCCTGCTCGGCGCCGGGCCAGATAGGCTGTACATGGGAGAGGAACCAACGGCGGAACTCGAATCCGTTAAACTGGGCCTGATTGAGCAACAGTCGCAGCATCTCTTTACGATTCATTTCACCAATCCTTCAAGCAAGAGAGGAATCCGGGGGTTAAGCGGCGCGTCGATGACGCCGCAAATAGGTCGGCAAAGGGTGAAGCATGTTGGAACGTCTTCTGCTGTTGGTTAACGTCAAACAGGCGGGAGTTTCCTTTTTTCGAGAGCAAGATGGAGAATTAAGGTTGAAGACAGGATCAATCTCGATGCGCGGATTGGGATGGGGCGTTGCATTGCTGGGAGCGGCGAGCCTGGGTTGGGCTTCCGGGGTTCATACCAATCCCCTGAACAACGATCCTCTGGTCCGCGAGGCCTTCAATCACTTCTACCAGTTGGACTATGCGGGGACCGTGGAGAGGTTCGAGCGGTTTCACGCAGCACACCCCGGCGATCCGCAGGGGACGGTGCTGCTGCTGGACGCGGTGCTCTTTCAGGAACTCTACCGGCTGGACCTGCTGGACACGACCTTCTACGCCAACGACGGCTTTTTGACCGGGCGGCACGCCACCGTTGAAGACCCGAAGGCACGGGACCGCATCCTGGCCCTGGCCGACGAAACCATCCACGAGGCCGACTGGCGGCTGAGCAAGAACCAGAACGACGTGGACGCTCTCTATGCGCGGGGCTGGGCGCGAGCCCTCAAATGCACCTATATTGCCATGGTGGAGCGGGGCTACGTGGCGGGATTCAAGCTGGCGCTGGGGGCCAAGAACGATCACGAGCGCGTGCTGGAATTGGACCCGGAGTACGTGGACGCGAAGCTGGTGGTGGGGGTGTATGAGTATGTGGTGGGAGCGCTGCCGCTCCCGTTCAAGCTGCTGATCGGGTTTGCCGGGATGACGGGGTCAAAAACCAAGGGCCTGGAGATGCTGACCGACGATGGGAACCGAGGGCCGGTGACCAACGTGGAGGCCCGCACCACGATTGCGCTTTTCCTGCGCCGCGAGGCTCGATACAAAGAGGCCATCCAGGTGGTGCGCGGTCTGAAGAGCGAATATCCCCGCGACTACCTGTTCAGCCTGGAAGAGGCCAACCTGCGCAAGGATGCGGGCGAGGGCATGGGAGCCGTCGACGCATACCGCGAGATTCTGGCCACCAACGCCAAGCCCGGCTATTACTATTCCGCGCGCATGGAACTCACCTACTTTGGCCTCGGCGACGCCCTGCGCGGGCAGCGGCACTACGCAGAGGCGGCGCAGTCCTACGAGCAGGCCGCGTGGACCCCGAATGTGGGACCTGAACTCAAAATCCGGTCGCTGCTGGCCGCCGGAGAGTGCCACGACATGAACGGCGAGCGGCAACTGGCGCTCAAGGACTACCAGATGGCCATTGACGCGGGTCCCAACACTTCCCGTGCCGATACGGCGCGAAAATACCTGCGCACGGTCTACAGAGGGAGCTAGCGGACTTGAACGAAGCGCATGGAACCGCGGAGGTTTCGCTTCCGTATATTCAGGATGGATGGGGTTTGTGCAGGAGGGATCCATTATGGCTGTCTTTTGTCACCAATGCGGAACTGGATTGCCACCGAGCGCGCGGTTCTGCTCGAACTGCGGCGCGGTGATTCCCGTGGCGCAGGCAGTGTCCGGCAGGCCGCTGGGCAGGCCGCTGGTTCGGCCACGCGTGGGCCGCCAGATTGCCGGGGTCTGCCTGGCGCTGGCGCAGTCGAACGGCTGGGATGTGGCCGTCGTGCGCATTCTGACTGTACTGGGATTCATCTTCACCAGCGGATTTGTGGGCGTGGCTTATGTGGCCGCCTGGATTGGGATTCCCGAGGAGCCTTTCGAGCTGCCGGGGGCGTATCCTCCTAATGTATGAACGGTTGGTACGAATCGGACGGAGCGAGGCTGGGTTTTCGCGATACCGGAGCAGGGCTGCCGGTGGTCTTTCTTCATCCCACGCCACTCGATCATGAGTATTGGCGTCCGCTTACCGAAGATCTGGCCGGCGTTCGCGCCATCGTTCCCGACCTGCGCGGCCACGGCAACTCGGAGTTGGGCGAAACCCTGCCGGTAGGCGGCTTCGAGCGCGTTCCCGACGCCCCGGTGCTGACCATGGCGCAGTTGGCCACCGACATTCTTGCCCTTCTGGATCATCTTCACGTGCCGGCGGCAGTTTTTGCCGGATGCTCGATCGGCGGCTATGTGCTGCTGGAGTTGTGGCGCAGGGCCCCGGAGCGGATGCGGGGGCTGGCGTTTGTCTGCTCCAAGCCGCAGCCGGACGCCGAGGTTAACCTGCTGAAGCGCGCGGAAAACATTGCGCAAGTGAGAGCCCAGGGCACGCGGGCGCTGTTCGACGGCATGGCGCAGAACCTGATCGGGAAAACGGCGCGCCTGCGCCGCCCAGAGATCGTGGCCGAGTTGCGGGCCCGCATGACGCTGACTCCGGAGGCCGCGGCAGCCGTGCAGGCTGGCCTCGCCACGCGGCCCGATTCCGTGCCCACCGTCGCCACCATCGGCGTGCCGGTGATGGCCATCGCCGGCGGCGAAGATACCACCGTGAGCCGGGCCGATATGAAAGTCTTCCGCACAGCGCCGGGCGGGTGCGAGTTCCACCTGCTGCCTCACGCGGGCCACTTTGCCGCCTACGAGCAGCCGCGGAAGGTGGCCGCGCTGTTGGCGGAGTGGCTGCGGCAGCTCGAAGGCTGAATCCGTCCTCATCCAGCAGGCCTCGGTAGTGCCGAAATGTGCGTTGAAGAAAGACAGCAAGAGTCGATTTTCTCGCTATTATCTCTGCACGGTATTTGCTACACTGTACCAATGAAACAACTGTTTGCAATTCACCCTGGGGAATACCTGGTCGGTCTTCACATCCAGAAAAACCCAAAGCTGAAAAAGCTGAATGTATGGATACCGGCTAAGGACACTGGCATCGACTTTTTAGTCACTGACAGCACCAACCTACACGCCGTTTCGCTGCAGGTGAAGTACGGCAAAGATTTTCTGCCAGAGAAGGAGGCCAAACTGAGGCGTTTGCTCCGCTGCTATAGCTGGTTCACATTAAACAAGACGAAGCTCGACAAATCGCATGCGCAGTTTTGGGTTTTTGTGCTGCGTGGATTCGAGAGCACTAAGCCCGACTTTGTTGTCATTCCTAAGGCTGAATTACAGCGGCGTATGAAGAAAATTCACGGTTCTGATAGAGGGACACTCCAAATCTACCTTTGCTCTACAAAGAAGAACCGGTGCTGGGAGACGAGAGTGCGGGGGGAGGACAAGGTCGTACATCAGATTGCAGAGGGTACCTATGAAGACCCTATTCGGGATTTCACGAAATACCTCAACGAGAATGGCTGGGCCGCTGTAGTGAATAAGCTAAAGATCTAAGTGCCGTCAACGCAGATGTTAGACACTACTGCAGGCCTAGAATGCAGCGGCAAAATGCTGTAGGCTCAAGAGAG
>Ga0187852_1001752_pt1 | contig 19435 bp, 17 predicted proteins | sample June2016WEW_6_40_FD_134511 | JGI IMG/M metagenome (GOLD analysis project Ga0187852, IMG submission 134511) | Peatland microbial communities from SPRUCE experiment site at the Marcell Experimental Forest, Minnesota, USA - June2016WEW_6_40 | ecosystem: Environmental > Terrestrial > Soil > Wetlands...
CGACCCGAACGCGCGCGGCATCAACGGGCGGCCGGAGTACGTCAAGCAGTGCTGCGACGCCTCGCTCAAGCGGCTGCGCGTGGACCACATTGACCTCTATTACCAGCACCGCGTTGATCCGACCGTGCCGATCCAGGACACCGTCGGCGCGATGGCCGACCTGGTCAGCGATGGCAAGGTGCGCTACCTCGGGCTGTCCGAGGCCGCTCCGGAAACAATCAAGCGCGCCCATCGCACGCACCAGATCAGCGCCCTCCAGACGGAGTATTCCCTCTGGAGCCGCGACCCGGAGGACATGATCCTGCCGCTCGTGAAGAAACTGGGCATCGGCTTCGTCGCGTACAGCCCGCTCGGGCGCGGCTTCCTGACCGGGAGATTTCAGAAGTTCGACGACCTGGCGCCCGACGACTACCGCCGGAATTCTCCGCGTTTCCAAGGCGACAACTTCCAGAAGAATCTCCGGCTCGTCAAGCGGGTCCAGGAGATCGCGAAGGGCAAGGGAATCACGGCGGGGCAACTGGCGCTGGCGTGGGTCCTGGCGCAGGAGCGATTCATCGTCCCGATCCCGGGCACCACGCACCGGGCGCACCTCTCGGAGAACGCCGCCGCGCTGCGGGTTCAACTCACGCGCTCCGATCTCGAAGCGCTCGCCGAAGTGATGCCCAAAGGCGCTGCCAGCGGCCCGCGCTACCCGGAGGCGATGATGCAGCACGTCAATCGGTAGCATTAACTCCTTGACACATCCACGCACCCGTGCTAGCTTCGAGCAGATGCGGCACAAGGTGCTGCTTCCGTTCGGAACACAAGGGGCGCAGTGAACCGGGGCGAACCGGGCTAGAAAAGGAGGCAAGATTCGAAACCAGAATTCACGATGCCAACACTCCGCAGTCTTTTGAAAAATCTCTTATCAAGGGGGGAACCACATGAGCCGCAGAATGACGGATCGGACCAGCGTATCGGCTGTGGCGTTCAGTGTGCTCGCGACCTGCGTCACGATGTTCGGCGTGCTTCAGGGCGGTGCGGTCTCGGCGCAGGACATGCAGGAAGGGCGATCGAAATCCATCCATATCATCGGATGGGACGACCTCAGGTATGTGGCATGGCTGACAGAGGCGGACAAGCGTGCCGGCCCGAGATGGATTGTGAAAGACGAGAATGGCAAGATTTACGAGCCGACCGAATATCTGGGATTCAAGGCGCCTGACAAGACTGACTGGAGGGTGAAGGTTCGTTGCGAGGAAACTGCATCGGGTCTCCAATGTTCGTTTGAGCAGGAAAGACGGAACCACAAAGACAACCAGAAACTCGATGAATTAGCGTTTCTGGATTGGGAGCATAAGGAATGGGCTGTCGCCCTCGAGCCCATAAGTCCCCCATTTCCCAAGGCGCCCTTCTTCGCTAATCTAAGGCACCATAAGTAATAAACGGAGATAGCGGGGCTATTGAAAAAGACCGCCAACTTTCAATGTGCCAGTTCCGGGGATGCCATACATAACGATTCGCACCATCGGCAGCATTAGTTATGTATGGCGTCCCAGGAATGCCGGCGGATGCATACCGTCCTGCCTTGATTGGAAACTAATGCACTTGAGAGAAATGGCCCCACGAATCCTCGCGGTGCTAGCCGCGGGTTGTGTTGGCATTTGGTTTATCTGGCTGGTGCACGAACAGACTATTAGTCGTGCTATCGCAAGACGTGCCGAGCAATATGCCGAGTTCCGGGAACAAGCGCAGGTGGTAACGCATGAACTCGGTGAGAGTAGTTCAAGATCTGACGTCGAAACGAAGTTCTCGAAGATTGGCTGGGTAATGCTTTACGAGCCATCAAGCTTTGGCAAACGCGCCCAAGTTCTATTGATTGTGCGCCCGTATGACACGCCTTTAGGGAAGCACGAGTACTATTACTTATACGGCGACGGGAGAACTGAGTTGAAGAGCATTCCTGGGACATAATGGTGTCCCAGGAATTCTGGTGACACCATACACAACTACCACGAGGATCACGTTCGCAGAATAACCCCGCCTCACAGTTCGTCCACGAACCCCCATCCGCCGGCTTTGTAGTAGCGGTCGGTGATGTCGCTTGGGCGCGACCAGACTGCTCGGTCGGACAAATGCTTGCGGATCGTCTTGGGGAAAACGGCCTATCCCTATTTTCCCCCGGCAGAACGATTACCTGTACGCCCAGAGCCGGATGACGAAGGGCGCAACCAACAGGGCAACCCCAATGCCGCTCAAGGCATAGGGATTGGAGATCACAAAGGGAAAGACGGAGAGGGCTACACCTGCCGCCAGGAAGATCCCCTCCTTTTGCCTCCACCCGTAGACGAAATACGCCGCCCCGACGGTGCTTAACACAATAGTGATTATAAGCCATGCTTCCACGCTAATGCAGCCTTAAGTGACCGCTGTCTTGTAATGGCACTTGCCACTATGATTCCCAGCACTGCGCCTGCAATAGCCTCCCAGGGACTGGAGGCACACGGTCAGAAGGCGCACGCTTAGCCGCCGAGGCGGCAAGTGGGCGGAAGCCCGAGGAGTCAAGCCGCTCAGAGAGCCGATCAGGCCTATGAACATGGTTTTCATCTGCGCCCCGAGCGCTCAAGGCTCAAGAACCAGCGGCACCCGCCTTCGCGACGTCTGGGAACGATCTCGCAAGAAGCCCACCGGAGGCTTTCCGGTGGGCTTCTTTATCGCCAGGCACAAAATGAAACATCCCGCGAAACTACTTCGCGTACTCCACGGTGATGTCGTCCACGTACAGAGGCAGGCCGTCGCCGCCGCGAAGGTAAACGCTTGCCGCGCCGGATGGCGTGAGGTTGGCGTACAACTTCGCCGGCTGGCCGCCGACGGTCACTTTGATGTTCTTCTTGTCGCTGAAATCGAATACGCATTCGACCCAGCCGCTCTTGCGGGCCCCCGCGCCAGGGTGCGGTGAGTACCAGGCGTTCTCGCCCGTGTTGACCCAGCCGTATTCCTCATCGCCGGCCAAGTAGGGCCGCCAGACCTGCCACAGGCACAGCTTGTCGCCGTCGGCCGTCCCCACGCCCCACGCCGGGCCGTTCTTGCCCGACGTGCCGAACTTCGCGCCGCTGTCAAAGACCCACATCCGGACCTTCACGGGCAGGTCCTCGCTCGATCCAAAAACAAGCTGGGCCGAGCCTTCCACCTTCAGTGACGCCTTGCCGGAATGCGCCCGCTCCGTGCTCGTGGCGGCCGCGTCAAGCTTCCATCGTGGATCGAGATTCCCCTCGAAATCGGCCTTGATCGTCTCGCCGGGCAGAAGCGCCTTGGGACCTTCGGTCTTGCGGGCAACGCCCTGTTTCACCCAGACCGGCGCGGTGCGGCTCTGACCGTTCAGCGTCCAGCGAACCAGGTATTCGCCTAACTCCTTCTTGCCCGTCTTGGGGTTTGTGCCGTCCCAGTACGGCGCGTCCTGCTGCCCGTCCTGGGTCTCCTCGATCTCGGCCAGGGTGCCTAGAACGTCCTTCCCCGCCGCGTCGAGAAGCTCGATCTTGAGCTTGCCTTTCTCGCGGGCCTGCGTGACGAATTGCACCCGGCCTTTATTGGCCAGTTCCACCGCGTCGAGCACGATCACCGAGGCGGAAATGGCCCGGCCGGGCTGAAGCGGAACCTTCACCACCTGCACTTTCGCCGGATCGCTCACATAGAGGCGCGTCCAGCCGGGCGCCTTGGCCATCTCGTATTTGAGATAGGCCTGGGCGATCTGCGAGCCTGCGTCCGAGGCGTTGCGGGCCAGTTCGGCCTCCAGTTTCTGGCGAATCTTGTCGTCGAATCGGGCCAGGGCGTCCCAAAGCGTGCCGCTCTTGGTCGAGCCGTCTGAGCTCCGCCAGCCGCCCGGTCCTTCGGCCATCCAATGGTTGGCGTGGATTAGTTTCTCCATGTCGGACTGCTCGAAGACCAGGCCGGAGTCATAGACTTCCACGAACATCTCCACCTCGCCGGCTTGGTAGCCCGCGTTGGCAGGATGGACGGCCACCCAGCTTCGGGGCGAGCGTCCGTCCATATCGTACGGGCCGTGCGGCATCCAGAAGTTCCAAGTGATGCGGTCTTCCTCGAGGAAATACCGCCACATCGTCTTCGCCCGGCCGAACACCTTCAGGACCCGCTGGCGATATTCTTCGTTGCCCGTGGCTCGCCATAGCCGCAGCATCACCAGAGACATGCGGTAATGCTTGTTGAGGTTGTCGCTGATGAGCCGGTTGGGGGCGGCGATCCACTTGTTGGCCTTCAGGTCCACGACTTTGGGGTAGGTGTGGTAGCTGCCCCAGCCGGCAGAGTCCTCGTAGTAACAGCCGCGCTTGTTGTACTTCTCCCAGCAGATTCTCGTAGCCAGATCGAGGTACTGCCGGGCCTTCTTGCCGTAGGCTTCCTTGAGCTTGGGATCGTGCATCACGATCTCGGCGAAGCGGGCCAGCGGTGCGCAGAGGAGCGCATCGCCCACGACCTCGTCGGTGGAAAGGCCCTTCGCGACGAGCAGTTCATCGCCGTTATCGCCGATCCAGCCCTCGTAGCCGTCGGGATCCTTGTGCAGCTTCGCGATGAAAGCGTCATAATCCTTGATGGCGGCGTCGAGCCACCTGGTGTCCTGGTAGGTCAGGTAGGCATTGAGGAACGTTTCCGTCTCGGCGGAGGCATGCCAGCAGTACAACTCGCCTGTGCCTTTGTTTGCCAGGTTCGGGTTCCTCATCACGTCCGCCAGGAACGCCGCCGGATCGGGCTCGGCCGGACTGGCTTGGGCCAGCAAAGCACCTGAGCCGAGGACGCCGATGACTGCCGCCGATGCAATTGCCGCTGCAAATCTGCTCTTCATTAGAAGCTCTCCTCCGACATTTCCCATATGACTTCCTGCCGACGACCGCCGTCAGCCGTTTTCAGCATCGTATCTCCCCATAGCGATCCTGCAAGCGAATTCAGGCAAAATGGGGACGGGCCTCGTCTTCAACCGGACCTCCTGCCCTCACAGTTCGTCCACGAACCCCCAGCCGCCGGCCTTGTGATAGCGGTCCGTGATGTCGCTCGGGCGCATCCAGACGACTCGGCCGGACAGGTGCTTGCCGATCCTTTTCACCACGGTCGTGAACGCCTTCCAGCCGACGCCTTTGGCGGGGTTCAGGCCCTGCCAGTGGGCATACCAGATGGCGTACGGCGCGCCGGCCTTGACGTGACGCACGAGGATGCCCGATTTGCCGTCGGCGGTGATGTAGTAGTCCGGGTCCACATGCGCGGGATTGTTTTCCCAGATGCCGAATTTGTCCTTCGCGTTGGGCATGAGGTCGTAGACGCCGCAGCCCCCGCCAGACGCCTTCCGATGGATGGCGCCCTTCTTCTCGTCGGAGCCGAAGAAGCACGGCACCGTCGGCCCGCGGAATTTCCCTTTCTTGGCCAGCGCGAGCAGGGCTTTCCAGAAGGCGGGATTGGGCGTCGTGTAGCCCCTGGCCCGCAGCGCGGCGTACCGGCGCGTGCAGGGATCGCAGCCGCAGCCGGGCCACGTGAAGCCGGTGAACCGGATGCCCGCGCGCTCGCCTTCGGCGATGATGCTGCGGAAGTAGCGCTCGTACGCGGCCTGGGCGACCGCCGGCTCGTGCAGCCACAGGCCTTCGTGGACCGCGCCCTCGCGCGGACGGTTGGCCTTGAAGTCGAAGAGCGCGCCGTGCGTCATCACCTCCATGTGCGTGCCGATGCCGCAGTCCCAGGCCCGCGCGACCTGCTTGAGGAACGCCTTCTCCTCGCGGCCCGGGTCGCGGGTCATGGAATGGCCGCCGCCGCCGAGGATGGCGCTCGACTCGCCGGCGATCTTCTGCTCGGCGCAGTAGTCGAGGAACGTCTGGAACGGCTTCGCCCCGACGCGATAGGGACCAGTGTCATCGCAGTAGAAGGAGAGGATCGTCTTGCGCTTGTGGGCCATCGGGCCTCCTGGGTTTGTCATTGACGTTCGCGAAAGCAACGGAACGCACTCTTCCACCACGACGGCGCGACGATCACGACGGAACTACTGTTACAAGAGTTCGCTGTTTTGACATTCGTTGTGCCCGTCGTCTCGTCGTGGTGAACCTGCGGCGACCGTCCGCATACTTATTTCCGCGCCGTCTTCCGGGCGTAGTTCATCAGGCCGCCGGCGGCGATGATCTCCTGCAACTCGCGCGGGAACGGCGCGGTGGAGTACGTCTTGCCGGTGCCCAGATGCCGGACCGTCCCGGCGGCGAGGTTCACCTCGATCTGATCGCCCTCAGAGATCGCCTCGACGGCATCCGGGCATTCGAGGATCGGCAGGCCGATGTTGATGGCGTTACGGAAGAAGATGCGCGCGAAGGACTTCGCGATCACGCACGCGACGCCGGACTCCTTGATGCACAGCGGGGCATGCTCGCGCGACGAGCCGCAGCCGAAATTCTCGCCGGCCACGATCAGGTCGCCGCGGCGGACCTTCTTCGAGAAGTCCGCGTCGGCGTCCTCCATGCAATGTTTGGCGAGCTCAGCCGCGTCGCTCACGTTGAGATAGCGCGCCGGGATAATCTGGTCCGTGTCCACGTGGTCGCCGAACTTCCAGCATTTTCCTCTCATTTCATCACCTCGTCCGGATGGGTAATGCGTCCGGTGAGCGCGCTGGCAGCCGCCACGGCCGGACCGCAGAGATAAACCTCGCTCTTGGGACTTCCCATGCGCCCGACGAAGTTGCGGTTCGTCGTCGCCAGGGCGCGCTCGCCCGCGGCGAGGATGCCCATGTGGCCGCCGAGGCACGGGCCGCAGGTCGGCGTCGAGACGACCGCTTCCGCCTCGACGAAAATCTTCAGCAGCCCTTCCTCCATCGCCTGGAGATAGATTTCCTGCGTGGCCGGGATCACGATGACGCGGAGACCCGGCGCGATCTTGCGTCCCTTGAGGATCGCGGCGGCGGTGCGCAGGTCGGTCATCCGGCCGTTCGTGCACGAGCCGATGACCACCTGGTCGAGCTGGATATCGCCGCACTCCTCGACCGGCCGCGTGTTCTCCGGCAAGTGCGGCAGCGCCACCTGCGGCGAGAGCTTGGAGATGTCCCACTCATGGACCGCCTCATACTTCGCATCGGGGTCCGAGGCGACGGATTTCGGCGGGCGCTGCGCGCGGTTCTCCTCGTATTCCGCGGTCACGTTGTCCGCGGCGATGATGCCGTTCTTGGCGCCGGCCTCGATGGCCATGTTGCAGAGCGCGAGCCGCTCATCCATGTTCAGTCCCGCGATCACCGGGCCGCAGACCTCCATCGCCTTGTAGCGCGCGCCGTCCACGCCGATTTTCCCGATGGTGAAGAGCACCAGATCCTTGCCGCCGAGCCACTGCGGCAGCGTGCCCTTGAAGACGAACCGCAGGCTGGGCGGCACGCGAAGCCAGACTTTGCCGGTGGCCATGCACGCGGCCAGGTCGGTGCTGCCGACTCCGGTGGCGAACGCGCCGATCGCGCCGTAGGTGCAGGTGTGCGAATCCGCGCCGATCACCAGGTCGCCGGGCACCACGATCCCCTGCTCCGGCAGGAACGCGTGCTCGATGCCGCAGCGCCCGACCTCGTAATAGTGGGTGATCTCCTGCTCGCGCGCGAAGCGGCGGATGAGCTTCGACTGCTCGGCGGACTTGATGTCCTTGTTCGGCGTGAAATGGTCGGGGATGAGCACGATGCGGCCGGGGTCGAAAACTTTTCCCAGGCCGGCGGCCTCGAACTCGTGGATCGCCATAGGCGCGGTGATGTCATTGCCCAGGGCGATGTCCACGTCCGCGTAGACGAACTCGCCGGGCTGCACGCGGGACTTGCCGCTGTGCGCCGCGATGATCTTTTCGGTGATCGTCATTCCCATGTTCGATTCACTCTCCTATGCCGAATTATTCACCACCGAGGCGCCAAGACACAAAGAGACAACACCTTCCACCACGGAATACACGGAGCACACCGAATGACTTTCCTAATACGGTTTCAGTGTCTTCCGTGTGTTCCGTGGTTGCAATATGAGTTGCCGCTCTTGGTGCCTTGGTGTCTTGGTAATGTATACTTCACGCTATGCGTTATTCCCTCGCCTCAGCGGGTCCTTGAGGTATTCCTTCTGGCACGCCGGGCAGATCTCGAAGTGGAAGCTACGGTAGACGCTGTCCTGCGCCTTCTCCGGATCCATGCGCTCCATGCGTACGATAAGCTCCCGGAGCGCCTTGCGCAAGTCCTTCTTCAGGTCCTCCTCGGTCAGCTCCATCGGATCGGCCGCGGCGAAGACCTCGATGCGCACCACGTAGCGCACGTCCTCGTCCGCCATCAACGTCTTGCCGCAGAGGTCGCAGGCGAGCTTCATAACAGCACCTTGGACCGCGAAAACGCGAAAGCACGAAATACCGCGTACGGAACGTCCGTCAGTTTCCTCTTTCGCGTTTTCGCGCTTTCGCGGTCCTGACTTTCTTTACCGCGCCAAATGCTTTTCAAGAATCTGCCGCACCACCTGCGGATTGGCCTTGCCCTTCGTCTCGCGCATGACCGCGCCGAACAGCGCATTGAAGGCGGCCTTCTTCCCGGCCTTGTAATCGGCCACGCTCTTTGCGTTGGCGGCCAGGGCATTGCGCACGATGTTCTCGAGGTAGTCATTATCGTTGAGCTGCGCAAGCCCCTTGGCCTTGACGATCTCCGCTGGAGCGACCCTGGTGGCAATCACCTCGGCGAAAACTTCCTTGGCGGTGCCCAGGTTCAAAGTGCCCTTCTCAACCAGGGCGACCAACTCGGCGAGATAGCCGCAGTCCAGCGCCAATTCCGCCAACGTCACGCCTCGCTCGTTCATCACGCGCTGCACGTCGTTGATGACCCAATTCGCCAGCGCCTTCGCCGAAGCCGCGCCGGCGCCGACGCATTTCTCGAAGTAGTCGGCGATCTCGCGATCCTCCGTGAGCACCGCCGCGTCATAATCGCCGAGGCCGAACTTTTCCTGAAACCGCAGCCGCCGCCGCACCGGCAGTTCCGGGACCGAGCGCCGGACTTCCGCCTTCCAGCCCTCGTCAATCTCGATCTGGACGAGGTCCGGCTCGGGGAAGTAGCGGTAGTCGGCCGAGGTCTCCTTGCGCCGCATGGCAACGGTCCGCTGGAGACTCTCGTCCCACAGCCGCGTCTCCGGGCTGAGTTTCTCGCCGGTTTCCAGCGCGCGCGTCTGCCGCGCGATCTCGAAGTCCACGGCCTTCACGACCGCGCCGATCGAGCCGACGTTCTTGATCTCCACGCGCGCCCCGAGTTCCTTCTGCCCGGCGGGCCGGATCGAAATGCTCGGCTCGAAGCGCAGCTTGCCCTCCTGCATCTTGCAATCGGCGACCGCGGTGTAGAGCAGCACGTTGCGCAGCGCGCGCATGAACGCGTCCACCTCGGCCGACGAGCGCATGTCGGGCGCGGAGACCATCTCCAGCAGCGGCATGCCGGCGCGGTTCAGGTCCACGAGCGTCCAGTTCGCGCCCGCGCCCTCCGGGTGGACGAGCTTGCCGGCGTCCTCCTCGAGGTGGACGTTCCAGATGCCGACCCGCTTCACGGCGCCGCCCACGATGATGTCCAGATGCCCGTCGCGGCCGAGATTGTGGTAGCTCTGCGAGATCTGGTAGTTCTTCGGCAGGTCGGGATAATAGTAGTTCTTCCGGTCGAAGCTCGTCCGCGCATCCACCTGGCATTCGAGGGCGAGGGCGATCTTCAGCGCGTACTCGAACGCGCGGCGGTTCAGCACCGGCAGCACGCCGGGCAACCCAAGGCAGACCGGGCAGGTCTGGGAATTCGGCGGCGCGCCGAACTGCGTCCGGCAGCCGCAGAAGAGCTTGGTCTCGGTCGCGAGTTCCGCGTGGACCTCGATGCCGATGACCGCCTCGTAAGCCATCGCCCTCTCCTTGGACCCGCGACTACGAATTCTTCGAGCGCGCGACCGGCAGCTTGCGGTGCGACGGCCCGCTCGTGCCCAGCAGCTTGCGCGCGCAGCGGAACGCCTCCTCGGCCGTCTCCAGGCATTCCCGGTGCTGGCACTCGCCCATGATCTCCACGCTGAACGGCCCCTGGTAGCCGCGGCGGACGATGGTCGAGATAATGTGCGTCAGCGGCATCACCCCTTCGCCCGGAAACGTCCGGTCAACCATCGTCGCCTTCTCGCGAGGAACATTTTTCACGTCGGACAAATGGACCACGCCGATCAGCTCGACCGGCACGGCGTTGAGGCTGCTCACGGGGCTCTGGCCGAGCCAGAAATCGTACACGTCCAGCAGCAGGCAGCCGTTCGGCGGCCCGGCGCTCACGACGTCCCACGCCAGGTCGAGCGTGTTCAGGTTCCGGGAATCGCCCTTGAAGTGCAGCGCCGCGCGGACGCCTTCGACGTCGCTGAGCAAGTCGAGGAACTTCGTCCAATCCTTCTTCGCCTCATCCAGGGAGGCGCCCGGATTATTGTAGGCCACCGCGACCAGCGGCGCGGCCAGCCCTTCGGCTGCGGCGAATTCGCGGGTCCGGTCTGCCACGGAGCCGTGCCCGTCGCAGACCGTCACCTCGCACAGTTCGACGACCTTCATTCCCTGGTCGGTGACGGCATGGTGCAGGTCGCGGAGCCGCTTGCCCGAGCCGAGCCAGGCATCGGTATCCTCGGCCCAGATTCCCACGCCGCCGAAACCCGCCTTGGCCGCCGTCTTCACTTTGTGCAACAGATGTTTGGCGTCGTGCTCCCCTTTCAACGTCACGAGGTTGAGGGCGACGCGTTCCGCCGTCATCATGTCTCTCTCGATGCGCTGCTCGCTGCGCGCGTTCTGCTCACCGGTCAGCAATCCCTTCGGAAAAGTTCGGCCCCCGGACGCGCATCATAGCGAGCGGCAAGCCGTCTGGCAAGCAATCCCGTTGACCTGCGGCGCTCCGACCCGCTATCATGGCTTGTGTTTCCATATATCGGTCTTTTCGGCGCGAGAATAAATGTTCATTGACCAGGCGAGTCTGCGCGTCCGCGGCGGAAAAGGCGGCAACGGCTGCTGCTCTTTCCGGCGGGAGAAGTACATCGAGCGCGGCGGGCCGGACGGCGGCAACGGCGGCCACGGCGGCTCGGTCTTCCTGCGCGCGAACGCGAACATGGCGACGCTGCTGGATTTTCCTCCGCGCCCGGTCTATGCCGCGGGCAACGGCGGCAAGGGCGGCGGCGGCATCTGCTCCGGCAAGAAAGGCGAAGACCTTATCCTCGACGTTCCGCCCGGGACGACCGTGCGCGATGCGGCGACCGGCATGATCCTGCGCGACCTCGTCGAGCCGGGCGGCATCGTTTGCGTCGCGCACGGCGGCAAGGGCGGATTCGGAAACAAGCACTTCGCCACCTCCGTCAACCGCGCGCCGCGCCAATGGGAGAAGGGCGAAGCCGGCGAGGAGCGGACCGCCGACCTCGAGCTCAAGCTGATCGCGGACGTCGGCCTGGTCGGGCTGCCGAACGCGGGCAAGTCGTCCCTCCTGAGCCGCGTGAGCGCCGCGCATCCGAAAATCGCGGCATATCCGTTCACCACGCTCGAGCCGCAGCTCGGCATCGCCGACATGGGCGACGCGCGGCCGCTCGTCATCGCCGACCTGCCCGGGCTGATCGAGGGCGCGCACGCCGGGCATGGACTCGGCGACGAGTTCCTTCGCCACATCGAGCGCACGCGCGTGATCTGCCACGTGGTGGACATCGCCCCGCTCGCCGGGCCGGACCCGGTCCTCGCCTATCGCACCATCCGCAAAGAGCTTCAACTCTACAGCCGCGAACTGGCCCGCAAGCGCCACATCATCGCGGCGAACAAGATGGACCTCACCGACGCCGAGAAAAACCTGCGCGCGCTCAAGCGCCGCGTCCGCGTGCCGGTCTTCCCCATTTCCGCAGTCACCGGCGCCGGGCTGAGCCAACTGTTGCGCGCCTTGGCCAAGGAGGTGGCCGCATGCTCCTGACTGTCAGCCTCGGAAACACCAACGTGTCCTTCGGACTCTTCGAGGGCGACCGGCTCCTGCGCCACGGCCGGTTGCCGGCGGCGGACCTTTCGCTGCTCGCCGACCGGATCGGACAGCAGCCGATCCGCCGCGTCGCGCTGGCCTCCGTAGCGCCGGCCTTGACCGACCGGGCGATATCGCTCCTGTCCGGGAGTTACCAGACCGTTGTGCTCGTCGCGGGGCGCGATCTGCCCTACGGAATCGAAATTCAGTGCGAGCAGCCGGAGCAGGTCGGCGCCGACCGGCTGCTGAGCGCCATCGGCGCGTATGCGCGGACGCGCACGGCGACTCTCGTCGCGGACATCGGCACCGCGATCACGGTCAACGCCGTCTCCGCGCGGGGCGCGTTCTGCGGCGGCGCCATCGCGCCCGGCCCGGCGCTGATGCTGCGCGCGCTGCACGAGCACACCGCCCTGCTGCCGGCGGTCGCCTATGAGAAGCCCGCGTCGGTCCTCGGCCGCGACACCGTCGCCGCCATGCGTTCCGGCGCGCACTGGGGCGCGGTGGCGCTCGTCGAGTCGCTGCTCGCGCGGATGGCCGAAGAGCTCTCTCCGAGCGCCCGGATCATCCTCACCGGCGGCGATGCCGAGCCCATCGCGCGGGATCTGAAGATAAAATACGAACTCCGCCCCGCCCTCACGCTCGAAGGGCTGGCGATCCTGGCGGGCAAGGCGTAGAATCTGCGCGCGTCAATCGGGAGGTGACAGGAAAGTGGGCAAAGCTCCACAAGCCATCCTCGACCTAGTCGAACATTTCGAGCGCAACATCGCGTCCTATCGCGCGGCGGGCTACAACGAGGCCCAAGTCCGCACGGAGTTCCTTGACCCGATGTTCGAGGCGCTCGGCTGGGACATGGCCAACCGCGCCGGCCATGCCGAGGCGTACAAGGATGTGATCCACGAGGACGCCATCAAGGTCGGCGGCGCCACCAAGGCGCCCGACTATTGCTTCCGCATCGGCGGCGTTCGGAAATTCTTCCTCGAAGCCAAGAGACCCTCGGTTGACATCGTCTACGACGCCGACGCCGCTTACCAGCTTCGCCGCTATGCCTGGAGTTCGAAGCTGCCGCTCTCGATCCTGACGGACTTCGAGGAGTTCGCCGTTTACGACTGCCGAGTCCGGCCGAACAGGGGCGACACAGCAGCGCAGGCGCGCATCTATTACATGAAGTTCAGCGATTACGCGGACCGATGGGCGGAGATAGCCGATGTCTTCTCGAAGGAAGCCGTGCTTCGCGGATCATTCGACAAGTTCGCCGAGAGCGCGCGCGGCAAACGTGGCACTTCGGAGGTGGATGCCGAGTTCCTGAAAGAGATCGAGCAATGGCGGGAAAAACTCGCCCGGAACTTTTCCCTGCGGAACGAATCCATCAGCGTCCCGCAGTTGAACAACGCCGTCCAATCCACGATTGACCGGATTGTCTTTCTGCGCATGTGCGAGGATCGCGGCATCGAACAGTACGGGCAGCTCCAGGCGCTGAGCAGCGGCGAGCGGACTTACCGGCGGCTCATCGAAGTCTTCTACCGCGCCGACGAGAGATACAACTCCGGCCTCTTCCATTTTAACCCGGAGCGGGGCAGAAAAAGCCAGCCGGATGAATTGACGCCTGAGCTGCACCTCGACGACGAAGTTCTCAAGGAGATCATCGCCGCCCTGTATTATCCGCGGTCACCCTACGAATTTGGCGTCCTGCCGCCCGAAATCCTCGGAAACGTGTACGAACAATTCCTCGGCAAGGTGATCCGCCTCACAGCCGGACACAGCGCACGAGTCGAGGAGAAGCCGGAAGTCCGCAAGGCCGGCGGAGTTTACTATACGCCGCAATACATCGTGGACTATATCGTCAAGAACACCGTCGAGGAATTGTGCAAAGGGAAATCCCCGAAGGCCATCGAGAAACTCCGCATCCTCGATCCCGCCTGCGGCTCCGGCTCGTTCCTGCTGGGCGCGTACAAGCGTCTGCTTGAATACCATCGGGATTGGTATATTAAAGACGGGCCCAATTGGTACTCCAACGCCAAGGCCATTTATCAAGGTCGCGGCGGCCAATGGTTTCTGACCACAGCCGAGAAGAAGCGGATACTGCTCAACAACATCTATGGCGTGGATATTGATCCGCAGGCGGTCGAGGTCACGAAGCTCAGCCTGCTGCTGAAAGTGCTGGAGGACGAAAGCTCGGAGACGCTGGCACAGGCATTGCGCACACGGCACCAGCGCGCGCTCCCGGACATTGACGGCAACATCAAGTGTGGCAATTCGTTGATCGGCTCGGACTATTACAACGACAAGGACCCGAAAAACTTCACCGAAGCGGAACGATGGCGGATCAACGCGTTCGATTGGTGCGATGAGTTCCCAGCAGTCTTCAAGGCAGGCGGATTCGACGCGGTTATCGGCAATCCACCATACGTTCGCCCTCATAACCTTGAGGCGCGTGTCAAAAAGTATTTCTGGCAGCACTACAAGAGTTTCGTCAAGAAGGCCGACCTCTATTGCTGCTTCATTGAGCGCAGCATCTCCTTATTAAGAATGAGGGGAGCATTCGGTTTCATCGTCTCCAGCGGTTGGTTAAGGCTTGACAGCTTTGAGAAATTACGAACGATACTCCTTGACGAAACAGCTCTCCGAAGGATAATCGAGTTTGAGGATAATGTGTTCCACGAAGCGACCGTCAAGACACTGATCCTGACGTTTTCCAAGGGGCGAATAAAATCTAACCGGGTTCTTGTCGCCAGAACGAAGGCTGATTCCAATCTTTCTGCCGTCCGTTTGAAAGGAATCCTTCAGGAGGCTTTTCGCGGTACATATAAGAACATCTTCGACTTATCCATGAATGGGAATTCTGTATTGGTGAAGGACAAGGTCCGGTCACGGAGCGTGGCACTCGGCAATGACTTTGAGATATCCTTCGGCTTGAAGACCGGGGACGACAGCCGTTTCCTCTCCCCACGGAAGATGGGGCCCAAATACAAACCCCTGCTCAGAGGCGAACACGTTCACAGGTATTGCGACGATTTCAAGGGAGAATATGTTTGGTATGCCCCCGAGAAAATGCGCGCGCACAGGAAAACTGCACGACCCGGTGAAGCAGAACGCTTCGAGCAGCCCAAGGCGCTCGTGCGTGATACTGGACACGGCCTGCAAAGTACTTTCGACGACCATCAGTACTACGTTAAAGACGTGTTGATTATTTGCCATAAGGATAAAAACGGCGAACGATTAAAATTTCTGGTCGGCTTAATCAACTCTCGGCTGATGCGGTTTTACTATGAGACGTCCTTTCCCACCTTACATGTGCAGCGCGATGAATTGGCTTCGCTCCCCATCGCGAAGATCGACGCTTCCGATCCTGCCGATAGGGCTAGATATGACCGCATGGTGGAGTTCGTTGAGTGCATGCTCATGTTGCACAAGCGGTTCTGGAAGGCAAAGGCGGCGGAGGAGAAAACGCGTCTCGAACGGGAGATCAAGCAGACCGACGACCGAATTGACCGTCTCGTGTACGAGCTTTACGGCTTGACGAAAAAAGAGATCAGGATCGTCGAGGCGGCCGGCGCGTGACGCATCGCGCCCGGGCGTCGGCCTCCGTCGCTTGCAAATCCGGCCGCGGACTGATAAAATACGCTTTTGCAAAATCCACGCGGAGATGGAGTGTGCGCCGATGAAAGCGAAAATTCATCCGAAGTACGAAGACTGCAAGGTGACCTGCGGCTGCGGCGAAATCTTTACGACCCGGGCGACCCAGGCCGAAATCAACGTTGAAATCTGCTCCAAGTGTCATCCTTTCTTCACCGGCAAGCAGAAGCTCGTGGACACCGCCGGCCGCGTGGAGAAGTTCCAGCGCCGCTACGCCAAGTTCCAGGCGCAGGGCGCCGCCGCCGCTGAGGCTTCCGCCGCCGCACAGGCTCCGGCCGATGCGCCCGCGGCCAAGCCCGAAGCGGCCGCCCCGGCCCAGCCGACGGCCGCTCCGGAGAAACCGACTTCCGCCCCGCAGAACTGAGCGCGCCATCTCCGCAGACCTTCTCGGGACGCCTAGCCGATGAGCAAGAGTCTGAGCGACCGACTCGAAGAGATGGAGCGCCAATTCGAGCAGATCGAGCAGAAGATCGTTGACCCCCAGGTCATGTCGCAAGGCCCACTCTATTCCTCGCTGCTGAAGGAACGCGGCCGCCTCGCCAAGATCGTCGAACCCTACCGCACGTGGAAGCAAGCCCGCCTGCGCCTCAAGGAAACCGAAGGGATTCTGGCCGACGAGACCTCCGACGCGGACCTGCTGGAGATCGCGCGCGAGGAAACCCCGAAGCTCCGCGACGACGTCGCGCGCCTCCGCGAGGCCGTCAAGCGCGCCGCCGTGGCCGAAGACGCCGGACCGGAACGCGACGTGATCCTGGAAATCCGCGCCGGCACCGGCGGCGACGAGGCGGCGCTCTTCGCGGGCGACTTGCTCCGCATGTACACCCGCTACGCGGAATCGCGCGGCTGGAAGGCCACGCAGCTCGACGCCCGCGCGACCGACCTGGGCGGATACAAGGAGGCGACGCTCTCGATCGCCGGCGACGGCGCCTATCGCCGGCTGCGCTTCGAGAGCGGCGGCCATCGCGTCCAGCGCGTGCCCACCACCGAGGCCCAGGGCCGCATTCACACCTCGCTCGTGACCGTGGCGGTCCTGCCCGAAGTAGAGGACGTGGAGATTGACCTCAACCCGGCCGATATCGAGATGGAGTTCTCGCGCGCCGGCGGGCCGGGCGGGCAGAATGTCAACAAGACCTCCTCGGCGGTGCGGCTGGTGCACAAGCCGACCGGCGTGGAGGCGCGCAGCCAGGAGACGCCCTCGCAGCACAAGAACCGGGCGCACGCGATGCGCGTGCTGCGGGCCCGGCTTTTCGAGTATTTCGCCTCTCGCCAGCACGCCGAACGCGATGCGGAGCGGCGCAGCATGATCGGCTCCGGCGACCGGAACGAACGCATCCGCACCTACAACTTCCCGCAAAACCGGGTGACGGACCATCGCATCGGCCTGACTATCCACGACCTGCAGCGCATTATGAATGGGGACCTCGATCCGCTGATCGAGGGGTTTCTGGAACATGAATTCGCAGAACGCGAAAAAAGCCTCCAGCTCGACTGAGGACCTGACATCTGGCCGCGTGGAAGAGATCCTGCGGGCCGGCGCAGCCCGCTTGCGCGAGGCCGACGTGGATGCGCCCAGGCTCTGCGCCGAAATGCTGATGGCGCACCTCCTCGGAACCGACCGCGACGCTCTCTGCCGCGCCTCGAAAAACACGCTCTCAACGGATCAGGCGGCGCGGTACGAAGCGCTCCTCATGCGGCGTCTCGCGCGCGAGCCGGTCCAGCACATCCTCGGCCGCACGGAATTCTGGTCGCTGGACATCCTGTGCGATCCGAGCGCTCTGATCCCGCGGCCGGAGACGGAAGTCGTAGTCGAGACGACGCTCGCCATCCTCAAGAACCTCGCGGCGCCGGCCATTGCCGACATCGGCACGGGCACCGGCTGCATCGCGATCGCCCTGGCAAGGGAACTCCCCGCCGCGCGCCTTTACGCTTCCGACTTCTCGCGCAGCGCCCTCGAACTCGCCGCGCGGAACCTGGCGGCGCACGGCTTGACGCAGCGAGTGCAACTCCTCGAGGGCGACCTGGCTGAGCCGTTCCTGAAACATGGACTCGCCGGCAGGCTCGACGCCATCGTCTGCAATCCGCCGTACGTCGCCGAATCGGAAAAGGCGACGCTGCAGCCGGAGGTGCGCGATTACGAGCCCGACGCGGCGTTGTACGGCGGCGGGGACGGCCTTCAGGTCCTCGCGCGGCTGCTCGCCGAGACCGGCCCGCTGCTCAAGCCGGGCGGACATCTCATCGTCGAAATCGCTCAAGGCCAGGCGCCCGCGGTCCGGGACCTGGCCGAAAAACCCGCCCGCCCTGAGCCCAGTCGAAGGGCCGCCTGGCGCGTGATCCGAACAATCGCCGACCCGGCCGGCATCGAACGCGTGCTCCTGATACAGAAAGAGAAACTCCAATGACGTGCCTGGAAATCGAAGGCGGCGTTCCTCTCCATGGCGAGGTGGAACTGAGCGGCGCCAAGAACGCCGCCCTGCCGCTGATGGCCGCCGCCATCCTCACGCGCGGCAAGGTGGTGCTTCACCGCGTGCCGCACCTGGCCGATATCGAGACGATGATCAAGGTGCTCCGCAAGCTGGGCATGGCCGCGGAATGGTCGGGCGCGAACACCCTGGAGATCCAGGTCGAGGACGAGGCGAACGCCATCGCCCCGTATGACCTGGTCCGGCAGATGCGCGCCTCGATCTGCGTGCTGGGGCCGCTGCTCGCGCGGCGCGGCTGGGCGCGCGTCGCGCTTCCGGGCGGGTGCGCCATCGGCCCGCGGCCGGTTGACCTTCACCTGAAGGGCATGATCGCGCTCGGCGCCGAGGTCATCGTCGAGCACGGCGACGTGATCGGCAACGCCGCGAAGCTCATCGGCAACGAGGTCTACCTCGGCGGCCCGAGCGGCTCGACCGTGCTCGGCACCGCCAATGTCATGTGCGCGGCGGCCCTGGCCGAAGGCACGACGGTCATCGAGGACGCCGCCTGCGAGCCGGAAATCGTGGACCTGGGGAACCTGCTCAACCGGATGGGCGCCAAGGTCAGCGGCATCGGCACGAAGCGCATCACGGTGGACGGCGTGGATGAACTCCACGGCGCGGAGTTCGAACTGGTTCCTGACCGCATCGAGGCCGGGACTTTCATGGTGGCCGCGGCGGTGACCGGCGGCAACGTGCTGGTCCGCGGCGCGCGGCGCGAGCACCTCGCGGCGGTGATTGATGCGATGAAGAACATGGGAGTCGAGATCATCTATGAGAAGGACGGCCTGCGCGTCGCCGGGCCGGAACGCTTCCAGCAGGTGGACCTGACGACCGGCCCGTTCCCCGGGCTGCCGACGGACATGCAGGCGCAGTTGATGGTGCCGCTGTGCCTGGCGCGCGGCATCAGCATTTTCACCGAACGGATATTCCCCGACCGGTTCATGCACATCTCCGAATTGAACCGCATGCGCGCCAATATCCGCAAAGAGGGCTGCAGCGCGATCATCGTCGGAGTCAAGTATCTCTCCGGCGCGCCGGTCATGGCCAGCGACCTGCGCGCCAGCGCGGGACTCGTCCTTGCCGGGCTTGTGGCGCGCGACAAAACGACGATCAGCCGCGTCTATCATATTGACCGCGGCTATGAACGCATCGAGGAAAAACTGGCCGGTCTCGGCGCGCGCATCCGGCGCGTGAGCGACCTGAAGCCGGCGCTTGCCGCGGAAAGCGGCGCCTGAGTTCAGCCGGTAGTGTCAACTCTTGTGTGTAAATTGGAGTGAAGGGCATATCCTCTTTCCACTCAAGCGGCCGTGAGAGCGGCCTTGAACTCCGAGCAAGGTTTGCCGGCCCGTCTTTCATTGAGGAAGCG
>Ga0187852_1001763_pt1 | contig 19367 bp, 17 predicted proteins | sample June2016WEW_6_40_FD_134511 | JGI IMG/M metagenome (GOLD analysis project Ga0187852, IMG submission 134511) | Peatland microbial communities from SPRUCE experiment site at the Marcell Experimental Forest, Minnesota, USA - June2016WEW_6_40 | ecosystem: Environmental > Terrestrial > Soil > Wetlands...
CCATTTCCCGAGGGGAATTTGGCACCTTAAAAACCAATTGACCGTATACGCCAATGGCGTATAGCATTCCGATTGGATTTGTGGTAAAGCCGGCCAGTCATGAAAAAAGAACTGTTTGAAGCATTGAAGCAGAGCCTGCGCGAGGCGGATCAAATCAAGCGCGGGGTGGCGAAGCCCTCGCGGGTTTTCAAAATTGATCCCAAGAATGACATTGTGAAAGTCCGGGGCAAACTCGGCCTGTCGCAGTCAAAATTCGCGGATGTTTTGGGCATCAGTGCCGACACGCTGCAAAACTGGGAGCAAGGCCGCCGGCAACCGACCGGTCCGGCCCGGGTGCTGTTGAAAATCGCTACCCGGCATCCCAAGGTCTTGCTCGAGGTGGCTTAGGAGAATTGCTGGTCGTCTGCTCGCGATTTATCGGAGTTGGACGCCTGCTCGCGCGACAGCGGAGTTCAATGTTAAACCGCGTGGCGCAAAGCGCTTTACGCGGCTCGACTTTATTTTTGCATTTGCCCGGCAAATGCGTCAGGCTCGCCATATTCAGCAGCAGTGGGTATGGCAAATGATTTCAAATTCGACGTTTTCCTGAGCCACAACGCCAAAAACAAGCTGGTCGTGTACGAACTGATCAAGCGGTTTCTGGTCGAAGCGTTAACGCGAAGGCGAGAGAATGGAACCCTTTCAGTTTCACGAAGGCTATGCACCCGTGCGAGTTGAGGATCACCCCTAATCAGGGGCCCCGAAAGAAAGAAGCGTTTGGGCACTGTTCATTTCTTCGCGGACAAAGTCGTCGGAAAAGCGGTTTTCAAAGTATTCGGCAGGCTCCTCACTAACATCGCGCACGTTCTTGATTCGGTAAGCTCTTTGGTTTGGATTTCGTGTAGTTCGTGTTTTTCGTGATTGCTGACCGCCGCGCGGGGCGGGCCGTTGCCGTAGCGGCACCGGGTGCTCAAATTGCGGCGGGAATTTCCCTTTGCCAGGTCTTGACCGGTTGCTCATAATTCGCAGCGATGAAATGCCTTGTCCTGCTTGTTCTGCTCAGTTTTCTCCAGGCCGCCGCCATGGCTGATGAAGTCCGCTTTTACCTTGGCACCTACACGGAGGGGCGGACCAGCCAGGGCATCTACACGGGCAAACTCGATACCGGCAACGGCAGGCTCGGCCCGCTCGAACTGGCGGTGGCAACCACCAACCCGAACTTCCTGGCGCTTTCGCCCAACGGGAAGTTTCTCTACGCTTCAACCGGGAGCTCGGTCGCCGCATTCCGGGTTGAGAACGATGGCCGGCTCACGGCGCTCAACGAGCTGCCCGCCGGTGACGGCACCTGCCATGTCTCGGTGGATGCCACCGGCCGTAATGTGTTCGCGGCAAATTACAACGGCGGCAGCGTCGCGTGCTTTCAAACCCGGACGGATGGTTCGCTCGCGGTGCGCACGGCTTTCGTTCAACTCACCGGTTCGGGACCAAACCCGGAGCGCCAGAAACATCCTTATCTGCATTCGATTTACGCGGCTGACGGCAACCGCCTGGTCTATGCCTGCGACCTCGGGACGGACAACATCTGGTTGTTCAAATTTGACGCCCAAAATGGCACGCTGACCTTCGGCGACGGGAAGCCAGGCAAAGTCCCGGCCGGCAGCGGACCGCGCCACCTGGCTTTGCATCCCGGCGGCCGGTTCGCCTACGTGAATGGTGAAATGGGCCTCAACGTCACCGCGTTTGCGCGCGACCCCGTCACTGGCGCGCTGACGGCGTTGCAGACCCTTCCGACCCTGCCGGAGGGCGCTCCGTCCAATGGCGTCACCACCGCTGAAATTTTCTGTCACCCGTCCGGCAAATGGCTCTACCTCTCCAACCGCGGCCACGACAGCATCACCGTTTATGCCATCGCCGGTGATGGCCGGCTGAAATGGATTGAAAACGCGCCGGCCGGGGTGAAAGTGCCACGGGGGTTTGGCATTGACCCGACCGGCCGGTGGTTGATTGCTGCCGGCCAGCAGGACAACAAAATCGCCTTGCTCAAGATTGATTCCGCAACAGGCAAACTGTCAGCCACCGATCAATCCGCCGGGGTGGGCGCGCCCATTTGTGTCATCTTCGCCCCGAGGCCGCCGGCGACGGTCATGAAATAATTAATATCAATCCGCCGGGTGTACAAATCCTGGCGGACAGTCTGGTTTTTGAGACGGGGATCGCCAGGAAGAAACAATTTGTGTTCAACCAACGGCATTGCGACCTTGGTGGGTTCTTTCAACAACAGTGTCATCGGCAATTCGGGACAAAACATCCGCTTCGGTTACGACGGCAACCTTTTCGACACTTCCCAAGTGGCTCAAGTCGTGTCAAAGCTCTTGCGCCTTCTGTGCCTCTTTGCGACTGAATCAATCCGCCGCCCCTGCCGGGGCGAATATTTTGTTGGGATTTGTTCCGGGGGCGTTGCCCCCGGCTAATGTCCCGAAGTCCTCCGGACTGCTTGGCTCCGTGCATTCGTGTCAATTAGCGAAATTCGTGTAAAAAAACTCTGCGTCTCTGCGTTAAAATTCAGGAGAAATTTTTCACAAACCTTCTTGCGGGCGAAACACACGCCGACTAAACATAACCCCAACATTTGAGGAGCGATGGACAATTTTTGACCGAGTGAGCGGTCGCACGTAATGCCAGCGATTTTTCCGAGGTGGACAAACTGGTTGCCGCTGCAGATTGGCGTCGTGCTGGCGCTGGTCGGCGGTGTGGTGACAGCGGGTGTCACTTATTATTGCACGCCCAAATACACGCGGGCCGGCTACCAGCCGGTCCAGCCGGTGCCATTTTCGCACGCGACCCACACGGGGCAACTGGGCGTTGATTGCCGCTACTGCCATAACACGGTGGACAAATCGTGGTTCTCCAGCATCCCGGCCGCGTCCACCTGCATGAATTGCCATAGCCTGGTGCTCAAGGACGACCCGCGCCTCGCGCCCGTTCGCGAAAGCGCGGCCACCGGTAAACTCATCCCGTGGGTGCAGGTTCACATCGTGCCGGATTACGTTTATTTCAACCACGAAGTCCACGTCGCGCGCGGCATCAGTTGCGTGGAATGCCACGGGCGCGTTGACCGGATGAGCGAGGTGTCCCACGCCAAGCCGTTCAGCATGAGTTTCTGCCTCGATTGTCATCGCCAGCCAGCGGCGTTCATCCGGCCTGTGAACAAGGTCACGGATTTGGGTTGGCAATGGAGCACCAATGCGGCTGTGGCCGCGCGAATGCAAAAAACCAACGGCGTCAAATTTGTTCACGACTGGAAAATCGAATCGCTGCAAAGCTGCTCGGCCTGTCACCGATGAAGAATTTACGATTTACGATTTACGATTTACGATTGGCGCTTGCCCACAAGCGTCGGGCGATTTGTATTCAATCGGCAATCGGCAATCGGCAATCGGCAATGTTATCTACCGTTCCAAGATGAAACCGAATCCTCCAACCTCCGCTACGCCAGCCCCGACCGGCCGCCGTTACTGGCGCAGCCTGGATGAACTGGCGGACACGCCGGAGTTCAAGGAGTGGCTGCATCGCGAATTTCCGCAGGGCGCGAGCGAGTTTGAAGACGGCGTTTCCCGCCGACACTTCATGAAAATCATGTCCGCGTCCTTCGCGCTGGCGGGCTTGGGCGTGATGGGCGCGGGCTGTCGCCGACCAGTGGAAAAACTGGAGCCGTTCGGCCAGCAGCCGGAAAACTACGTTTACGGCGAACCGAAATATTACGCGACGGCCATGCCGACGCGCACCGGCGCGGTTCCGCTGGTGGCCAAATCCTACGAAGGTCGGCCGATCAAACTGGAGGGCAACGCCAAATTCCCCGGCAGCAACGGCGGCACCGACCGCTACGCGCAGGCTTCCATCCTGGACCTTTACGACCCCGACCGTGCCAAACGGTTCACGCATGACGGCAAAACCGTTTCGCGTGACGAGGCGCTCGGCTTTCTCGACGAGCTGTCGAAGAAATTCGCGGAAACCAAGGGTCAGGGATTGTGTTTCCTGATGGAGCGCAACACCTCTCCGTCGTTCAAGCGGTTAAAAAAACTGGTCGAACAGAAGTTTCCGCTGGCCGGGTGGTGGGTTCATGAACCCGTCGATTTTAGCATTCATAAGCTGGCAGCCACGATTGCTTTCGACGAGGAAGCGACCTTTGTTCACGAGTCGTGGGGGCATACCCGCGCGTTTTTCCCCCGCCTCGACAAGGCAACCCGCATTCTTTCACTCGACTGCGACTTCCTCGGTGGCGAGGACGACAGCCATCGGCTCATTCGCGATTTTGCCAAAAGCCGCAAGCCCGAGGCAAACGACGGCATGAGCCGGCTCTACGCCATCGAGTCGCTGTTCACCCTCACCGGCACGAATGCCGACCATCGTTTGCGGGTGCCAGCCAGCGCCGTGCTCGAAGTGGCGGCGGCCATAACGGTCGAGGTGTTGAATCTGGCAGCTCCAGCCGAAGCCGAAGCAGCCACCGTGCAGGCGGCGCTCGCAAAAATCCCGAATACGACCAAGGTTGATCCCAATTGGATCAGGGCGTGTGCTCGTGACCTGGTCGAGAACAAGGGCCGCGCCGTCGTGCTGGCCGGCCAACGCCAGCCTCTCGCCGTGCATTTGATTGCGCACGCGATGAATGCGGCCTTGGGGGCCGTGGGGCAAACGGTCGAACTCCAGCAAACTTCGAAACCCGGACAGACCTTGGAGGATCATGCCATTGCACTTTGGTCTTTGGCGAAGTGTCTGAACGATGGCTCTGCGAACACCCTTGTCATCCTCGGCAGCAATCCGGCCTATACCGCGCCGGCTGACCTCGACTGGAACAGCGTGCAGCGCAAGGTGAAGACGGTTGTGCGGCTTGGCTATTACGAGGATGAAACCGCCGTGGATTGCCACTGGCATTTCCCGGCGACGCATTACCTTGAATCCTGGGGTGACGCGCAGACGAGCGACGGCACGCTCGTGCCCGTCCAGCCGCTGATTCAGCCGTTGTTCGGCGGCATGACGGAGCTCGAATTCCTGGCGCGGTTCGCGGGTGAATCGCAGACCAATCCTTATGATATCGTCCGCACGACGTTTGCCGGTTCAGGGGAGGCATGGAAGAAATTTTTGTTCGACGGTTTCCTGGCCAATAGCGCGTTCGTGCCGGTGTCAGGCCGTTTTAACTGGCACAGGGTTCTCCGGGACATAAAACCCGCGTCCGCACTTTCCGCCAACAACCTCGAAGTCGTCTTTTATCGCGACGCGAAAATGGACGACGGGCGTTACGCGAACAACGGCTGGATGCAGGAACTGCCCGATCCCATTACCAAGCTGACCTGGGATAACGCGGTGCTTGTGAGCCGCAAAACGGCTCGCGAACTCGGTGTCCAAAACGGCGACGTCGTCGAAATCACCTTGAACGGCCGCAGCGTCAAGGGTCCGATCTGGACGCAGCCGGGCATGGCGGATTATTCGCTCGGCCTCGCGTTCGGTTACGGACGCGAAAGGGCAGGGCGGGTCGGCACCGGCGTTGGGTTCAATGCCTACAAGATTTTCACCGGCAAATACATTGAGACCGGCGCGACGTTGCGCAAGACCGGCGAAACGTATCCGCTGGCCACGACGCAACATCATTGGTCCATGGAAGGCCGCCCGGTGGTGCGCGAGGCGAACCTTCTGGAATTTTCAAAAAAACCGGATTTTGCGAATGAAATGCACGGCACCGAGCCGCCGATTGTTCAATCGTTGTATCCGAACCCGCTGGATGAGGCGAAGAAGACCGCGTTGCATCAGTGGGGCATGGTGCTGGATTTGAGCGCGTGTGTTGGCTGCGGCACGTGTGTGATTGCCTGCCAGAGCGAGAACAACATTCCCATCGTCGGCAAGGACCAGGTGCAGCGCGGACGCGAAATGCACTGGATGCGGATTGACCGTTATTACACTGCCGATCCGGCGAAGGAAAAAACGTCTGACGCTTTCCAGAAGGACGACGAGCAGCAATTTGCCGAATGGATTGACGACGTGCAGGCGGTGAACCAGCCGATGCTTTGCCAGCATTGTGAAGCCGCCCCGTGCGAAAATGTCTGCCCGGTCAACGCCACCGTCCACGACCAGGAAGGTTTGAACGTGATGGCGTACAACCGTTGCATCGGCACGCGGTATTGCGCGAACAACTGCCCGTACAAGGTGCGCCGGTTCAATTATCTCGATTACAACAAACGTCCGCTGGCCGATCTCAAGGGACCGTTTTATCCCACGCCGCTCACGCACAAGACGGCCGGGAAATGGGATTTGTTAAGTTGGTGGAAAAATCCGGACAGCGGCATGCGCGAGGAGGACGAATGGGACCTGATCAAGATGGCCAAGAACCCGGACGTGACAGTACGCATGCGTGGTGTGATGGAAAAATGCACCTACTGCGCGCAACGCATCGAGCAGGCGAAAATCGCGCAGAAGGTCAAGGCTGGCGCGTCGGACAACGTGCGGCTCACGGAATCCGAAGGCACAATTCCCAAGACCGCCTGCCAGCAGGCGTGCCCCGCGGGCGCGATTGTGTTCGGCGACATCAGCAATCCGGACAGCAGCGTTTCGCGGCTCAAGGCGCAGCAGCGGAATTATTCCGTGCTCGGCGATTTGCTCACCAAGCCGCGCACGTCGTATCTGGCGCGCATCCGCAATCCGAACCCGGCCATGCCCGATTACCGCGAATGGCCTTACAGCTTTGAGGAATATGAAAAGCGCGGCGGCGAACTCCACGCCGCGGAGAAGGGAGCGAGCTGATCGAACATGAATTCGATTTTTGTCTCATTAGCACCCGGCTTCAGCCGGGTATGGCTGGTCGGTCGGCCGGTCGGAACCGTTTCAACGGTTTTTCATATCGTGTCGGAAACCGTTAAAACGGTTGCCTGTCCAACGCTCCACGCAAGCACCCCGCTGAAGCAGGGTGCTAATGAGACGGGATGGCGAACGCTCTTCCATGCACCGAAAGGAAACAGCTGATGGCTGAAGCCGCGACCAATTTGAAGACGTTCGTGCCGCCGGCGGAATTGCAACGCGCGCCGATCGTGGAGAACAACCGCGGCCCCGGCTGGCTGACGGACAAGCTCTCGGCGTTCGCCGAAGGCAAAACACCGCTTTGGTGGTGGATCTTGTTCGTTCCGGCGGTGCTGGGAGCGACCGTGTTGTTGCCGGCGATGCTGATTTACCAGATTTCCACCGGTGTCGGCGTTTGGGGCAACAATCAACCGGTGGCGTGGGGCTGGGACATCATCAATTTTGTGTGGTGGGTTGGCGTCGCGCACGCCGGCACGCTGATTTCGGCGATGCTGTTCCTGACGCGGCAACATTGGCGCACCACCATCGGCCGGGCGACGGAAGCGATGACGGTGTTCTCGGTCATGATGGCGGGGCTGTATCCGGCCATTCATATCGGGCGCGTGTGGTTTGCCTGGTTCATGTTCCCGATCCCAAACTCGAATGGTCTCTGGCCGCAGTTCCGCTCGCCGCTGATGTGGGACGTGTTCGCCGTCAACACCTACCTGGTGGTTTCCATACTCTTCTGGTATCTGGGATTAATTCCCGACCTCGCCGTCCTGCGCGACCGCGCGACGACGCGGGTGCGGAAATTTATTTACGGTTTTCTGGCGATGGGCTGGATCGGCTCGGCGCGGCACTGGCACCATTATGAAAAGGCCTACGTCGTTTTGTCCGGCTTGTGCACGTTGCTGGTGTTCACGGTCAGTTCCATCGTCGGCATGGATTTCTGCACGTCGCAACTGGCGGGCTGGCACGCGACGATTTTCCCGCTGTATTTTGTCGTCGGCGCCGTGTACTGCGGATTTGGCATGGTGCTGGTGCTGCTCATCCCGCTGCGCAATTGGTGTCACCTCGAAGAAATCATCACGCCGCGGCACATGGACCGCATCTGCAAATTGACTCTCTTGAGCAGCCTGGTCATCGCCTACATCTACGTGATGGAATATTTCATCGCGTGGTACAGCGGCGACCCCTATGAACGCTGGGTTTTCGGCCACCGGTTGTTCGGTCACACCTACTGGTACGGCGGCTGGATCATGCTCGGGGTCAACGTGGGCCTCGCCCAATTGCTCTGGTTCAAGGGCGTCCGGCGGAACCTGGCGCTCGTCTTCGTCATCGGCATGCTCATCAACATCGGCATGTGGTTCGAACGCTTCGTCATCATCGTCGGTTCGTTGTACCAGGATTTCCTGCCCGCCAACTGGGGCGTGTATTTCCCGACGTGGGTGGACATCGGCACCTATCTCGGCACGCTCGGCGCCTTTTTCACGATGTATCTGCTGTTCATAAAATTCCTGCCGCTGGTCGCCATCGCCGAGGTCAAGGGCGCCCTGCCACAGGCCGACCCGCATCATTCCCGACCAGAGCATCGGGACGCGAAGGGAGACAAATCATGACGCTGTTCTTGATGAAACCGGCCTGTCGCGTTCGGTGTCCCGCCTTCAGGCGGTCCGGTCGAAACACGATGATTTGCCGCCTGAAGGCGGAACTCCAAACAAGAACCGTGCCGGATTGCGCCATCTCGAAAGGAGGCAAACCATGACGGCAAAATACTACGGCCTCATGGCGGAATTCGATTCGCCCGCGGCCATCCTGGGCGCGGCGGAAAAAGTTCGCGCCGCGGGTTTCCAGCGCTGGGAGACGTTCACGCCGTTCCCGATTCACGGCCTTGACAAGGTGGCGGGCTTCAAAAATTCGCTCGTCGGCTGGTTTGCGCTGTTGTTTGGCGGCGGCGCGTTTGTGGCGACCATGGGCCTGATCTGGTTCAGCAACGCGTTCGATTATCCGCTGATCGTCGGCGGCAAACCGATGTTCAGCCCGCCGATGTCCTTCGTGCCGTCCTACATCATGATGGTGCTGGGCGCCGCCGTCGGCGCGTTCGTCGGGATGCTGGCCCTGAACGGACTGCCGCGGCTGCATCATCCGCTGTTGCAGAAGGCGCGCTTCGCGCTGGCGTCGCGCGACAGGTTTTTCCTCGTGATTGGTGCGAACGATCCGAAATTTTCCGAAACCGAAACCCGCAGGCTGCTGGAGTCCCTCGGCGGCACGCACATCGAACTGGTGGAAGCCTGATGCGCCATCTGCTTTACATTATTTTGATTTTGCTGACCGCCGTGGCTGTGGGCGTTGGCATCGCCGGGCGGCAGGGACGGTTGTCGCGCCAGCCACCCATCGAGGTTTTCCCGGACATGGACCGGCAGTTGAAACTGCGCCCGCAACAGCCCAACGACTTTTTCACGAACGGCCTCAGTTCGCAATTGCCGCCGCCCGGCACGATTGCGCGCAGCCAGCCGGTTCAAACCGTCAACGGCGCGGTATATCCCTTTGAAGACGCACCGGTTAACACCGGCTGCGTCACCGGCACGACAAATTTTGTGGAGACCAATCCGCTGCCCGTCACCGGCCCGTTGCTCCAGCGCGGACGCGAGCGCTTCAATATTTACTGTACGCCCTGCCATGGCGCGCTCGGTGACGGCAACGGCATCACCAAAAAACTCGGCGTGATGCCGACGGTGGCCAATTTGCAGGACAAGCGCATTGTGGAAATGGCCGACGGCGAAATTTTCAACACGATCACCCACGGCAAAAGCACGATGGGTGCGTACGGGCCGATGGTGCCGGTGGCCGACCGCTGGGCGATCATTGCCTATTTGCGCGCGTTGCAGTTGAGCCAGTTGGGTTCGGTGGACGATTTGCCGCCGGACCAGCGTGACGTCCTTAAAAAATAATATGAGCACAACCGGTTTCGCGAATTCAATTTGGGGAGCGCACCCGCGTCGGGTGCGGTTCGACGCGCCTCGCGTCGAACCTTCATGGTGTGCGCAAACGTACCCATTAATTTATCCTTTGTTGCCGTCCAACTGGCGGACGAGGGCGTCCGCCAGGACGCGCGAGGGCGCGCGTGCTCCCCTTTTGAAAACAGTTTTATGAGTTCGCATCACGATTCAACCAATCTGCCGCCGCCGCTGGACTTGTCCGGATGGCGGAAGGTGCCCGCCATTTTGATGGTCGCCGGCGCGGTGTTGTCGGTGATTGGCACCGCGATGAATCCGGCGGAGTTCGGATTTTCATGGCTGCTGGCGTTCATGTTTTTCCTGAGCCTTGCGCTCGGGGCGTTGTTCCTCGTGATGGTTCATCATTTGAGCGACGCCGGCTGGTCGGTGGCCATACGCCGCGTTTGCGAACATATCGCGTCGCTGCTGTTCCCCTGGCTGGCAATCCTCTTCCTGCCCGTCGCGTTTTTCGCGAAACACATTTATTCGTGGATGACGATTGCCGACCCGCACGCCAACAACTCGTTGAGCGCCAAATGGCCGGTGTTCACGATGCCCGGATTTTATATTACGTCGGCGGTTTTCTTCGGCATCTGGTGGCTGCTGTCGTCGCGGCTGCGTTACTGGTCGCTCAAGCAGGACGAAACCGGCGACGCGCTTTGCACGCAGCGGATGCGATTTCATTCGGGGTGGGGGATTGTGGTCTTCGCGCTGACACTGACCTTCTCCGGCGTGCTTTGGATGCAGGCCGTGCAATATCAATGGTTCTCGGCCATTTACGGCGTGTACTTTTTCGCGAGTTGCGCCTGGGCGGCACTGGCAGCGATCTATGTCATCACCGTGCTCCTGCAACGCCAGCGCATTCTTGACGGCGTGTTGCATGACAACCAGTTTTATTTCCTGGGTCTGCTGTTCTTTGCGTTCACGATTTTCCAGGCTTATATCGAGTTCGCACAATACTTCGTCGTCTGGAATGCAAACATGCCCGTCGAGACCTTCTGGTATCTCATTCGTGAACATGGTTCGTGGTGGTGGGTGGGCATGGTTCTCATCTTCGGCCATTTCCTGCTGCCGTTCTTCGTGCTGCTGCCGGTGAAGGCGAAGACCGATTTCAAAATCATGCTGCCGGTGTGTCTGTGGGCTCTAGCGATGAACTTCCTGGATTTGTCCTTCAACCTCCTGCCGGTGCAACATCCGGACGGCTATCCGTTCAAATGGATTTGGCTGCAACTCGGGTGCCTCGCGTTCATGAGTGGATTTCTGGGCTGGGCTTTCCTGAAAAATTTTAATCGCCATGCACCGTTCCCGCAAAAAGACCCGCGCCTGCTCGAAGCCATGGGAATCCGTTACGCCGCGCGTGAAGAGATTTCCGGCGTGACCTCAACCACCGGAGGTCGCCAATGAACAACGAACGCACCGTCTGGCCCGTCGGCGTCGCCTTTCTCATCGCGTGCTTTTTGTTTGCCGCGATCGTTGCGGCGGTGAAATTTTCCACAACGGTCCCGGTCATTGACGCCGACCGCGCCGCCGTCCGCACCAAAGCCCTGGCCGAAATTCGCGCCGCCGAAAATCAGGCGCTGAACCATCCCGGCTGGATTAACCAGGATCGCGGCTTGGTGCGCCTGCCGATTTCCGTTGCGATGCAAATCACCGAACGTGAATGGCAGAATCCTGCCGCCGCGCGGTCAAATTTGACTGCTCGCGTCGAAAAAGCGACCGCCCCGGCGCCCAAAGCCCCGGAGAAACCCAGCGCCTTTGAATGACCTTGAACGTAATGAAAACCCCGGACGCCAGAGCCGAGACCCCGGACCCAAAGATTGACGCTTCCTTGCGCGTGCCGTTGCTCGCGTTGTTTGGCGGGGCGGCGTTCTGGCTGGTGGTCAGTTCGGTGCTCGCCATGATTGCTTCGATTAAATTCCATGCGCCCGATTTTCCCGCCCATTGCCCGTGGCTGACTTATGGCCGGGTCCAACCGGCGGCCGACGACGCGCTGCTTTACGGCTTCTGCATTCCCGCCGGACTGGGTGTTGCGCTGTGGCTGTTCGCACAACTCGGCCGGGCACCGCTGCGCGGCGCAATCGTGCCGGTCGTCGCGGCCAAACTCTGGCATCTGGGTGTGCTCGTCGGTCTGGCTGGCATTTTGTCCGGCAACAGCACCGGCTTTGCGTGGCTTGAATTTCCGCGCGCCGGTTCAGTCATTTTGTTCTTCGCTTATTTGCTGCTGGCGTTGTGGGCGATGATGAATTTCGCCGCCCGCCGCGAACGCGCGCTGTATCCGTCGCACTGGTTCCTGGTCGCCGCACTGTTCTGGTTTCCGTGGATTTACTCGACAGCCAATCTGTTTCTGGTCGCCTGGCCGGTGCGCGGCGTGGTGCAGGCCGTCATCGGCTGGTGGTTCGCCGGCAATTTGCTCTTCGTCTGGCTGGCGCTGGTCGGCATCGGCACGGCTTTTTATTTCCTGCCAAAATTCAGCGGCCGCCCGCTGCAAAGTTATTATCTCGCGCTGTTCGCGTTTTGGACGCTGATTCTTTTCGGGACCTGGTGCGGCATTCCGCCGGGCGCGCCGGTGCCGGCCTGGCTGCCGGTGCTCAGTTCCTTCGCCGCCGTGCTGACCGTTGTGCCCGTGCTCGCCGTTGCCGCCATCGCGTGGCAAACTTCGCGTAGAAGCGACGCCCCGTCGCTTGAGTGTGGCTGCGACGCCCCCGTCGCCGCCCCAGCGCCGGCAGGCCGCGCCGCCCCAATGCCCGCAGACGGTTTGGTGCGGCAAGACAAGGCGACGAGGGCGTCGCATTTACCTTACGGCGACGGGGCGTCGCCGCCACGGGGTTTCATCCGATTCGGCCTCATGTCCTTCGTTCTCTCGTCGCTGATGCTCATCGCGATGGCGTGCCCGCGAATCAGCCAGGTGACGGAATTCACCTGGTTCGGCCCGGCGCAGACCCAACTGCAACTCTACGGCTTCTTCGCCATGACGATGTTCGGTGCGATTTATCTGCTGCCGCGCGTCGTCGGGTTTGAACTTCCCTTCCCGAAACTGGCGCGCCTCCAGTTTTGGATTTCGATGGCCGGGGTTGTGCTGTTCGTCCTGCCGCTGGCCATCGGCGGGGTGGAGCAGGGGATGAAACTGAACAATCCCGGCTTATCTTTCTTGGATGCAACCCGGGCGACGCTGGTCTTCTTCCGGTTCAGCACCACCGGTCTGTTGCTCATCCTGTCGGGCAATTCGCTGTTCGCCCTGAACATTTTTGCGATGACGTTCGTTTGGGAAAAGTCGCTGGTTAAAAAGGCGTTTGCCGTTGTAACCGCGCCGCTGGAAAGGTCGTCCACCTCCGCTTCGCTTCCGTCTTCGCCCGGCTTCGACGGGACAAGGCGGCGAGACAAGGAGGTGCAGGCATGAAAAACGGCTTTTGGATTTTTCTCGCGGTGTTCGTCGCCCTGGGCGGTTCCTGGTGCGGCTTCGTGCTCGCGCCGGAATTGCAGTTGGGCGGCGCAAAACAGACGACCACTCTCAATTCGTCCGATGTTTATCCGGTTGGGCGCCCCGGCGAGGCAAACCAGGGTCTGTCGGTTTATCGCGCCAACGGCTGTGCCGCCTGCCACACCGAACAGGTCCGGCAGACCGGCATCGCGTGTGTCATGACGCTGACTGATGCCGGGAAAAATCCGGAAGCGGTGACGAATCTGATTTCGTCCCTGAAACTGACCGGCCTCACCAAGGAAGAAGCCGACGCCGCGTCCGATAAAATTTCCGCTGCCGGCGGCAAAACCGAAATTCACATTATTGCGACCGGACCGGATATCGCGCGCGGGTGGGGGATGCGCCAAAGCGTTGCGGACGATTTTCTCCACGACAATCCGGTGCAATTGGGCAGTCTTCGCGCCGGGCCGGATTTGTCAAACATCGGCGCACGCGCGGACGCGAATTGGCAGTTGCTTCATCTTTACGCACCGCAGAGCGTGGTGAAAGGTTCGACGATGCCGCCGTTCCGTTACCTGTTTGAAGTTCGCAAAATCGGACGCGAACCCTCGCCGAACGCGCTGAAGTTGCCGCCGGAATTCGCGCCGCCCGCCGGTTATGAAGTCGTGCCCAAGCCGGAGGCACGGGAGTTGGCGGCGTATTTGTCAAGTTTGCGGGCCACCGTACCGTTGTATGACGCGCCCATATCACCTTAGCTGTATCCGAGTAGGGGATTTTTTACCACGGATGGACACAGATGAACACGGATTGGAAAAGAATTTCAGTCATGCAAATGAATTCATTAATCAGTCAGACCTTTCGGGTTCGCCGAAAGGCCTTTGCCTTGTCTTAATCCGTGTGCATCCGTGTCCACCTGCTCGCGATTTATCGGAGTCCGTGGTTTAATTGAATAGATACATGAAACCGCTGGAACCGCCGGACAGCCATCATCTGTCAGCCGCCATCGGCTGGCTGGGATTGGGCAACGTCGCGGAGGCCGGCGCGGAGCTGGAAAAAATCGCGCCGCAATTCCACTCCCATCCGGACGTGCTGGTCGTCCAATTCGACATTCACGCCAGCGCCGGGAAATGGGATGCGGCGGCGGAAATTGCCGGGACGCTCACCCGACTGGAACCGAAGCAGCCGGGCACGTGGATTTCGCTGGCGTATGCGACCCGGCGGAAAATCGGCGGGGGAATTCCCCAGGCCCGGGCGATTTTGATTCAAGCTCAGCAGAAATTTCCCAAGGAGACAATCATCGCCTACAACCTGGCATGCTATGACTGTCAGTTGGGCGATTTGGACGCGGCCCAGTCATGGCTGGAGAAAGCGTGTGTCTTGGGCGACGCCCACAAAATCAAACACATGGCCCTGCAAGACCCGGACTTGGAACCGCTGTGGCCGGACCTCCGCAAGGCCTGAATTCAGGTTAATCAGTCGCGGAGCGGACGGGATTTGTGTTTTACGCTCGCCCTCACCTTTTATCCTCTCCCCCAAGAGAGGAAACAGCGATTGGCCGACTCTGGTTTTGCGGGTGGTTGTCCGGCAAATCCAGTCGCAGATTTTTCAGAGAGACGGCGGATGATTCTCCTTCTCCGTGGGGAGAAGGCCGGGTTGAGGGAGGGCGTTCAAAACTGATTTGGAACATCTCTGCCTCCCGGTCAGACATTCGTCCCGAATTGGGCAGGTTGCACATTCCGTTTTTGCACGGCACTTGCAGCACCCGAGATGCCAGAAGATTCGGTCGAGGTCAACGGGGTGAACCGTCCTTCCGAAATGCTCGCCAGTTTGCGAAACAGCCTGTGAAGAAATAGGTAGTTCTCTTTGTTCGACGGGTTTGTGCCGAAATCAATTTCGGGGTCTGCGGTCAACTCCCACCCATAGGCCACCAACCCTATTCGTGAGACAACCCGCGTGACATGAAGATCGAAAGCTGCATAGTTACTATTGAAATTCGAGAGCGCCAAGTCGCGCACCTTAAATTTGACGTTTTTGATCTTTAGGAGTGGATCGTCTGGAAAATTACATTCTTTAGCTTGCTCCGCCTGCTGAAGATACTCCTGCCAATTCCAGCACAATTTGTCCCTGAAGTAGTCGACGACCTCCATTATTACGTTTGAGCCATCTTTGACCCATCTATATCTCGATTGTTTCAGCGCATCCTCAAAGTTGCCGTTTGTCAGGTCATTCTTGGTTTGCACAATGTCGCGGAGTGCGTCGTGGATTCTATTGCCGCCCTCGCCGACAATGTTCCGCATGAGTAGGTCACGAATGAAAATGCGCAACACCTGCATGTCATGGCCGTCCGACCGATCTTCAGTCAGGGCCAGATTTTCACAGATGTCACTGCGCTGGTCGTCAACCCATTTCCCAATTGACTGGGTGCGTGGACCAAAGGAAGACTCCAGCGGCATGAGCCTTTCAAGGATTGTGCTAAAATCTGGAAGGTTTAAGGTCATTCCTTCGGCAGCTTGGCGAGTTGCTCCAGATTGTCGCCGCAGTAAATGACGCGGGTGTCGAGAAGGACGCTGGCTCGTGGGACAGGCATCTTGCCTGTTTCATTCTTTTTTGATTTTGGAGACAGGCTGGAAGCCTGTCCCACTTTGGCAGTGGATTTCTTTGCCATGCGACGAGAATAGTTGTTTTCAATCGGCTTGCAAGTTCACGTCGCTGCCCATTGCAGCGAACCGTACCATGAAGTTGGGTGGCACGGTGGCGACGGTCGGTTTTCCTGACCTTTAGACCGGGAAGCTTGAGTGGTATCTGCCATGAGTTGCGCCAGTTGCAACCGGCGATTTATCGCAAAGCGGGTTAATGGGCGGGTGTGGGGCGGCCGGCTTTGCGCGCGGAGGCTTCCATCAAAATGAAAAATGCCTGGCCTTCCGCCGAGATGCCCGGCCGGTCGAAGCGCGGCGCGCCCGCCACTCCCTGAACAAAACCGAAGCGATCCATTTTGGCGCGCACCGCCTCGCGCATCTGGTCGGCGCGAGGCAGATAACTTTCCGGCAACCACCCGCCACGCACGCTCTCGTAAATGGCATAAGCCAGCATGGCCGCGAGGTCGGTTTCAACGAACGAGGACGGATCGTCCACTTCGTTGTAAAACAATCCGTCCGGTCGCTGGTGCGCCAGACAGCCATCGAGTAATTCCTTGAGCATGGCGGCCAGTTGTTCGCGGTCATTCGTGCGGCCGGCGGGCAATGAACGAAGGACCCGGGCAAAAGCGGCGGCGGTCCACCCGTTGCCACCGCCCCAGAAAGACGAATCAACCAAAGTTTGTTTCGGTTCGGACCAGCGGTGGTGCATAAGCTTTTTGTCCGCATCCCACAGGCGGCGATGAACGCCGAGCAACTGGGTCTCCGCTTCATCGGGTCGTCCCGCTGCCGCGAGAAAGGGCGGCGTGGTAAAGCTGCCATCGGCCCACATTTCCTGCGAGGCCGCCTGATGAAACGGTGTGCCATCCGCGGCGCGGGGTGCGCCTTTGAGTGCGAATTGCAGCATGTTGTCCGCGGCCTTCACGAGTTCGGGATCGGCCGTCTGGCGGGCCGACCACCAGAGACAATCACCCAGCATGAGCGGATCGGTGGTGGAACCGCCCTGCGCGGCGACCACGCCGTTTTGATTGACATAAATGAGCGAGGCGTGGGCCAGGGCGATGGCGGCATCCCGTTCCCCGGCTTCAAGCAAAGCCTGCGCGGCGACGCCTTGCTCCCACGAGGCGCGTTGAAATCCCATCATGGCGGCCATCGCTTTCGCCACCAGCGGATCCTGACGGAATTGTGCGGCAAAGGCGGCATCGGGCACGTATGCAAATTCAGCGGCATCCCGCCCCCAGGCTTCGAATTCGCAAAGGGCGCACCATTTGTCGGCGGCGGGTTTGAGGTTTTTGAGCACGAGCCAGGAGACCGTCCGTCTGGCCAGCGGGAATTCCTGACCGGCGGCGACCTGCTTCAACGCGAGCTTTTCGGTGGAGCCGTCGGAGAACTCGACGGTGGCCTCCTGCCAATAGGAATCATGCGGCGCGTCTGCCGGCGTCCAAGCGGCGCGGAGAAACAACACCAGCTTGTCCAATTCCACCGGTCGCCCGAAATCGAGCCGCCACCAGATGTCCGGCTGCTTCTGCGGTCCCCAGGAGCCGCAGCCATGCACGTCGTCATTGCGGCGGTTGCCGTCAATGGCGCAGCGGGCGGCGAACTCGCGCTGGTTGTATTCGCTGTTGCTGGTGGCGTGGGGAAACGAACCCGGTTCGCGATTGGTGGTGTCCATCGGGTTCAAGGCCACGTTGCGATAGTCGGCGACCGTCTGGCCGGGTTCGAGATACACGCCGCGAAACTGGTTTGTCCCATCGGCCCAGGCAGCGGACGCCAGCGGCAGAATGAGCAGCACGGCCAGAAATTTCCGTTTGAGAGGAGTCAGTGTTTTCATTGATTTCGCACAAAAAGTTTTCCGGGCAATCGCTTCGCCCGGCGCAGTTTCATCAGGTCGCTCGTGCGTCGCAAGAGGAAATCCTGTTCCTGCAAGCCGACGCTGGCATAGGGAATCATTTTAGGATGGACGACCGGGGTGAAGTAGCGTTTGAATCTCTGTTGTGTTCACTTTTGAATGGGACGCAAACAAGGCTGAATTGAATCTGACCAAGCACAATGTCAGTTTTGAAGCAGCCGCGACGGTTTTCGGTGATCCTTATTCGGTGACGATTCCTGATCCGGCACACTCGCAAAGCGAAAACCGGTTCATTATTTTGGGACGTTCACATGACGGAAGATTGCTGGTTGTCGTTCACACCGAACGGGGCGATAATATCCGCATCATCAGTGCGCGGCAGGCCAGCCGCCGGGAAAGAAGACAATATGAAGAAGCCAGTTAAATCAGCCGGTAAAGACATGCAGGCCGAATACGATTTTTCGCGTGGCGTGCGCGGCAAGTATTTCCGGCGTTACCATCGCGGTGCGAACGTGGTGGTGCTGGAGCCGGACGTGGCCAAAGCCTTCCCCAATGCCGGAGTGGTGAATAATTCCCTCCGGGCGCTTGCGAATATCATTCGCCGGCAGGAGAAAGCGCTTGCCGGGAAACCGTAGTAGACGACGCGCTTGTCGCGCCGGCTGGTCTCGGCAAAATCCGATGAAGACGGAAGTCTTGGCGAAGACGGAAGCGACGTGTTTCCATCTTTTCAGTTTCTTCTGCCACGTTGCCTGTCTCTGGCCGGCCGTCCCGGCGCTCCGCGCGGAGGCCGCGTAAAGCTGCGCCACGCGGCAGGCCCTGTAGATTTTCCAACCTTGTCCTGCGTTGGTCGCCCCGCAGCAGGCCGCACGCTCGGTTTGCGGTCTTCCACGAGCCGGAAGTCCACCTGCTTCTTGAACGTGTCCACCTTGGCCACCGACACGGTCACCTGGTCGCCGAGACGGATGACGCGGCGGGTGCGGCGTCCGACGAGATTGTTGCGCGCAGCGTCGAACACGTAGAAGTCATCCTCGATCGTGGACAATGGCACCAACCCGCTCATCGCCAGACCGGGCACATCCACGAAGAAGCCGAAGTTGCGCACATCGGTCACCAGCGCGGGATAACGCTCCGGGTGGCCGGAGGCGAGTTGCGCCTTCAGGAACGCGAACAGCTTGACGTCCTTGCTGTCGCGCTCGGCGTCGGCGGAATTGCGTTCGGTCACGGAAATGTGTTCGGCGGTTTCCTTGAGCGCGGACGTTCCGGGAGAGTTTTTATCAAACAAGGCGCGATGCACGACGAGGTCGGCGTAGCGGCGGATGGGGGAGGTGAAGTGCGTGTATTTCGTCTTGGCCAGGCCGTAGTGGCCGAGCGGCTCGACGGCGTAGCGTGCGCGCATGAGCGATTTGAGAAAGCCGATCTTGAGCGCGGGGCCGATGGGCAACGTGCCGAGCCGGTGCAACAACTTCTGCACCTCGGCGGTCTGGCGCAGGTTGCCGCACGGCACGTTCTGGCTCAACACTTCCTCGCGATATTCCTGCAAACGCCGTTCGTCCGGCACTTCGTGGACGCGATAAACCGCCGGCGTGCGCTGGCTCATCAACCGCGTCGCCACCGCCTCGTTCGCCAGCAACATGCATTCCTCGATCAATTGGTGCGACACGTCGTTCACG
>Ga0187852_1001765_pt1 | contig 19360 bp, 15 predicted proteins | sample June2016WEW_6_40_FD_134511 | JGI IMG/M metagenome (GOLD analysis project Ga0187852, IMG submission 134511) | Peatland microbial communities from SPRUCE experiment site at the Marcell Experimental Forest, Minnesota, USA - June2016WEW_6_40 | ecosystem: Environmental > Terrestrial > Soil > Wetlands...
CAATGCGGCTGGAGACGCGCTCGCCGTAGCTGACGATGAGATCGGAGATGCGCGGAGTCAGTTCAAGAATGGCAGACAGGCCGCGCAGCACCTCGTCGAGCGAGTCGAACTTCTGATCGATGAAACTGACCAGCTCGGCGCAGTCGGCTTGGTTCTTCACCATTGCGATTGCCGTGTCGCGATGGCGCGCGCGCAGCCGCGAACTGATGGCCAGCGCGCCGGTGCGGTCGCCTTGCGCGGCAGCCTCGCCGGCCCGCAGCAGTTGGTCGGTCACCTTGGCCATGGCGCTCACCACCACCACGGGACTCTTGCCGCTTGCCACGCGCCCGGCCACGATAGCCGCGGTGCGCCCAATAGCCGCCGCATCCTCCACCGACGTGCCGCCAAACTTCATCACTACCAGGTTCATTTCAGCTCTCAGCTATCAGCCCTCAGCTCTGGCTCCGTGCCCCACCCTTTCGCCAGCCTCACCGGCGAAAGGGTGGGAAACCGCTCCTTTACGCGCGAGCCGCTGCCGCCGCCGCGGGCTCCAGTTTTCCCAAACTCACCAGCATCTCGGCGTTCAAAATGGTTGCGCCCGCCGCGCCGCGCACCGTGTTGTGCGAGAGCAGCACGAACTTCCAGTCGAGCACACTGCAGGGGCGCAGCCGTCCCACCGTCACCGCCATGCCCTTGCCGCGATTGCGGTCCAGCCGCGGCTGCGGCCGATCGTTCTGCGCGGCCCATTCGATCGGTTGTGCAGGTGCGAACGGCAAATCCAGCCCGGCCAGCGGATTGAACTCCGCCCACGCCGCCAGGATGTCCTCGCGCGTCGCTTCACGGCCCAGCTTTTTGCCCAGCTTGATCGAGACACATTCGGTGTGACCATCCACCACCGGCACGCGGTTGCAGTGCGCTGTCACCCTTGCCGGGAGCGGGGCTACGGTTTGCCCCTTCAAGCTACCCAGAAGCTTGAGCGTCTCCGCTTCCATCTTTTCTTCTTCGCTGCCGATAAACGGAACTACGTTGTCGAGAATGTCCATCGACGCCACGCCTGGATAGCCTGCGCCGGAAACGGCCTGCATCGTGGAGACGAAAATCGTTTCGATGCCGAAGCGCTCCTCGATGGGTTTCAGCGCCATCACCAGCCCGATTGTGGAGCAGTTGGGATTGGTGACAATGTAGCCGCCGGACTGCTTGCGCGTGGGCTGCTCCTCGATCAGGTGCAGGTGATCGGCGTTGACTTCGGGGATGACGAGCGGCACGTTGGGCGCCATGCGGAAGGCGCTCGAATTCGAGATCACGGCGCAGCCGGCCGCGGCAAACTTCGGCTCCATCTCGCGGGCAATGGCCGCGTCCACGCTGGCAAAGACGATCCTGGGCGCGCCGTCCGGCTCGGCCGGCGACACCGTCATCTTGGCGATCCGCTCCGGCAGCGTCGTCTCCAGACGCCACTTGGCGGCCTCGCCGTAAACCTTTCCACTGGACCGGTCGCTGGCCGCAATCCAGATCACCTCGAACCAGGGATGGTTTTCGAGCAATTGAATGTAACGTTGGCCGACCATTCCGGTCGCGCCGAGGATGCCTACAGGAAGTCTGGTTTTCATGGCCTTGTACTTTTCTAGTGTACAAGAGGTCGATCCCTGCTTCAGCCAGTGACCCGGAGGCCGAAAAGGCATCTTTCCGCGCCATTTCCCTAGGGCGGCCGTGCCTATTGGCCGAGTGGTTTTGGCCGATAACAAGACAGAGAGCGTTTGCGGGATGCACCTGCTCCAGATTACCGGATGATGCACCCGCCCAAGATTGAAGGATGATGAGGCTGCGCCAGATCGCCGGATTGGGAGGGACGAACGCGGCGGAGAAGACCGCGGTCGAGCTGGCGAACCCGGAACGCGTGCTCACCCTGGTGGTGGACGGTACGGCGCTGGGCGTTCCCGAAGTGGACGGCGAGGAGTACAAGGAGTTTCGCGCCAACGTGGCCAAGCTGGCCCTGCGGTTGCCTGACCGGCTGCCTGAAGAAGAGAAACTGGCGCAAGCGAGTCGAGGGATCTGCGGTTGCTGTTCTCTGGGATCTGGATATTTGTTCCGCGGTTCTCATCAGCCCATCGAGCAACTGCGCCCGGCCTCGACGAAATGCGAGCTACTTGCAATGAGGTGAGTGCGAGTTACCTGCAGGAAAAAGCTCAAGGCTAATAGCTAGCCTTTCTTCCTCCCGTGGCTACCCAGCAGCCCCTCCAACTCCTGCTTGAACTCATTCACATCCTTGAAGTCGCGATAGACCGACGCAAAGCGGATGTAGGCGACGGTATCGAGCCCTTTCAGGTGCTGCATGATGAGCTCGCCGACCTCGGAGGTGGTGCGCTCGCGCTCGGGAGCGTCGACAAGGAAGCTCTCCGCGGCGTCGACGATGGCTTCGAGTTGGCTCGACGAGACCGGCCGTTTTTCGCAGGCCCGCAGCAACCCGCTCAGCACTTTTTGCCGGTCGAAGCGCTCGCGACGCCCGTCTTTTTTCACCACCATGTAGGGAATCTCGTCGATGCGCTCGTAGGTGGTGAAGCGCCTGAGGCACTTCTCGCACTCCCGCCGCCGCCGGATCGAGTCGGCCTCCTTGCTTTCGCGCGAGTCCACCACCCGATCCTGCCCGAAGCCACAGTAAGGACATTTCATGCTATGGCCGATTCTACGGCATTTGCGCGCTGTGCGCGGAAAGGATGGGGGTACGGCATGGCTTTCGATTGGGAGTGAAATAGGCCGCTGGGGCCCCTACAGCTCCTCAATCGTAATCCGGTCGTTGGTATAAATGCAGATTTCGCCGGCGATCTTCATGGCTTTCTCGGCGATCTCGCGGGCGCCCAGGTCGGTGTTCTCCAGCAACGCGCGCGCCGCGGCTGTGGCGAAGCTGCCGCCCGAGCCGATCGCCGCCAGCGGTTCGTCGGGATCGATCACATCGCCCGAGCCGGAGATCAGAAACGTTTGCCCCTTGTCGGCCACGAGCAGCAGCGCCTCCAGATTGCGCAGCATCTTGTCGGTGCGCCAGTCTTTGGCCAGCTCCACGGCGGCGCGGTTCAGGTTGCCCGCGTACTGTTCGAGCTTGGTCTCAAACCGCGCAAACAAATTGAACGCGTCGGCCGTCGATCCCGCGAACCCGGCCAGGATCTTGTCCTGGAAGAGACGCCGGATTTTCTTGGCCGAGTGCTTCAGCACGTGATCGCCTAAGGTCACCTGGCCGTCGGCGGCCATCACCACCTGGCCGTTGCGCCGCACGCAGATGACGGTGGTCGAATGGAATGTCTGGCTCTTGCTCATTGCGATTCACTCTTCCAAAACCAGGGAAAACTCGCAATCTGGATTATAGGCCATCCGCATCGTGTTGACGCCGCTCGGGCTCGCCGCGTCCGCCGTGTGAGGCATGCGCTCGAGCCCGCGCGGCTCGTCAAGCTTTTCGCGTGCGGTATCCTCAAATCAGGGCTGTTCTGGGGAGAACTCCCGCCCGTCAATGACCTTTGCCAACAACAACGACTGGCAGATCGCAGCCGGCGTAACCGCAGTTGCCACGATCGCGTCCCTGGCGATCTGGCTGGTGATGCGCCGCCGGCCCACCACCGAGCAGATCGAGCACGCGCGCCGCCAGTTTCTGGTCCAATCGGGGCGTCTCGTCGACGGCATGCTGCTGGATGTCTACGACGTGGAAGGCGACGGCGGCCAAAAGCAGACTTTTCTCCTCTTCAACTACCGCATCGCCGGCGTGGACTACGAGTGCTCGCAGGAGATTACCGCCATGCGCGGCTTCGTTGCGGCCGGCGAAGTGCGCGCCGGATTTCCCTGCACCGTGCGCTACCAGCCCGGCAACCCGCACAACAGCATCGTCATCGCCGAGGGCTGGACCGGCCTGCGCGCACGACTGCCGCAATTCCCCGCCTTCGACGACCCGGACCCCATCGATCGCAGCCATCTCGAACCCCGCGCCCGGTAAGACGGCTCCGGAATCATCGCCGCTTCTGCCCCTCCGTCCGTAGTCCCTGCCTATTCGCTCCCTCGCTCCCTGCCTTTCCCCCATACCCAACCCCGGTTACACTATCTCTATGCATCTTCACGCCGCCCCCGCGGGCAAGGACGCACGGCGAACCACGCTCGTCCTGCGTTTTTCGCTCGCGGCCACGCTGGCCTACGTCGTCGTCACCTTTGTCGCCGGATTGCGCGCCCACTCGCTGGCGCTGCTCTCGGAGGCCGGCCACAACGTCTCCGATTTTCTCGCCCTCCTGCTCAGCTTTGCGGCCGTCTATTTCCAGGCACGTCCCGCCGACCACGCGCGCACCTTCGGCTATCAGCGCGCCGGCGTCCTGGCCGCCTTCATCAACGCCGCCACGCTGGTTGCCATCTCGCTCGCCATCGCCGTCGAAGCCGTGCATCGCCTCAGCGCTCCGGTCGCCGTCGAGCCTCGCCTCATGATGATCGTGGCCGCCGCCGGCGTGGCCATGAACGGCATCATCGCCGCGCTCCTGTGGGGCGTGGCCCGCGACGTCAACCTGCGCAGCGCTTTCCTGCACATGGCCGGCGACACGCTCTCCACCGCTGCCGTCATCCTGGGCGGCCTCGGAATTCTTCTCACCGGCCAGAACTGGATCGACCCCGTTCTCTCGCTGCTCATCGCCGCGCTCATCTTCTGGTCCAGCATCGGCATCGTGCGCGAGACCCTCAACATCCTGCTCGAAGGCGCGCCGCGCGGTTGTTCGCTGCCTGAAATCCGGTCCGGCATGGAAGCCGTCGAGGGCGTCGTCAACGTACACGATCTGCACGTCTGGAGCCTCGGTTCGCAGTCGCGCGCCCTCGCCTGCCACGTGACCATCGCCGATATTCCCCCTTCGGCAAGCGCCTGCATTCTGGTCAATCTCAACCAGCTGCTCCGCGAGCGCTACCAGATCAGCCACACCACCATCCAATTCGAGCACATCGGCTGCGAGGCCCTCGAAGGCTGCGTCGCCCCTCCCGAGGCCCTCTCCGGCAGCCACGCGCATCCTCATGGCCACGCGCATTAGGAAGTGTTTGGTGAATTGACCAAGTGTTCGGCGAGGGCGAAATGTCTCCCCGCAGGGGCCAAAGCCCCGCTCATATCGCCGGCTTTTTCGGCACGACTGAAGTCGTGCCCTGATACAAACCCAGCCGATTTGGATTCACCAATTGCTACCTGATTCACCAAGCGCTACCTATAGATTCGGCAAATAAACATTGGCTCAGTTTCCCACCCTTTCGCCCAAAAACGGGCGAAAGGATGGGGCACGGGAGGGTTCTTCTTCATGCGATCTGAGGCCTGTTCAAGGGTCCGTTCCGCAGGGTTCGCTGATACCCTGATTTGTTGGAGTCAATTCCGGAGAAACGAACTTTGATCTCCCGCCGTCTGCTCGATTCCGCTCTTTTCTTTGCTCTGCTTCCCTTCCCTTCCGCGTTCGCCGCGCAAGCGCCTGCCTCCGTGCCTCTCGACGGCTTTGCCGGCGAATACACCCTCTCCGGCGAACCCGGCAACGCGGTCAGCTTCCACGTGCGCGACGGCAAGTTGACAATGGAATCCGACCGATGGGTTCCCACCGAACTCCGGCGGCTCTCGGCAACCACCTTCGGCCTTGGCCGCGACGACGATAGAATCGCGTTCTCCCTCGACGCATCGGGCCAGCCCGCAAGCGTCACTTTCTCTTTCGAGCCCGGCTCCAATTTCCTGCGCAGCGGCCCGCCGGTGCATCACGTTTTCCACGATTACGTCGCCAGCGAAGCCATGATTCCCATGCGCGACGGCGTCCGGCTGCATGCGGTGATTCTCAAACCCTCCGACATTGCCGCGCCGCTGCCCATCCTCCTCGCGCGCACGCCCTACGGCGTGGCGGGCGAAAGCCGCGAGTCTCTTTTTATGCGCCGCCCCGAACTGGCGCGCGACGGTTACATCTTCGTCGCGGAAGACATTCGCGGCCGCGCCAAAAGCCACGGGAAATTCACCATGATGCGCCCGCTCGCCGGTCACAGCGATCCCAAGGCCACCGACGAAGGCACCGACGCCTATGACACCGTCGCCTGGCTCCTCAAGAACGTCCCCGGCAACAATGGCCGCGTGGGCGTTTTCGGCACCAGTTACGACGGCTTCCTGGCCACGATGGCGGGCATCGATCCGCATCCGGCCGTCAAAGCCATCTCGCCGCAGGCCCCCATGATCGATGTCTGGATCGGCGACGACTTCTTCCACAATGGCGCCTTTCGCCAGAGCTACGGCTACGACTACGTGCTCAGCCTCGAATCCACGAAGAACTGGACCCCGGTGGATTACGGCAAGGACAACGAAGGACGGCCCGTCGACGGCTTCGACTACTTTCTCTCGCGGGGCAGCTTTGCGCGCGACGTGAAAAAATCCGGCGCCAACCTGCTGCCCACCTGGAAGCTCTTCCTCGAGCATCCCGCGTACGATTCCGCCTGGTCCTCGCGCGCCGTCGAGAATCTGCTGACCATAGTTGCCGTGCCCACGCTCACCGTGGGCGGCTACTACGACCAGGAAGATATGTACGGGCCGCAGGAGGAGTACGCCAGGCTCGAGCCTCACGACACCAGGCACGAAAACTTTCTCGTGCTCGGCCCCTGGCGTCACGGTTATTGGTCGTCGTCCAGTTGGAGCCTTGGCAGCCTCAACTACGGCGAGCCCATCGGCACGGAGTTCCGTGCGCGCATCGAAGCGAAGTTCTTCGCGCACTATCTCAAGGACGAGCCCGGCTTCAGCCTCGAAGACACCGCCAGCTTCCAGACCGGATCGAACACCTGGAAGTATTACTCGCACTTCCCGCCCCAGGAGTCGCGCCCCACAAGCCTGTATCTTGCGGGCGGGGGGCTGCTCAGTTGGAGCGCCTCAACCACCACCGCGACCGCATCCTACGTGAGCGATCCCGCTAACCCGGTTCCATACCGTCACCGTCCCATCCAGCCCACCTACTCAGACGGCTCGCAGTGGTACAACTGGCTCACCGAAGATCAGCGCTTCGTCACCGGCCGCAGCGACGTCGCGGTCTTCAAGCTGCCCGCGCTCACCCGAAGTCTCACCCTCACCGGCGAAGTCGTCGGGGACATCTTCGCCTCCACCACCGGCAGCGACAACGATCTGGTCGTCAAGCTCATCGACCAGTATCCCGAGGACGATCCAAACGCGAAGATGCGCGGCTATCAGCTCATCGTCAACGCCGAGGTCTTCCGCGGCCGCTATCTCTCCGGCTTCGACCACCCCACCGCGCTCGCGCCGGGCTCCATCCACGAATACAAGTTCTCGCTTCACGACGTGGATCACGTCTTCAAGGCCGGCCATATTGTCATGGTCGAAATTCAAAGCACGTGGTTCCCGCTCTACGACCGCAATCCGCAGACCTTCGTGCCTAACATCATGAAGGCCAAGCCCGCCGACTATAAGCCCGCGACCATCACCATCTATTCCGGCCCCGGCCACGACTCTTCGCTCGAGCTGCCCGTAATGAATCCATGAAACTGGCGGCATGAATATCGTTTTGAAAGGGCACGAATGCATTCGTGCCGATGAGGCGCGCAAAAACGTGGGGCTTCAGCCCCTGAGGGGCGGTTCCTTTGGACTGGCCCGCAGCACTCCCATGGCCGCAGTCCTGCCTAGCGTCCTATAATTTTCGCAGGTGCCGGAACGGCCCTTACTTCCCTGTAAAGCGAGAATAACCTTGGCACGTGAACTCTACACGGCGCGTCTTCTGCGCAAAGAGTGCATCTCCGAAGTTGCGCAGTGCTATCACTTCCTCTTCGCGGTTGAGTCGCTTGAAAACTTCCACTATCAGCCCGGCCAGTTTGTCTCCGCGGTCGCACTGGACGAGAACGGCAAGCAGCAGACCCGTGCCTACTCCATCGCCTCGGCGCCCGGCGGCAACCAGTTCGAACTGTGCGTGAACCGCGTCGAAGACGGTTTCTTCTCCAATCATCTCGCCGACCTGCCCGACCTGCCCGTGGGCTCGACCATCGAGATCCACGGCCCGCACGGCCACTTCGTGCTCGAGGAGCCCATCACCGATTCCATCTTCGTCGCCACCGGCACGGGCATTGCGCCCATGCGCGCCTACACGCAGTGGCTCTTCCCCGCCGATGGCCCCGACCGCAGCCAGGGCCAGCAGATCTGGCTCGTCTACGGCACGCGTTACGAAACCGACATGTACTACCACGACGAGTTCGCCGCGCTCGCCCAGCGCGTGCCCAACTTCCACTACCTGCCCACGCTCAGCCGCGCCCAGCCCGAGTGGACCGGCCTGCGCGGTTACGTCCAGGACCATGTGGCCAAGATCGTCCAAGACCGTGCCGCGCGCCTCGGCCAACCGCTGCCCGCGCCGCCCGTCGACCCCGCAACCCCGCCCGCCCAGTTGCGCTTCGACATCTACGCCTACATTTGCGGATTGAATTTCATGGTCTCGAGCGTGCGCGAGCGCCTGGCCGGCTTCGGCTGGCACAAAAAGCAGATCGTCTTCGAGCGGTATGACTGAGGATCCAGTCGGTTGCTCCCTATAAAGGACGAGCAAAGCGATCAAGGTAGCTGTAGTACTTCATGACATGTTCGTTGCTTCGATCCACGCCATTCTCCAGCACGGGCCATAGCGAGCCCACGCCGACATGCCTCAAGAGCCGCTTGTACTCATGCCACTCATGAGGCACCTGGCCAGCCAGCATCATGCCAACTAAACGCTCTCTGATTCGAGCCTGTTGCTCCGGCGTCAAAGGGACGCGGCGCAACGCGCGGGCAGTATTCGATTTGAGAATTCTGCCGAAGACAAAGAAGTCGTCTTCCTGAATGAACTCAATTCCGATCTCGATGGCCGCTCGATCTCCAACTTCAATAAGTCCGATTACCTTTTCCATCAAAGGGTAAACCCAGGTTCTTTCGCCCTCGGCGTGGCGTGTTGGCTCAAGCGCGGACGCACTGACCCCGAGCGCGTCTGCATACTTTCTATATCGTTCCCGAATCGCTTCCACAGACCAGATGCCAACGCCGTTGTAATCGACATACGCGCCAGCATAATTTCCGATGTGAGGAGAACGCCGTCGATTCGTTCGCGTTTGCATAGCACTTATAAATTGAACAGCTCGCGTAGCCGCTTGGTCTGCGCGCGGCTCACCGGAATCTCGGTCTGCTGCTTGTCGTTCATGCGCAGTTGGTAGCTCGACTTGAACCATGGCATCACTTCGCGGATCTGGTCGATATTCACCACAAACCCGCGATGCGCACGCCAGAACCGCGCGGGATCGAGCAATTCCATCAATTCTTCCAGAGTCCGGCACTTCGACTGCCCCTCGAATGCGCGTGTCACCACGCGAATCACGCCCTCGTCGATCGCGGCAAAGCAGATTTCCGCCTGATCCACCAGCAGCAACCGGCTCTGCACCTCCACGATGAGCTTGGCCGGCGGCCGTCCCTGCTCGGCGCCTTGCGGCCGCCCCTCCTGCCGGTCGAGCAGGCGCAGCAGCCGCTCAATCTGTGACTCGGCATCGGTCGCAGCCGCCGCCGGCGAGCCGCCTGTCACAAGCCGCGCCCGCACGCGCTCCACCGCCTCCAGAACCCGCGCCCTGTCGAACGGCTTCAGCAGGTAGTCGACGGCATTTACGTCGAAGGCGCGCACCGCGTACTGGTCGTAGGCCGTCGCGAAGACAAAATGCGGCAGCGGAGCCGCGGGCTTGCCCGCGCCATTTTGCTCGCCGCGCATCTGGGCCGCGGCCGCGGCTGCCCGATTCCGCTCCATCAGCCGCTGGATTACGGCGAATCCATCCTGCCCCGGCATCTGCACATCCAGAAACACCAGGTCCGGATGGTGCTGCTCGATCAGGTCCACGGCCTCGATGCCGTTTGCGCCCTCGGCTACCACATCCACTCCGCCCACCGAGTCGAGCAGGTACTTCAGCTCGTCGCGGGCGAGTTGTTCATCGTCGATAATCAGCGCGGAAATCGCCATGGCCACCGAAGCTTCGATTGTAGGAAGCTGAACCGGCCCGGTCAATGCGGAGAAACTGCGCTGCCGGTGGCGTGAACGGAACAAAAGCCCAGGAGGCCTCCTGAAGCCTATGCGGCAGAATCGAAAATGAACTTCCGCGGACCTCAGACCCAGCCCGGACTCGGCCGAGGCTGTGCCCTCTTGAAAACCGGACTCTCCCCGCCGCCGCCTAAGGCCTGTCGCGAACCGGCCAAGCCTGAGAGAATAGAGCGTAAGCAAAATGGCTATTTATCTACCCGCATCCGCCGAAGAACAGGACATCTCGCTCGACGAGCTGACGCCGCGCGAGATTGTCGCCGAGCTCGACAAGCACGTGGTCGGCCAGAGGGCCGCCAAACGCGCCGTGGCCATTGCGCTGCGCAACCGCCAGCGCCGCCTGAAGCTGCCGCCCGACATGGCCGACGACATCATGCCTAAGAACATGATCATGATCGGGCCCACGGGCGTGGGCAAAACCGAGATTGCGCGCCGCCTGGCCAAGCTCACCAACTCGCCGTTTCTCAAGGTCGAAGCCTCGAAATTTACCGAAGTTGGCTACGTAGGCCGCGACGTGGAGTCGATGATCCGCGACCTGGTGGAGATTGCCATCGACATGGTGCGCGAAGAGCGCCTGGAAGAGGTGGAAGACCGCGCCGAGATGAACGCCGAAGAGCGGCTGCTCGACGTGCTGCTGCCTCCACCGCCCACAGCGCCCCATGGGCAGGAGGGCCAACTGTCGCTGCCCGGCGCCGAAAGCCACCAGCGCTCGCGCGAAAAGCTGCGCCAGCAATTCCGCGAGGGCAAGCTCGACGACCGCATCGTGGAGATCGACGCGCGCGAGCGCTCCACGCCGCAGTTCGGCATCATCTCCAACCAGAGTCTTGAGGACATGGAGATGAACCTCAAGGACATGCTGCCGAATATCTTTGGTGGGGGGACCAAGAAGAAAAAAATGAAGGTGGCCGACGCCTTCGACTACCTGGTGCAGGAGGAAGAGGGCCGGCTCATCGACATGGACGCCGTGAACCGCTCGGCCGTGGAGCGGGTGGAGTCGAACGGCATCGTTTTCCTCGACGAAATCGACAAGATTGCCGGACGCGAAAGCGGACACGGACCCGATGTATCCCGCGAGGGCGTGCAGCGCGACATTCTGCCTATCGTCGAAGGCACCACCGTGAATACGCGCTACGGCATGGTGCGCACCGACCACATTCTGTTTATCGCCGCGGGCGCATTCCACGTTTCCAAGCCCAGCGACCTGATTCCCGAGCTGCAGGGGCGCTTCCCGATTCGCGTGGAGCTGCAATCGCTCACGGTCGAGGATTTTCTGCGCATTTTGACGGAGCCCAAGGCCTCGCTGACCAAGCAATACGCGGCGCTGCTCGAAACCGAAGGCGTGCGGCTGGAGTTCGCGCCGGAGGCCCTGCGCGAGATGGCGGAGTTCGCCTTCAAAGTGAACGAGCAGACGGAGAATATCGGCGCGCGGCGGCTGCACACCATCATGGAGCGCGTGCTTGAGGACATCAGCTTCCTGGCGCCCGACGTGGCCCGCCGCACATCCGACGATAAGGCCGCGGCCGCCATTGCCAAGGCCGTCGCCGACGAGGCCAGCGCGCCTTTGCCCTACGAGGAGCGTATGACGGCCTCGGGCCCCGAAAAGGTCTTCATGGTCGATGCCGCGTACGTGAAAAATATGGTGGCTTCGATCGTGAAGGACCAGGATCTGTCGCGGTATATCCTCTAAGATTTGCGGAAAAATCAGCCGAGATTACGCGGCTTGGCCCGCGCGCAAGGCGGCGACGATCTCCGCGGTCGTGCGCACGCGGCCCATGCGGGGAAAGATGTTGGCGATGGCGTTGGCGTGGCTATCCGCGTTGCGCGCGGTCATGGCGTCCTCGGCAAAGACCTGTTCGAAGCCGCGCTCGTAGGCGTCGCGCGCCGTGCTTTCCACACCGAACTCGGTCGCGATGCCGCAAAGGACGATGGTATTGAGGCCGCGGCGGCGCAGTTGCAGCTCCAGATCGGTGCCATAAAACGCGCCCCACTGGCGTTTGAGGATGACGATGTCGCCGGGCTGGCGGTTGAGCTCCGCAATGAGCTCGCTCCAATCGGGCGGCATCGCTCCGCCGGCGCGCATGGGCTGGTCGCTGGCCGCTTTGAGGCCGTCGCCGCCGTCCGCCGAGCGGCCCACGTGCACCAGAATCGGCTGCGCACCCGCGCTGCGTGCGGCCTCGAGCAGCGCAACCGTGTTGGCAATCACGCTCTCGGCGGAGTGCGGCGTCCCGGGAAATCCCACAATGCCTTTTTGCAGATCGATGACGACAACCGCAGTGCGGCGCGGCTCAAAAATGAGTTCGCTCACGTGTCCCTCCATCCTGGCGCGATAGCCGCTCGTGCTGGACCCTTGCCATTCTCGCATGACGGCCTGCTCGGCCCCATCCTGCACGCCGGCCGGGGCTTTGCGGCTCTTTGCCGGGATGCGGCCAGCGAAAAAACCGCAACTGCGATAGAATCAATCAGGAGTTGCGAATGCGCTCGGGCCGCCAGGATACTTGTGCTCGATGCCGCACCGCAAGGAGTGGCAGCTAGGCCTGTCGCCTTCAGCGCCTTGCACTCCCGCTTGCAGCGCGTTTTCGTATCCCGAAGCTGCAAGCGACAACCGAAGCGATCGGGGAGTGGCTCAGCCTGGTAGAGCACCTGGTTCGGGACCAGGGGGTCGGAGGTTCAAATCCTCTCTCCCCGACCAATATAATCAATAGCTTACAGCAGTATCTCCCCGACTAAAAAGCCCAACCGCGTTGAATCTTGAGGATCTGACAGCTACAGAATCGACTACAGCCGCGCGCGGAAAATCGTTTGGCGCGCTAAATCGCTCCGAGAATACTGGATTTATAGGGATGCCCCGCAGGCCGAGCACCTGGGTTTGCACCAGATGGGCTGCTTTCAATAAAGATCGGACCGTATGAGGACGGAATCTTGGGCAGCCTTTGTTTGTATCACCCTGAGCTGACGGGTCAAATAGGGGCAACGACGATCTGGCTGAAGCGTATACCAGCTGGTGACGGACTTTCCTGTCGGGTTAGAAACGCCGGGTCCGATCACTTTGGCGGAAAGCGATAAGAGTAAGCGTGGAGGCTTGGCCGTCTGGACGGTCTGATTGTATTTTGCATTGCACAACAGTTGTATTGCGAAGCCAACCTGGAACGGCTTAGTGTGCGTACTCCGGGTTTCAAAATGAAAATCCCGGCTCAAAGCTGAGCCATCGGGCGCGCAGTTTGCGGCAGGGGCCGATTGAGGCCGGGTGAGCCTGGATTGCGAAATATGGCAGGCCGAGGGCGAGAAGACGCGTTTCTAAACCTACTTTACCTCGAAGCGGCGGACCTTTCTCGTCCAGTCAGATATACCCTGAATAAGCCTTGGCAGGAAAGGCAGCATAAGTTGGAGCAGCGCTCCTGATTGACTGAGAAAGCCGGTTGCGGGTATGCGCATGGAGACAAAGAGCCCCGCAAGAGAGAGGCGGGGTTTGTGCGCCCTTGCCCTGCACTGTGTCGCGATTCTCCTGCTCTTTCCATGTCTCTCCTTGTCGCAGGCGCGCGATTCCTCTGGTCGCCGGCCTCCCCTGCGCACGGTGCAGGACGTTTTCCTCCTAAGCAAGACCGAAGCCGCCAATGCGTACCCGATCGAGCTTGAAGCCGTGGTTACGTATTCCGATCCGGAGTGGGGTCTTTTGTTTATACAGGATCAAACCGGCACAACCTTCATCGATGTTCACGGTTCAAGCGCAAAGTATCCTACAGGCACGCGCATTCGCGTGGACGGCCTTTCGGCGGTGGGGGACAACGGTCCGGCCATCGCTCAGGCCAAGATCTTTGTTCTGGGCCGCGGAGTACTCCCGAATCCGGAGCAGAGAAGCATAGCCGAGCTCGACGCCGGAGCGGCGGAAAGTCATCGGGTGGTCACCGAAGGCGTGCTGCACCCGTGCTACAACGATTGGCCCCGCGTCTGTTTCCGCGTATTCGATGGGGAAAAACTGGTGTGGTTGGTCGTACCTCAGCCGGATAGCCCGGCCGCGCAAAGCCTTATCGGCGCCACAGTGAAGGCAGAAGGCGTTGTCGGGCAGCACATCAACGATGCAACAAAGAAACGCGAAGCGGCGCAGCTTTTCGTTGAGAGCCTGGAAGATATCAAAGTTGAAACGCCCCCTTTGCAGCTTTCCTTTTCCTCATCGCCCATGGCCATTGAAGGCCTGCGCCCCCCGGAAGCGGACCAGCGCTTCGTGCGCCAGATTCATGTTCGCGGTATGGTGACGTGGCAGTCTCCGGGACTATTCTCCATCCAGGACAACTCGGGCATGCTGTTTGTGAGGACCAGGAAGACTGCTACCGTCCACACCGGGAGTACAGTGGACGCGATTGGGTTCCCGAGCCATGGAATGTTTGGCCTGGAGTTGTCGGATTCCGCAGTGCGCCTGGCCGCGGTCCAGTCGAACGCCGGTGCCATCGTGCCGCTCGAGCTGACGGCGGCGGAGGTGGTCAGGCGCTCTCTCGACGGAAGGCGAGTGCATCTGAAGGCGCGCCTGATCAGTCAGAGCGCCAATGAAATAGAGTTCGTCTACCAGTTCCAGGATGGCGGACAGCGTTTCAACGCTGTTCTGCTGCGAAGCGATGCCACACGCGAGACGGTTGGCCTCCAGCGCAATTCCGTTTTGGAGTTGACTGGCCTTGCGTTGATCCGGAGCGGAACCCCGGAGTGGCCCGAATCGCTTCTGATCCTGATTGATTCGCCGGCGGACATGGTAGTGCAGGGAGGCTTCGGCTGGTTGACGCTCAGGCTTGGGCTGGCCATTTTGGGCGGCATGGGCTTGTGTGTGGCCGCGCCGCTCGTCTGGGTGACATTGCTGAGGCGAACCGTGCGCAAGCAGACCGCGACCATTCGAATGCGGTTCGAAAATGAGCTGCAACTGGAATCAAGGTATCGCCGGCTCTTTGAGCGCAATCTGGCGGCGGTCTATACCTGGCGGCCCGACGGCACCATCGTCGACTGCAACATGGCGTTTGTGAGATTGCTTGGGTTCCAGTCACGAGGGGATTTGATCGGCCGCTCCTATTGGGATTTCCAGGCCGACCCCGCTCACTGCGAGCAACTGTGCGCTGCTCTTCAAGAGCGAGCTTTGAGCAATCGGGACGTAAGCCTGCGCCGGGACGACGGCATCGCGGTACACCTGCTGACGAACATCACGCCCGTAAGCACCGCGGAAGGCACGGTGTATGAAACCACTGCGATCGATGTTACCCAGCTCAGGCAGAATCAGGCCGAGTTGCAGAGAGCAAAGGATGCGGCGGTATATGAGTCGTTCAACGATCTCCTTACCGGCCTGCCCAATCGCAAACTCTTCAACGAAAGGCTCGACTTGTCTCTGGCGAACGCCAGAAGGGATGCTGGCATCGTTGCCCTGCTCTATCTCGATCTGGATGGATTCAAGGTTGTCAACGACAGCCTCGGCCATTCCATTGGCGACGTGCTGCTGGTGCTGGTGGCCGACCGCCTGCGGTCGCGGGTTAGCAAAACAGGCTTTCTGGCCCGCCTCGCAGGGGATGAATTCGTGGTGATCCTGTCCGGTTTGAATGCCCGGGAGGAAGCGGCACTGGCCGCCGAAAGCCTGCGAGAAACGCTCTTCACTCCCTTCAGCGTCGAAGGTCACGAACTCACCATCAACGTCAGCATTGGCATCAGCATCTTTCCTGAAAATGCCAACGACGCCGCGGAACTCGTCAAGCAAGCCGACAGCGCCATGTATGCCGCCAAGCGCGAGGGTAAAAATCGCGTCATGTACTTTACCCCCGAAATCGGATTCCTGGTGCATGAACGGTTGAGCATGAAGAACCAGTTGAGGGACGCCGTAGCGGGCGGAGAAATCTCTGTGTACTATCAGCCGGAGTTTAAGGTGAACGGCAACCGCCCGATCCGCTTTGAGGCCCTGGCTCGCTGGACCCACCCGAATCTCGGTCAAATACCTCCAAGCAAATTCATCCCCATTGCCGAAGAGAGCGGATTGATTTCGTATCTGGGCGCTCACATCATGCACCAGGCCTGTACCGAAGCCGTCCGGTGGCAGAGCATCGTACCCTACCCTATTCAGGTTGCGGTCAACGTCTCAAGCATCCAGTTCCTCCGCAAAGATTTCGTGGAAGAGGTTTCCTCCATCCTGCTGCAAACCGGACTTCCGAACGAACTTCTTCAAATCGAGATCGCGGAGTCGGTCGTGCTGACCGGCCACCGGGACGCGGTCGAAATCATGAATCGTTTCCACGCCTTGGGCGTTAGCCTGGTCATCGACAATTTCGGCATTGGCTATTCCTCCCTCAGCTATCTGCCATTCTTGCCCTTCGATGCTCTTAAGATCGACAGGTCCTTCGTATCGAATCTGAACTCACAGACCGATATGAAATCCATGATTCGCACCTTCATCATGCTGGCTCGTAATATCGGCATACGCGTGATCGCCGCAGGCGTGGAGACGTCCGAGCAACTGGAACTCATCTGGGCATTCGGAGCTGAAGATGTCCAGGGATTCCTGCTGGGGCGTCCAACCCCAAATCCCATCGATGTTTTCCTCATCCCGCCGAAAGACAGCGCAGGGGTCCTATGACCGCATCGCTCTCTGCCGACAACTGGAAGTCGTCCAGTGTTCATCAATCGCGATCATGCACGGTGAGTGGTGCCCGCCGAATGCTGCCTAGGGAAGCGGGCAAAGCCGGTGAGAATCCTTTGCACGACCCCGATCCAGACTGATGAATTTGGAACGGAAACTGTCCATGCAAGCAGCGACTGTAGATAAAAACGTAGATGTCAAAGCCCCCGGAAACAACGCAAAGCCACAGCTTTCAGCCACCTGGCTGCAAGCTATTCCATCAAAAGCACTTAAAATCGCGCGATTTCAACAGTTTTCAATAAACCAGCTGAAACTGGTTCGGGACCAGGGGTCGGAGGTTCAAATCCTCTCTCCCCGACCAATATTTTCAATAGTTTACAAACTGACGCGGTGGACCCCTCGGTATTGGCCTTGGCGCCTGAAGGCGCGTCACTATTGAGCATCCGTTGAGGGTATGGCTGCAGTGTCGGCTACGAAATCGGCCACAGTCAGTGTGGTTCAAAAAAGCCGGGGCCGATCAAGATTCCGATTTGGTACACCGAACCGGACGAACTTTGGGGTCAGGTCAAAGAAGCGGGCTGCTATTGTGCCGGCGCTGTTGCTCCCGATCCGATGGCAGTGACAGCAACGGCTTCACTCGGCGCGCCGGTTTCTCCACTCGAAGTCACGTAAGCAATTCGATAACGCGCCTGTGTGTTGTTGGCGGGCGGATAGTCGCTGGCGGTAGTTCCGCCGATGGGTCCGGCGACGCGCGTCCATCCTGAGTTGGGCCCGTCCTGGCGTTCAATGACGACGCTGAGACCCGCAGGCGCCTGAGCGAATTGCAGGGTGATGCCGGTTGCGGGCGGGGCCGCCGCTTTCAGCACCGGTGGCGCGGGCTTGGGTATCGCCGCCGCGCCGACGCGCACGATCACGGGCTCGGTGACATCGCTGCGATCGCCCTTAGCATCGACAGCGACCAAACGATAGAAGTAAATTTCATCGGGGCTGACATATTGGTCAATATACTGGCGCGCGCTCCCGGGGAGCGGGTCGCCCAGAACCAGGCCCTGATCGGTGGCGCTTCCCGATCGTAACACGAGGAATTGCGCGGTACGCTCCTCAGGCACCGCAGGCGCGAAGGTAAGAGTAACCTTTCCGCCTGTACCGGAAGCGCTGGTGATGGTGGGCTCGCCCGGAAGCGAACGATCGGGGAGCGAGACTTGCACGGGGCTGCTGGGCGGGCCTTCGGCGTTATCGAGGGCGACGGCTACGACGCGATAATTGAGTGTTGCGCCAGAAGCGAGGCCAATGTAGTCGTCATACTGCGGTTCGGGATTGGCGTGCGGGTTGAGGCGCACCCAATTTGTCGCCGCGGTTGCGCCCGGCTGAGCGGGCGCGGTGCTGCGCTCAATGAAATAGCCGGCGACGGGAAAACTGACTGCGGTCCATGTAAGGCGCACGCGAGTCTCGCCGGCGTCGGCAGCGAGGCCTGTGACGGCGGGAGGAGCGCCGGGATTGGAGGGGATCGCGCTGGCGGCGAAGGACGGCGGCCCAAGATCGCCGCGCGGGCCCACGGCACGAACACGATAGAAGTAGGTTGTGCCGCCGCGCAGGTTGTCGTCTTCATACTGCGCGGTGCCGACGGGGATGGCCTGAGTCATGAGAGCCTCCCACGGGCCATTGGGCATGAACGAGCGCTCGACAAGATATCCGGCGCGATTCGGTTTCTGTTCCGCAGTCCAGGTGACGACGATCTTGCCCGCCGACGCCGTGGCCTGCACGAGCGCAGGCGGGGCGAGCGCGAGAAAATCCGGAAAGAAGATGCGAATCGATGAAGGCTGGCTGCGGCGGCCGAACACATCGACGGTATAGATCTTGTAGGACACGGCGGTGTTGGGTGGTGCGCTGCGGTCCACGACCAGCGGGAGCTTTGGATCCCACTTGACGCCAATAACAAACGGCTTAACGCTGATGGAACTCCCGTTGCGTTCGACAATGCAACTGATGGCGGGGAGAGCGCGATTCTCCGGCGGCGGATTCCAGGAGAGCGACACGCCGGTTACATTCACATTGGCTTGCACGCTGTCGGGCGATGGCGGCAGCGGCGTAGCTTGCGACGCATCGACCGAAGGCGAAACGATCGGCTGGCCGGAAGGATTGCCCTGCGCGTCCAGGCCCTGAATCGTGTATGCGCGGGCTCCCGCAGCGGCGTCAGGCAGAGCCGCGTAAAGTCCGAGGGCGCGAGCGTAGTTCACATCGCTGAAGGCGCGGATGCCGAGGAGACCGATGAAATTCTGGTGCTGACTTTGCGTGAACGAGGGTTTGCCGAGCTCGTCGGGCAGGCGGCGAATGGTATCCGCGTCTTCAATCGGCAGAGCAGCAAGCGCGGCCGTATCGCCCATCACAACTTTGGGGATGAGCACGTTTCCCGCAGCGTCGGAGATGCGCCAGCCACCCACGGGCCATTGCGAAGCCGGTGGAAACCAGAGCAACTGCACGTGGCCCTGGCCGTCGGAGACAGCGAAGGCCGCGCCGGGATTTTGTTGCGCGAAGCTGACGGCGCTTGCAACAACCAGCAACAGCACGGCAATCGCGAGTTTACGCGATGAAGTCATCCTCTTACTCCTGTCTCCTGGTCCCTGCTCCCTAGTCCCTGTCTTCCTCACAGGTGCACCGAGAAAGATACACTGCCCAGCGGCCACGGCAGGCCGAGGGAGGCGTTGGCGTCGATATCGAGCGGCAAGGCTTCGGCGTG
>Ga0187852_1001769_pt1 | contig 19310 bp, 12 predicted proteins | sample June2016WEW_6_40_FD_134511 | JGI IMG/M metagenome (GOLD analysis project Ga0187852, IMG submission 134511) | Peatland microbial communities from SPRUCE experiment site at the Marcell Experimental Forest, Minnesota, USA - June2016WEW_6_40 | ecosystem: Environmental > Terrestrial > Soil > Wetlands...
GCCCCTCCGGTGAACAGTTGCCGGTGGCGCGCTTTTATTCTCCGCAAGAGTTCTCCACTCTCAAGCAGGAAGGACGCCGCCTGGGTATCCGCCACGTCGAGTCCGGCCCCCTGGTCCGCAGCTCCTACCACGCCCACGAGCAGACGCAGCAGTTGAGCCAATAAGGTCGTCATTGAAAATGACTGCCCTCCTCAGCAGGAGGAGGGGCAGGGGTGGTGGGTGGCATCGTCAGCGAACGGCAACCACCCCTGACCCCTCCTTACCAAGGAGGGGAGCCATTCTTCATCACCGCTGGTGAGCCGAAGGGTCATGAAGTCTCCGCTCAGGATGACACCGTCCCGTTTGGGAGGAGACCAAACCTATTGTCCTGATCTCCGTGCCAAAGCTCTCTCAGCTTGCTGATGGAGGGGTTTCCACAATTCCGATTGGGAACGCGAAGTTTCGTTTACGACCTTTCGATAGAGCGCCTCGCCCTCTTTGACACTACCCAGGCGCAACTCAGTGCTTCCGGTGAGCAAATCCCAGAGTGGATTATGAGGATATTGCCGCTGCATCTGACGAAACATTTCGAGAGACGTTGCATACTGCCGATCGATGGCGCGGGAGTAGTTCTTGGCGAGATGGAATTTCGCCTCCGCGGGCACGAGTTGTCCCTTGTCCATAGCCACGCGCATTTGGCGAAGACCCTCGACCCGGTCACCGCCCGGAAGCAGAATCAGGAAGCGCAACATCTTCACGTAGGTTGGCAGCGTATCCACGAAATAGTTGTAGAGTCCGACGCCAAACCAGGCGTCGTTGAGGTTGGGATCGAGTTTCAGCGCGTTGAGAGAAAGACTGCGCAGCTTCTTGCCCGCCCGCGCGGTGGCCAGGGCATGGTCACGCAAGGCTTCCAACTGCGCGCGCAATCCGTAGGCCATGCCTTCGTAAAAGTAGTTGAGCGCTTCATCCTGATGCGCTTTAATTCGCGCTTCGGCTTTATTGATGGCTAGCTGATCCATCCGCCCAAAATCGTTGTCGTAGGGAGTGACTGCTTCAGTACGCGCCTCGAAAACGTCCGGCTCCACTAGATCGCCCTCGGTCAGGTAAATCTTCCACCAGCTCTCATCGGCTTCCAGAACGTATCCCAGAGGCGAGTCAGGATCGGATTTCTGAATTTGGTGGAAAGCTTCCGTGGCGGCGTCGAAGTCGCCGTCCATGAGTCTATTCATCCCTCGAACGGCAATCTGCTGGTTTCCGGGTTGCTCGGACTTCCCCGCCCCGTAAGTGAGCGCAACCGCTCCAAAACTTACAGCGACCCAAAACGGGACGATGCCACGCAGGCTGGTTATCTGAATCCTTCTCATGTGCCTGAGACCTTGCCCTAACCGCCCGACAGATACCAGGGCGTCACCCAATATTCTACATTGACACTGGGTTTCCTCACTACTAGTCTATTCTCCTCACTGTGGGCGGAAGAGGGGACGGCAAGCCGTCCCCCTACGCGGCAGTTCCTAGGGGTAGGGCTTGCCCTACCCCCGCACGTGATCACGAGTGGCGCGTACGTCCCGACGCTTCATGTCGAGCCGAAGAATTTCAGGAGATGGGGCATGAACTTAAACCACTTTAAAGTCTCTCTGCGGATTGTGGCCTTCGCTTGCCTGGCCTGTTTCGTAAGCACCGCTCGCCCCTGCGATACCTGGGTTGCAGTGCGGGACGCGACCGCAGACCACTCGGTTATTCTTTCGAAAAACAGCGACCGCCCGCCGATGGAAGCCCAACCCCTGGTGCAGGTCCCGCGCCAGCAGCACGACCCAGGCGATAAGGTGAAGTGCACCTACATCGAAATCCCGCAAGTCGCCGAGACTTACGAACACATCGGATCGAAGATCTGGTGGGCGTTTGGCTACGAACAAGGCATGAACGAATACGGGGTGGCGATCGGGAATGAGGCAGTTTGGTCCAAAGAGCCGGTGCAGTGGGGTGACGGGCTGTTGGGCATGGACCTCGTCCGGCTTGGCCTGGAGCGCGGCAAGACGGCCTACGAAGCCATGCACGTGATGATCGACCTGCTCGAGAAGTATGGCCAGAGCGGCGATTGCGAACGCCCCGGCGAGTGGGGAAAAGCCAACTATCACAACAGCTTCATCATTGCGGACCCGCAAGAGGCCTGGGTGCTCGAGACCGCGGGCAGATACTGGGCCGCCAAGTCAATCAAGCACGGGGTCTATTCCATCTCCAATGTCTATTCCATCGAGCGGGATTGGGACGAAGCGCATCCGAAGCTCGTGCAGCATGCGATAGAAATGGGCTGGACGAAATCCGCGACGGATTTCAACTTCGCCCGCGACTACGGCGACTACTGGAGGAAGGATTCGAGCAACGCCGGCAACATGCAGATCCGGCGCAATATGACCTTGGCATGCCTGCGCAGGGACTTTTCACACGTCACTCCCGCCAGCATGATGCAAATCAGCCGCAGCCATTTGGAGGGGACCGTCGCGGAGCCCCGTTGGGGAGCGGCGGAGACCTTCTGGCCCACGCCCTGCATGCACGATAACGCGCACTCGCCTTACCATACGGCGGCGTCCGTCGTGGCGCACCTGCGGGCTGACATGCCGCCGCTTCTCCGCCAGGTTTATTGGGCGAGCTTCTCGAATCCCTGCAGCAATGTGTTCAAGCCCTTTTACCTGCACGGCCCGACCCTTCCGCACTCCTACGCAGCGGGCACGAGCACCTACGCCGGCGATGCGCCGTGGTGGTGGGCCAATCGCGTCAAGCTGCTTTGCGACCTGAACTACCGCGCTTTGGCGCCGACCGTTCGCGGCGTGTTTGACCAGACCGAACGTTGGGAGATGGACCGCCAGGCGACCGTGGAAGCCGAAGCTCTAAGGCAGATCAAGGCCGGCAATGAACCAGGCGCGGTTAAGATGCTGCAGGAGTTCATCGACGAGAATTGCGAGCGCACCGGGAAAGAGTATCGGATGCTGAACGAGATCCTGCCCACAACGCTCAAAACCGTCGGAATCGAATATGTATTCGTGGATTACCTGAAGGCCTGGACGTCCCAGAAAGGTGTGCCCCTACCATTAGTGCCGAACGGCGATTGACGATTTGCGATTGAAGAGTTGGTAAGCCCTTATCGGCTGTCATTCTGAGCGCAGCGAAGAATCTCTGCAGTTGGTTTTCCGCCGGCGAGAAGTGCAACGAACTGCTGAGATTCTTCGCTACGCTCAGAATGACATAATCACAATCGGCAATCAACAATCAGCGCGCCCGGGTAATAGCTCCCTCCGACGCGGAGGAAACCAGCGCGGCGTACTTGGCAAATACACCGGACTTGTATCGGGGCTCCGGCTCTTGCCACTTCGCCAATCTCTTCTGAATTTCCGAATCGGACAGTTCAACGTCCAAGCGGCGTTTTTCGATGTCGAAAACCACCGTGTCGCCATCGGCGAGGGCGGCGATGGGACCGCCGCGCGCAGCCTCCGGCGCCACGTGCCCAGCCATCAGGCCGTGGGTGGCGCCGCTGAAACGGCCGTCGGTGAGCAAGCCCACCGCTTCGCCCAGCCCCTCACCCACCAGTGCGCCCGTCACATCCAGCATCTCGCGCATGCCTGGGCCGCCGCGTGGGCCTTCATAGCGGATTACAACCACGTCTCCCGCATGAATGCTCTTTCCGATCACAGCACGCATGGCGTCTTCTTCGGAGTCGAAGACCCGAGCCGGCCCGCGATGGTGGGTTCTTTCGTAGCCCGCCACCTTGATGACGCAGCCTTCCGGCGCGAGGTTCCCCTTCAGGATGACCAGTCCGCCGGTTTTCTTTAGCGGGTTAGAAACAGACCTCACCACGTCCTGCCCCGGCGTCTCAGTGACGGACCGAGCTTCCTCCGCAATGGTCCGCCCGCTGGGAGTCATTTGCGACCCGTCGATCAGTCCCGCTTCGAGGAGCTTCTTGGCAATCAACGGGATTCCGCCCGCGCGATGGACATCCACGGCAACGTAGCGCCCCGCTGGTTTCAAATCAGCAATGATAGGCGTGCGGGAGCTGATGGTGTCAAAGTCTTCGATCGCGAGCGGGACTCCGGCCTCACGGGCCATGGCTAACAGGTGGAGCACGCCGTTTGTTGAACCACCCGTCGCCGCCACGCTGGCAATTGCGTTCTCGAACGCCTTCCGCGTCAGGATATCGAGCGGGCGCACACCGCGACGAAGCTGGTCCATCACGAGCTGGCCGGCGTGATAGGCGACCTCGCCCTTCCGCGGATCAAGCGCGGGCACGCTGTTCGCGCCCATAGGCGAGAGCCCGATGAACTCCATGGCGGTGGACATGGTGTTGGCCGTGAATTGGCCTCCGCAGGCGCCGGCCCCGGGGCAGGCATGGTCCTCGAGATCCTTAAGCTCCGCGTCGGTCATCTTCCCTGCCGCGTGCGCTCCGACCGCTTCGTACACGTCCCCAATCGTGACGTCATGGCCCTTGAAATGTCCGGGAGCGATCGACCCGCCGTAGAGAAGAACGCTCGGCACGTTGAGGCGGATCAATGCCATGGCGCCTCCGGGAATCGTCTTGTCGCATCCCACTAGGGCCACCATGGCGTCAAACATTTGACCGCGCCCCAGCAACTCAATAGAGTCCGCAATGACTTCCCGGCTCACGAGCGATGCCTTCATGCCTTCGGTGCCCATGGTTTCGCCGTCGGAAATGGCGATGGTGTTGAACTCCATGGGTGTTCCGCCCGCCGAGCGCACTCCCTCTTTTACCTTTGCCGCCAGTTCGCGCAGATGGAAATTGCATGGCATCGTCTCAATCCAGGTGTTGGCGATTCCCACGATGGGCTTGGCCAGGTCGGAATCTGTGAAACCGATAGACTTGAACATGGCTCGCGCGCCGGCACGGTCTCGGCCTTCCGTCATGATACGACTGCAGTGCTTTGGATCTAGTGGCATACTTACCTCCGGGGTGATTAGTCTTATTCCCTGCCCTAGCGCTGACCTGGCGTAGCGCTGACCTTCAGGTCAGCACTATGACTTTGTGCTGAACTCGAAATGTTCGCAGATTCTCCGCGAGGGAGCAAGCAGTTTTCGGCAGGCGTGTGCTATCTCTCTGAGCGAACTGTCATTCTGAGCGCAGCGAAGAATCTCTGCAGTCGCTTTTGGATTCAGAGAGGCGCAACAAACTGCGGGGATTCTTCGCTTCGCTCAGAATGACAGACTTAGCTGACTTGGCTTCGTGCCCCCTCGAGCGCCGCAATCAACGCTTCGATATCACTCGCTTCAGTCCGGTAGTTGGTGATGCAGGCGCGCAGCACGGGCACTGAGCCGGCCAGGCGTGTGGTTGAAATCCAGGCTTTTCCGGAGGCGACGACTTGCATGGCGATTTTGTGCAGGTAGGCTTCGGATCGGCCCTCGGGGTGGCGCTGGTCCACGAAGCAACACACCGGCAAAGGCGTTTTATTCACCACCTGCCAGCCTGAAGCCTCGAGCTGCTGCCGCAGCAGCGCTCCCATGGCCACCATGTGACGGATGGCCGTGGCGTAGCCCTCCCAACCAGCCACCGCCAGGGAAAGAAACACTTTCAGACCGATGGCGCGGCGGGACCACTGCATCGAGTGCGTGTAGGGATCGATCACATCCAATCCAGCCGCCTCGCGGGGCATATAGGTCTGAGCAATACGGAACGTTCTATCGAGAATATCAGTATTGCGCGTTATATAAATTCCCGCACCCATCGGCACCGAAAGCCACTTGTGCGCGTCGAAGATAATCGAGTCGGCGCGCTCGATCCCATCGAGCAAGGGTCGCAACTCGGGGACCAACGCGGCCGCTCCGCCCCAGGCTGCGTCCACGTGAAACCAGAGCTTTTCGCGCGCGGCAATTTCGGCGATGGCAGGTAAAGGGTCGATTGCCCCCGCGCTGGTGGTGCCCGCCGTGGCCACCACCAGGAAAGGCGCGAAACCCTGGCCGCGGTCGCGGGCGATTTCTGATGCGAGGGCTTCGGGATCCATGCGAAGGTCATTGTCCGCGCGAATCTGGCGCACGGCGTCCGTCCCCAAGCCGCACATCCGAGCCGCCTTCAGCAAGGAATGATGCGCCTCAGTGGAAACGTAGAAAACGGGCTGGGCTGCAAGCGCCCGGAGGCCGCGCCTCGCGAATTCCGGAAACTTCTCGACCAACGCGGTAAGGACCGCCGTGTGGTTGGCTTCCATGCCGCCGGAGGCAAAAGTGCCATCGGTGCGCGCCGGGTCGTAACCGAAGCGAGCCCCGAAAGCACGCACCAAGTGCTGTTCGATTTCGATGGCCAGCGGGCTGTGGCTCCAGGCGGCAAGCTGCGGATTGAAAGCGGCCGTGAGCGCGTCCCCGGCGATGCCCATCGTGGTGGGCGCGGGGTTGAACAACCCGTAATAGCGGGGATGCGGCGTATGGGTTTGAAACTTCCAAAGACCTTCGACAAGAAAATCCAAGGCTTCTAAAGCGTCAACCGGAGCGGCAAAATCGAAGCGGGAAAGTGAGGCGCGCAGCCTCGCGGGGTCGAGCGGAGGCGTAACCCGGCTACCCTCCAACTTCGTAGTGTAAGTTTCAATCGCCTCCACCAACTTGCGCCAGAGTTGGTCCCGTGTTTCGGCATCGAGCAGCAAGTGTGAGTCAGCCATTCGTTAATCCGATTCTCCACTTTGAAAATACCCGGGAGCGCGGGCATCCTGCCCGCCTTTTACGCCGCAATCGTACTCGCGTTGCGGGCAGGATGCCCGCGCTCCCGGGTATTTCATGGTTTGCTTTGTCGAGCGGCTTCCCAGGCCAGAATGGCCTTCTTGCGCGCCGCTCCCCAGTGATAATCGCCTGTAATGCCCATCTTGCGGATGGCCCTGTGGCACGGGATGAGGAAGGAGATCGGATTCCGCCCCACGGCGCCACCCACCGCCCGCGCGGCTGACGGATGTCCCAAGTGGCGCGCCAAATCTTCGTACGACACCACCGAGCCTGAAGGAATCCGTAGCAGTGCTTCCCAGACTTTGATCTGGAAATTCGTGCCCATCAGCAGCAGTTTTACAGTACGCGCACCATTCCTCTTCTTGGCATCGAAAATCCCATCCATATAGGTACGAGTCTTTTCCGGATTCTCCTGGAACTTCGCCGCCGGCCATCTTTGCTTGAAGTCTTCGAGTGCTTGCTTGCGGTCCCTTTCCTGCACAAACCCCAATCCGCAGATTCCGCGCTCGGTTACAGCGAGAAGGCACTCACCGAACGGGCTGGGATGAAACCCGTAGCTGATCTCGAGGCCTGCGCCTTTGGCCTTGAACTCGCCGGGCGTCATCGCCTCGGTCGTCACAAAAAGGTCGTGCAGCCGGCTGGGGCTGGAGAGCCCGGCGTCATAGGTGGCGTCCAGCACGCTGCGGGATTCCTCGAGCGCTTGCTTGGCATGCTCCAAGGTCAGGAACTGCACCAGGCGCTTGGGGCTGATGCCCGCCCAGCGGCGAAAGAGCCGTTGGAAGTGAAACTCGCTGAGGTTGACGCTGCGTGCGACTTCGTCCAAACTCGGTTGATCCTGGTAATTCTCCGCCAGAAACTCGATGGCTTTCTCGATCCGGCGATAATCATCTCCGTTGGTTTGCATTTTCCCTCCTGGTCCCATCATCGTCCAGGGAGAACCACCAGGCAACCCGATTCTTGCGGAGTCGAGAGCATGCATTATTTTGGGCCTTCTGCGACGAGAAGGTCTTCTGTGCCCGGTGTGGCGGCAGCAGGAGTTGGCCGGTAAGTGATGATCAGGGCTACCCCGGCGATGATGGTCGCGCTCGCCAACAACTCGCGGCCGGTCACGACTTCACTCCCCAGCGCCCAGCCGAGGAAGACGGCCACCGCCGGGTTCACAAACGCGTAGGTGGCAACCCGCGCCGTGGGCACGGTGCGCAACAACCAGAAATAGGCCGTGAAACCCACGAGCGAACCAGCCGCGATCAGATAGATAAGACCGACGAGAGAACGTGCGGCGACGGCATCGAGATGGAAATGCCTGGTCTCACCGCCGAGCAGGCCCAACGCTAGGAGTATAACGCCGCCCGCCAACATCTCCATGGCCGCCGCCTGGAAGGGAGAACGAGGCAGGCTTACTTTGTGCGAAATAACGGAGCCCAGCGCCCAGGAGAAAGCGGAGAGCATGAGCACGCCCGTCCCGGCCGGCTCCACGCGCGAACTTCCCCACATGTGGGCTGGCCCCACCAGCAGGGTGATTCCCGCCACCCCCATAACCATCCCACCGATCACCCTTGCCCCCAACTTCGTGCCGTCCCTTCGCAGGCTATCGAGCAGAACCATCCAGACGGGGATGGCCGCCAGCAGCAGAGCCGCCAAGCCGGAAGGCACGCGCCGCTCAGCCCAGCACAATCCTCCATTCCCGCTCACCAGGAGCAGGGCCCCAACCAGGGCTGTGCCTCCCCACTCACGGCGGGAGGGGCGGGCGGCGCCGGCCGCGCGCGTCCACAAGTACAACACGGCGCCAGCGGTCAGGAATCGGCAACCCGCCATGAAGAATGGTGGAATGGTTTCCACTGCATAGCGAATCGCCAGGAAAGTGGAACCCCAGATCAGGTACACCGCGGCAAACGCGAGCACGATGCCGGCTCGCGAGGGATGCGCCTTGGAACGTGTTTCAGGCAATGAACCTCCGAGGAGTTGAAAGTCGACAATCAAAAGTAAAAGAAGGACGGCAGTTGACGACTGGATATGATGCGGTGAAAATGCGGCGGAGTAAATAGGTTTCAGGTGCCGGTAGTGTCCTAATTTGGCCCGTAACGCCGGCTTCCTGCCGACAATGGTGCCGCCAAGATGGCGGCGCTACGACCAAATTAGGACAGCACCCAGGCGCCCGGTTTCAGGTGCGAGGGGAAAAACAGGCTTCGGGTTTTACACGCTGGATGCCAAGTGCCGGACACCTGACACCTGGCACCCGACACCTGAAGCCTGGCTACTGGGTAGGCAGAATCGACTGGTAGTAGGAGAGCGCGTTCACGTCCGTAAAGCGAGGCACCCCGGGCGGGAGCTTGTTGATATTCTGGAAATCGGTATCAAAGGTGTAATTGCGCGTCGGAGCATTGTACACGTCATTGCAACATTTATAGATTCCGGTGGCCTGTTGGGAATAGTAAAAGCTGGCCAGGGATCCTTCATAATTCAGAGTCGCAGAGCCCCAGTCCTCGATATAACGGAGGAAGTTGTGAACTCCGCCGTCCGTTCCCGTGTCTACGACTCCCCAACTGAGCAGCGCGGTGGTGCCATTGTAAGCTGGGAAAGGAATGGTCTTTCCGGACATCACCGCCATCCGGAAGTAGGAATTGGTGGCACATCGGATGCTAGGGCAGTTGGCGTTGTCGGGGTTTGCGAAGTCGTTTGCATCTCCCGAGGTATTTCCTGACTGAGCGCCGGGTATCCAGGCGTTGGAGAGCAGGGTCACGGCATCACCCATCACGGAAGCCGGCACGTGGCACAAGGGGAAGGCGTCGCTGAATCCGTTGGCCACGCTGGAGTTGTAATCACCTTGAACGTAGATAGGATTCTCAGAAACCACGGTGAATCCACCCGCCGTGCCGCCGGAGCACGACGAGCCGGAGGAAGGGTTGGCGGCCGACAGGGGTGGCAAATTACCCAGACTGCCGTTCACCAAACGGAGGGCTCGCCGGAATATGACCACACTGTTCTCTTGTGCCTGGGTTTGGTTGACGCGCACGAAGGCCGGGTGGCCCGTCGCAGTATTGGCCATCGAGGTTATGATCGAGTTCCACGTGCTGGTCTGGTTACTGCCCACGACGCTCGTGGGGGTCGCGATGGGATGGGCATAGGTGCCATAGGTATCCAACACTCCGTTACCGTTTACATCCTCGCCAGTATCTAAGGTTTGGTTGGGAGCGCCATTGGCGTTCGAGGTGTTGATGATATCCTCATTCCCGAATTGAGCGGATTCGCCGGCTGTGGGCACACCATTCGTAATCACATTGGATGAGCAGGTGCCCTCAAGGTCGTATTTCCCATCCATGCAATTCATTCTGCGGTCGGAGGTGTAAACGATATATCCCGAGTTGTTGAGGGCATCCGGGCCGTTGTAGGCGAACTTGCCGCTGGTCGCGATGTTGCCGGCAAACCACTGTTGCAGGTTGCCCACGTCAATTTCGACCAGGTTCATGATCCCGTTGAGGGACGAGGTGGTGTTGGTGCTGGGCTCCGTGTCTCGTACCTCTCCCTCCCGCGCGTCGTACAAGTTGATAGGCACAAAATTCGAAGACGTTGACGCGGCATTCAACCCCGTAGAGGTCCAAGTGCAAGATGGCGTCGGCAACGCGGACTCCGGGCCCACGGGCGCCGCGCACAGATTAGTGACAGTGGGCGAAGCTTCCTCGAGGTGGATGATGGAAGTGTTGGTGCAAGCGGCTGGAGGCGTCTTGGAACTTAAACTAGCTCCGATATCATTGTAACTGGTCGTCGAGCCTCCACTTACAGACGCATACACGTTTTCTCCCCCGGAACTCGTTCCGCGATAGACGTTGTAGCCGGTGGCGCCGGTGACGGCTGTCCAACTGACGGTGTTGGTGTTGGTGTTGGTGCTGCCGTAACCCGAATTCGTTGTGACGTGGAGCTCCGCGCCGGCGCTTTCGCCCCAGGCGCCAAGCGCGGTGACCACATAGTAGTAAGTTGTGCCCGCATGGATCGATCCTCCCGTCGTGCGCGTGGTGGGCTGGTTCTGGAGCATGGTATCCGCCGCACCCGAAGCCTCGTCGCGCGAGATTCCCTGGGAGAGGATTTCTTCCGTCACGTCCTTCCAGGTCCCTGGGGAGGACTCCTGGTTCATTTCGATCTTGATGAAACCGCCGAGCGACGTGGTCTTGTTGGCCAGCATGTTGTTGCTGTCGCCGCCGGACCAGGCCATAGGCGGAGTGCAGGGGGTCAGGGCCGGAAGGTAGTAGTTGGCGGAGCTATTGGTGCGCTGAATCGCGTAGTTACCTGAACCGGTCGGATACCCATTCGTACTTCCGACTTCGGCAAGTGGGTACGGGGCTACCGTGTTATCGATGCCGGGCAGGTTGGTGATATCGCTGGCGGTGTCCGACAACAGAATGCGCAAGCTGGCCTGATTGTAAAAGCGCGCCATGCCGAGCGCACTCGTCGCTGATTCGCTGAAGGGGGGGCGCTGAATCATGGCGATAGGCTTGGAGTTGATGCCGGGCAGCGCGATCGCCAGGTTGAGGACTTTCGCTCCCGTCGTGCCGTCCTGAATATAGCCGCTATAGGTCGACAAGGAAAGCGTCTGCCAGTTGGGGTTCTCCGTGCTTCCCGGCCCCTGCTCGACGCTGCCTTGGCCGGTCTGGAGCGTCAGGCAGCCTCCTGTTTGAGCCCCCGTCGCCGTGGAGGGGCAGCCGTTCGCGGTGGTCAACACGTTCACGTAACTACAGTAGGTGCCTGTGTAAGCACAATTGGTCGGGTAAGTCGCCATCGTGTAGCCGTTGACGAGCTGCTCGCGGATGATTCCCTTGGCGGCGGTGACGTGATCATCGAGGTCCAGGCTGCTGCCGCTATCTTCCGCCAGGTACAAGTTGCCATTGGTGTGGACGCGGCCTCCGAAGGAAAAGTTGGCGCCGGCGTGAAAGGAGAGGTCGCTGTCGGAGAAAATGCCGAACTCGAAAATGGGGACGGCGACTTCCTGCACCGTCCGGGACAGTTTCACTTCCGTATTGCTCGGGCCGTCCGCCACCACGGTGATTTTGAAGGGAGCGACGAGGCCCTCGAGGCCTTGCAGCGGACCGTTACCTCCAATCGGGCCGACGCAATATCCCAGCGAGCTTACGGTGGAACAGAGCGAGAGGGTCATGGTGTTGACGTCACACGTGCCTGAGGTGGGCGGCGCAGCACAGTAGAGCGTGTAGGTGCCGGTGACCAGGGGAACGCCGGAGGTGCTTACGGTAGTGGGGTAGGTCTGAAAATTGGAGGCGCTCGATACCCAGGTGGTGAGGGTCGATGGCACGGGAGTTGCCGTGTGGGAGAAATAGTCGGCAATCAGACTGCTCATCTGTTCGAGCCCGGCCATCGCCCAGTAATAGGTCACGCCGTTGTCGCGGTTGCTCCAGGCGACTTTTTGCTCGCCACTGGTGACGAAGTAAAACCCGAGCAGCATGATCGTGAAGACCAGCATCAGCAGCATGGCAACAATGAGAGCTGCTCCCGATTCCCGATCTGCGTAGCGTTTCATGCTTCCTTTGAGGCTCCTTCAGTTCTGCGTCATCTGCGTCGACGAAGAGGACGTTCCGTACTGGTTGGAAAAATCCAAATTCTGAATCGTGACCGCGCTCTTAATCTCTTTGCTGCACCACTGGCTGTTCGCAAAGTTTTTGTGGTTGGTCTCGCCAATCAGGGCGATGACCACCTTACGAATGTGGTTGGGGCTATTGCCGGTGTCCGAGGTGGTCGGCCAGGGATCCTCCGTCGGGTCCGCGGTCACGCCATTAAGGGTGGCCGCGGGGAAAAGATTGTAAAAAATCTGCACGACGTCGATGCCTAAAGCCACCACGTTCGTACAGGTAACGGCCGCGCACCCGCTCGTGCCCATGGTCGTTAGTTTGGTGAGGTTTCGTTCCGGAGTCGTACTGTCCAGATAGTAGGTCACCATGGAGATGGGATAGGCCGTCAAGCCCGTAGGCCAGCTATACGCGGTCGTCGTCACCCCATGCGACGACGTCTGCGTCGCAGTTTGAAGGAAGCTGAATGTCCCGCTCGTCGGGCCTGAGGTGACTGCGAAGGCAACCGCTCCGGTGGACAGGATCGAGAATTGGTTGACGCCCAAAAGGTCGTTCGTGGTGTCTCCGTGCGTAAAGGTGATGACGCCGGTCGTGGTGTTCACGGACGAGATCGCGAGTAGGCAGTTGCTGTTGATGTTGGACAGCATGATCAATTGCCCCGGTGAGACGTAGCCGGCAGCCGTGCTCGAGACGGTGATGGTGGCTGACGAGGAGGTGATCGTGGGGGGAGAGGTGGTTGTATTCACGGTTGTCGGATTGAAACTCGAAGTCTGATTGACCCCAATCATGGTCACGACGTCCGTCGAAATCGCGGTGCCGCCACTGCCTTGCGAAGGCCCCAGGCCGTTGCCGGCAATGAGCACGGGCATGTACAAGCTGCTTCCGGAGGGAGTGGGAAAGTTTGTTGCAGAGGGGTAGAGCTCTTTGATCGCAGACGTACCCGTGCCGCCGTACGGGAGAGGAATGCCGGCGACCGGAATATTCTGCCCGGCGGTCGAGAGATCGCGCGACATCATGTTCACTGCCGCGCGCAGATTTTCGTTCACGTCCGCCATGCTGCCGACCACGTCCGCGGAATTGTCGAGCTGTTGAACGAGGGTGAACGCCAGCGCAAACATCAGCAGGGAAAGCGCCATGGCCGTGAGCAACTCGATCAGGCTGAACCCCGCGGCCGAGCGCGCGCCGCACGAGTTGTGAGGACACTCAGACATAGGGAGACATCACGGTGATCATGGTCACGGTGCGCGACAGCCAAGGAAGCGGGTTGTACTGAATCGTGACCGTGACTTGAGCCAGGTTCGTGTAACCATCGCTCGAACTGAGCGCCGTCACCTGGATAGACCGTTGAAAGCCAGTGAGATTGTAAGGGACGTCGTCCGCGGTGCCCAGAATTCCGTCCGGCCCCGGCGTCACGTAGGTTTCGAGGGTCCCTTGTGTTGCAGACGCGTTGGTGTTGACGAGTCCGCTCGAATCCGAGGTATACATGGGCTGAAGACCGTTCACAAACAGGCAATTGCTGGGATTGCCTCCACTCGTGGGGATGTTGCAGATCTGGGTAAAGGCGATGGCAGACGTGTCGCGCGCCGTGAAGACGTCCTCCATGGCTTCGCGGGCCTTTTCGCGAGCGATCGTATCCATGGTGGACATCTGCACCGCAGCCAGCCCGATTCCTATTCCGTAGGCCATGGAAATCAGGCCGACGACCAGGATCGCCATGGCAATTAACACTTCGAGCAGGGTAAATCCACGCTCGTCAGTTTGGACCGGAATTGCTGGATCCATAGAGTACACGCTAGTGCCAGGCGCTGCCGTTATAGGTCCAGGCTTTGATTCTTCCCGTCGCGCTTAGAATCTTCACCGCCCGCGCGGTCTGAATTTGGCCTGTAATGCCGATGAAAATGGAACCATTCGTAGAACCGCCGGAGCCGTCGAGCACCGACCCGTCGCTTTGAAAGGTGATGGTGCAGGGAAGAGTATGGCCGGGGCAGGCGTAGTTGACTGCGTACGAGTTTCCATAGTTGTCGGGCGCGGGCGTGTCTGGAACACCGCTCAGAAGCACGAATTTCAACCCTTCGGGGAGGAGGTAATCGTAGATCGTGGTGTTGGAGGCGCCGTTGATTCCCTGTACGACTGCAACAAGTTCCGCTGTCCCTTGAAACGTCACCGTGACGCTTCGCCGCTGGTCGATCGAAACCTGCCGCGCCTGGCGCAACTGGGCTTGCAGGAGACTTACCGCGGAGGTGGCTCGAAATGCGGGGTAAGCGTTGGCGTAGGCCTCAAAAACCACCACCACGACAACGCAGATGATGGCCAGCGTGAACGCGAGCTCGACCAACGAAAAGCCTGCTTCCCGTGGCGAGGCAATTGCCTGAGTTGCGCTCCAAGGCTTGACGGCATCCCCTCTGCTACACACGAAGCGCGGCAGTCCTCGAGGCATCGGTTCGAAACACGCTGCCGTCGTATGTTCGGCGTTGACAGTCGACACCTGAGCCTTCGCAACCTCCGCTGAATACCAGCCTGCCAGCCATTGCTCAGCCCGCGCTAGCAGTCCAAGCACATTCGGAACACTCCAGTGACCTGCGGGATGGCGATGGCGGCGAAAACTAGCATAATCGCCGCCACCACCATCAGTCCGACGCGTGAGAACCCGCAGGTTGAGGCCCGCCAGGGTGATAACATTGCCTGGCGGTTTTTCCCCTCCAAAACTCGACCGCCACTTGGAGAACTGCTATTCCGTTCGACGCTCGTCCGCACACTGACACAACTCCGCCGGCGCTTTTTCCCCCGTGAATGCGCAAGCGCCAGTGGGAAACAAACGGCCTTCGGGTGTGTAGAAATAGCAGTCCTCACGTGGACCCTCGAACCTCCGCTGATTGCCTGTCTGGAAGTGCGGACCTCGTCCATTTGAGTTCCGCGGTCCTCCGCACACGATAGCAGTCGAGCGTTTGGCACGGGCTCCGCCTCGTTACTAGTGTTCAATTAGTGGGCAGAGATGGCAAGAGTACGGCGGTACTAGAAGCAGGTTTCAGGTTTCAGGTGTCGGGTGTCTGGGTCAGGTGCCACGGAACGCAGCCTCTGTAGACCTTCTGGGAGATCAAGCGCACGGAGCCATATAGCTATTGTCCAATCGAAAATCATTTTAAATTTGCCATTAGCCGTTTGCCATTTGAACTGCTTGTGCTGGCAGTTAGCCAGGAAGCCCCGGGTAGAGCGCAAAACACGGTTTATTTCAAGATCACATTACCGAGAAACCCGCAGTTCTCCCCCCGAGCGTCTTCGACAAAGACGCTTACGCGGAAAGCGCCCGCGGGTGCCGGGATGGACTTGTCCAGCCGGACAACCTCTCTGGGGTCAATGGCTTGCAACGTCTCGTGACTCAATTCCTCGCCCATCACGCTATAGAAGTTGGCGACCAGCGCGCCAGGCGTGAAGACGCCAAATAGTCCCTTCAGACTAACCTGGCCGCCTTCCAGTTTTCCGCTAAGTGGCTCGGAGATCGCGCCGGCCCAAACGGCGTTGCGAACAGGGTTCGTGACGCTGGTGGGCGACCAGTAGACCGGGAAGGAATACTCCTCCCCAGGGTTGAGCGCCGCATAGGGGCTGAGCACCTCAGTTTCCAGGATGTAGGGATTCTGCTTCGGATCGTCGAGAAGGGTTTGGTCCCAGGGCCCGCGGGAGATTACGCCCGGGCCGTTATTCCAGGTCTCTACGGCGGCCCCGTCCGGGTATTCCTTTTCCGGGAATGGTGTGAAGTTTTCGACGTAGCCAATGTTCTTCTGCCCATTGACCACCGCGTACCAGCCACGGTCGGTATCTGCGGCGGCCTTGCCCACGCGATAGAGATAATGCACCTGCAACATGCGGCCACCATGCTGCAGTTGGTAGCTGGGGTGTCGCGCGTCGCCATACGGATTGTAGTAGCCCTGGGGATACTGGCTGTGGGGGTTGAGCGGAAGATACATGTAGAGATCCGGGTTGGGTTTTGTGGGGTCGTGTGCGTCGGCAGCGTCGTTCTGAATCAGATGCCAAATGCCCCAACGAATCTGCCGAGGGCTGATGTTGCGCATCACCTGGTCGACCTTCACGCGCGTTGTGCCGGCGTAAACGTGATACGTCCGCACAAACTGCACGCCACTGCGCGGGTCGGCAGGGCTGGTAACGCGAACCGCAACTTCGGCGGGCGTCTCCGTGACCACCTCCGCGGCAAACCGGCTGCCGTCGAGGATGTAATACGGGATGCTGGGCCACTGCTCGTCGTTCATCCAACCTTCCGGCGCCGGCCAGACTTTGTCGCCGCCATAATTGGCCCAGCCGGATTTCAGGTTGTTCTGCTCGGCTGGCAGAACCTTACCGGCAAGGTCCTTGTTGACGAAGAAGAGCCCCTTCCCGCCTAACTCAAGCTGAATCGCGCGGCCACCGATGTCCGGCGCGACATACAGCGCGATGATGCCATTCGTCAGGCGATAAGCGTTCCAGCCGTTGAATTGAGTCTTTTCTATTCTTGCGGAAAAGGAATCGTTCTGAGCTGCCATGGCCAACCTCGCTGAAAATGGAGTAAAGGGATTTGGCGCCGACGGATCGTGCCGCACTCCGAGCGACGCGATAACGGACACAAGCAAACCGCCGAGGGCACAGTCAAGCACAACCCTCGCAACCCGCGCAACTTTCGGAGAGATTGCTCTCTCCCTTGGGGAGAGGGTGGCCCGCGACGGCGTTTTCATCAGCCGTCGCGGGTCGGGTGAGGGGTTACTTCCATTTGGAATCCTGCTTATCGTGCCCAACCTGCGCATCAGCAATTCTCCCCCCTCGCAATTTCTCCGGCTATTTGGACTGTAATGACCGCGTAAGCCTGCGGCCTGTGATCCCGAACTCTGCAAACGACCCCTCACCCGTCTCGCTTCGGCTGGTGAAAGCGCCGAAGCGAAACACCCTCTCCCCAAGGGAGAGGGCATGAGGTACAAAATCAAAACCCTGTCGGCACAATCCAGAACGAAGCCTCGAATGTCTTACCCGGCTCAAGGACGATCAAATGCTTGAATTTCCCTTCGTGCTGCAGATTGAAGGCATCCGTCGGACCCAACTGAGGCTCGGCGCAGATCAGGTCGTTATTGAGTGGAGCGTAGACAATCGCGTAATCAAACGCCTTGTCGTACAGGACTTCAATCTTCTCGGTCTTGCCTTGGATCGTAACGCGGCCAAGTCCGTTCGCGTCGCGCGCAAAATCGGAAAAGCCGTCGTCAATGAAAGTCTTATCGAGCGCTACGCCCTTGGCCGCCCCGGGCAGAAACTTGTCGGTAGGCTCGGTTTCGCCCGTCGGAATCAGTTGATTGGTGACAATCCAGTGCTTCTGGGCGCCAATCGTCACCTTCCATTCTGGGCGCGGGCCGTCGGGGTGAAAGTAGGGATGAAATGCAAAATGGACGGGAAGGTCGGAGTTGCCGACGTTGGTGACCCGAGTCGTGCACTCGAGACTGCCCTCCTTTAAGCGGTAGGTCATCTCATAAACCTGCGCGAAGGGAAACTGCTCCATCAGATCGGGATACTTGTAGAACTCCAGTCGCGAAACCACAAACGCGCCATCCGCGGCGGTTTCCCCGGTCTTCACGACTTTCCAGCGGGGTTCGAAAACCAGCAAGCCGTGCAGCGGTTGCTTGAAATTGTCGCGGATGATGTTTCCCAGGCTGTCATTCAGCAAAAACTTCTTGCCCTCAAAGTAATAGTAGTCATGATCAAGACGGTTGGCCCACGGCGCCAGGAAGGGAATTCCCCAGCCAAAAGTGTGCTTCGCGAGGTAGTCCTTGAAGGACTCCACCGGAATCAACACATCTTTCCCACCCACCTTGAACTGGTAAGCAAAGTTGCCGATGTCCGGCACAACGCCCACGTCCATTTTGAGCTTCGAATCGAGTAGATGGTATGTGACGTGGCCTTCCACGACTTCCTTCTTGACCGCATAATTCTCCACGGCGAAGCCTCCCAAAGAGAGCGATGGAAACAAGCATAGTAATGCAAGTAAGGCAAGTCGAGTGTTCATTTGATACCTACGAGCCGGAGAGGCTGCCCTCTCCCCTGGGTTCTGTGTGGCAAGGCCTCGGCGCTTTCATTCCGAGCCCTTCGCTGTCATCCTGAGCCCTTCGCTTGTCATTCTGAGCGGAGCGAAGAATCTCGCTCTGGGTGCTCAGGGTAAACTCCGCGACGAATCTCGCTCTGATGTCCTGAAGGCAATGCGAGATTCCTCGTCGCCTGAGGCTCCTCGGAATGACAGGCTAATCGAGTTTTCCCGTAGACTCCTCTGGGGAGAGGAGTATCCATCTCCAACTCTTGGACTGCTTGGGTTCTCGATTCGTCGACTTCCGCCATGGCCCTACTCGATATTCGCCAGCGTGTGCGCCAGGTCCCGAACTGCGGGGTATAGGGCGCGATACACCTGGTAATATCGGTCATAAGCTTTGACGTTTTCCGCCAAGGGAGCCATGCTCTCTTTAACCTGAATGGCTTCGCAAGCCGCTTCGGGAACGCTGGAGTAGGTCTTTGCTGCAACACCGGCGAGCAATGCTGCGCCGAAGGCAGAACCTTCGGAAGTCCGCAGGATCACAAGATCCGTGCCAAATATGTCAGCCTGGATTTGCCGCCAGGTGAAGTTACGCGAGCCGCCGCCCGAGGCGCGAATCTGCTCGACAGGAATCTTCAATTCCCGAAAAATCTCGATCGAGTCACGCAGACTAAAGGCCACCCCCTCGAGGATAGAACGAATCAGGTGCGCGCGGGTGTGAGCGGCGGTCAGTCCAAACCACATGCCTCGCGCCTGAGCGTCGAGGTGGGGGGTTCGTTCACCCATCAGGTAAGGCAGCCACAGCAGGCCGCCACTTCCAGGTCGAATATTCCGCGCCTCATCAATGATAAGGTCGTAGGGGTCGGCGTCCGTGTGGCGGGCGTACCTACTTTCTGAGGCGCCGAAATTATCGCGGAACCAGCGCAACGAAAGTCCCGCGCCTTGTGTGACTCCCATCACGTGCCATTTTCCGGGAACCGCATGGCAGAAGGTGTGGATGCGGC
>Ga0187852_1001770_pt1 | contig 19309 bp, 12 predicted proteins | sample June2016WEW_6_40_FD_134511 | JGI IMG/M metagenome (GOLD analysis project Ga0187852, IMG submission 134511) | Peatland microbial communities from SPRUCE experiment site at the Marcell Experimental Forest, Minnesota, USA - June2016WEW_6_40 | ecosystem: Environmental > Terrestrial > Soil > Wetlands...
CCTGCCACAGACGCGCCGTGAGATCCAACGCCTCCTGTTCACCTGGACCGGACATTGTGCGTATTGTGGTAGCAAAATTCGCAAGCGAAAGCGACCGCCTTGACTTAACGTAGTAGTATTAGACATCAAGGATGCAGGAGCCAATTTTGTGCGTTTCTGCCATTATCCTCACCACCCGGGGGAGTTGAACCTGTGCGACGAGGTGGGGTTGCTGGTGCTGGCTGAAATCCCGCTGTGCGGTTGGGGCGTGAAACTTAATGATCCCTTTGCGGGCGCAGGTTGGAATTCCTCGGATGCGCCCGCGATACTGAATGGCGCTGAACGCGCCCTGCGAAAGATGGTACTTCGGGACATTAACCACCCTTCAATAATTATATGGTCCGTAAGCAATGAAGCCGAGGAGCAACATATCGAGATTAACCAGGGGAACGACCGCCTTGTTCAAATGGGACGACAACTTGACCCGACGCGCCTGGTAACACACGTGTCGTGTCGTTGGTCCTCGGGAAACGAGAGTATCTCAGCGAACTGCGGCAACTTGGGGAAGTACTTTGATTTCGACGACGTTATCAGCGTGAATGGATACCCGTCGCCCGTGGCGCAGAAGGGTCACCGGCCGGGCGATAATTCCTGGCTACAAGAGTCGACGCGCTGGTGGAGGAACGAACTGGCCCGCCTGCATGCACGCTATCCAGGGAAGCCGATCTTAATCACCGAATTCGGGTATGCCTGTATTGCGGGTGTGAATGGGTCCTTTGGGGAAGACATGCAAGCCCTCGCTGCCGAGGCGGATTTCAGAGGCATGACCGCTCCGTACGTGTGCGGCGCTGCCCTTTGGTGCTATGCGAAGCACGCCTGGCCGGGAGGTTGCTTCGGGTTCGATGTCAGCCCGTATGGGTACGTGAGCCGGGACCGGAAAACGAAGATGAAGGCATTTGCGGTTGTGCGCAGGATGTTCAAGCAACGAGCCGAGTTGCTCAGGAATTGAGTTCTTCAGAGCACTTGGAACTCGCACGCGATCACCACTGAGTCTTGCCGTGTTCTGGTCATGCCTGCATTTCTATTTCGACCAGGTTTTTCGCCTCAAGATCCGCGTGCGGCAATACTATCCCGATCTCATCGTGTCGACTATAAGGCTTCCTGTTGAGACGTACTGACCGAATGGCTCCCGCACCATTAAGCACAGAGATGAGGATTTCCTTTCCCCCATAGAGAATGGGAGACCTGGTCGCCAGGCGCTGACATTCCTCGGGCAGTCTGGGGCTTATTTCCAGGGAGTCGGCGGTAACCTGCAAGTCTAAGAGAGCCCGGAACAACATACCAAAAGATCCGGCGCAGGTTACCGAGTTAGAATCGTGCCCTCGCTCAGGCCATTGGGATCCTTTGTTCGCTCCGTACTGGTTGTAATAGTCGATGCTGTAGTGATGATGGTAGTCGGAGAGCAGTTCCTCGAGGCGACCAAGAAGATCCGTGCGGCGCGTGCGTGTATAAGCATAGAGCGCTCCTGCTGCGCACATCCAAAACCAGCCGGCGTTAACATGGACGCCGGGCTGCGGAAAGCCGCCATGGTTCGGGTCGATTTCCTCCTTCGGGCGAGCCGGATAATTGATTAGTGTAAGATGGTTCGCGGTGAGGGCCGGAATCTTAGCAATTTTCTCCACAATCGACCGGCTGAGCTTCTCGTCCGCGATATGAAGAACGACCGCATTTACGTTGTGCCACGCGTCAAAATAGCTTGATCGGCTGCCATCCAACGCTCCCGTTCCCAATCGCACTTGCCCCGCCGCGCCTTGCAGTCCACCCACGAGCCACTTTCCATCCTCAATAAAGCAGGCCATTTTTTGCTCCAACTGTTCACTGCGTTCAGCGTATCGGTCTGCCAAATCATTCCGTCCGGCCATCCGCGCCACTTGCTGCATGCTGCGGTACACTTTCAGCAAATAAACGTGTGTGTGTCCAGGGTAGCGATAGCGGTAATGGCAGAACTCAATTTGGCTCCCTTGCGTACCCACCCACAAGAGGCCGCTGGAATCCTGGCAATGCTCGCGCAGCGCCTCGAGGAACGCATGAATCTTCGGCAAATAGAAACTCGCCTGAGCCACATCCCTCTCCCAGAGGAGGTAATCTGTGGCCGTGATGCAGTTCATCAGAGGGTAATCGGTGTTCTCGGCGTGCTCGGCCGCGTCTTCTTTTTTGACCTTCTTCGATTTCGGGTCGACGACGATATTCGAGTAGTACCACCCGACGGAGTGGACGCTCGGATGCTCCGTGACGGCGTCAAAAGGATAGGGTTCCTTCCCGTAAGGGTCGAAGGAGTAAGGTAGCCAGTTGAGAGGCGGTATCCGCGGAGCCTGCTCTACCCTCTTGAAATATTCCTGCAGTGCCTTGTTCACCTGGAAACGAAAGCAGGCCTGCCAAGTGTTACGGTCTATCTCCCGGTAAACTTTGTTAAAAAAAGGGCGCCACCCATAGGTTGCGTGATAGTTACACTGAAAGTCGGTGTATTTCCACCAGACGTTGTCATTCACGAAGAACCGTGTGCCCATGTCATTGGCAACAACCAATTTCGAGAGTGTGTTACCGTCGGGTCGGCCACCATAGATGCTGAACGCGTCATTTAGGAGCGCGCGTAGGCGATCCGTCCCGTGGATTTCAGCAAAGACCCCGCTGCGCAGTGGGGGACGCCGCAACGAATTGAGTCGATATCCCGGTAGCATTCCCGCTGAAAGCAGCGTGCGGTGCAAAAACTCTCTTCTGTCCAGTTGGTTCGAATTCATGAACGTCTCCTCAGCATGCCTTCGCCGGTGAAATCGGTATATTCTATACCGGCGCATTCCATGATGACACCTCACCGGTTACATTTAACATGAACTGTGTTCTGCGGACTTCGCCCGCATGCTAGAATGCTCGGATGTGCGTCGCTCGCCTCGCGCTGTCGGGACTGATCCTGGTGATGAGCCTGAGCGTTTTGTGCGGCAGCGCCTTCGCTCAGGCGAATGGTCCGCTGAATAATCCGGCCGAACTGTTGCGCGAAATCGACGCGAATTTCGAAGGTGGAAACAAGGCCCGTGCGTTGCAGTTGGCAAAGGAAGGCATCGACGATAATCCCGGAGGTCCGTTAAGCGAACAAATCGGCCTTCGTTTGCTGAAGAACCAGTGCTACCCGGAAGCCGCGGCAGCATTTGAGAAAGCCTTGGCGCGCACTCCTGATTCGGTCGACCTCGCAACCAAGCTGGCCTACGCTTACGTGGGCGCCAATCAACCTGAGCGTGCCATACCCTTGCTGAGTCGTGAAGAGCTCCGAGCATCCTGGCAAGCCAATTTCCTGCTGGGACAAGCCTACGAACTCGCTTACAAACCGCACGAGGCGCTTCGCGCTTTCCGTGAAGCCGTTCGTTTAAAGCCGGATGAAGCAAGCGCCCATTATGAGTTGGGGAGACTGCTCATCAATTCCTCGGATGCGAGCGTTCAGACCGAGGGCGCCGAAGAGATGCAGAAGGCCATCCAACTGAATACCCAGGGCGCAGATTATTACCTCAACCTGAGCGGCTGGTTAATCGACCATGATGTGAAGACGGCCGTTGTTCTGCTTACCCAGCTTGTTAAGAATTCTCAACCCTCGGACAAGCTTTACCTCATGCTGGGACTGGCTCAGTACGGCGCGTACGGGTCGGGGCCTGCTATACCCACTCTAAAGAAAGTCATCGATCTGAATCCTCATGCCGCTCCAGCCTATAATCTCCTGGGCGGGTGCTATTTTCACGATGGGGACTACGAGCAGGCCCTGAAGTACTATCAGAGCGCCATGGCAGAGGATCCGCAGAATGGCCTTTACTTTTACGGCGCTGCCCACACTCTGGAAAGTCTGAACAGAACAGCCGAAGCTACTCGATTCGCCGAAAACTCAGTCCGTCTCGAGCCCAAGAGCAGCCGCAGCCATTATTTGCTCGGAAAGCTATACACGAAAGTTGGAAGAAATAATGAAGCCGTTCACGAGCTCGAAACGGCTGTTCGCCTGGACCCTGAACGTAAGCCTCCGTACTACTTGCTGGCCCGCACCTATATGCAGATGAACGATCCTGATAAAGCCCGGGAGTGGACTCAGAAACTCCAGGAACTGACCCTAGAGGAGCGTCAAAAGGAGAGTGAAAAGGGTCAAGCCGAGCGCCGCGTGATTGAGCGAATGGAGTCGCCCGATTAGCCGCGGAGCAGCGGCGGAGAGTAGCCCACACCCTGCAACGGATGGTGAGCAAGAATCTCAACTCCCCGCGTAAGGATATCGCCGTGTTTGTGAGTCGCCCGGCCTTTGCGATATTGGTGGCAGTGATGGCATTCGCTCCAGCCGTCAGGCCACGCCGCCTGCTAGAAAGCTTCCTTGCCCAGCGAAACCAACCGGCCCTCGAATACGTCCAAGCCGCTCAAGCCGAACCGAATAGCCCCGCCGAGTTGTTGCAAGAAATTGAGACGAATTTCAAGATCGGAGACAAGGCCCGCGCCTTGGAGTTGGCAAAGCGAGGAATCGAGCATGATTCCCAAGGGTCGCTGAGTGAGCAAATCGGCCTGGGGCTGTTGGAGCATCGCTGCTACCCGGAGGCCGCGGCAGCCTTCGAAAAGGCCTTGACTCGCGCTCCCCAATCCCTCGAGCTTGCAAGCAAGCTAGCCTATGCCTACGTGGGTTCCAATCAACCCGAACGCGCCATAAGATTACTGAGTCAATTCGAAGGGCGCCAATCATCCTGGCAAGCGAGCTTCCTGCTGGGTCAAGCTTACGAACTCGCGGGCAAACCCCAAGAGGCGCTTCCGTCGTTTAGAGAAGCGGTTCGTCTAAACCCGCAGGAAGCAAGCATCCACTATGAGTTGGGGAGGTTGCTCCTCCAATCCTCGGACAGGAGCACTCAGAGCGAAGGCGCCGAAGAACTGCGGTCGGCCATCCGCCTGGATCCACAGGAGACGGATTATTACCTCGATCTGGGCACGTGGCTATTGAATCAAGGTGAGTTGAAGTCGGCTGTGGTTCTGCTCACTCAAGGGGTTGAGCATACGCGGCCCTCGGACAAGCTCTACCTCATGCTGGGCATGGCTCAGTATTGGTATGGGTCGGGACCGGCTATCCCGACCCTTAAAAAGGCCATCGATCTTAACCCTCATTCTGCTCCGGCCTATAATCTTCTGGGCTACTGTTACCTGTTCGGCGGCGACTTCGGGAAGGCGCTGGAATATTATCGGAAGGCCATGGCAGAGAATCCGGAGAATGGTCTTTACTCTTACGGCGCTGCCCGTGCCCTGGAAAGCCTCGGCAAAGTAGATGAAGCCATTCGCTTCGCAGAAGAATCAGTCCGTCTCGAGCCGAAGAGCAGCCGCAATCACTACTTGCTCGGAAAGATCGATGCGAAACTCGGACGATACAGCGAGGCCGTTTCGCAGCTTGAGACCGCAGTTGGCCTGGACCCCGAAAGTGAGTCTCCCTATTACTTGCTTGCCCGCACTTACGTGCGCATGAACGAACCTGGCAAATCCCGGGAGTGGACTCAAAAGCTCCAAGAACTGACGACTAAGAAGCGCCAGACCGAGAGGAGGGAGCTCGAAAAGACATCCGCCCCTTCCTCTGAAACATCCGATCTTCCCCAGCCTTCTGAAATCTGGCACGAGCTTCGCGGCAGTCAACCAGGCGCCAATCCTGGACCTCGCTAGCAAGGCCATATCATATAGGTTTTGAATCGCGCCCGCATTCTTGCGCGGCTTGAATCATGGCCAGAATGTTTGCAGGGGGCGTATCGCGAGGAGCCTCGCAGCCGGAACTCAGAATCAGCCCACCACCAGTTCCTGCGGCCCGAGTTAGTTCGAGGCTTTTTTCGCGCGTAGCGACGACCAAAGCTCTGAAAAAATCAAAACAGCTCACGCAAAGTCGCAAAGGCGCTAAGATACGCAAAACGAAAGTCCTTTCTTCGCTTTGCGACCTTTGTGTACTTCGCGCCTTGGCGTGACACTGGTCTTTCCCGGATGTTTAATCACCTCGGACACCAAGAGTCCGCCAGTCTGGCTGAGGCTAGGGCCGCGGCGCCAAGCACGCCCGCGGAGTAGCCTAACGACGAGAACTCCACCCGCAGCTTGCGCTGCGGCCACACCCTGACTCGTTTGGAGAGCTCTTCCGTGAGGTCGCTCAACAGCAGGGGATTGTTCTGGGCCAAGCCGCCGGCCAAGATTAGAAGTTCCGGGTCGAGCAGGTTCACGATGGTGGCACATCCCATCGCCAGATATCTTGCATAGGTGTGGATTGCTTGTATGGCTACTCCATCTCCCGCATTGGCCGCCGCGATGACCTCCTCCCCCGAAGTGTAATTCCCCGAATTCCCGTAGCGCACAAGTGCCGACGCGTTCGCGTACGGTTCCAGGCACCCAGCCAGACCGCAAGTGCAGGGTCTTCCCCCTGGTTCGATCGTGATATGACCTAGTCCGTTGGCAAAGAAATGGGGACCACGATTGAGGCTCCCGTTCACGTAACAACCGCCTCCCACGCCCGTACCCAGCGTGATGCATACAAAATCGGAGACAGTTCGCGCTGCTCCGAATTGCTTTTCGGCCACCGCAAGCGCATTCGCGTCGTTCTCAACCACTACCGGAAGGCCAAACGCCTCGCGCAAGCAGGCACCGGGGTTGGCTCCGGTCCAGCCGGGGAGGTTTTCCGTTGCGTAGACTACTTGGCCCGAGCCCGGATCCACCCAGCCGGCGGTGGCAAGCCCTACAGCCCTAGGCGATAGGGCCTGGCGACAAGCCTCTTCCAAGCAGGCGGAGACGCTCTGCTTCAGGTGGCAGAGCAACGCCTCCCGCCCGTCTTTCCAAGGTGTGGGAGTTGTCGATTGGAAGAGTAATTTGCCCTGGCCAGTGACGAGGCCATACTTGGTGTTGGTTCCGCCCATATCGATGCCCACGAAAACGCTACTGGGGGCATGACGGCGCTGCCAAACATCGAGGGCGGAGACGAATCTGCGGGTGATGGCCGCCGGTCGTGTGATGGCCGTCCCTATGATGATCGCAAAGGCGCCGGCGTCGAGTGCGGCGCAAAGCTCCTCAGGCGCCTGGATATGGCCCTCTGCGATTACCGGAACGTCTTTTACGGTGCGAACTAGCTCGGCAATGAAGGGCGGTTCGAACGTCTTGACGTCACGGGTGTCCTTTGTGTAACCCCGCATGGTTGAGAGAACGGCGTCCGCACCCGCTGCGGCGGCCTGAACCGCCTCGTGAAGCGTGGCGATGTCCGCCAGAACTGGAACTCCAAGTTCCTCCCTGATGCGGCGCAGTCTTTCCAAAGCCCCGAACCGCACGCCGCGGGCCGTACAATCCAGAGCGACGAGGTCCGCTCCTGCCCCCACCAACTGCCGTGCTGCCTCGAACGAAGGTGTAATAAGAATCTCGCCGTCGTCTTGCAGGGTTTTCCAAATAGCGACGATGGGAACGCTGACGGCCTGCCGAATCGCCCGCACGTCATCAGGCCCATTGGCGCGGATGCCCACGGCTCCGCCTTCCACGGCGGCCCGCGCCATACGCGCCATGATGGAGGAATCTCGTAGGGCACTGCCGGAGTCCGCTTGGCAAGACACCAGGAGTTTTCCTCGCAGCGCGGATTGGAGTTTCTCGAAAGGGTTCATGATATCCCTCGGTATATCTGTGGCGGCGCTCTCTCTGCGCCGGACAGGTAATCCTGTCATTCTTAGCGAGGAATCTCCGTAGCTCCCCGACTTATCAACCGCAGAGATCCTTGCTTCGCTCCGAATGACAGGCCCGACTAGTCTGAGACCCCGGCTTCAGCTTGCGTCGACCGAACGTTGCGGCGCTGTATGAGGCGGCGCACGTCGGCGGTCAGCGACAGCGCAACAGCGACAATCGTGATCTCCTTAGCGGGCCAGGCGGCCCGACCAACCCAGAATTCCAACTGACACCAGAAGAATCGCCACACCCACCGTCATCCAGCGGCGAGCTGCGATTCCCTTGGTACACCGTTGAGTTGTCTATCATGACGGTTCCGAATGCCGATGTTCTACTAAACTCTCGACCCCGCGGTCGGCGCTTCGGGGAGTGTCTCCTCTCCTTCGATGCTCTCGCGTGCAGTGCTGTACTTGCCGAAATGCGTCTTCCATGCGCGCGAAGACCCTGTCCTGCGGATGCTCCTCGTAAAGTTCACGAAGCCGTTCCAGCCGTTGCAAACCGTCTGAGCAATATCGGAAGGGAAAATCCATTCTGTACCCCCCGGAATTCTCGTGGGACCTGCGTTACCTTCAGGCGAAATCTTTGTTTCCTGAGTAAACACCGAAATCTTTTGCGGCGCGCGCCATAGCAGCAACGTTCTCCGGGGGCGTGTCACGGCCAAGTGCGCAACCGCTGCTCAGAATGAACGCACCGCCTGGTTTCGCTACCTCAATGAGGCGGCGAGCATCGTCGTAGACCTCTGCCGCCGCTGATTGCGCCAGTTTGCTAGTATGCAGATTTCCTTTCAGCGAAATCTTCGACCCGACGAGGGTCCTTGCGGCTCGGAGGTCGACCTGCCAATCAAGTTCGAGACAGTCTGCGCCGCTGCGGGCCATTGCCTCCAAGTTGTTTCCCGCCTTTCCACAGATGTGCAGCGCCGACGGAATGCCCAGCTCACGCAGTCGCCGTGTGACTTGTTGCTCGGACGGCAGCACAAAGCGGGAGTAATGGGCTGCGGAAATCAGGCTGCCGGACGCCATGCCTTCCCCCAGCCAGACGCTCGGCGCATTCATCGCGGCTATCTCCTCAGCCCAGGCGATTGCGAACTGGGTGCGGCGCCCGATGGCCGCTTTCAATTCCTCGGGCTGGTCGATCAAGGCGGTCAGTATACGCTGCACGCCCATCATAAAACCAACTTGGGAAAACGGGCCGGTAAGGCCGACCGAGATGTTGTATCGGTCCAGGACATCGGCAGGGATGTGGTGCAACGTATCAATAACATACGGACGCATCGTGTCGAGCGTCTGTAACCGCTCATCCTCGAAACTCGTGATATCGTGCCGGACGGGCGTGCCGATGTCGTTCAGCGGTACGCGCCAGACTGAACCATCGCGCGTTGTGACCGACCAACCATCCGGTGTTCGCAGTCGGTCGCAGACGACCTCCGGGGCGATGCCGATGTTGATCGAGAGGCCGTCGATGTCCGGGTGGCGTTCCAGGCAACAGAGCAAAGCGCGGGCGTGGACTTCAGGATTGAGAAAGCATTCGGAGACGGATACGCCGTAGCACGCCGCGGCGTAAGAGGTGTCGATCAGGGGCACCACCGGAACCCGATCGGGCGTTTGCGCTCGCATGGCTGATTGACTTCGTTCACGTGAGGTCATTTGTCTCGGACCGCTTGGCCAGGTGTGATGGATGCGTCGGGTCCCGGCAGCACAGCCGGCAGCAACTTATCCATATACCGTCCGATTTCGCTGTTCGCCGTCAAGTCCCAGAACGAGGTTTTCAGATGCCGCAGGGCAAGCAGGGAGGCGATCCAGGTTTGCGTCCAGCCGGTTTCGATGGAGCAAACCCCCCAGCCCCAGTCCGAATTGCTTGCCCAGTAGTCCCAACGCTTAAAGTCGAAACCCCGGAACCAAGCGCCATCGAGTTCGGGGTGGACGGAAGAACGCACTTGGATGCGGCACAGGAATTCCGCCAGCTTATCCTCCGCCTGCAAATAGAAAATATCTCCGGTGGCGGCAGCAGCCTCGTGCAAGCCGAGGAAGGCAAAGTTCGTGGTGTAGAGAAGATCGCAAGCTGGGTCGCCATTCTGCTGGATGAGTGGAGCCTCATTTGTCCCATAGGTCTCGTTTGACTTCGGCGGGCCAAATAAGCCTTGGGACCCTGAGCCTATCTCTTCACGAATGGCCCCACATTCATCCTGAAAGGCGAGCAAATCTTCCGCTATTTGCTTGAGCCACTGGCGGTGCTCTGGCTTATCTTCAATTCGTATCAGCCAAGCTAGGGGCAACAGCATGCGAGCCCGTTCCTGCTGAAGGCCGTTCGTCCACCGCCATTGGTTCGGGTAAACGGCAACGGTCATGCGCATGGCGGTCCTCGTCCTTTCCAAGAACGCGGAATAGCGGGTCTTGTGGTATGCCCAAAGGAGACACGCCCACAAGTATGCCTCGAAGTGGGGCGCATAATTAACGGTTTCAGCATTGTGAAAATGCCGCCATCCAAATTGTTGCAGCCGTTTTTCGTCCAGACTGTCTCCCCGAAAACCCAGCCGCCCTGTCGTCCGTAAGTTGGCCAATAGACAACGAAGGACGTGTTCGTCCCAGCGGTCGGACTTGAGCAGAGCCGCCGTTGCCATGGTTCCTAACAGACCGCGAGCGTTGTCATCGCCGTAATAAACATCCACGCCTCCTTTGTTGGTACTGTTTCCGATGAGGCCAAAGGACGGACTTCGAGGATCGTTGCGCGGGCCTTGGGCGAGCGCTGAAGTCAAATAAATGAAGTCGCTCAGATTGGCTGCGATCCTGCCATCCTCCGCCTTTTGATCGATCGCAGCAGAAAAAGCCATCGCCATTGATGTTTCCCCAGCGCAATCATAACGGATCCCCCAGTTCGCCAATTGGCTCCCGTCGTACTCGGTAATGTTGGAAAACCCTTCCAGCACTCCCTCGCTGCCGTCGCCGACAGGCCAGTCAGGTCCCGGTCCAGGTGAGGGACCGCTGCGCAATTCGCGTTCATTCACCGTATGTTTCCACGAGTGATCGACCAAAATTCTTGCCTTGCTGAACCACTCCACTCCTCTTTGGAAGGCCTCGAGTCCGGCATTTTGGGGCAAGGGTTGGTGAGACGAAAAGGAAGGGCTTACCGCTGGGATAAATTCCCCAACCCTCACCTCGGTCTGGGGGGATAGCCAGCCGGCTACCCAGTCCCAGATGAACCTCCACGCCGTCACCGGCGCGTATCGACCCGTGACGAACTGGCTGAGTTTCGTGGTGGCGATCAGAATTTCCCCCTCCGGTGCCATAAAGAGGATAGGTTTGACACCTTCTTGAGGGATCCCATAAATGGCCGTCTCAAAACCCGCCACCCGCGCTAACACCAGATCCGCTCTCCTAGGTTCAACAGGCACATATCGGCAATCGTGGATGTCCAGGAGTTGCAGTTTCCGGAGAGAGGGGCCAAAGGCTTCTGAAGCCACTACAACTCGCTCAACCAAGTTACTGTATGTTCCCTTTTCCGCAGCGCGCGGCTCGCTGGTACGCACTCCCGGCACAAACGAGGGGAATTCGACGTACAAGCGCAGTTTCTTCTCCCTTGCTGTATGGTAGATTTCACCGTCAACTTGGGTGGTTTTTGTGGGGTAGCCCTCCGCAAGGATAAGGACGCCGGCGCCGCTCGGGGACCGCGCGATGGCTTCTCCAGGTGTGTCGTACCGCGGAAGGGACGCCCTACCGGAAGTCAAGACTCGGTAAAGGTCGTTGGCGGACGAGCAGCTAAAGACTAACGGCGGAGGGGTGGCCGAGAGCTTGGTCACGGGCATCCATGCTGAAGGGACTAAGCTCAAGGCCTTGAGGAAATCTCGGCGCTGCAAGGTGCTCATGACCATGGGGCACATCCTCTCTGCTATGGAATACCTCGTCGACCACCAGAAAATGCTTGACAATGCGCTGCGAGGATGGTCAAATGCGACAACATACTATTGTCTAGAGAGCAAGTCAATAGGTATGGATCTTCATAACTGAGTCTTACCCAGATTATGCGCAATCAGGTCAAGGCCATGTGGCTCCGACGTCTGCTCTGTGCGGATGACGGTGGGCCGGAAACTTTCGTTCCGCGTCTAAGAACATTCACCGCTGTCGTTCCGAGCGCAGACTCCATGGTTCTTCGGCTCACCACCGTGCTTGAAAAGAGCTTGCTTTGGGATAACCTCTTTAGTTTCAATGAAAGGTCCCGCTGTTTTCATAGCTGCGAGGAATCTGGCCCTAGGTTCAGTCGTGTGAGGGCAGGGCTGGGGCACACACATAAAAACCAATGTACACGCCACGGGAGACGGGCGATTTTTCATTTCCTCGGGTGGGCCGAACGCCCATGCATCGAAAGTGACGCGGCAAATCGAGCTATAACGATCTGTTTTCCAAACGTGGCGCCGACGCTCGTATTCATGTCGGCGGCGCGGTGAGCTTGGCGCATATATAGAACCAAGGTATTCGCTACCCGCGAACGCTCCAGTTGCCGATTCCCTCAGTTTGAGGAGGCCGTGAAATGAAATCAATCAACCGAAGAGAATTCCTGGGCAGCAGTGCCCTTGGTGTCGCCATGCTTTCGGTGGGCCTCGATAGCCAGTCGCAGGAAAGGAGGAGCGTAGGGCAGTACCGTGTCTACTCGCAACTCCTCGACCCCCGCGAACACCCGGATTATTCCCGCCGGTATGTGCAGGCGCCAAGCTGGGATACCTTTGGCCATCGGACGCATTTCGCCACGCTGCGAGGCTTTGGGATCAAGAACGGTTCCCTTGTCGACTATGTTCAGAAACTCGACGACTTTACACGGAAGTACGAGCTCGGCGACGTCATCTGGCCGTCTTACCCAGTCATTTTTGCGAAGAACTTTGGTGATTTGGCGGACGAGATAAATCGGCGTGGGTTGTACCTGTTTGATATCTGGGGGTATACACCCGGATCCGGCCCCGGTGGCTTCTGGGCGCAGTTCGTACCGCCACCAGGCGTGTTCGAGATGCTACCGTCAAAATTGGGCGAGCATTGGCTCGGCATGGATACGGGCGAAGAGGACGGCCGCTACATTGGAGGGTATGCACCCCAAATGTCCCCACCCTCCTTATCCCGTTACGAACAGTACCTCAACTTCACACGCTATTTCGAGCGCTATACGACCGTTCAAGGTAATAAGATGTCGACACTCGATACGCTTGGTTTCGGTCACTACTTCCTAAAGGAGGGTATCTACACTTTCATTGGTTCGGAGACGGCGCAAGGGTTGCCTAATGCACAGGTCTTCTATGCCTTCAACCGCGGTGCTGGAAAACAGTACGGCGTTCCGTGGTTCGGGAATTCCTCGGTCTTCAATCGATGGGGTTATAAGACATACGGGCGGTCCAGTCCCGACAACGGCCCTACCAAGGGAACAAGCCTTAGTCTGATGAAAAGGCTGATGTATAGTCAGATCCTCTACAATTCAATGATTGTCGGCTTCGATCAGCAATGGTTTTACAACGAACAGGAATCCGCATCTGGGGAAGGTGATCTTGGAAATGGCAAACTATCACCCATCGGTGAAATCCAGCAAGCTGCACGGCGATGGACTTCGAAGGTGGGCTTTCCAGGTGTCATGCTGACGCCGGTCGCCCTGATGTTAGACTTCTATGCGGGTTGGACCTTCCCACGCCACCTCTATTCGGATAATGTGTATCGTGCTTGGGGGAATCTGCCTTACGGGCCTGGAGATTACCTCACCGATGGGGCGCTCGAGATGCTCTTCCCCGGCTACCGGGATTCCTCCTACTTTCATGACGAATCCGGGTTCCTTACACCGGCGCCGTATGGCGAAGGTGCGGACTGCATTCTGAGCGACGCAGAGGGATGGCTCCTGGATCGTTATCCTTTGCTGGTCGTCGCCGGGGAGCTTGAGGGCGGTCCGGAAATACGGGACAAGTTTCAATCCTATATTAAGACGGGCGGTCACCTCATCATCACCGCCGGCAATTTAGCAAAGCTGCCAGGCGGGCTTGCCGGGATAGAAGTTGCGGGCCCCGTGAAGCAATTTCCCGCCGGTGAGGCGGTTCGGGTCGGAGCCACAGAACTGGACAAGGACAAGTCTTTCTGCCTGCACCCACTTTCAATCCCATCTGGTGCATCCATCCTGGCGGAAACTTCAGCATTGCCCGCGGCTATAGAGGTACGTCACGGCATGGGCCGAATCACCGTTTTGGCAAGTCCCTTCGGTATCAGCAGCGAAAAGGCTGCGGGAGCGAACTTGACTCCCTCCAGCCTTCTCAATCAGGTTGATAAGCCTTTAGTTAAGCCCTATCCGCTCCTCGACCATGTGAAGGCCGTGCTTCATGAAGCTTTTCGCAGCCAGATGCTTTTTGAAGTTGGCCAAGGTCTGAATCACATTACCTGTCGTAAGGGCCCAGGCGAGTATATGCTGGGAGTCTCAAACAATACTTGGCGCCAACAGCCACTCGAAATCATTTCGCATATCGGGCCGATCCAATCCCTCCAAGAGATCCAGATCGATCAATCGGAGAAAGGAGCTGTGGGATACATTGCGGAGGGCTTCGAACACCTTGATCTGGGCGCGAACAGCGAACACAGCATTGCGGGCGGAGACATACGCGTGTTCGCAGTCCGCGTGCGCGAAGAACAAGTGGAGGAGATTCCACACAATACCCCTCCGCCCCGGCCACGCGGCAGGTATTTGACCCTCCGGGGCGACGGCACGATCAAGGAAGCAATTCTCGCGAGGCCTTCTTTCTTCGAGCATTTCAATGGCGTCGTTGTTGATTGGAGCTATCTGGCGCGGCGCGACAAAGACCAGATCCAGAAGGAGGCTGGCTGGATCGCCAGGCAGAAGCTACAGATCATCGTGGACCTCTCCTCGGGCATCAACCTTTTTCCCGACCTCCGGCTAGTTGATAACGTCAAAGAGGACTATCTAGCCAGCATGGCCGCTATTAAGGAATTGCTGATAAGGTCGAAGATACTACACGTCCGAGATATCATCTTGTCCCTTCACAGGGTCCCGGAAAACAACTTCACGGCGGAGCAGACGTGGAATTCATTTCAATCAACGTTGCGGCACTTGGCTGTCGAAGCCGCTCATCACGAGATTACTTTGCATCTTCGGATGAGCCCCGGTAAGCTCCCTGCCGATCTCGAAGAGGCAATAAGGTTCATAGATAAAGTTGACGCGCCGAACTTTCGTCTCGCGCCCAGCACGGCTCTGATGCTCGGGAGAAGAATAGACTTAAGCCAGGCTGCAGCCGTGCTCAAAGAAAAAGTCGGGCTTTGGTTAGTGAGTGCACCTGGAACGGATGTTGCCGGAGTCCTTTGGAATGCCAACGCACCCATAGCAGGGTACGAGGACAGCCAACGACTTGCAAAAATTCTGGCCATAGCTGCTGATGCGCCTCAAGTATTGGACGCAATCTACGAGACCAAGGGCGAAGAATATCTCGATTCGCGCGCGCTGAGGAGTCTCGTGTCCCAAATCTAATCGGTTTCTTCTAATCGCGGGAACGCCAGGCGCTGGCGTTCTCCAGGCACACGCGAATGTGCATATTCGATCAGCATGCTATTACCCCGAGGAGAAAAATGAACTGGACCAAGGTATTCGGAGCTCTTATCTGCAGTATGGGTCTGCTGTTCTGTCTAACGGCTCAGGTACTACTTGCAGCAGAAATGCCGCTCGTTTTCAGTTGCTCTCCCGAAAACGACCTTTATCGCGCCATGTCGGCGGGCGGGGCGCACTACCCTCGCTACAACAATGCGCTCGAGGCGGTTGACAAAGCGCCGCCGGGTTCCGGCGTGCTCATCTTGGCGGATGGCTACCCGGAGAAGGCCACTCCGGTAGATTCCACCCTCGAATACGCGGCAAAGCGCGGCTTGCGCGTCTACGTCGAGTATCCCGCGACGCTTCCCGACCTCACGGTGGAACCGCCGCGCGGCAGTCGCTTGGCGAGAGCCGTCGTTGTTTCGGAGGAATTTGGGCCGAAGCTCGGAAAGATGCGGATTCTGGACATGCGGGATTGCTACTTCGTTCCCGTGAAAGCGGCCAAGCCCTCGATCGTGCTGGCGCGCGTCGCCGGTTTCGATACTGCAGTATACGGATTGCCCACGAGCGGCGTTTATCCGATCCTCGTCGAGCTCACTTCCGGAAAGACTCTGGTGGCCACCACCAAGCTCAGCCAGTTCATCACCGCCCGATACGCACCCGCGGAGGCGTGGCAGTTGGTCTGGAAGAGAATCCTGGAGTGGCTGGCGCCGGGTGCGAGCATTCCCGAACTCAAATGGACTCCAGTGGTGCAACCCTCGTTTGGACCCAAGGAAGCCTTGCCGGCTGACGCGGAACTCCTGGCCTTCCGGCGGGGCGTGGCTTGGTATAGCAAAGCGCGGCTACTGCTCCATCCCTCCTGGCGGCAGGGCGGAGACCTCGAGCCGTACTTCCCGCGCTCCGCTCCTATGCATCGGTCGGGTCCTCTCGGGGACGGAACCGACGGGGTTGCCGAAGGGCTGTTGAACGTGGTGGAGCAGGATGGTTCGCAACCGGTCAGCTATTTCCTGCGTGACGACTGCATCGGCGAGGTAACGCTTCCATTCGCGATCTCGAGCGCATTGAACGGCTCGCCCCAAGACGCACGGATTGCAGCGAACCTGGCGGACTTCATTTACTTTCGCTCGATATTGGCGCAGGGGCCGCGCGGCGATCCGAAGAGCCCCAGCTTCGGCCTGGTGGGCGGCGGCGGCCGGCGGGAATCAGTGGACATCTACTACGGCGACGATGCCGCGCGCAGTATCTTGGGCACGGCGGGCGCCGCGGCGGTTTTACACTCCGACCGTTGGGATGAGTCCCTGCTGCGCTTCCTGCTGGCGGAATTCCGCACCAGCGGGAAACTCGGGTTCCGCAGTTGGCGCCTCGAGGACCACGAGATCCAGGAGCACGGCTGGCGCTACTATTTCGATAAAGACACCGTCCTCTACCAGCCGCACTATGAGGCCTATCTTTGGGCGGCTCTGCTGTGGGCCTATGACAAGACCGGGTATCAGCCGCTGCTCGATCGGACCCGGAACGGCATCCGCATGATGATGGCCGCCTATCCAAACGAGTGGCGCTGGACGAACGGCCTTCAGCAGGAGCGCGCCCGCATGCTTCTGCCCCTTGCCTGGATGGTGCGCGTCGAGGACACGCCCGAACACCGGCAATGGCTGCGCCACATCGCAACTGACATGCTCGCGTCGCAGGACGAATCCGGCGCCATCCGTGAGGAGCTCGGTCCCACCGGCCACGGAGACTACCCCCCACCGAAGACGAACGAAGCGTACGGAACCGACGAAGCACCGCTGATTCAGGAGAATGGCGACCCGGTAGCGGATCTTCTGTACACCACGAACTTCGCCTTCCTTGGCCTGCACGAAGCGGCGGCAGCGACAGGCGATTCCCTCTATCGCGACGCTGCCGATAAGCTGGCAGGTTTTCTGTGCCGGATTCAGGGCCACTCGGAAGTCCGCCCTGAGCTCGACGGCCTTTGGTTCCGGGCCTTCGATTACCACCGCTGGGAGTACTGGGGAAGCTCGGCGGATTGGGGTTATGGCCCCCTGGGGGTTGAGACGGGCTGGGGGCAATCCTGGATTACCTCGGTCCTGGGCATGCGGCAGATGAAGACATCGCTCTGGCAACTCACGAGTGGCAGCGGGATCAAGCAGCATATGAACGGCCTGCTGCCGGTCATGTTACCCCAAGAGAAGTGAGCGGATCGCCGCACTGGACTCTCTGGGGCGTAGCCCTGCTGCGTGTACGGCGCGCCAGTGGGACCCGATCAACGGGGCAAAAAGGCGGGTAGAAAACGCTTGACAAACGGGGCGTGATGCGATGGAATAACGGCGAACATACTATTGTCTAGAAATCAGATCAATAGATATGGACCAATCACAACTGAGCGCGAAACTGTTAACCCTTGAAATCGATAAGAAAAGCGCCATGCCCTTGTACGCTCAAATCTCGGGGGCCATTAGCAAACTATTACAGGATGGCACGCTGGGGCCCGGCGCCATTCTGCCGCCTGAACGGGTCTTCTGCGAACGCTACGGCGTGAGCCGCATGACCCTGCGTCAAGCATTTGACGCGCTCGAACACGAGGGACTTATCGAACGCCACCCGGGCCGCGGCACCTTCGTCGCGCCCAACCGCATGCGCAAGCAGCAGCAGAGGATGCGCAGCTTCAGTGAAGAGATTGTTGCGCGCGGGGGCATCCCGTCCTCCAAACTGCTGTCGTTCCGCGTGGTCGAGCCGGGGGTCAAAGCGCAGGAATTCTTTGGCCTGCCGGTAGGCGAGAAAGTCTACGAAGTGGAGCGTGTCCGCTTCAGTTCGGGCGTGGCCATTGCTCTCGAGAAGGTGCAGCTCCCCGTACATCTCTGTCCCAACCTCGACCGCTTCAATCTAACCGAACACTCTCTCTACAGCATTCTGGAAGGAAATTATGGGCTTCGACTGTCTCGCTGTAGCGAGGAGATTTCGGCAGCCGCCGCGACGCGCGCGCAAAAGGAGGCGCTCAACATTCCCCGCGGCATTCCGGTCCTGGTTGTGCGGCGAAAGGCATTTACTGAGAACGAGACCCCGGTAGAGATGGGCTTGGCTGTCTACCGGGGGGACCTGTATTCCGCAATAGTGCAGTCATTTCGGTCCGCTGAGGATTCACAATCTGTCGAGGATCATTGAGTGGCTATCGAACGGCTCGAATATACCGGCAAGCCGAGTTGACAGGCAAGTCGAACAAACGGTTCGTAGTGAAAAGGAGGACATCGTGACAAAGGGAGACTGCCTTAAGGGTGTTCGAAGTTGGCTCGTGTTGAGCGCCATGGTAGTGGCGTGCCTATTGGTTTTCGGGAATGGTCTCATCATGGGGCAAACAACTTTCAGCAGTATTGTGGGCAGAGTGACCGATCCGTCGGGCGGCATTGTGCCAGGCGCCCAAGTGGCGCTGCGCAATGAAGGGACCAATGTTGCGGCTACGACCCAATCCAATACGGCGGGAGATTATGTTTTCTCGAACTTGATACCCGGCACGTACGAAGTATCGGTCACCGCCCAGGGATTCGAGCGGTACGTTGTCAGCCACCTCGTGCTTTACGTCAATCAGACAGTTCGACAAGACGCCGGACTCACCGTCGGGGCGGTCACTCAATCTGTAGAGGTTACCGCAGAGCTGCCACTGGTCCAAACACAGACCTCTGAAGTTGGAGGCGTGATCGACTCGAGTCAGATCGCGGAGATGCCGCTCAACGGTCGGACCGATCTCTACGGGTTGCTTACAATGGTGCCTGGAGTTCAGAACTCGGGCAGCAATCCCCAGATCGCAGGCAACCTTTGGAGTGCGTCAACCCGTGAAACCATGGATGGAGTGACCTTCATGGAAGTAGAAAACCAGCGGCTTGCGGCCGCTACCCCATCCTTGGAATCGGTCGGGCAATTCCAGGTGGTGGACAGCTCAGGGCGCACGACACAGAAGTTGCACGATTCGCGGGAGGAGTGAAAAAAGGGGTTGGGTTCTGTGCTCTGACAGCGTAGTATACTGTCAGAGAGGAGAACCCCATGTCTCACCCTTCGCAACTCG
>Ga0187852_1001773_pt1 | contig 19300 bp, 10 predicted proteins | sample June2016WEW_6_40_FD_134511 | JGI IMG/M metagenome (GOLD analysis project Ga0187852, IMG submission 134511) | Peatland microbial communities from SPRUCE experiment site at the Marcell Experimental Forest, Minnesota, USA - June2016WEW_6_40 | ecosystem: Environmental > Terrestrial > Soil > Wetlands...
ACCCGTCTTGCGAGGTTCTCTTTCCGCTGCTCAAAGCGCGCCACTAATCCACATCGAACAACAGGACTGTGTAGTTCTTGGACGACAGCGTGTTCTCGATGGTCGGCCAGACCCTCTGATGCTCTGCGGAGGCCACCCATTTCTGTCGTAGTTCCTCGCTCTGGTACGTCAGCGCGAACCGATAGTTGATACCCGCGGGAGCACTCCCCTGTATTGCCGTACGCAGCTTCAGCATCTTCACACTAATATACCCAGGGTGTTTGGCGGCCTCGGGTCGGAAGATGGTCTCGAAGTTGTGCAACATCTCCTTCTCCTGGGCCGGGTCAACCGCCAAGTCGACATGCAGTTGGATGGGATGCCCCGGTCCCACCGCCTGGGCGCCGGCCGCACTGGCTCCGGCTGCGAGCATTGCCTTCAAGCAGGTCCTACGCTTCATTTTCTCTCCTCTGGCTCACTGCCGCTCACTGATAAAGTTGCTTCTCACCTGCTACGGAGAGCTTGATCCGGTATAAGCCGGTACGTGCAGTGATGTAGAGCGATTTCCAGTCATCACCCCAATTGCAGTTTGCCGGCACCTCGGGCATCTTGATCGTTCCGAGGTGCTTTCCCGCCGGCGAGAACACCCAAATCCCTCCAGGGCCGGAGGCCCACATGTTGCCGTTTTCATCGATCTTCAAGCCGTCCGGCAAACCCTCTTCCTTCTCCGCCGTCGCGTTGTAAAACACACGCCCGTTACTGACGGTGCCATTATCAGCGACGTCGTACGCCATCCACACCTTGTTCTTCTCATCCGTATTCCCGATATAAAGTGTCTTCTGATCGGGAGAAAAGGCAATGCCGTTGGGCCGCGTCAGGTCCTTGATCACCGGTTGCGGCTTGCCGTTGGCCACACGGAAAACGGCGTTGAACTTCAGTTCCTTGGCTGGATCGTCGTCGCCCTTGGCCAAACCGTATGGCGGATCCGTGAAATAAAACGACCCATCGGAGCGGTAGACCACGTCGTTCGGACTGTTGAATCTCTTCCCCTGATACCTGTCAATTACAGTGGTAATCTTCATGTCTTTGCTGATTCGTACAATGCGGCGGTACCCATGCTGGCACAGCAGGACCGCGCCATCTTTATCAGCGGTCATGCCGTTGGGGCCATTGTATCCGCCCGCCGGCAAGTTACCTTTTCCGTCGTAGCCGCCCGGGTTGAGAATATCCGTCACTTTTCCATCTGGAGAATATTGACGCACCACGTTACCGATCACATCACTGAACCAGAGGACGCCTGACGGCCGCCAGATTGGACCCTCGGTAAAGGTAAACCCATCTGCGAGCTTTTCAAGCTGAGCATCCTTGGGAATGAGTTCATCCAAGGCTGGGTCCAAGCGCACAATGCTTCCCAAGGCGGCAGGCTTTACCGGGGCGGGGGCGGGAGCGGGGGTGGTGGAACATGCGACCGTGATAAGAGCAAGAGTGAAGACCAACGTTGGCTTGATGATTGACATATGCAGTTTGACCTCGTTTCGGTTAGGGGTGGCACCCTCGTCTTTACAAGGGCGCGGCTACGACATCTTCAGCAGCCATCTTACGGCGTTCTTCTGTAGCTTGAAATATTCCGGTTCCCACATAGCGTGAAGCGTATGGCCGACTGCCGTGAAAGCCACGCGGCCCTTGCCGAAATCGTATGCCCAGCCCGCGATCGCCTTAGCACCTAGGTCTTTGCCTTCGCTGATCTCAGTCAGGCCATCGATATTCTCACTCCGCAAGAGGATGTAACTGGGATCCTTGTCGTACGTGACGAAATGTTGTTCGTCGTTCACTATGAAGTCCTGGACATCGCGCGTGATCGGATGCTCCTTGTTCACCACTGACACCTTGAAAGGACGCAGGGCCGGATGCGAGATGTACGCCCCACCCATGACCTCGCGATAGTCCTTGGAAGAAAGCGAAATGTGACTGCTGTTGTGCAAGGCGTATAGCGCCCCCCCAGCCTCCACGAAGTCTTTGATGGCCTTACCCTGCTCCTCCGTGATCCAGCGCTCGGGCTGCTCCTTCGGCCAGGCGCTGTTGTTCTCCAGAGAGTGCGAGTATTCGTAGTCGTTGGGCTCGAGATATCCGTTGGGCCAGATCATCCCATCGCGCAAAACCACAAACAGACGGTAAGGCCGCAGAAGGCGCGCGGATATTTGATCGTAGTTAATGGTGTAATCAATGGGCAGATTCAGGTCCAGGAATAGTTTGTTCAGGGCGACCCGGATGTAGTCGGCGTTGTGATACCGGTCACCGATAAGAGCAAGAGCCCGAGGACGTTTGTCATCGGTTGGGAGGGCACTACTCTCTTCCCGCGGAGCCAGCAGAACTCCCCCCGACGCTAACGCTCCAATGCTCTTTAGGAGACGTCTTCTTGAAATGGCAGATCTCATTGAAGCACCTCCGGCCGGCGCCATGCCTTGATTCAACCCGAATTCCGAAGTCGAATTTGGCACTCCCGGGCCAACTCTTTGAATCTGAACTGCCTGCCTTGATAATCTCGAAAACGGAACGGGTGTCTGGACTTTTCGGAAGTTACCCCTCACCCGTCCCGCACCGGCTGATGACAACGCCGGCTGGGGGACACCCTCTCCCCGAGGGAGAGGGCCGTCAACGATGATTGATTTCAGCCCTCTCCCTTGGGGAGAGGGTGGCGAGAGTAGCGAGCCGGGTGAGGGGTTTCTTCCCACAGAACCTCGCAACTTCGGAATTCGGGTTCAAGGACAGAGTCTAGCACGAAGATGGCAAGCACCGAATTGCTCGTTTGATCAACCACAGCCAGGTCGAGCTTGCCCTTGCTGTTGAACCGGCACCGGTTTGAAATTACATCAATTTCTCGCCCGTTTCTGAGTCGAACACCCAAGTACAGGCGGCCTGCAATCTGGTTTCGATTCGCCGCCCATTGCGGAGCGAGAGCGTGCGGGGTCCGCCCGAAACCGAGTGCACGATCAGCATGCCGCTACCGGCATAAACTACGTCGCCCTGATCATCGTAAATGTGCACCCCGGCTTCTTTCAGTAAATACCGCAGCAAGTTAGGATCGCGCAGAGGAACGCTGGAGAACCACGCCGTGTGACCCGCCAGCTGCTTCCGCGCCAGGCCAGCGTGCTCGCTTCCTTGCAGTTTCCCAAGTACCGTGGCATCGGCGTCCCGTGCGGCGAATAGCGGTTCTATCGACCCTTCGAGCCCGAACGTGCACGCAGGAGCATCGGCGGTTTGTACCACCACTCGCGCCGGAGAGGTTGTGACGGAAACCACCGTGATTTCGATCAGCCTTGAGATTCCTTCCGGGTCCGATGTGGCGCCGTCGATCAGGCCCGGAGCGCACGACCAGAACAGATGTCTGCCGTCTTTCGCCACCTTAGTTTGGATAAGTTTCCGTTGGCCGGGATCGATGCAGAAAGTGTTGGCAAAAATCACGGCCTTGTAGGGCCGCAAATCGAGCTGCTCCAGGTCGAAGAGATACACCATGTCGAACGCCGCCCCGCTGCGGAAAAGGTCGGCGGTCGAGCCGTCCACGAGTTCCGTTGAGACCGGGTCGAGATGGCCATTGTGGGCCGTGTAGTAGAACGACTCTGTGTCGAAGACCAGCAGGACATCGGCCCCGGACGCGAAGGGCCGCCGGTAGCGTTCGGCCTGCAGTTTCATGAGCTGCGCAATCTCTGCTTGCATCCCCTGCGAGTCCCAACAGCCCGCGGCTCCCCAGGTCGGCTGGACATCATGCTCGCAAACCAGGTCGTAATACCACAACCCCATGCCCCGGCTGAACGGGCCGAGCACGTTGCGGCGCAGAATGGCCACACTCTGGGCGCTGGCCTGCTGCGGATCCGCGATCCTGAGGTCCCAGATATCCGGCAGAGTATCCATTTCGTCGAGCCACAACTTGCCGTGTAGCCTTCCCGATTCGAGCAAGCCGCGCGACATTCCCGGCATCCCCAACGCCAGGTGATTGTACGATTGCGGCGCGCAAAGCACGTCCACGTAAGGTGATTCCAGCGCCCGCCGCACTTCCAGGTGGCCACCCATACCCATCCGCCCGAACATTGTGAACCAGTACCCGTGAAAGCCACCAGTCACGATGGGTCTCGGCCAGCTTTCCTTGACGGTCCGGCAAAAATGAATGAAGGCGTCGGTGACCGCCTGGTGCTGGCAGTGCAGATAGTCAATGACTTTGCGGTCGCGCTGCGGATTGCGAAAATATCCATCACAGCGCATCCGTTCTTCGACACCGGGAACGGCCGCCCGGGCCAGAGAAGTGTCGGGGTCATTCCACGCCCTCTGGAGCGCCTGGTCGGTCCCGTACTTCGTCCCCAGCCACTGGCGAAAATGGCTGGTCATGGCAGGACCGGTATCAGGTTCGTTGTCAATGAAACCGTAGTAGTGCCATTCCCCGTAAACCCCCGCGGCCACCTGAACGCAGAAGAGCGCCTCGCCCTCCGGCGTCGCGGCCAGGGCCTGGCAGAACTCGCGCGTCTTCGCGCCGCACTCGTCGAGCCACCGCTGGGAAGCCAAGCTGTGACGCGGCACTCGCGCGAGGTCAAATTCCATCGGGACCCAGGAGGGAATCCCCCAGCCGCGCGGATGTTCCAGAGATCCGTTCGCCCACTCGACGCATTCTTCCGGATGCGCCTGGTTCCACCAGGGTGGTGAATTGACCTGTAGCCTCAGCATGACCGCAGCTCCCGGGCAGGCGTCCAGAATGCCGCGGATCTGCTTCCTGGCACGCTCGATGTTGAACTCCCGTTCGGAGGTCCAGAGCTGCTCCAACCATACCTCCGCCTGAAAAAGCCGCGCGCCAGCTCTGGCGAATTCGGCGATGCTGTATTGGGATCGTTCCTCCTCGGCGAAGCGGAACCCCGGGCAATGCCCCAGCGCATAGATAACGGGCAGCGACGGCTGGCCATCCACGAACAGGGCGGGACGTCCCAGTTGCATGGCGATGCGAGCACCTTGAGGCTCCCCAACGCGCGGTTCCAGCCCGCTTGCCACGTTCGGAGCAAGCACTGGAATTGCACCGAGGGCCAGAAATTCCCGCCGGGTGATTTGATTCATATCTGCTCCTTGGCAATCAAAGATTTGGCGCCAGCACCAGGCTGGTGGATATGTGCCGCTCGCAGGTTCGCGCAAACACGAGGCCGTGGGCCATACGGTGATGCCGCGACGGGCGCGGGTCCTTAAGCGGAATTCCCACTTTCGTTTTCGAGCCGGAAACATACACCCGACTCCCTCAGGCAGTCAAGGTTCCATCGCCATGGAAGTTGCGACAAACAGCTCAAAATCGTCCGATATTGGGCGGGTGCTTCCAGAGAATTCGCCCCACGTGTAATCAAAGGCTCGCAGCGCCATCCGGCGAGACGTTTTTGGGCGGCACTCAAAAGGTTCTGGAACTGGCGTTGCTATACCCGGCAGAGAGGACGGCCGCGGCAGCTGCCAAACGGAGGCCACAGCGATGAACACCCGCACTGCGATTTATGCCCGCGTCAGCACCCGCGAACGAGGCCAAGACACCCAAAACCAACTGCACCAGCTTCGCGGACTTGCAGCGAGGCAAGGGTGGCTCATCGTCAGTGAGTTCATGGACTACGAGAGCGGAAAAGCCTGAGGGGGCGATTTATGTCATTCCCGTCAAGCTGGAGGAAGTCGAAGTGCCTAAGTGTCGGGCCCAATGGCAATGGGCCAGGCAGACAGTCGAAATGAGGGCATGACAATACAATAAGCCGAGTAACGGATCTCGCTCCAAGCTTGCTTCTGATCTGGCGCACCGGGAAACAGCGGAATGTTAACCGGCGTGAAGTGAATTCTCACACGGAGCGCAGAGAGTCCTTGGGTTAGGTCGCGCGAAATGAGAAATTCATCATCCCGGAAGCGCCGGTTGGAAGTTTCGATCGTGTGCTCCGTCGCTCCCAATTCCGATTCCGGATTGGAGTAAATGCAGGTATTCGATCCGGCGAGATACCAGATGCCGGCGAGCCGCCATTGAGCGGGGTCCTTCGGCTGCGATGATCTGGCCGCTGGCGCCACGAAGACCTCGGCACGTTGATTGGGAAAAGAGTAGTCCAGCGTCCGGCGTAACATAACACCAAGATTATCGGGTGTAAGTTTCAGGGTGAATTCGGATGTGCCCGTCGTGTAACGGCCCACCTCGGTGTGCGCCGGATAAATTTCCTTCCCCTCCAGGTGATCGACTCCCCACTCATAGCGCGATGTTATCTTGACGGGCTCGCTCGCATCTGGCGAGTCATACCCATGAGCTTTCTCATTGGCAGAGTCGCCCACGCTTAACTCGTCAGTCAGCAGTAGAGACGGACTGGGCAAGCCATACCAATAGGTCACGGTTTCATAATGTTCGGAAGATTCGTCCGTCCCTCCGTGCTCTAAATGGATGCGGGCGTTCTTGCCGAAAGGCATCAGGTCCGCCAAGAGGAACCGATACTCCGACTCAATCAAATCTTCTTCGCATTTTGCTTCGTTGGCTTGCCGGGCGCCGACCGGGTGCCCTGCGAAAGGCAAGGTCATCGTTTGTCCTCCCCAGTAGTCGCCTCCGCCTCCCCACTCCTCCGTTCCTGTCCCTTGGGCCTGAGGAGTCCGGCTGTCATCAAAGAAGAACCGAGGATCACCTTCCAAAGTGGTCAGAATTGCACGGTGCGAGAAAATTACGGAGGTCCCGATAAAATGCCCCGACCAATCGCCTCCGCCCTCAACCTGACGAGTATCCAAAAGGTTAAGGTCCTCGCCGGGGACCGGGCTGGGGTGGCCGCGATACGTCGCGTGGAAATACGCAACCTGATTGGCGGGGTCTTGGAATGGCGCGTACCTGATGCTCCACCGTACTCCTGGAAGCGCCGAGTCGCGGTCGTTTAAGAGTTCGAAGCGAGCATGGCGGAAAAAGGGCATGGGGAAATAACACGCCAAATAAACACGCTGGGCATCAAAACGAATGTGCACCGGGAAAGCTTTAACGAGATATTCACGGTCGTCGCGGTTGTAAAGCGTTCCCGCCCCAAAGAAGAGGGCAATCGGTGCCGCTATCGAAGGAGCAGGCCTTCTATCCCAAGTAACCCGTAGTTTCAAACGGCCAAACTCCAGTGAACTTGCACGAGGAACAGAAAACTCCAAGGCGCGAATCATGGAGGGTGCTTTTTCTATTTCGGCAAAAAGAATTGACGCCTTGGCTGGAACGATAACCTCTCCCGACTTTTGCTCGATGTCAATTTGTTTCCCTTCGGCGTTATCGGCTTTGGCGACGAGGTCCGAGCCCGACCGGGCAATCAGGTCGAGCACATCCTTCTCAGGCACGGCATTCCTCGTCCAGGAACGAATAGGTTGTGACAGTGGGGCCCCACCCGCATATTGATGATAAATATAATACCCCGTACCGTAATGCGTGCGCTCGTAAGCCATGCGGAAGGAACGCTCAAAGGGGATCGGCACCCAGGTTAAGTCAGCTCCTTTCGTGGCGGACCAAGTCCAGGCCAAGGGAGTGGGGAAACAACGTTCGGGAAGAAAAGTCGAGTTGTCGACAGGATGGGTAGGATCCGGCGTACTGCTTTCTTCTACAATATAATCAGCCCCGTCAACCTGGAAGTGCCACGGGCTTCCGTGCCAGTGGTTATAACGCGCGAAGTAGAGAATCCCAGGCCCTTCAAGGTCAAGCGTAACGTTGAAGTTATCGCTGAGCTGGTATAGGAAGTGACTGGCGTCGGCATTCCCGCCACTGCGATCGTAGGTGCTGCGCATGTAGGCCCTCGCACCGATGCGCTGATAAGCCCACCGGTCCCACCTGCGATACGCATCAAGGCCAACCGGGATTACGGGCGGTTGATTGGCAACAATGCCTTGCCCACCAGAATAAGACGAGAGCGCGTAATTCAGCTTCTTGACGGCCCTAACCATTGCAACCGTAGCTGCGGAGGTTAAGAAAAACTGTCGCCTATGCATAAATCCTCAAATCCCAGAAAGGTATAGTCAGTGGATAGCCAATCGTGAGATTTTCTCATGCCCGACGTTCCATCGGCAACCGCACCTCGTCAATCGGGATGCCTGCCCCCAACAGTCCTGGAGAGACCTCTAGTTCAAAAATTATCCCCGGTGATCGGCCCAACCATCTGCTCGTTCGCCCCCGCCGTGTAACGTAGTTAGCATTTAGTTCGTGACCACGACCTTGGCCCCCAAACGGGCGGGCAACACAGCCTCGCTGATTGGGCAGCTTCACACGGAAGTCGGTGAGACCGGATGCGCCCTCGATGGGTTTGACTTTCCTGCCGGGGTCCCAGCTCTCTATGCAAAGCGTGCGGGCATGTCGAGCTTCCGCGAGCTGCTCCTGAAGCTGGGGCGCGGCAAATGGCAGGACTTCTATTCCGTCTGCGACGAGCCGCAGCAAGTATCCGACCCGCAAACGCAGAGACACGAGTCACGAATTCCGAAGCAGGGTGATGTCAGGCCTCGTCACCCTGTTCGGCGGCATTGCGACTATTGCTCGCTCCGTTCTGGTATGATCAGGCATCCCCTGGCAGGGCACGCGGGCGGCTGGAAGCGGAGCCGTCGGGGCCCTGCGAGGTAAGCGAACGGTTGGTACCGGTAAGAGACGGGCTTTCTGGTTCGTCCGTTGTGGCTCTCGCATTCGTGGGCTTTGGCGTTCAACGTCAAGGAGTTCCGCCATAGGGTCCCGAACCTGTCAAACTCCTGTCTCCCCGGCAGCGCCATGGAGTCTCTCAACAAATCAGCATGAACATTACACGAAACATAGTCGCCATCGATTTAGGCAATTCCAGTGGACGCCTGGCACTCTGTGAATGGGATGGAGATCAGGGCAGCCTGCGCGAGGTTTATCAGTTTCCAAACGCTCCTATCGAGATCGACAGGCACGTCATCTGGGACACAGAACGGATCTGGGCAGAAATCCTCAATGGCCTTCAGATCGCCTCCGCAGCGACACACGGTGAGATTGAAAGCCTGGGGCTTGATAGCTGGGGCGCGGAATATGTACTGATCGATCGAACGGGAAACCGTGTCGGCCACGCCTACTCGCTCCGGGACCCACGCAACGTGACTGCTATGCACCGCGCCTTTGAGACTGTCCCGGCGCAGAGGGTTTACGAGATTACTGGAATTCAGGTCATGCCCGTCAACGCGCTCTATGGCTTGCTGGGACACATCCATGAACTCCCGGAGGAATGGGAGCGGACCTGGTTGTGGCTTGGTACGCCGGAGTACTACCTGTTTCGGATGACTGGAGTCCCGGTGGCCGAGTACACCAATGCACCGAACTCGCAATTGGTGGACGCGCGTTCGAAGGGATGGTCGAAGGAACTATGCAGCGCCTTTGGCCTCAATCTCGAGAAGTTTCCTCCCATCGTCCCTCCCGGGACAACACTCGGGCTCCTTCGCCGGGAACTGGCAAACGCTCTCGGCCTAAGGACAACCAAGGTAATCGCGCCATCCTGCCACGACACAGCATCGGCCGTGGCCGCGATTCCTTATCCGCACAATCGTCTGGCTTTTGTAAGCTCCGGGACTTGGTCCCTGGTGGGCACGGTGCTTCGGCAACCCCTCATCTCCGAATTGGGTTTTCAGCTCAACATCACCAACGAAGGTGGGGTGGGCAACACCGTCCGGTTCTTACGCAACGTCATCGGGCTGTGGATGATCCAAGAACTGCTGAGAGAATGGAACTCGAGCGGGCTGCGCGTCTCGGCAGAGCAACTGGTTGAAGGTTGTCGAGGCGCTCCGCTGGAAGGCGCCTGGGTCGATCTTAGGGACGAGAAGACATTTCTCGCCCCTGGGAACATGGCCTCTCGCATCAACGCTGAGTTGGCGATGCGAGGTTTCCAGCAGGCAACACAGCCCCACGAATTTGCCTCGATCGTCTTCCGCAGTCTCGCCAGACGCTACGCCGAAGTTGTGGATGGGATTCAAAATTGCATCGGCGAACCCTTGGAACGTCTTTGCATCGTCGGAGGTGGCGTAAGAAACGAAGTGCTGAACAGGCTGGCGCAAGAGGCAACCGGTCTGGAGTTGTTGAAGGGGTCCAGCGAGGCCACGATCATAGGCAACACCGCCGTGCAAATCGCCGCCCTGGAGAACACCCGCAATCTGGAAGATATCCAATCGATCGCCTCCCGGCTGACGTTCGAGGAGCGGGAGAGCATGATCGGACCTGGCGGTTGACGGGGCGACCGATCGGCCAGCGCGAGTTTTGAGCAGAATTGCGGGGTCGGAAGGGAGAATCATTCCAGTGGGAACAACGATTGCCGGGCCTGTGAGGCCTGGCTGGTCTTTTCTCGAGCGCCTCGGCATTTACCCACCGCTCGCATTGGGGTTTGTCGCTGTCCTGCTTTTGATGAGCGCCTGCGGCGTCGAATCAGGATTCCTGTCAGCCTATCTGGCCGGCAAAGGGTTTTCAGCATCAGCCGTCGCGCTGGTGTTCACTGTATACGGTATTACCGCCACCTTCGCGTCCTGGCTGTCCGGAGCCCTCTCCGACCTTTGGGGACCGAAACGGGTCATGCTCATCGGTTTGGCCATCTGGTTGTTCTTCCACGTGGCCTTTCTCGCACTAGGGGTCGCGCCGGGCAATTACTCCCTCATACTGGTTTTCTATGCTCTGCGTGGGTTCGGTTTTCCGCTGTTCGCCTACGGCTTTTTGGTATGGATCACCGTGGCAACGCCCACTCGAAACCTGGGAACATCATTGGGCTGGTTTTGGTTTGCATTTGCCGCGGGCTTCCCAACCCTCGGGTCCCTGATTGCCAGTTACCTGGTTCCCTCGATGGGCGCTTATCAAACTCTTTGGTGGGCGCTTGTCTTTGTCGCTGCCGCCGGTCTGGCCCTGCTCGGCGTTCGAGACCCGACGGGAACGCGCCGGCTGGCCCCGCCGAAGGAAAATCCGATAAAGACGCTGGTGTTCAGCGCGGCAATCGCCTGGCAGATCCCGAAAGTCGGAATCGGCGGCATCGTGCGAACGATCAACACTGCGGCTCAACTCGGGTTCCTGGTATTTCTGCCGGTTTATTGCACCACCACGGTCGGCTTCACCCTCACGCAATGGCTACGCTTGCTGACCGCTCTTTCGGTCACCAATGTCATCTGGAACCTCTTGTTCGGATTCATTGGTGACAGATTTGGATGGCGGAGGACCGTAGTGCTGTTCGGCGGCTGCGGCTGTGCGGTCACTACCCTGATGCTTTATTACTCCCTGCAGGTACACCCCGCGAATTACGTGCTGGCGGTCGTTGCCGGCATGTTCTATGGCGCCACCCTGTCGGCCTACACGCCGCTCGGGGCGATTATGGCGGCTCTGGCGCCGGGCCGCAAAGGTGCTGCCATGGCCATCCTCAACCTGGGCGCCGGGGCCAGCGTCTGGGTCGGCCCGGCAATCGTGGGTCTCTTTCTGCCGTCGCTGGGCGCTGGCGGAGTAATGTGGATCTTCGCCGTGCTCTATGCCGTTAGCGCCGTGCTCACGATGTTCATGAAGGTTCCCGAGGATAGGGCAGCCGCATAAAGGAACCACCAGTGGCCCAGACCTTCTTCGGAACTATCGAGCGCCAGCACTCAACATCTTCAACGTTTTCAGGCCGTCGAAAGAGGCCTTGCCGGAGGGGCGGTATGAGCCAGGTAGAATGTGCCTCTAAGATCGGGGTTCCCGCTCGGACCGTAGGTCGAGAGGTAGCTCGAATGAAGAGGGGCGGGAAGGCAGCGACCAGCCCCAGAACTACCAAGGTTTAGGAGGAAAGTATGACGACGACCCGAAGAGAATTCCTGTCGGAAGTGGGAAAGGCCGGGGCTTGCTTGGGGTTTTGGGAGAGTTCTGGCACGCCGCTCTGGGTAGGAAGAACAGAGCTGGCCTTATCTGGTGATCCACCACAGGCCCCCTCCGGACTGAAGGCAGCTTGGTTGCGCCCGGCCCGGACTTACCGGCCTCACACGCGTTGGTGGTGGCCGGGCGGCGCCGTTACCTCAGAGGGGATCACATGGGAATTGGAGCAGATGAGCGCCCAGGGAATGGGCGGCGTCGAGATCATGATTCCCTGGGTGATGTATGCCCATGGGAACATCGAGTTCCTTTCCGAAGAGTGGCTACAGCTGGTAAGGCATGCTGTCCGAGAGGCAGCACGGCTCGATATGGAAGTGGCCATCACCTTTTCGCCCGGATGGTGCTTTGGGGGCTACTGGGTTCCGCCCACAGAACGTAGCAAGGTGTTGACACGGGCCTGGGTAGACGTCAGCGGGCCACGGGCATTCGATCAACCGCTTCCGGCCTATGCGCCGCCGGATTCTGCGGCAGCGCGCGAGGACTTGCCCGAATCTTTCCTGTCGGACGCGCCAGACGAGAACTTAGTGGTGGCGGCTGTGGCGGGTGAAATTGGCGGATCAGGACTCAACGGGAACACCTTGATCGATCTTAGCAACCAGGTCAGCCAAAATCGTTTGGATTGGCAGGTTCCCTCGGGCCAATGGCGCCTGATGGTCTTTCGCTTGAAGTACACGGGGCAGCAGAACTCGACAACCGAAAACTTTCTTCGGCGTCAATGGGTGGTTGATCACTTCAGCCAGGAGGCGGTGGCTAAGTACTGTGATTATCTGGGGGGTAAGCTTTATCAAGCCTTTGGGGAAGAGTTCGGCAAGACCGTGGACAGCATGTTCTGCGACAGCTTCGAAATCATGGCCCTTCCCGACACGATTCATTGGAGCAACGCGGCGCTTGAACAATTCAAAAACTATAAGGGCTACGACCTCAAACGCTATTTGCCGGCTATCTGGTGGGACATCGGAGAGCTGACCCCTAGAATCCGCTACGATATCAACGATTTCCTCTGCTGGTTGGGCCTCCATGCGACGTTTATGCCCTTTATCAACTGGTGCAACGAGCACAACGTGGAGGCGCGAGTTCAGCCGTATTTCCGATTTACCAATGAGGTCATTCAGGGAGCCGGCGTGACGCCGAGACCCGAGATGGAGGTAACCACCGACCGCTTTGCCGTTGTGCTCAACCCACGCAAAGCGGTGGCTGCTGGCGCTCATCTGTACGGACGGAGGATTGTTTCCGCCGAAGCGTTCACTTATCTTCACACCGAGCGGTATCGCTCGACGCTGGAAGAAATGAAGGGGGCCACAGATGCATTTTTGCGCGACGGGGTGACACAGTTTTACAACCACGGCTACATCTATTCCCCGGAGATGCACGTGGCGCCCTCCCGTGACATGCCTTGGGCAAATCGAATAAGCCACTGGAATACCTGGTGGAAGTACTATCGCCATTTGGCAGACTATACCAGCCGCTGTTGCCTTCTCCTGCGGCAGGGCGAGTTTGCGGGGGACGTCTTGATCTACTCGCCCCAATCCACGGTCTGGACTGAGAAAGTCCTTTTCGGCAACTACCCGCAATTCATGCCTTACGGTGAGCTGGGAAAAACTCTGGTGGCCAACGGGTATGATTTTGATCCGGTCAATGACGACATTCTTCAAAATCGGGCTCGGGTGGAAGATGGGCGCATCAAAGTCCGCGACCTCACCTATCGTTTTCTGATTTTACCCAAGACGACGGCGGTGCCGGTGGCCACCATGGAGTTTGTCCGGCAGTTTGCCCTGGGCGGAGGGGTGGTGGTTGCCCTGGATGAACTGCCCTCGGAGTCGGTAGGTCTCAAGGATGGCGCGCAGCACGACACGCGCGTCAAACAGATCGTCAACGAGCTGTTCGGACCCGACGGCAAGGGGATGAATCAGCCGGGTGGAGGCCGCACCTATTTCATCGCCAGTTACAAGATTCCAAGGTACGACACGAGCAAGCGACCCTTCTATCAGGTGCCGGAGCCCTACCAGCCCACACCAGCGCTCACGGCGCCACAGCGGGCGCTGCTTGAGGCGCTGCGGGAACATCTCGCGCCGGACTTTGCGCTGGCCGGAAGCCAGCAAAGCGATGGACTGACGTTCTTGCATCGCCGGCTCGGTTCAGAAGATCTCTATTTCGTGACCAACCTGCAATTGGAAACGAGCGAGACTGCGGTGACTTTCCGTGTCAACGGAAAGATCCCGGAACGATGGGACCCGATGACCGGCGAGATCGCTCCGGTGCTTGTCTACAGGACGCTGGCAGCAGGAGTGGAGATCCCGATTCGTCTGCCAGCCCGTGGCTCCTTGTGCATTCTCTTTCGTGCCGGGCAGCGGCAGCCGCATCTGACGGAAACGAACCTGGAGGAAGTACGGGATCTGACGGAACGGCGGGTGGAAGGTATTGTGAACCACAACGGAGAGGCGCACGTGACCGTGCTGAAGAACGGGCAGAGCAAGACGGCGCAGGTGATGGTCTCTGGCTTGCCGGAGCCGCTCGCCGTGAGCGGTACTTGGCGGATGACGATCGAGGGCTACCGGTTCGAGAGGCTCCAAGAAGAGGTTGCACAGTTGCAGTCGTGGACCGAAGATCCTCGGACGATGCACTTCTCGGGCACCGGAAGCTATGAGCTTGACTTCGAGGTGCCCGGCGAGTATGTGAGCGCTGGTCTCGAAGCCGTTCTCGACTTGGGAAGAGTGGGCGATGTGGCTGAAGTGATCTTGAATCGGCGGGCGGTGGGCGTGGCGTGGATGCAGCCTTACCATCTCGATGTTACGGAAACAATTCGCGCCGGGACAAACCATCTCGAAGTGCTAGTCACAAATACGCTGATAAACTATGTCTCAGGGCTCACGACACTGCCGGAGGTGCCCGAGGAATTAATCCCACATTACGGAAGAACAACAGATATTTACACGCTGGGGACGAAGGCCTGGAAAGAGCACGAGAAGGACTTTCACCCCCTTCCTCCGTCCGGGCTGATGGGACCGGTTAGAATCGTCGCCCGCCGCAAAGTGGCCCTGGAGCTTTAGTGGCAAGAGGAGATGATTCAGTTTTCACGTGATGCATGGCGAGTCTGACCCTCGCCCTCTCGCTTGAATCGATCGCAGGGAGCTTAGAACAACAGGTGCAGCGCCATTTGAATCTGGCGAGGGCCGCCAATGGTCTTGTTAGTGGCGCCGAGGCCCGCCGGGCAGTTGTAGAAACCCATATTCGTTGAGTTCGAGCACGAGGTGGGCCTAGCCGGAGTCCCCTCGGCGGGGAAATCATTGTAGTACTGGTTCTGCGAAACGTTATCGATGGGAATGTCGAAGCTGGCAGTGTTGGTGAGGTTGAAGATGTCCATCTGGTATTTCAGCGAGATGCGCTCGGTGAGTTTCAGTTCTTTAACCACGGAGAAGTCCGCTCGCCGCTGCCAGGCTTGGCGGAAGATGTTGCGCTGGCCGGAGGCGAAGTTGGTTTCATAAAGATCGCCGGGCGGAATGGCCCCGCCGAGGTCGCCGGGCTGAAGCAGGGGCAGGGTGAAACAGGACGCCTTGAGGGCCGGGGTCGCGCCCGCGCCGCTCGCGCCCGTCACTGCGTTGTAGGCGCTACAGCCGGAAGCGAGCGGAACGATGGGGTTGGTGATTCCGTCAGTAGTGCCGTAGAAGATGCTTCCCACGGCGCCGGTGTAATCGATCACGCTGTAGGGCTGGCCACTTTCGATGACCACGATCCCTTGCAGGGCCCAGCCATTCGCCACCATCCTCGCGAACGAATGGCCCTTGACCCAATTGGGAAGCTGAACCAGGTAATTGAAGTTGATGACGTGCGTGCGATCGAAATCGGAGGAAGCATAGGCATTGCGGGGATTGAGCGGGTTGTTGCCGTTATAAAAGAGCCCGAGAGCGCTTTGCTCGTCCAGGGCGTGCGACCAAGTGTAGGAGAAACCGGTCTGCATCCCATGGCTCAGGCGCTTCTCCACGTGCGTCTGTAGGCCGTTGTAATTGGAAGTTCCAATGGCTTTGTAGCTCTCCGATTCAGCGGAGTAGCCGATGTAAGGCACGCGCATGTCGTCATTGCCGCCCTCGTAGGTGGCAAGCATGGTTGTGCCGTCGGGGAGACCCATGGGATTGCCGGTGGTGGGATCAATCACTGTGTACCCGTAAGTGTAATTCTGGCCGTGAATCGGGTGGCTGGGCGAAGCGATACCCGGTTGGTTGAACGGGATGGGCATCACCTCGTGGCGTCCGGAGTTGCCCACAAATCCGACGTCAATTGCCAGATCGCGGCGCGGCTGCCATTGAATATCAAAGGTGTAGTTCATGGTGTAAGGAAGCTTGTTTCTGCGGTCGTAATTGGCAAATGTGAAGACTTTGCCGCCATTCTGAATTCCCGCTTCGTTGGGAAGGTAGTTGATGATCTCAGCGGGGTTGCCCGAAGGCGGGGCCTCTTCCGTGGGTCCCCAGGGATCTTCATAGTTGCTGGAGCAGATGGGGATGAAGCCCTGATACAGAGCGCCGCTCACAGGGCAGACTTGTGTATTCACGAAGGGCGGAGCTTGGTTCACGCCGAAGGGTCCCGCCGTGGTCTCACCCGCGGCGTAACCGGGGGAAAGATAGGCAAAGAGCTCGCCGCGATCGTAGTAAATGCCCGCGCCACTACGAATGACAATCTTGTCGCCAAAAGCTCTCGGCGACCACGCCACGCCGATGCGCGGGGCAATGCCCCATTGCCGCCCGGTGAGCGTGGTGTTGCTCACGCTCTTGGTGGGATATTGCGCATTGTTGCCGGCGATGATGAAGCCGGTGGAGGCGATGGTGTCGCTGGCGGCATTATAGGCGTATGTCGTGGGGTCGAAGTTATACAGGCGCCCGTATTTCTCGCTGAAGCCGCCATCCCAGTCGAAGCGTACGCCGCCGGTCAAGCTCAGGTTCGGGCGGAGCTGGAATTTGTCTTGAACGTACTCGCCCGACTGGCCAGAGCGGTAGTAGCGACTGGCGTTGCCGAGCAGTAACGCCGTGGACTGGAAATCCTCGTCAGAGGTCAGAATCCCCTGCACAAACTGACTGAAGTCCGCCGAGGCCATGATGCCGTTGCCAGTCCGGTTATCGAGGGTGTTGAGCTGCGTGTAGGAGTAATTGCCGCCGAAGGCTACGGTGTGCCGGCCGTGGTTCCAGGTGGCGTTGACGGAGGGCATCAGGCGGTTCTGCGTCACTCCCGTAAACGCGCCCTGCGAGGCCGAGCCCTGGCCGATATTCAAGCTGGCATCCGACACATTGTTGACGTTATTGGGTGAGCTGTTTCCCAGAATGTCAACAACGCTCAGGCCCGGGAAACGCGTCGAGCCAAAGGTATTGATTCCCATCTGCTGCGGCGTGAAAGGCTGGCCGATGGAGCTGTAAATGTGCTCCCGGTCGAACCCGATGGTCTCAATAATGCTGAAGTTAGCTCTGAGCGTTTGAATGTTGGAGAGTGACGCCACCTGGCTGCCCGCGGCCAGGTGCTGCGTGAAGCCCGGCACCATCGAGTAGGCGTAGGGCGCGGTGGTCGGATCACCCTGGAAGTAGTACTTGAACGAAAGGATGTCGGAGGGAGAGCGGTTCCAGTCAAGATCGCTCACGATCTGGCGGGCGGAGAAGACCGCCGTGCCCGGAACATAGGCATTATCCGGGATCGTGGGTGTAGGAACGAAGCCGTCATCATTGGGAATCACATACTGGCCGTTGGGGAGCTGGAATTGAAACAGCTTGAGCACATTGGGATCAATCTGCGCGGCGGTAATCGGCGCGCCGCCGCTTGGAATGATGAAGTTTTCGTTGGCGAGATTTGCCAGGCCCGCCGCCGTCCGATTGGTGTTGCTCAGTCCGAAGGGAACCGTAAGGCGCGAGATGCCGATTTCTCCGTCGCCGTTGTGCAGGTTTTGGAAACCGACGAATCCGAAAAGCTTGTCCTTAATCAGCGCGCCGCCCAGGGTTCCCCCCAGCACTTCGCGGTGCAGCGCCGGGACCTTCTGATCCTCCGGCACGCTCGGGTCGGCATTGAAAAAGTACGGCGCAGCGTTCAGCCAGTTGGTTCCGTGGTGGATGTAAAGGCTGCCGTGGGCTTTGTTGGTGCCGGATGCCGTGCTCATATCGATGTGCGCGCCGCTGGTGGCTCCCTGCTGCGCGTCGTACATGGAAGTGTTCACGCGGACTTCCTCAATGGTCTCGGGAGCGGGCGTGGGGAGCGCCTGGCCGATGGCGAGATAAGGTGACGCCGTGCTCTGAATCACTCCGATGCCCGTGCTGCTGACCAGAGAGACTCCTGTGTTGTTCACCACTCGCGCCGAAGCCACTTGGCTGGTGCTTTTGCCATTAAAAATATTGCTGCCGTCCACGCCGTTCAGCAAAAAGCTGTTGCTTGTGTCGCGCTGGCCATTCGCCCAGACAGATTGGTTTCCCAGACCGGCGTTGGCGCCGCTGCCGCTGGGTAGTTCCGTATTAACACCGGGAGAGAGAATGGCGAGACCCGTGAAGCTCCCGGTGGGCAGAGGAATAGACTGAATCTGGGACTTATCAAGAACGTAGCCATTGGTCGTATCGACGGCATTCATGAGCGGCGACTTATCTTCCACTGTGACGGTCGTGCTGACCTGGCCGACCTTAAGCGCGACGTTGACCGTGGCAGTGCGGTTGGCCTGCACAAGAATGGAGGGTACGGAATCCGTCAGGAAGCCCTTTTGGGTGAAAGTGAGTGTATAGGTACCAATGGGCAAGCTGGGAATCTCATATTCACCTTCCGAATTCGATTTCTGGGAACGCGTTAGTCTCGTTTCATCGGCGATAACGGTGACGACTGTACCCGGCACCAATGCTCCAGTCTGGTCCGTGACGGTACCTCTGATTCCTCCCACTGTTTGCTGTGAAAACGCGGGACGCGAGCAGGCAACATTGATCAGAACCGTCAAGGCAAGCGAACAGCAAAAGGGCAGCCCCATTGTTCCACCTGCTTTGGTCATCTTGTTCCCCTCCCGACTAGTTGTGGTGGTACGAAGAACTTTGTCTTTCCGGCGCTTGGTTTACTGAGCGGATGCCCAAAAAGTTAGCTAAATTCTCCGTCAAAAACCAACTTAATGTTTTGATCGAGAGAATTATTTTATTCTATTGGTCATCGACCTGACGGCCTTCGCCTCCCCGGCAGCAAGCCAGACTGACCTTAAAATTGGATCTCCGGGTGACGGACTCTAGCGTAACCCGGTTTGATAACCTCATAGATGATGCGGCAACGCTCCGCGTAGGGGAGGAAAGCGCTCTTCATCGCGTTAATCGTGACCTTTTCGAAATCGTCCAGACCCAAACCAAACGCGTCGATGGCCACTTGAAATTCGTTGCTCATGCTGGTGCGGCTCATCAGCCGATTGTCGGTGTTGAGGGTTACCCGGAATTGCTGTCGATAAAGAACTTTGAAGGGGTGCTCGGCGATAGTGGGAATTGC
>Ga0187852_1001777_pt1 | contig 19260 bp, 19 predicted proteins | sample June2016WEW_6_40_FD_134511 | JGI IMG/M metagenome (GOLD analysis project Ga0187852, IMG submission 134511) | Peatland microbial communities from SPRUCE experiment site at the Marcell Experimental Forest, Minnesota, USA - June2016WEW_6_40 | ecosystem: Environmental > Terrestrial > Soil > Wetlands...
CTGCGCGCCACATTCCACCACACCCCGGCGATTTGCCGCGAGGCGCTGAATCTGATTGCCGGCGGACGTTTCCAGGCAGGAGCCTTCATCACCGGCCACGCCCATCTCTACGAACTCAACCGCGTCTTTGAGAAGCTGATGAACCGGGGCAGCGAGATCAAGACCGCCATTGTGCCCTAAGGAGAAGCGATGACCCCGGCAAGCAAGCAACCCAGCAAAAAAACGAAAGCGATGAATAAAGAAGCGACGAGCCCGGCAACCAAGCAACCGCGCGATAAAACGAAAGCGTTGAATCAAGAAGCGTCGATTGCGCTCGCCTGGGCCGCGCTGCCGGAGAACTATCGCATCCCCGAAGTTGCACCCACGCTCGACGAAGCCCGCGCATATTGCAAACGGCTGGCCGAGTCGCACTACGAGAACTTCCACGTGGCGACCTGGTTCCTGCCCAAGGCGCTGCGCCCGCATTTTTATGCTATCTACGCCTACTGCCGCATCTCGGACGATCTGGGCGACGAGGTGAGCGATACGACGCAGGCGCTGGCGCTGCTGGATCTTTGGGGTCGCGAGCTGGATGCCTGCTACGAGGGCAAATTGCGGCATCCGGTGTTTGTGGCGCTGGCGGAGACGATTCGCGAATGCTCGATTCCCAAGGAGCCGTTTGCCGACCTGCTGACTGCCTTTCGCCAGGACCAGACGGTTAAGCGCTACGCAACCATGGAGGATGTGCTTGCCTACTGCCGCTATTCGGCCAATCCGGTGGGCCGGCTGGTGCTTTACGCCTGCGGCGAGGCGGACGAGGAAAAATTCCGGCTATCCGATGCGACTTGTTCGGCGCTGCAATTGGCCAACTTCTGGCAGGATGTGCGCGAGGACTACAAAAGGGGCCGCATCTATATTCCCCAAAACGATATGGATTTCTTTCGCGTGAGCGAAGTGAACATTGCCGAGGGCATTGCCACGCCGGAGTTCTGCGGGCTGTTGCGCTACGAGGTCGAATGCACGCGCGGCCTTTTTGAAAAGGGACTGCCGCTGATCGGGATGGTGAACCGCGATCTGGCGCTGGACCTGGACCTGTTCAGCCGCGGCGGCCTTGAGGTTTTACGGGCTATCGAAGAGCGGGACTATGACGTGCTGAGCGCCCGGCCGGCCATATCGAAGAGCACCAAGTTCAAGCTCGCGCTGAGGGCCGTGGGCGCCCGGCTGCTGCCGTTTCTAAGCCTCGACAGGGGCGGGCTGCACGCAGAGAATGAGGCTTGAGGCAGGAACCCACATTGGACAAACGGCCATTGGAAGCGGCCTACGCGGCTTGCCGAGCGATTGCCAGGCGCGAAGCGAAGAACTTCTACTACGCCTTTGTTGCGCTTCCCATGCCTCGGCGCAATGCCATCTGCGCCATTTATGCCTTCATGCGCCAGGCCGACGACCTGGCCGATGACGAGAGCATTTCACGCAAAGAGCGCCGAGTCCGGCTGGACTCGTGGCTGGCGGCATGGCGCGGCGTTTGCGAGGGCCCCAATGCCGAAATCGCCACCTGCGACCCGGTTTTTGTTGCCGTGCGCGATGCAGCGGAGCGGTTCGCAATTCCATTCGGCCTGCTGGATGAGCTGGTAGCCGGCGTTACGATGGACCTGAAGCCAAGTGCGGGCGATTCGCCCGATTCGCCCGATGCGCCCTGCACCTATGCCACCTTCGCCGATCTCTACCGTTACTGCTATCTCGTGGCCTCGGTAGTGGGACTGGTCTGCATCCGCATCTTCGGCTACACGGATAGCCGCGCGGAGAAGTTGGCGGAGGAGACGGGCATTGCGTTCCAGCTAACAAACATCTTGCGGGACGTGGCCGAGGATGCGCAGCGCAACCGCGTGTATCTGCCGCGGGAGGATTTGGCGGCTCACGGTGTTTCGCTGGACTCTCTGCTGCACCGGACACCGGGCGCGCCGCCAACGGCCAGCGAGAGGGCGCTGCTTGCGGAGATTGCGCGGCGCGCTGAGGGCTATTACCAATCGGCACAGGCGTTGCTGCCGCTGATCAATCGGGAAAGCCGTCCCGCGTTGTGGGTTCTGGTTCGGATCTATCATGAGTTGCTTAAGCGGATCAGGCGCGCGGATTACGATGTGTTTTCGCGCCGCGCCAGCGTGCCGCTTTCGCAAAAGCTGGGAATTCTGGCCGTAGGTCTGGCGCGAATAGGGTGGGCGCGGCTGTTCGTTTGACACGGTACCCGCGAGTATTCGAGAACTGAGGATAGCGGGCTCCCAGGCTACGAAAAAGAAACTCTCCGCGGAGGATGGAAGAGACATTGAGCGGTTTGCCGCAGAGTTCGGGGAAGACCGTCACCGTGGTGGGCGCTGGCGTGGCCGGCATGAGCGCGGCCTGCGCGATGGCCGAGGCCGGTTTGCGAGTGCAGTTGGTCGAGCAGCGTGGCTACCTCGGCGGGCGGGCCAGTTCTTATCGGCATCCGGGGGTCGACGAGGTCATCGACAACTGCCAGCACGTGCTCTTCGGCTGCTGCACCAATCTGCAGGGTTTCTATCGCCGTATCGGCGTTGCGGACCAGATCCACTGGACCAGCGAGATGACGATGATTGAGCCGGGCGGGCGGCGCTCCGCGCTTGGACCCTTTGGATGGGGTCCGTTCAAACTGCCAGCACCTTTGCATGGCTTGCCAAAGCTGATGGCGGCCAAGGCGTTCAGTATTAGAGACACGCTGGCGCTGGGGCGGGCGTTCGCGGCGTTGATGCAGCCGGTTGCGATGGATTCGACGGAGTCGCTCGGGGATTGGCTGCGACGGCACAGGCAGACCGAGGGGGTTTTGAACAGGTTTTGGCGGCTGGTGATCGCCAGCGCGCTTAACGCGGATATCGACTTGATTGCATTGTCTTACGCCGCCAAGGTGATCCGCGAGCTATTCATGAATTCGGCCCACGCAGGCAGCATGGGGATGAGCCGTGCGCCATTGAGCGAGTTATACGTGGGTGTAACTCCATTTCTCTCCGAGCGCGGCGGCAGAGTGCTGCTGAACACGCACGCAGAAGGCGCGGAGTGGGATGAAGAGACTTCGCAATGGACGCTGGTTACACGAAACGGCAATCTGATTTCGGAGTTTCTGGTGCTGGCGTTGCCCTTTGAGGCCACGGCCAAACTGCTGCCGCACATGCCGCCGGCCGATGGCGCCGAGGCGCTCGGCAGCCAGCTTGAACGCCACCGGCACTGGCCTATCTGCAGCGTGCATCTGTGGTTTGACCGGGAGATTACGACCCTTGATCACGCTGTACTGCTGGACCGCGAGATTCACTGGATGTACAACAAGAGCCGGCTGCAGCCGGGTCGCAAGGGTCATTATTTGGAGCTGGTGGTGAGCGCCTCGCGGGCCTTCGCGGCTCTCACACGCGAGCAGGCCATCGCGCAGGCAGTGCGTGAGTTGGCAGAGTTCTTTCCGGAAGCAGCCTCGGCAAAGTTGGAAAAGTCTGCGCTGGTGAAGGAGATGCGCGCCACCTTCGGCGTGCCGCCGGGGATCGATGCGTCACGGCCTACCTCCATCTCGCCGTGGACGAACTGCTTTCTGGCCGGGGATTGGACGGCGACCGGCTGGCCGTCGACGATGGAGAGCGCGGCGCGGTCGGGACATCTGGCGGCGGAGGCTGTTTGCGAGAGCATCGGCGAACGGCGCGCCATTCTCAATGCGGATTTGAAGTCGCGGGGGTTGATGCGGCTGTGTCATTGAAGTGGATCGAACCGGAGCAGGACAATCTCTCTCCTGCGAGAGAGAGCGAGGAGAGTTCAAGCATGACGCAGACAAGAGCGCAGGATCGAATCGGGATGGGTCGCCGTGTGGACGCGGTGAGAGCGACTGCCGCTGCATTCGGCGTTTATGCAGGGATTCTGGGGATGGAACATGGGTATTTTGAAACGCTGCAAGGCAGTGTGGCGCCAAAGAGCCTGAGGATACTAGCGGTAAGTGGGTGGGAGCTGCCGTTTCCATTCGGCCACGAGCCGGCGATGACGCTGATTCCCAACTTCCTGGTTACGGGCATTGCCGCAATGATTGCCGGCCTGGCGATCGTTCTGTGGTCTGTTTGGTTTCTTCAGAGGAGGTATAGCGCCGCGGTTCTGGTCTCGCTATCCGTGATTCTTCTACTGGTTGGCGGAGGGTTCGGACCAATCTCGCTGCTTATTGTGGCTTGCATTGCCGCAGCCAATATCGACAGGCGGCCCACAGAGCGGCGAACGCATCTGCCGGCCGCTGTGAACAGCGCTCTCGCAACACTATGGCCATGGTCGTTTGCCGCGGCCCTGTTATGGGTGCCGGGCGAATTCGCCATGGGGCAAGTCTTACATCTGAAGAACGACCACAGGCAGATTCTGACCAACCTGAATCTGTTGCTGTCTTACCCAATGCTGGGACTGTTTGTGCTGACGCTCATTGCCGGGTTTGCGCATGAGGCGGAGAGACAAAAGGGATAAGGACAACGAAAAGGAAATGGGATTAGTGCGCGAGAAGATAGACGCCGACGCAGACCAGGACGGCGGCGGTCCAGCGGCGGCGGTCCACGTTTTCCTTGAGGAAGATTTTGCCGGCGATGGCGTTGGTGACCAGGGTAAGCGAGGCGGAGGCTGGGGCTACGAGGCTCAGGTTGAGGTGGTTCAAAGCGAAGAGCAGCGAGAAGAAGGCCAGGGCCAGAAAACCTACGCCCAAAAAGAAGAGCGGGCAGGTGAGGACGGCGCGAATGGCGCCCCTCATGCCTGAGTGGGCGCGGATTTCGTCGAGATCGCCGATGGACTTCATGGCGGCGGCGGTGAGGACTTCGCCAGCCGTGGAGCAGAGGACGACGGCGGCAATCATGGCGGTGGCGGCCCAGAAGCTGGGCGATGAAGCGAAAGCCGGAATCGTCATTGCGCCCGCTCCTTTCCAAAAGCCTGTTGGGTAGCTTCAGCAAGGACGGGTTTTTCCGGCACGGGCCGCTCCGTCAGCGACGGTCCCTGCGCGACAAAGCCCACTCCCAGCGTAATCAGCACAATCCCCGCCCAACGTTCAAGCGAGATCGCCTCGTGCAGCCAGAAGCGGGCGAGCAGGGCGACGATGACGTTGCCGAAGGCCGTGGCGGGGAGCACATAGGTAAGATCGGCCCAGGAGAGAGCGGTGAGATAGCTGGCAAAGAAGCCGATGAGCAGCGCGATGCCGAAGGCGATCCAGGGCGTGAAGACCGCGGCGATGAGCGTGGCGGGATGGGCCAGCGAGATGGCCGGCAGGCTGATCATGCCGCGCGAGAGGCAGGTATCGCCGAGAGGGGCGCACACGGCCACCAGTCCCAGGATCATGTATTGACGCGGCAGGAGTTTTGCGTGAGCCATCGGGGGTTTGGTCCTGACAACCAGGGCACTATTTCAACTTTCGAAGTATCCCACCCTAACCGCAAAAACAAGCACGCGGCGAGGGTGGGGCACCGGGACGTCCTTGATGGGTTTACTTGATTCAGCTAAGCTCCGGCGCTTGCGGGCGCTGGCGGCTCGGCCTGCTGACTGCGTGCGACTTTCACCATCTTGTTGCGTTGCGCGCGGAGCTTGAGGAAGGCTTTGGCTTCGACGTAGAGCCGGGGCAGATCGCGATTCACAAACGCCTTCCAGACCACGCGGAATGCGGCCTTGGGCCGGAAGTAATACTCGTCGTAGAAGCGGTGCACCATTTCCAGCACGTAGTCGGTGGGCAGGCCGGGGTACTCGATGTGCGCCATCTGGTGGCCGCCGTCGTCCATCATCGCCGCCGAGTTCACGATAAAGCCGTTGGCCTTGGCGTAATCGTAAAACTCAGTCCCCGGATAGGCGTGGGCGATGCTGACCTGGATGGTTTCGCAATCCAGGGTCTTGGCGAAGTTGATGGTGTTGCGGATCGACTCCTTGGTCTCGCCAGGCAGGCCCAGGATGAAGTCTCCGTGGATGGTCAGGCCCAGGTCGTGGCAGTCCTTGCAGAAGGCGCGCGCTCGCTCGACGGTGGCGCCCTTCTTGATGTTCTTGAGAATCTGCGGATCGCCGGACTCGAAGCCGACGATGAGCAGCCGGCAACCGGCATCCTTCATCGCCTTGAGCGTCTCGCGGTCGGTGGTGACGCGCGAGGTGCAACTCCAGGTCAGGCCCAGCGGCTTGAGCTTTTCGCACAGCTCGATGGTCCGCGGCTTTTGAATGTTGAAGGTGTCATCGTCGAAGAAGTACTCCTTCACATCGGGAAAGTTCTGCTTGGCCCAGGCCAGTTCGGCGGCAACATCATCCGTGGAGCGCTTGCGCCAGGCGTGACCGCTCAAGGTCTGCGGCCACAGGCAGAAGGTGCACTGAGCCGGACATCCGCGGGTGGAGTAAAGCGCGATAAACGGATGCAGGAGGAAGGGCACGTTGTAGCGCGTGACGTCCAGATCGCGCTTGTAGATTTTTGTGGCCCAGGGCATCGCGTCCAGGTCTTCCACCTGCGGACGATCGGGGTTGTGGACGATCTTGCTGTCGAGCTTGTAGCTGATGCCGAGAATCTCGTTGAGCGGCTTGCCTTGGGCAAACTCGACCACGGAGTAATCGAACTCGCGGCGGCAGATGAAGTCCAGAGCGGAGCACTCGTTGAGGGCGCGGTCCGGGTCGGTGGTCACCGGCGGCCCGACGAAGGCGATGCGAATCGATGGATTGGCCGCCTTGATGGCTTCGGCGAGGCGCTGAACGCCCTCCCATCCCACGGTCGAGGTGAAAAGGACCAGGAACTCATAGTCCTTACAAATTTTGATGGTTTCCTCTGCGGAGACGTGGTGCGGAGGCGCATCGAGCAGGCGTGAACCCTCCAGCAGGCCGGTTGGGTAGGTCAGCCACACCGGGTACCAGTAGGACTCGATCTCGCGCGTTGCCGGCCAGCGCGAACCAGCGCCGCCGTCAAAACCCTCGAACGAGGGGGGATTCAGAAACAATGTCTTCAGGGGCATAGGCATCCCCTTCATTCTAACATTTTGAGGGTTTCGGGGCCGGAATACGTCGATTCCCGACGATGCACCGTTTTCGGATTGCAGGCAATCCCGCCAGAATACCGATACGCGCGGCGAATCGGGTTGAGTTCAATCCACGTTGGCGGCAGACTAAACGACGTCGACGACGATGAGCGTAATGTCGTCCTGCTGGACCATGGAGGATGGTTGCCATTGGCGAATCTCGTAGAGCAGTTGATCCACCAGCTCAGACTGAGGGCGCGACTTATTATTGCGCACAACCTGCTCGAGCTTGTAGTCGTCAAAGGAATCGCCGCTGGCATTCTCGGGTTCCGTCACACCATCGGTATAAAGCAGAAAGCGGTCGCCTGGATCGATGGTCATCTCACATACAGGGTAGTCGGGTTCGGCCATCACTCCGAAAAGCAGGCCGTTGCTTTCGATGCGCTCCAGTTTATCTCCGCGCAAGCACAACAGGGGTGGATGCCCCGCGGCAGAGTAGCGCGCTTTGCGATTCTCCGTATCAAGCCACAGATAGGACGCGGTGACGAACTGATCGTGGAGTTGCGCGGAAAGGACGCGATTCAACCCGCGCATGACCTCCTGCGGGTCATGGGCGCAGGGCACGATGGACTGCAGCGCCATCTTGATCATACCGGCGACCAGCGCAGCCGGGACGCCATGTCCGGAGACGTCAGCAACGAGAATGCCAACCCGGTTGCGATCGACAGGAATGAAGTCATAAAAATCGCCGGCCACGGCAGTCATGGGGCGATAGGCGGCGGCGATGCTGAGGTGGGCAAGTTCGGGACTGGTACTGGGAAGAATGGAGGCCTGAATCTGGTGGGCAATGGCGAGTTCATTCTCAATCGACAGCAGGCGGCGCTCGTTGGCAAAGACCTTCTGCATGGCGACATAGCCCAGAGAAAACAGCAGCACTGCAAACCCCAGTACGTTGCAGATTTCCGGAGGCCGGTAACCCATAGGGCGCACAAGGTTGACAAACAGGGCTTCCGCAGAGAAGAAGATCGTGCCGACAGCAAGCACGCCGCGGTTTGGCAGAACGAAAAACCTGCGCGAGAGCCCTGGCAGCGCGAGCACGATGACCATGACAAGCAACATGCAGGTGACAAGGATCTCGTTGTAGAGGATCAATTTGTACTTCAAGCCGGTGAAGACGAAGAACCCAATCCCCGCCACACCGATGGCCGATCCCATGAAAATCACCAGATTGAGAAACAGGCGCACCTGGCCGGTGGTCAGCTCCAGAAACGCGAGCGCGGCAACCACCACGATGAAGTAGGCGTTGACAGTATCCAGGTAGGGAAGGCAGACCAGGAACCAGTGCGGCAAATACGCCACGGCTGCCAGCGCATGAGTCAGGGGTTTGGCTCCGTACATGGCGCTCCAGAGGCCCAGCCATGTCACGACGCGCATGCCGCTGCGGCGGTGCATGGCCGCAATGCAACAGGCAGCCAACCCCGCAAACACGAAAACCGTTCCGTAGAGGATGTCAAGGAGTTGATTGCTGGATATCAGCGGAGGTTGAACCTGCATACGCGCACTTCCAAACACAGTCAATATAGCAGAGTGGAGTTGTTGCCCATGGGGCGGCGCATGGGGCCTGGAGGCTTGGGAATATCTATTGCCACGCAGTCCGGGACTTGCCGCCATTGTGCGCGTATGGCCGCCAATACCGAAACTGCACCACTCACTGAATCCGGGCTACTTTGCGCGCAGTTCGCGCAGCCAGTCTTCCATGTGGCCGAGGGCGCGCAGCAAGCTTAGCCGGGCCTTGGCGAGGTCGAGTCCTGCGTCAATTGCTTCCTGGTACTTCTGACGCTCCTCGATACGAGCCAACTGCTCGGCTTTGGGGGTGAGCTGGGGCTGAGCGGTCCGACCGCTTCCGGCGCCGTTGCCCAATTCGAGTTGGGCGAGCACGGTCTTGAGCTGCTCATCGGCGATCTGCTGCTTTAGACTCGCAACCTCGGCCAAGGCGTCCAGCTCGCGCAGATTGCCGGTTAGCGAGGCAATCTGAATATCGCTCTGCTGCTGTGCCTGTTCAGCTTCGACCTTGGCGCGCAGGGCTTCGGCGACGGAGACTCTGGCCTTGGCGCGAAGGCTAAAGTCAAAAAAGGGAACCGCGATCTGTAGGCCGAAGCTCACGTTGTTGGGAGTGAAGGTGTTCTGCCGGTAAAACTTCTCGTAATCGTTCAGCTTGTCGGAGTCGAGTGCGTATTGCGCGCCGAAGCCTAACTGGGGGGTGCGCCACGCCAGTCTGTCTCCACGGGCTTGCAACTGCTTTGAGAGGGCCAGCGCCCCGGCCGACTCGATTCCGGCTGTCGCGCGAGGCGCCTCATCCGCTTTGACTGCTGGAATCTCAGGAATGCTGGCGCGGTCGGGCGTGATGGAGCCGACGGGCATGCCGGTGAGCACGGCAAGCTGCTTGGCCAGCGTGGCGGCGCGGGTTTCCAGTTGCAGGCGCTTGAGTTTGAGCTGGGCGGCCGTCAACTGGGCCTGCAAGAGATCGCTGTGTGCGTCGACCCCGGCCTCGGTGCGCTCCTGCTCGATGGTGACCAGACGATCGGTGTAGGATTCCTGCTGATGGGCGGCTTCGAGTTCGCGGTTGACCGTGTCCAGTTCGATATAAGCCGTTGAGGCGTCGAGCGCGACCTGCTCGCGGGCGTCTTTGAGGCTGAGGGAAGCGGCCTGGACGCCGGCACGCGCGGCACGGATGTACTGGCGCTGCGAGAAGCTGAATACCAGCGACTGCAACTGCGCATTCGCGACTGAAGGCTGGCCGGTAGGAAAGCCGTAGGAGTATCCGATAGTGGAGCCAATCCCAAGGCTGGGGATATACACATCCTGGGTCTGTGCCAGCGCCGCCTGTGCTTTTTGCAGATCGGCTTGGGCCAGTTTGACGGCGCTCGAGTTGCGCTGGGCCAGGTCAACCACCGTGGCCAGCGAGAGCTGTGCCGGCGCGAGAGTGGGCGCGGCCGACAGCGCGATCCCGATGAGAATTGGCGCCCAGGTGTTGCGCGGATTGTGTGGGGTATTCATGTGTATTCTTCCCATCAATGTTTAGCGTCCTGACCTGGCATGAACTCATGCGCCAGAGCCAGCGCCGCTGCCCGTTCCTGGTTTGCGGCCGCGGGGTCGCCGAGCTTTTCCTTCAGCCGCGCCAACCGGCTGAGCGCTACAAACGCCGGCGCCTCCTCGGTTTTCGTGGAGCCGGCCAGATAATCCTGGAGCATTCTGGCCGCCTGCGCCGGGTCGCGGTTGGCGCTGGTCAGCAGAGAGGCTCCGTAGTAGAGCGCAACCCCCGCGTGTTTATCCCGCTCGGCAGCGGTTACGCAACTGTGCACCGCAGACTCCATCTCTGTCCAACGCTGGCGCCGGCCATAAAAGCCGGCCAGCGTGACCCACTGAAAGGCGGGATGCGCGCCAGCCCCAATGGCCTCTTTGAATTCCCGCTCAGCCGTTCCGTAGTCCTTGCTCACTTCGGCAATTCCGCCGCGCAGCTCATGAGCGCGCGCCGGATCCACTTTGTCCAGTTGCGCGGCGATTCCTTGCGCTTTTTCAATTCCGCCGCCCACTACTCCGGGGGCTCTGAAGTAAAACTGGCCCAGATCGGCCAGCGCCTCGGCATCGCCTGGATTGAGCCTGACCGACTCTTCGAACTCCGCCCGCACCCGCTTGGCGAGGGAAAACGCGCTCAGGAAATTGGCCCGGGCCGCTTTCTGGCCGAGTGCGCGGCCCAGCCACAGATGATAGCCAGAGTTCTGCCCATCCAAACGCACCGCTTGCTCGCACTCGTCGACGGCGGCATCCCACTGCTCCAGCATGTACCGCACGCGGCACCTGAGGTTGTGCGCCTCGGCTGCGTCCGGCTGGGGAAGGGACTGGAGCAGAGCCAGCGCCTTGTCCGCCTCGCCTGCCTGGAGCGCCGCGTTGGCCTGGGCCAGCGGCCTTGGGGTTTGCGCAGTCGCCGAAATCGCCACGGCTGCGGCGAGCAACCCTGCCGGCACTCCCGTTACCGCAAAGCGCAACCGCCTCACCGCACAACCTTGATCGGAATGCCCTCTTGCAAGGGCTGTCCATTGGTTGACCCCGTTGCCACCCTATCCCCCTCCTGAAGTCCGGAGAGGATGGCCACCTGGGTCAGGTTGATGGTTCCAATGGTCACGGGGGTTCGCACAAGCTCGTCGCCGGCCACTTTATAGACGTAAGGCTTGCCGTTTTCAGAGTGCAGAGCCTCGCGAGGCATGCTCAGTGCGTTCGGTTCGCTGGAGGTGGTTACGGTAACAGTCACGTTCGTATCGGGCAGCAGATCGGCATTTGAATTGTCGATCTGCACGAGCACCTCCCCGACGTTGCGCGTACCGTAGATAATGACCGTCGATGGCGTGCGAACAATATGACCGTGCCACACCTGATTCGGTTTGGCGTCCCACTTGATCAGTATCGGCTGGCCGACGGCCAGCTTGCCGATATCCGGCTCGTCAAAATAGGCCAGCACGCGCTCATGGTTCAGGTCTGCCAGTTGCAGCAGCAGCTTGCCCTCTTCAACAAAATCCGTGCGCCCGGCATCGAGGCTGTAGACCGTCCCGGCAACGGGGGCGTAGTACGACGATTTCGCCACTATCTCCCGTACTGCCTCAAGGTTGGCTTCCGCGTCTGCCAGGGCTGCCTGCGCCCGCGCTACCTCGGCCGGCGAATAGCGGCTTTGCGCGCTCTGTTCGGAGGCGTGCAGGGAGGCTTCCGCCGTTTCCAGCCGCTGCCTGGCGGCGGCCACCTCGCTGGGCGAGGCTGCGCCGGTCGCGTTGAGCCTGGTCACCGCATCCAGATCGCGGCGCGCCTGATCGCGCTCCAGCCGATTGCGGGCTATCTCGGCGGCGGCCAACAGACGCTCTTCCTGGGTTCCGTTGTGGGTAACCGCTTCTACGGCAGCCTGGGCGGCCTTGACCCCGCTCTCGGCGGTGACCACCCGGGCCCGCGCCTGCACATCGTCCAGTTGCATCAACAGCTTGCCTGCCGGAACCTGGTCTCCGGCCTGCACATAGACTGCTTTGACGGTGGTGGAAACGGGGCTGTGATACTCGTAATTCATCTCCGGCTCCACGCGGCCGTTGGTGGGTATCGTGTTGATCAATTGCTGGTGGCCCACACGCACTACACGCACCGGCAGCCGGTCCCGCATGAGGAATCGCGCAGTGAAGAAGACGATGATGATAAAGACGGCCGCGCCGATCCAAAGCCATAGCCGGCCCGCTTGTTCTCTGTGTTCTGCCATTCAGGTAACCAGAGTCAGTATATAGGACTCAAGAACAAACCCCTGGAAACAGAAAAACGTATCCGGGGGCGGGACTGGTCCGGCAATCTCCGGGCTCGTACAATAGGGAAATGGCTCAGGAACCACGCTATACCGGCGAACATGCCAAGGCCGGCCTCGATTTCGCGTTTCCCGCCATCGAGACCTGGCAGAACCAGTTTCCCGGCTATGAGATATTGATCGACGACCCGGAGCTGACCTCGGTCTGCCCCAGGACCGGTCTGCCCGACTTTGGCGTGCTGACCATCCGCTACATGCCCCGCGAACGGTGCCTGGAGTTGAAATCGCTGAAAGAGTACCTGTTCAGCTACCGGAATTTGGGCATCTTCCAGGAAAACATCGTGAACCAGGTGCTGGAAGATGTGGTCAAGGCCTGCGACCCGGTGTGGGCCGTGGTGCGCGGTGAGTTCCGTCCCCGGGGCGGCATCGGGACCACCGTGGAGGCGCGCTGGCCGAGACCGGCGGCCACCTGAGGTGAGGCAGGCGGCGCTTGCGCGCCCTGAGGTCCGCAGGATCCACCTGCGGCGGGGCAGGCAGCGCGGATGCTTGCGAGGATTGTGTACACTCGGTCCAGCAGATTTCAGGAGACTGAGGGCTCTTGCCGATTCCGACCCTGCCAAAGCGAATCCGATGGAGCCCCGCACTGGGGACGCTGCTGCTGCTCATCGGGCTGAACCTGCTCAACTATATCGATCGCTACATTTTTCCCGGCGCACAGCCGCTGATCCAGCGGGAATTTCACTCCACCGACCAGCAGATGGGAGCGCTGACGACGGCGTTGTTTGCGTTTTATACGTTGGCGGCGCCGCTGACAGGCTGGCTCGGAGACCGCTTTCCCCGCAAGCCGCTCATCATCGCGGGGGCGGTGCTGTGGAGCGTGGCCACGCTGGGTACGGCGTGGGTCCACGACTACTGGACGCTTTTCATCCGCCATGCGCTGGTGGGGGTGGGCGAGGCTACCTTCGGCATCTTTGCGCCGGCCGTGCTGGCCGACTTCTATCCCGAGCGGGATCGCAACCGCATCCTCTCGATCTTCTATCTGGCCATTCCCGTGGGCGCGGCTCTGGGCTATCTGGCGGGCGGGGAACTGGGTACGCTATGGGGCTGGCGCGCGCCGTTTTTTCTCTGCGCGATTCCAGGGCTGGCGGTTGCCGCGCTTTATGGGTGGATTGGCCGGGAGCCCGAGCGCGGCGCAAGCGACCACGTGCGGGCTACGGCAGATCGCGCAACAGTGGGGGGACTGTTCCGGAATCCGGCTTTTTTGACGGCGACCTTCGGGCTGGCGACGCTCACCTTTGCCATGGGCGGCATTTCAACGTGGGTTCCGACATTTCTTAACAGGGTCGGCGGGTTGCCGTTGAACATCGCCGACCGGGTTGTGGGCAGTATCACCGTGGTGGATGGGATTGCCGGAACCCTGGTGGGCGGATGGCTGGCGCAGCGCTGGCTGCGGACGAATTACCGCGCGTTATATCTGCTGTCTTTCTGGAGCGTGGCGCTGACCCTGCCGTGCGGCGCGCTGGTCTTCTTCGGGCCGCGCGCGTGGGCCATTCCGGCGCTGTTTGCCGCCGAGTTCTTTCTCTTCCTTAACACCGGACCGCTGAACGCGGCCATCGTGAACTCGGTTTCCGCGCCGGTGCGGGCCACGGCTATCTCGTTCAATCTGTTGTGCATCCACCTCTTTGGGGATTTGTTTTCGCCGCAAATTATCGGGGCGATCTCAGACCACACGAAGAGTTTGCGGGTGGGCCTGGGCGCCACGCTGATCTTTCTAGTCATCTCGTGCGTGATTCTGCGGATGGGGGCGAGGTTTGCGCCGCCGCTGGAAGAGACGGAAACAGGGGCTAGGGAATAGGGAACAGGGAAAAGGGAACCCAGTCGCGAAGATCTATCGCTGGGCAACTGCTTCGAAGAGCTTATTTCGCGGGCCGGGTCTCCTGGTCGCGGGTGTTCATGAAGGCGCGGCGCCCACCCTGGGAGCGCAGGTTGGGGTCGTTGACGGGAGGGCGGCTCTGCTCGGCGTTGAAACCGTGCGCCAGCATGGGGTTGGGCTTGAATTTGGGCGGGCCGCCGTAGAACTGGCGGGCGTGGCTCAACACCATCCCGGCTCGGCCGTGCATGGGCTGGACGATGCCGCGAACCTGCACATCCATGTCGAGGTATTTGCGCAGCTCGCCGACCTCTTCGCGGTCTTCCCACAGGCTCATGATGGTGAAGCGGCAGGCTTCGTCGGGGGTCTGTGGCGTGCAGACGTCGAGGAAGCGGGTACCGTCGGGAAGTTGAACGACGTCATAGATATGCGCTGAAATGCAAATGTCTTTGTTTAACATTCTGGAGGCTTCGTCGGCGGTGACGCAGGGCTTCGACGCGGCGGCAAAGGCCAGCGTGGGCGAAACCGCGGCAAAAAGCGCGATCCATCCAACCCGGCGCAAAACCACGAGAACCTCCAGGGAAACTGCCGCAATCGTAGCGCGAAATCGCCGGGAAGGAAAGCGAAGAAAAACTACCCTATCCGGCCCCAAATGATATACAATAAAAATGTATATCCAAGGAGGGGTTGGATATGAAGCTGGCAAAGTGGGGAAACAGTTTCGCGTTTCGCGTTCCTGCCGAATTGATAAGAAAGATGAATCTAACGCCCGACGAGGATTTCCAGTTCAGGCAGACAGGGGAAGACTCATTTGAAATCATCCGCGACCGCAGACGCCAGGAGGCGCTCGAAGCGATCCGCAGGCTTGCCAAGCCGCTTCCTCCAGGCTATAAATTCAATCGCGAAGAGATTCATGAGCGTGAATGGATGCGGCGCATGGATAAGGAGCGGGAGATGGCCGAGTAATGAGCGCGGAGAGCTTTCTCGACACCAACGTCCTGGTATACGCGTATAGCCGTGAGGACGCTCGAACCGCAGCTGCGCGGCAGTTGCTGCTCGACGGCGGAGTTGTCGGCCTACAGGTGTTGAATGAATTCGTGTCCGTTGCGCGGTCCAAGCTCGCCATGACATGGGCGGAGGTTCAAGAGGCGGTCGAAAAGATAGTGATTCTCTGCCCGAATCCCAGACCCCTCAGCTTGCAAACCCACCTGCGCGCACTGGATCTGTGCAAGAGATATGGGTTTTCCATATGGGACGGATTGATCATTGCCTCGGCGTTGGAATCTGGCTGCACGACGCTGTATACAGAGGACCTGCAACACGGCCAGGTGGTCGACGGCGTGCGGATCGAGAACCCGTTTCTCGCGCCGTAGCGGTTATTACGATGCCCGTGGCCCGTAGTGGGTTTGGACGTAGCGGTCGAGGATCTGCTTGAACTCGGCGACGATGGTGTCGCCGCGCAGGGTGGTGGAGAGTTTGCCGTCGATGTAGACGGGGGCTTTGGGCTCCTCGAAGGTCCCCGGCAAACTGATGCCCAGATTGGCGTGCTTGGATTCGCCGGGGCCGTTGACGATGCAGCCCATGACCGCAACCTTGAGTTCCTCGACGCCGGGATATTGCTTGCGCCACTCGTGCATGGAGGCGCGGAGGTAGGTCTGGATCTGCTCGGCCAACTCCTGGAAATAGGTGCTGGTGGTGCGGCCGCAGCCGGGGCAACTGGTGACCTGGGGCATGAAGCTGCGGATAGAGAGCGATTGCAGAATCTGCTGCGCGGCTAAAACCTCTTCCGTGCGGTCGCCGCCGGGCCTGGGAGTGAGCGAGACGCGGATGGTGTCTCCGATGCCGGCCAAGAGAAGCGGCGCCAGTCCGGCGGTGGAGGCGATCAGGCCCTTCAAGCCCATGCCGGCTTCGGTGAGGCCGAGGTGGAGGGAGTAGTCGCAACGGGCGGCGAGGTTGGTGTAGACGTCGACCAGGTCGCGGACGCCGGAGACCTTGGCGGAGAGGATGATCTGGTCGTGGCCGAGGCCGTAGCGCTCGGCGGCCTTGGCGGAGTCGAGCGCGCTGACCACCATGGCCTCCATCATCACCTCGCGCGCCGGGAGCGGGTTGGGCTGACGGCTGTTTTCATCCATCATGCGGGTGAGGAGGGATTGGTCGAGCGAGCCCCAGTTGACGCCGATGCGGACTGGTTTCTGGTTCTCGACAGCGCATTCGACCATGATGCGGAAGTTGTCGTCGTCCTTGCGGCCGATGGAGACATTGCCGGGGTTGATGCGGTACTTGGCCAGCGCGCGCGCTGCGGCGGGGAACTTTTTGAGCAGCAGGTGGCCGTTGTAGTGGAAGTCGCCCACGATGGGGACGCGAAGGCCGCGCTTCTCCAGGCCCTCGACGATGTGGGGAACGGCGGCGGCGGCATCCTCGTTGTTGACCGTGACGCGAACAATCTCAGAGCCTGCCAGAGCGAGGGCCGCGACCTGTTCGATGGTGCCGGGGATGTCGGCCGTGTCGGTGTTGGTCATCGACTGGACGACGACCGGGACCTCCCATCCGACGCGAACGTGACTGATTTTGACCGTGGGTGTTTTTCTGCGCTGAATCTCCGCCATATATCTAGTTTATCCGGAGTGCGGTGCGGGGGGAACTGGCTCGAATCCCACCCTGGCCGCAAATGTCGCCGCGGTTCGCCGCGGCGGAGCAAGGGTGGGGCACCCAGGTTGTGTTGCCCGGCTGAGGATCTTCGCGGATTCATTAACAGAGTTAAGGTGAAGATGCGGTAGTCTAGGGCGATGAGGGATGGGAAAAAAGATCGTATGCTGGCTCCGGGATCAGGAGCCCAGGGAGATGGCCCTGCGCTGCTGCTGCGCGGGATTCGCAAGGCCTATGCGGAGGTGAAGGCCGTGGATGGCCTGGACCTGGAGGTGGCGCGGGGCGAGTGTTTCGGGCTGCTGGGGCCGAATGGGGCAGGGAAGACGACGACCATTGAAATTTGCGAGGGGCTGACCGCGCCCGATGACGGGACGGTGGAAGTGCTGGGGCTGAACTGGCGCGCGGGCGCCGATGAGCTGCGGCAGCGCATCGGGATTCAATTGCAGGAGACGCAGTTTCCTGACAAGCTGACGGTGGAAGAGACGCTGCGGCTGTTCCGGAGTTTCTTCAAGCGTGGAATCCCGGTAGAGGAATCGGTCCAAACGGCGCAACTGGAGGAGAAACGGGGATCGCGCGTGGGAGGGCTCTCGGGCGGTCAGAAGCAGCGGTTGGCGATGGCGACAGCGCTGGTGGGCGACCCGGAGCTGCTGTTTCTGGACGAGCCGACGACGGGCCTCGATCCGCAGGCGCGGCGGCACGTGTGGGAGCTGGTGGACGGGCTGAAAGAGACGGGGCGGACGATCATTCTGACTACGCACTACATGGAGGAGGCGGAGCGGCTCTGCGACCGGGTGGCAATCATGGATCACGGGCGCGTGATTGCGCTGGGGACTCCGCAGCAACTGATTGCGACTCTGGGCGGGGAAGACATTGTGGAGTTCGCCGTGGGCGCATCGAGCGATTCCCAGGTCCGAGAATCCGGACCTGGGGCACCCGCGATTCCCAGGCCCGAGAATCCGGACCTGGGGCACCCGGTGGTGGATGCGGAGCTGCTGAGGGCGATCTCCGGCGTGCAGTCGCTGCACATGGATGAAGGGCTGCACCGGCTCTCCGTCACTGAGTTGCACGTAGCCGTCCCGCGCATCTTTGCCGCGCTCCGGGGCCAGGGGCTGCACCTGAGCGAGTTTCGCACTCACTCGGCTACGCTGGAGGACGTCTTTGTGAAGCTGACGGGAAGGAATCTGCGCGATGAATAAGCTGGAGATGAGCAGCCTCTATCAACTGACGATGGTGCGCTTCAAGCTGATCCTGCGCGAACCGGAGGCGATCTTCTGGATATTCATCTTTCCGATTTTGCTGGCGGTGGGGCTGGGGATTGCCTTCCGCAACCGGCCTGCGGATGTGCTGCAGGTGGGCGCAACGACACCGCAACTGAAGCAGGCGTTGGCCGCGGACAAGGGGCTGACGGCGGCCACGATGGACGAGGCGGCTGGGACTCATGCATTGGCCACGGGAGGCATCCTGCTACTGGCAATCCAAAGGCCGGACGGCGTGGCGTACAAGTACGACGACACCAATCCCGATGCGCGGACGGCGCGCCTGCTGGCTGATCGCGCGATTCAGACAGCAGCAGGACGGCGCGACGCGGTCCAGACCGACAACCAACTGGTGCATGAGCCGGGAGCGCGCTATATCGACTTTGTCGTTCCGGGGTTGCTGGGAATGAACCTGATGGGTTCGGCGATCTGGGGGATCGGCTTTTCGATTGTCGAGGCAAGACAGAAGAAGCTGCTCAAACGCCTGGTGGCTTCGCCGATGCGGCGCTGGCAGTTTCTGGCGGCGTACCTGATTTCGCGGCTGGCGATGCTGGTGCTCGAGGTCGCGGTGTTTCTGGGCTTTGCGCGGCTGATGTTTGGCGTGCCGTTTCGCGGGTCGATGTGGCAGTTGGCATTGCTCTGCGTGCTGGCCTCGCTGGCGTTCTCCGCTCTGGGTCTGCTGGTCTCTTCGCGGGCGAAGACCATGGAGGCCGCGTCGGGACTGATGAACCTGGTCATGCTTCCCATGTGGATATTGTCGGGCGTCTTCTTTTCGGCGTCGCGCTTTCCAGCGGCGATTCAGCCCGTGGTGCGGGCGTTGCCGCTGACCGCAGCCATCGATCTGCTGCGCGGAAACATGCTGCAGGGAATGAACATGGGACAGATGATTGCACCCATCGCGATCCTGCTGGCCTGGGTGGCCGTGCCGTTTGCCGTGTCGGTGCGCATCTTCCGATGGAGATAGCGGCTGGAGATGGCGAGGATGCATGGAAGAACGGCCTCCCGCCGTGCCTTTGTGAATTATGCAGATCAACCCTGCGACAATCGGTTCTTTTGCGTACGCCACAGTACCGGTTTCGTCATTGAAAACATTCATCAGCTTCCCATGCTTGAGGGAAAACAACTATGATCTACCCGGCTCCGGGGGTAAATGAAATCCGCGCCAGGGCCTCCGGTGAGAGGGTTCTCGCCGGGTTGATGCAAAGA
>Ga0187852_1001778_pt1 | contig 19252 bp, 16 predicted proteins | sample June2016WEW_6_40_FD_134511 | JGI IMG/M metagenome (GOLD analysis project Ga0187852, IMG submission 134511) | Peatland microbial communities from SPRUCE experiment site at the Marcell Experimental Forest, Minnesota, USA - June2016WEW_6_40 | ecosystem: Environmental > Terrestrial > Soil > Wetlands...
CGATCAGCCTTGGTCAAGCGCACGCGAAGACGCCGATAAGCCCGCATGCCCCAGTATAGGCCAAAACATCTTGGATTGGAATTGTTTTAAATAACTTTTTCAGGCGGTCAAGGACCTAGTGTGGCTGAAGCCGTGCCCTAATACAAGACAGCACGATTGGGTGGCCAGAGCGAGCCGCCGCCGAACGCCCGGAAATGTGGAAACTCGAGCCGCGGGACAAAATCTGTCCCAGGCTACAATCAAGCTATCGGAATCACTGCAATAGTCTCGGTGTTGGCGGTTGCCGCCTTGCTGTTGCTGTGGGCGGCCGTGGCGCGGCGCGGGTGAACCGGCCGCAAATGGAGACACACTGCATCTCACACAAATTCAATATGCGTTGATCAATGTCCTGCTGCTGTGGATGCTCACCGCGCCGCATGAGTTCGCTCACGCTTGGGTAGCCACCCGCTTGGGCGACGACACGCCGCGCAATGATGGGCGCGTCACGCTCAATCCGCTGGCCCATGTGGATTGGATCGGCACCGCCCTGTTGCCGTTTGTGACCTCGCTGACGGGCGCCGGCTTCCTCGGCTGGGGGCGGCCCGTTTCCACCAATCCGGCGAAACTGCGCGGCGGTCTGAACGGGCTGGCGGCGGTGGCGCTGGCAGGCCCGGCCAGCAATGTCGTGATGGCCGTGTTGCTGGCAGCGCTCGCCATGGCCGTCGGCCGCAGCGCGCCCGGCCTGTCATGGTTTGCGCAACGCGGCGTGCTCTTGAGTCTCTATCTGGCGTTGTTCAATCTGCTGCCGGTGCCGCCGCTCGATGGCTCCAAGCTGCTGTTGGCTGCGCGCATTCCGATCGCCCTCTACCGGGAGATAGCCCGCGCCGGCTTTCTGCTGCTGGTGGTGCTGATGGTTGCCACGTCGCTGGGAAGCTATTTGAGCCTGTGGTCGGAGCAGGCTGCGGAGGCGATTTTCCGCGCGCTGGCGGTGGTCATCTGAGGACCTGCACCAACTCCTCAGCTTCAACCCAATCGCGCAAGATGGCTATAGACCAACGCCACGGGCAAGCCCATTACGTTGAAGTAACAGCCTTCGATCCTCTCGACGAATTTCGACGCCCTCCCCTGGATGGCGTACGCCCCGGCTTTGCCGTCGGGTTCGCCGCTAGCCACGTATTCGTCAATCTCTTCGGCGCTGAGCGCCTGAAACCACACCGCCGTCGATGCGCAATCGCGGATCAGCGAATCGCCTTTGCGCAGACAGATGCCGGTGAGCACGTCATGCCGCCTGCCGGAAAGCAGCGCCAGCATGCGCCGCGCGTCGGCCGCATCGGCGGGTTTGCCGAGGACGGCGCCATCGATCGTCACCGTTGTATCCGCGGCCAGCACTGTTTCCTGCGGCCCGGCCGGCGTCGCCAGCGCCTTGGCCAGCGCCAGCCGTTCCACGTAAGCGCGCGCGCTTTCCCCGCCGAGCGGTGTCTCATCCACCTCGACCGGCCGCACGATGAACGGAATGCCGGCCTGGTGCAGAATCTCACTGCGGCGCGGCGACTGCGAGGCAAGCACAAGCATAGATAGATCGTGGCGCGGTACCATGACATCCAGCGCCGGGACCTCTACTATAGCGTGAGAGGGAGCGCGCGTATGAACAGACGCAGTATGCTAGCAGGGATGGTTGCGGCTGGTTTCGACCTGGAGGCGCAAACGAATCCTTCACCCCCAGAATCGGTTTATATTCCCAAGGTCCAGCTCGTGGAGGACCGCAAGCTGCTACACGATTTTATGGACGAGTTCTCCTTCGTCGATCTGGTAACAGCCGAGCCTTCCATTCGCATCACTCATATCCCGGTTGTACTCGACCGCAATTTCGGCCAGTACGGCGCAATCTACGGGCACATCGCGCGCCAAAACGCGCAGACGGAGACCATTCTGGCCGAGCGGCGAGCGGTGGTCGTTTTCCACGGGCCACACTCCTATATCTCGCCAACCTGGTATTCGAATACGGAAGTTGTCCCGACGTGGAATTTTGCCGTGGTCCATGCAACTGGAAAACTGAAACCCGTGACCGGCGAGGACGCCATGCGCGATTTGCTCACCAGGCTCATCCACAAGTTCGAAGAGCCGAACTCACCGTATGATCTCGCCAAGCTTCCTCGAAGCTATGCATCCGGCCTCATCGCGGGCATCCTCGGCTTTGAGCTGGAAATTGAATTACTGGAAGGCAAGTTCAAACTAGGGCAGGAGCGAAGCGAAGCTGATAAAGAGGGCATTCTGAAACATCTTCGAAACGGGAAGCCAGAGCGTTCCCTCTACGATCTCACCGCCAGCTTCTATGCGCGCCCGAAAAGCCGGTAGTCTCGATGGCGACTCATCTACAATAGCCATAGGGCCTGTCATGAAATAATCAGTTCAATCGCCGGCAACCGCTCTCTTACGGTCGCGGCTCTGAAGGCGCATCGGAGCCGCGACCGAAAGGGAGCGGCCGGCACAGTGGTAACGGAACGGGTCCTTAGGCCGCGCATGCCCCAGACACAATCGCAGCCTCCAAGGCCAGGGCTGCTTCGACAACTCGGGTTCTTCAGCGCCACCGCGCTGGTGATCTCCAACATGGTGGGCACCGGCATCTTCGCCACCACCGGTTTCATGGCGGGCGACTTGGGCAGCGCTGCACTAATCATCGCCTGCTGGACTGCCGGAGCGTTCTTCGCTTTCGCCGGCGCCCTCAGTTACTCCGAGTTGGGCGTCAACTTTCCCAGCTCGGGCGGCGAGTACGTTTACCTGACGCACGCCTTTGGCCCCGAGTGGGGATTCATGACCGGCTGGGTTTCGTTTTTCGCCGGCTTCTCGGCGCCGATTGCGGTGACCGCGCTGGCGTTCACCGAATACCTCAGCCACTTTTTTCCGGCCTTGGCGCAGGCCAACACGCCTATCGTATTCGGCTCGGGAATTCTTTCCGTCCACCTGGGACCCGCCCAGGCGGCGGCCTGCGGCCTGATCGCGCTTCTCACCATTCTCAACTGCCTCGGCGTGGGGCTCACCGCCAAGATACAGAATTCGCTCACCACCACCAACCTCTGCGTGCTCGCCGGTTTCGTGGTGCTGGGACTGACGCTCGGAACGGGAAGCTGGAGCCACTTTTCGCAGCATGCCGTGCGCACATCCACCGCCTCGCTGCCGGCGCAGTTCGCCATCAGCCTGCTCTGGGTGATGTTCGGATACAGCGGCTGGAATGCGGCGACTTATGTCGCCGAGGAGATCCGCCGGCCGGAGCGCACGCTGCCGGCGGCGCTGGCGGCGGGCAGTGCGCTCGTAGCCGTGCTCTACCTCGGGCTGAATGTGGTCTACATCTATTCGACGTCGCTCGAGCAGATGAAGGGCGTTATCAAAGTGGGCGCGCTGGCGGCGTCGAACCTGTTCGGGCCGGGCATCGCGGGCATGTTTTCCGCGCTGATGGCGCTCTCTATCGTGGCCACCGTGAACGCCGAGCTGACCATCGGCCCTCGCGTGTATTACGCCATGGCCAAAAACCACGCATTCTTTCCGGCGGCCGGCAAAGTGCACGCTCGGTATCACACGCCGGTGTTCGCCATTCTTAGCCAGGGCCTGTGCGCCATGCTGATGACGTTGACTTCGTTTCGCGATCTGCTGACCTACATCGGCATGAGCCTGACCATCTTCACCGTGCTTTCGGTCGCGGCGCTGATGGTGTTCCGGCAGCGGCGGCCTGGCTGGCAGCGGCTGCGGGCGATCGACTTCGCTTACCCGCTGGTGCCGGTTTCGTATATTCTGGTAGGCGCCGCCATGGTGATCTTCGGCATCAAGGAAGCGACGGTAGCATCGCTCACCGCGTTCGCGACCGTGGGCGTGGGTGCGCTGGTGTACCACTTCGCCCTCCGGCCGCGGCCGCGCGAATGAGCCCCGCCGGCGTCGCCACCACCGAGCGGCCGACGCGCGTTCGCTATTGGGTGATCGTCTTCGCCGTCACGCTGGCGATCATCACCTATATCGATCGCGTCTCCATTTCCTACGCGGCGCTGTTCATCCGCCGCGATCTGCACCTTTCCTCCGACCAGATGGGCTGGGCCTTCGGAGCCTTCGGGCTGGCTTACGCGCTGTTCGAAATGCCGGGAGGCTATCTCGGCGACCGACTGGGCCCGCGCAGCGTGCTGCTGCGCATCGTGCTGTGGTGGTCGTTCTTCACCGCGGCCACCGGACGGGCATGGAACCTGGTTTCCATCACCACCACCCAGTTCCTCTTCGGCGCCGGTGAAGCGGGCTGCTTTCCCAATCTGACGAAAGCGTTCACCACGTGGCTGCCGGCGCGCGAAAAAGTGCGCGCGCAAGGCATCATGTGGTTGAGCGCGCGCTGGGGTGGCGCCTTCACTCCGCCGCTGGTGGCGCTGGTGATGGGGTTCGTGGGATGGCGCAATGCCTTCGCGCTGTTCGGTCTGGTAGGCGTGCTCTGGGCGGTGTTGTTTTACCGCTGGTATCGCAACGATCCGCGGGACAACGCGCGGTTAAATGACGCAGAGCGCCGCCTGCTGAGCCAAAGTGCCACGCTGGCCACCGGCCACGGCGACGTTCCCTGGGGCAAACTGGTGCGCTCGCGCCAGGTGTGGATGCTCTGCTGGCAATATTTTTCGCTCTCCTACGGATGGTATTTCTACATCACCTGGCTTCCCACCTATCTGCGCGAAGCGCGCCATCTGCAGATGTCTTCCACCGCGTGGTTTGGCATCCTGCCGCTGTTCTTCGGTGGATTGGGCAATCCCGCATCGGTGGTGGCGGGAGGCTGGCTGCGGCGGCGCAATGTCAGCGTGACGTGGGCCCGCCGCATCATGGCGAGCCTCGGCTTTGCGGGCGCAGCCTCGTTCCTGGTGTTCTCGACCACGCGGACCGATGCGCTGCCGGCCACGCTTTCCATCGCGATGGCGAGTTTCTGCAATGACCTGGTGATGCCGTGCGCGTGGGGCGCAGCGATGGATGTCGGCGGCAAGTTCGCCGGCACGCTGTCCGGCGCCATGAACATGTGGGGTAACTTCGCCGGCTTCGTGGCGCCTGTCGTGATCGGTTACTTATTGCGCTGGACGCATAGCGACTGGAATCTGACGTTCTACGTCTCGGCCGGCGTGTATCTGACCGGCATCATCTTCTGGATGCTGCTCGATCCGGTGACGCCGATTGAGCGGTAGCGAGGTGCAGATCTACTCTGGTTGTCTGTCCGGACTGACGATCCCGCATTGACCGGTGGCCGGGTCGCAGCACAATCCGGTGACGCCGTCCCTTATGCATCCTGGCACCGCACGAACCGATTCCAGCAGCTTCCGCGCGCCTGCGCTGACGCTGGGCGTTGCATCAGGGTGAGCCGCATCTAGCGCGTCGGGAAGGCCGGCCACATCTTGCGCGATGTTGGATTTCACCAAGGCGTCCAGCGTTGCGCTGCCGAAGACATTGTCCAGCACCATGACCGCTTGCTCGCGGCCCTCCCCATTTCCGAAGAGAAACAGGGCCTTGTACTTTCGCTCCTCCCCGTGCGACGACAGCACGACCGTAAACGCTGCCCACGATGAATACGGCTGTGTCCAGGACGAAGCCGGCTGCCCCAGCGCGTCCAGCGCGTGCGAGAGGGTTAATGCCCGGTTCGACTGAGCAGCGGCGATGTAGGGATTCCCTTGCTTCCATCCATTGACCGAAAGAAGCTGCGCAGGGTGGTGTTCTCCCATGGACCAAGTTCCCGGGTTAGCCTCCAGGATTTCGCCGGACTGCGGCGTCACCGAGATTGGCGTGTTCAGGATGTCCGCCAATGGCCCCTTCTTCACATCCCGGATGCTCACCGAGAGTTCAGGCCCGTTCGAGCCCCACAGTGGCGATCTCGATTCCATGATGCTGTGCATTCTGGAAGCGAGAACAGCCTCCGCATACACGGCGCGAACAGTTACCTCCTGTGGAGTCATCTGCCCTGCCGCCAGGAAAGCGGGCACCACTAGCGGGACTCCTATTGCAACTCTGAAGGCGGCGCCGCGCCGATCACGGGCTAACGACATCATGAGTTTCATTACCTGCCTCCCTCAATAGTTGACTGTATAGCACGGACCGTACGCCAACGATTGTTGATAGGTCCAGAGGGGTTGTGGGCTTGAACCAAATGTGACGCTCAGGCCACTGATGGTAATTTGCACGCTGGAGCCGCAAATCCCAAATAAACACGCCTGAACCGCGACGCCGAACGCTCCCTTGCAGGTTCCGCCCGAACTAGCGTCAGCGGAACTGTAGTTGACATTTCCCACGTGCGTGGCCGTCGAAACCAGCCCCGAGTCGGTCGTGCTCACGCCTGAAACAGACACGTGGCACGTGGGCGCGCAGGAGCAACTGCCGCTCTGTGTAAATTTGCACTGGCCCTGTAAAGTTCCGGCTGCCGTGTGGTAGCCCGTGATATGCGAGGTGCTATCCTGCGTGCTGTACGGATTGAGCGTCCCCAAGGTGTTGTAGCTCGAGCACGCTGAGCTGTCTTCCGGCCTTAACTCTCCTCTAGGAGCAGCGATATCTGAGTGCGCAGATTCTCCCGCTTCCCCGAACCGGTCCGCGGCAAAGCCCGGGAGGGCCTCCGGTGTAAGCCCGCAATGGCCGCTCGCGCTATCGCAGCACATCTCTGTCTCCGGATCGGGGGCACAACCGGGCAAGCCTCGCACGGAATTGGCGAACGCCTTGACCTCGGGCCGGCTGCGGTACCGGGCGCTAGACAGCGGGCCCGGTGTGATGGAAGCGCGTAGGAGCCTCTCCAGGGCCGGCGAGCCAACAATATGATCGATCGGGACGACTGTCGCATTCCCCTCGTCATCCTGCCCGAACAAGAACAGGGCAGCATAGCGGCGCTCTTGGCCCCTGAACGCCAAGTCCACCGTGAACGAGGCGTATCTGGAAGCGCTCGGACCGATGATGTCCAGTACCCGCGCGAACGGGACGTTCCAATCCTCTGTGAGGTAGGGTGCTTGGTGCCAGTCCGCCATGGCGGTCGTCGCGTGATGTAATACTCCGGGGAGACCGTCCACGCTCCAGTCGCCAACGGCGACCTGGAGAACAAGCCCAGAAGGCTTCGAGACAAGTTGCGAAAGCGGGGTCTGGGCTATGTCGGATACCGGGCCAGTCCTCATATCGGACATCGAGATGGTTGGCCCGGTTGTGTCGACTAACTCGCCGCGCGCCGCAGCGGATGGGCTGTCCATGAGTAAGTGGACTCGCATGGCAATCGCCAGCTTAGAGTAGGTGGCGTTCACTGTGGTGGCGTCGCTGCTCACTTGACCCCATACCGAGCACGGCACCGAGCAAGCAAGCACCAGCGCCACCCGCAAGAAACATGATGACTTCATTGTCTGCCTCCAATTATCGATGATGATCGGACGAAACGGGCTCGGCCGCACCGCGCAGTTGCACTTGCGACAAAATGGACCTACGTATCGCGTCGCTGTTGTCGCCGCTCGTTAGCGGCACACCGTTCAGGAACAGGGCCGGCGTGCCCTGAATCCCATTCACTTGCGCCTCTCGCGTGTCGGATAGAACCTGCCGCTTGGCGGTCTCGCCGTCGAGGCAAGTTCGGAACTGAGCCATATTCAAGCCGGCGTCCTGCGCGATTGCGGAAATGCCCCTCGCGCTGTGATCGCTGTGTGAGAAGAGCAGGCCATGAAGTAGGGCGAACTTCCCTTGCTGGGCGGCACAGGTAGCCGCGACCGCACTCTCGAATGCCGTGAGATGAATTGGGAGAGGTAAATGCTTGACCTCGATGATCAGTCGCGATCGGGTTGGCTCCTCCTCCAGGAGATCCTTCAGTAGAGCCTCGAGTTTAATGCAGTATGGGCACTCGTAGTCCAAGAATACGGTTAGGTGGTTGTCGGCATCCGGCGCGCCCAGTCGGCACGCACTCCGATCTGCCTGCAGCCTGAACTCGGGCGCCTTCAGATCAATGATTACACCCGCGCGCTTTTCGATCGTTTCCAGATATCGCTGGACCGCCTCGGTACGGGCGTGGTCTTCGCGATCCAGCGCAACCCTGTATCGCCCGGCGGCATAACCAAGAGACCACAGCGCGTCGTAGTTTTCACTCCAACCTCGCTCCACGTCTATCGTCGATGGCGACCGAACGCTCCCAGCCGCCCTGTCCAACAGCTCGACCTCGCTTATGTGTTGCGCCTCCGCCTCCTGCCGAATCAGCATCGAGTCGATGATATTCGTGATGGCCCGCTGCCGTAAGCTGTACAGTCGCTGCTTAAGGGCGTAGACCTCGCGACCGATGTAGCGGTCCACATCCGCTTCGCGAATCAGGCGATTTCCGACTCGCGCCACAATCGGGGACTGGCTGTCACCGCCGTCACGTGGGGTGTCAGCGGCCGCGAGGAGCAACTGACCGCAGACCACGCCGATACACGCAGCGGAACACGCTATTCGCCACACTCGTTGGTCGGCTTGGCACTGGTCGCGCGCTGCCGCGGCTTCCGCATGATCGATAACACCCGGCCTCATCCGTCTCGGAGCACCACTCATCCAGGCGAAAGCCCGGTCAAAGATTGTTCGCGTACGCCAGCCTTGGATATCCATAGGGCCTCTCATTTTTCCGCTGCTACGTGCGCAGCCATCTGCTCTAATGCGTCCTCCAAATGCCCGTGCAGCTCGGCGGAGTCTGGCAACCCAGTCAGCCGTTCGCCGTTTATGAATAACGTTGGTGTGCCTTTCACGCCGACGAGTGTTCCAAGTTGCCGGTCGCGAAGAACCATGCCAAGGGACGTCTGGCGGCGCAGACAGTCCCTGAAGTCGCCAATATTCAGCGTTTCGATCTGCGACACCAGATCGTCAATCTTTTGAGCGACGTTATCTCCCGTGATCTTTTCCTGGTTCTCGAACAGGGCGTCGTGGAGCCGCCAGAATGCATCGCCATTCTGAAGCTGCGCACACGCCGCCGCTTCCGCGGCTTTTTGGGCCCACTCGTGACGCGGCATCGGCATGTGGCGAAATATGAGCCGAACCTTGCCCCCGGACGTAATCAGCGGCTCGGCCGCCAGCAGCGCGCGCATTTTCTTGCAGTAGGGGCATTGAAAGTCGGAGAACACAACTACGGTCACCGGGGCACTGGCGGGCCCCATCGCGGCGTATTCCCCCTCCAAAAGCTGGCTCATGCGCTTCTCCGCCTGGGCACGTTCCTCGCGCTCGGGGTCAACCGTCGAATCGAGCATGTCGCTACTGAGGAACCTCAGGTCCGGAGAGGCGTAGAAAGTGACCTCATAAGGGCCTAAGGCGCCATCACCCTTGAACACGAGCTTCCGGTAGCAGGTCTCGCCTACTTGCTCCTTGCTCTGAAGTCGAAGCGCCGCCTGCGCCGGCACGTGATACTTTTCCGCCACATAATGCGCCAGCCGCGCCCCGTCGGCGGGACTGACATCGCGGCAGACGTCCGCGCCCGCCATGAGCACGCAAGGTGCCAGCAGTAAGCACGCCTTACCGCTGAGCAGTGTCGGCATCTTTCGCCTTCGTGGTTTGGCTATCCGTCCCATTCGTGTAGCTCAAGCCCGGCACCGCGGTCATGAGAAGGACGTCGTAACACAGAGGGTCCCGGTGGCCGTATTGGTCCTGGACACTAGCTACATATCGGAATTCGTTCCCGTATTGGTCGGTCTTCTCGCTCAGGGTGTAATTGAGGCTGATGGCAAAGACGCCGGCCTCGGAAAGCAGAATCAGTTCGCTCGGCTCGCTGATGCCGTTGTGGTTGCGGTCGATCCATAGCCGCAGAGAGGGCCAGACCGCATCGCCGGGGTCGATTTTGCCGTTTCCATCGCCGCCATTCTTCGGTTCGTCGAATACTGCCAGCGCCTTGTAGCCATTGGGGTTCAGGCTCGGAGGCTGGGGCGTGAGGTCGCCGAACAATTCGCTGGCGTCGTCAATCTTGCCGTCACCGTTGCGGTCCAGAGCCAACCAAGCATTTGAGTAGTCCGGATCGGTCCAGCTCGTCTGCACAAGGCTCGCGCCGAACGTGAACTTGACTCCGCCCTGCATGCTGGTCAGGTGGAACCCTTGGTTCTGCGTGTCAATGATGATCGGCGACGATGGACAGTAAGGCTCACCACCCGCGCATGTTACGGCAACCCATCAAGGCAGATATCGCCACACATGTCTTGGCACGTCTCACCACACGTGCAGTTTTCGCACTGTTGGGCCGACGCGGAAGAAGCCGCCAGGCCCAACACAAGCACGGCGACTAACAATGGAAAGTAAACTCTCATAAGTTCACCTTTTCTTTTGGGAAGTATTGCATGTTTTCGCGGGGGGGGGCAAGAAATATTTCATACTTTTTCCTCCCGCTTAGTACTGTCGCAAAAGACAACAATTGTGGTTGTCTCTAACGACGACTGCGTTGTGACTTAGGTGAATCGAGTGATTTTGACTTCCGGAAGTATTACAAAAGAGTTAGCTATGCACCGTTGAACCACGGACGCCTGCTCGGACCGTTGCCATGCACCCGATGCCGGGCACGACTGCCGAGCTTTCGACAGGTGACTGCTCGATGTTTATTCATAGCGCAGCGCTATCAGTGGATCGACTTTCACGGCGCGGCGGGCGGGGAGCCATCCGGAGGCCAGAGCAACGGCTACTAACACGGCGAGGGCTACCGAAAGAGTAAGTGGGTCGGCCGGCTTGAGTCCGAAGAGCTTGCTCTGGATCAATCGAGCACAGGCCAGGCTGGCAGGAACGCCAATTACCAGGCCGATGGCGATCAGCACCACCGTTTCGCGCAGAATCATGCGGACCACGCTGCCACCTTGCGCGCCCAGCGCCATGCGGATGCCGATTTCGTTGGTGCGGCGCGCGACCCCGTAGGAGAGCACGCCGTAAAGGCCGATCGCCGCCAGCACGAGAGCCAGAGCCCCGAACGCAGTGGAGAGCTGAGCGATGATGCGCTGCTGGTGCAGATTATCGTCCAGCAACGCTTCCATGGTTCGCGGCGTGCCGACGTGGATGTCGGGGTCGTACGCAAGAATCGCTTTGCGGGACGCCTCGATCACGGGAGCGGGATCGCCCGCAGTGCGGATCTCATAGTGCATGCCCGGCGAGAAGTCACCCAGGGGCTGACGCGCGGCCAGGTAAAAGCGGCGGAAGACTTCGCGGCTCAGGCTGTGGTCGCGCGCGTCGCGAGCCACGCCGACAATGGTGAAGGTCTTGCGATTATCTGGGAACTCATCGGTCACGTGCTTGCCGATGGGGCTCGATCCGCCAAAGTAAAACTTGGCGAAAGTCTCATTCACCACGCAGACGGATTCCGAGCTGGCCACGTCCTGCGGCCCAATGTCGCGGCCCAGCAGCATCGGAATACCAACGCTCGCGAAGTAGCCGGGGCCGACTCGATCAAACGCGGCAGACAGGTCCCCGGATTTTTTCGAAGTGTAGCCTTCCACACTGATTTCATCGCCCGACTCGCTGCCGCTGAATAACCCGTTCCCCGAGTAAGTCACTGCGCGAACGCCTGGAATGCGTGCCAGCCGGTCGCGCAAAGCTTCGTACGCAACCGGCAGCCTGTCGCCCGAGTAACCGGCCGAGAGGAAGTCCACGCCGACTAAAATCAGACGGTCACGCGAGTAACCCAGGTCCACGTTTTCCAGGTTACGCAGCGTGCGCACGAACCAGCCCGCGCCGATCAGGAGCATGACGGAGATGGCGATCTGCCCGATGACCAGGAGCTTTCCCAGGCCGATCCGGGCGCTCGACCCGGTAAGGCCACGGCCCGCTTCCTTGAGCGTGCGGCTGACGTTTACCCGCGACGATTGCCACGCCGGCGCGAGTCCGAAGATCAGGCCGGTGAACAGGCAGACGCCGGTGGTGAAGAGCAGGACCTTGAGGTCGGGGCGAACGTCGAGAACCAGGGGATCAGACCCGCTCGACACCATGCGCACCAGTAACTTGACTCCTGCCGCGGCGAACGCCGCGCCGGCCAAGCCGCCGGCCACAGCGAGCACCAGGCTTTCGACCAGAAACTGGCGCACCACGCGGGCCCGGCCGGCGCCCAGCGCGAGGCGCACACCGATCTCTTTCTGGCGCGCCGTGGCGCGCGCCAGCAGCAGGTTGGCCACGTTGGCGCAAGCGATCAGCAGCACCAGCGCCACCACAGCCATCAGCACGTAGAGTGGGTCGGCGAAATCGCCGCGCAGGCTGGAGACACCGTTGCCGGCGTCATGCAGTTTCAGGTTCTGTTTCAGAATACTGGGCTGGCTGCGGCTGAGCACGGAAAATTCCTCGGCCACCAATTGTTTGAAGACCACGTCCACGTTGGCCTGCGCCTGCTGGCGGGTGACGCCCGGTTTGAGGCGGCCGATGACTTGCAGCCACATCACCTTTTCGGCGATGTGCCCAGGGTCGTCCTCCAGCCACATGCGGCCCGGCATCAGTTGCGGCTGCATGTCCAGCGGAACCCAAACGTCGGGCGCGGCGCCGATCTGCTCGCCGTGAAAGTTCGGCGGCGCCACGCCAATCACGGTGAGATCGGCCTTGGCCACGCGCATGCGCGCCCCGATGGCGGAAAACGCGCCGCCGAAGCGCCGCTGCCAATAGGCGTAACTGAGGACCGCGTACGGCGCCGATCCGGGGCCGCGTTCATCGGCGGCTGAAAACGCGCGACCCACCATCGCAGTGGCGCCCAGTACCGTGAAGTAGTTGCCGCTCACCAGCCGGGTGTGAATCTCTTCCGGAGGCTCCCCGTTCACGCTGGCGTTCCTACGGTCCAGTTGTGCCTGCGCCGCCAGGACGCCGGAGAAGGTCTGCGTGCGGTCGCGCAGCCCCTCGAATTCGTGCGTGGAAAGGATGCTCCGCTCCCCTGTGCTGGTCCCGTCCCAGACGCCCGATTCGGTGGGGTCGCTCAGCGCAACCAGTTCCTGCGGGTTGCGTACCGGCAGCATCTTCAAAATCACCGAATCGATGAGGCTGAAGATAGCCGTGTTGGCGCCGATGCCCAGCGCCAGTGAAAGCACCGCCACGGCCGAATAGCCGGGGCTCTTGGCGAGCATGCGCACGCCGTAAACAACATCCTGGCGCAATTCCGCAAAACCAGTCATGGCGATTGGACGCTCCCCTCCACCGTTTGGTTAGTCCCAGCCGCGCCTTACTCAGCGTCTCCTCCGCAGGCGGCACCGACAGATCGATATACGAATCAATATAAGAGATGATACATCCAAAGTTTGAGGACAGAATCGAGAATGAGCTTTGATCTCCAACCCATTCTGAAAGGCAAACTCTTGGAACTCAGGCCGCTTTGCGCAGAGGATTTTGACGATCTTTACGCGGTAGCTTCCGATCGGCTCATTTGGGAGCAGCATCCGGCCAGCGACCGCTACCAGGAAGCGGTGTTCCAAGGATTCTTCCGTGGGGCCATGGAATCCGGTGGAGCGTTTGTCGTCACGGATACCAAAGACGGCCGGGTCATCGGGTCGACGCGATTCTGCGGATACAACGAAACAAAGAGCGAGATCGAAATCGGCTGGACGTTCTTGGCCAGGTCCCACTGGGGCGGCATCTACAACCGGGAAATGAAACACCTCATGCTGCGGCACGCCTTCAGATTTGTAAACCGGGTTGTATTGCTGGTTGGCCCGCAGAATTTGCGATCGCAGAGGGCCGTGGAAAAAATAGGCGGCGTCCGTGTGGGAACAAGGCCCGACGACTCGGGCGGTCACGACAATATTGTCTACCAAATCACCGCTGACGCTTTCGCGCAACAAGAACGCGCTTGAAAGATTATTCCGGGGCCGCGGGCGGCAGCACCACGGTGCGAGGACTGCTTACGGCTGCAAAATCACCTTCATCAAGCCGGGCTCTCGGGCGTACAGGCGTTCGAACCAGGCCGGGCCTTCGGCCAGCGGGGCAACGGCGCTGATCAACGGTTCGACGCGGATGGCGCCGAGCGCCAGCAGATCGATGCAGGTCGGATATTCGCCCGATGAGGCGCAGGAGCCGAACAGGCGAAGCTGGCGGGTGACCACGGCTTGCAGCGGCAGCTCGATCTTGGGCGCCACGTTTCCGATAAGCGTGAGCGCGCCGCCCTTGCGCAGCGCGGCAATAGCGGCCTGAATCGGTTCGGTGGCGCCGACTGCTTCCACGGCAACATCCGCGCCGCGCCCGCTGGTGCGCGCACGCACAAACTCCGCCACATCGCCATCATTAGGATTGATTACGGCAGTGGCGCCGAGTTGGCGCGCCATCTCCAGCCTGCCCGAATCTACATCGGCGACGATGACTTGCGCGCAGCCGGCCAGCTTGAGTGCTTGCAGCGCCAGCGTGCCGATCATGCCGGCGCCCACTACCAGCGCGCAATCGCCCAAGTGCACCCGCGTCAGTCCCACGGCGTGTACGGCCACGGAAACGGCTTCGATCATGGCGGCGTGCTCAAAGCGCAACGCATCGGGTAAGTGGTAAGTGATGCGCGCCGGCGCCACCACGTACTCGGCGAAGGCGCCGTGGCGGCGATAGTCGCCGCAGGATACGCCGAGCACCTGCCGGTTATCGCAGAGGTTGAATTCGCCGCGCGCGCAGAAAAAGCATGCGCCGCAATACACCGTGGAATCGAAGGTGACCCGGTCGCCTTCGCGAAAGCCAGCCACGCCCGCGCCCACGCCGGCCACTGTCCCGGCGGCTTCGTGTCCCATCACCAGCGGCGGCTGGCGGCGCCCGGTGCTGCCATCGAAGCCGTGCACGTCGCTGCCGCAAATCCCGCAGGAATGCACCCGCACCAGCAATTCGCCGGGGCCGGGATGCGGGCCGGGCATGTCCACCAGTTCCAGTTGCCGGTATTGTTTCAACAGCAGTGCGTTCATAGAGGTTTATGCCAACAACTCGGCGCGCATTACGGTGACGGCCTGGCCGCCGAGGATCACGCGGTCGCCGTTGACCTTCACCCGGACCACGCCGCCGCGCGCGGAAGCCTGGTAAGCGGTGAATTCGCGTTTGCCCAGGCGCTCTGCCCAGTATGGTCCCAGGGCGGTGTGCGACGAGCCAGTGACAGGGTCTTCATCGATGCCTGAGCCGGGAGCGAAGAATCGCGAGACGAAATCGAAGCCAGCGGTGGACGCGCGGGCGGTGACCATGATGCCGCGCGCCCCAACCTTCTTCAAGGCTGTGAAATCCGGCGCGGTGGAGCGCACTTCCGCTTCCGACGCCACCTCCACCAGGTAGTCGAATTGGTTCCGCGCGACGCTTGTGGCTTTGACGCCCAGCGCGGCAAGCATGCCCGGCGGCGCTTCCACGCTGGCAGCGACCTTGGCTGGAAAATCGAGCTCGATCCATTCGCCGCGCCGGTCCGCAAGCAACAAGCCGCTGCGTGTTTGGAAGCGCGCCTGCCGGCCCTCCGGCAAGTGGCCGTCTTCCCACAGCACATGAGCGCTGGCGACGGTGGCGTGGCCGCACAGGTCCACTTCCACCGCGGGCGTGAACCAGCGCAGCCGGTAGCCGCCATTTTCCGGATGCAGGAAGGCTGTCTCCGAGAGGTTCATCTCGCGCGCCACATCGCGCATCCAGGCATCCGGGCGCGCCCCGGGAAGCACACAAACCGCCGCCGGGTTGCCGGCGAAAGGCCGATTGGTGAAAGCGTCGACTTGGACGATGTGAACAGGCATGGTGGTGGCTGGATTAACCTCCGATCCGGAGAATCTAATTAGTCTATCTAGTCTATTGTAGGTGGCAGGCGCAGCGCACGCGCTCGTGTGTGCCGCGTCGGCATTCGTGCCGGCGCAGGTAGGACAGACCATCGCCTTTCGTGGTCTGTCACGCCCGCCCTGGCGCGAAGCCTTGACAGACGACAGCAACCGATCGTCTGTCCTACCTCTCGCACGCCCTCAATCGTCTCCGCACGTTATAATCGACGTCGATGGATGTATTCGAGGAGTTGGTGCGCCTGCGCGGGCTGGGGCAAAAGTGCGCGCTCGCCACCATCGTGGAGGTGCGCGGCTCGATTCCCAGCTACGAAAGCGCCAAGCTGCTGGTGCGCGAGGACGGCTCCATGGTGGGCACCATCGGCGGTGGCTGCGTGGAAGCCGAGGTCTGGAACGCGGCGCGCGAAGTGATGGAAACCGAGAAGCCGAGGCAACTCACGTTCAACCTGGGCCAGGACGCGGCATATGACAACGGCCTGATCTGCGGCGGCCAGCTCAACGTCTTCGTGGAACCGGTGCTGCCCATACCGCACGCGTTTATTTTCGGCGCGGGGCATATTTCCAAGAGCCTGTCGAAAGTGCTTTCGCTGGCCGGTTTTTCGACGGTGGTGATCGACGACCGCGAAAGCTTCGCCAGCCGCGAGCGGTTTCCGGAAGCCGCGGCGGTGCACGCGGGCGAATACGAGACCGTGTTTCCCACGCTGGCCATCAACGAGACCAGCTTCGTGATCATCGTCACCCGCGGCCATCGCGACGACATGCGCGTGCTGAAGCTGGCGGTGGAGACGCCGGCCCGCTATATCGCCATGATCGGGAGCAAGCGGAAAGTGCTCAACGTGGTGAAGGAACTGGAAAAGGAGGGCGTGGCGCGCACCTCCTTCGAGCGCGTTCACGCCCCGATGGGCCTGGATATCGGCGCCATTTCGCCGGAGGAGATCGCCATCGCGGTGGCGGCGGAAATGATCGCGGTGCGCCGCAACGCGCCGTCCAACTGGCGGTCGCTCTCGCTTTCGGTGCTGGCCGGAAGCGCGCCGCGCGCCGCCGTCTCGCAGTGACCGCCGGGCTCATTCTGGCGGCCGGCGAATCGCGCCGCATGGGCTCGCCCAAGGCGCTGCTGCGGTACCGCGACGAATCGTTTCTGGACACGCTGGTCGGCCTCTTTGAGGCGCGCTGTGCGCCGGTGATCGTGGTGTTGGGAGCGGCAGCGAAGGAGGTCCGCGCCGCCACCCGCCGCGCAGCGACGTTCGTCGAAAATGAGCGTTGGCCGAGCGGCCAGACAAGCTCCATGCAATGCGGATTGCGGGCTGTGCCGGAAGAAGCCGATGGCGTGCTCTTCACGCTGGTGGACCATCCGGCGGTGAGGATGAAGACGATCGATGCGCTGTTGGGAGCGGGCATCGCCGGCGAAGGGGATGAGCCGGGCAAGCTAAAGCATGCTTCACCACGGGAGCAGATCGCCAGCCGCGGCGGGCACGAATCGCAGAGCCAGGCGTTGCTGCGCGTGCCGCGGTACCGGGGGCGCAACGGGCATCCCATCTGGTTTTCGCGCAGCTTGATTCCCGAATTCCTGGCCCTGAAGGAATCCGGCGCCGCGCGCGACGTGGTGCGCGCGCACGCTAGCGTTACCGAATTCGTGGACGTGGACGACGCGGGCGTGCTGGCGGATATCGACGATGCGGCGGCATACCGCGCCCTGTTCGAGGCTGAGCGATGAAACTGCGCGCCGGTACGGCGTTCAAACTCGGCGGTGCAGCGCTGGCGCTGGTGGTGGCAGCCGGCATCGTCGTACCTTATATCGATACCGGCTCGTACGGGGAGCGTTTGCGCGGCTCGCTCGAGCGCGCCCTGGGGCGGCGCGTGGAATTCCGTGGGCCCGTGCGCTTCAGCCTGTTCAGCGGTCCCGGGTTCTCGGTGGACGACGTGGTGATCCACGAGGACCCATCCATCGGCCAGGAGCCGATCGCGTACATGGACAACATGACGGTGCGGCCCGGCCTGTGGTCGCTGGCCGGGGGCCGTTTCGTGATTGCCTCCATCAGCCTGGATGGGGCGAGCATCAACCTCGCCAAGTCCGGCCCAGCCTCGGAGTGGGGCCGCTGGAATTTCGCCTCGCTCGTCAATCGCTCCGTGATGAGCCGCGCGCCTTCTCTGCACGTGCGCAACAGCCGCATCCATTTCAAATTCGGCGATGAGAAATCGGTGTTCTACCTGACCGAAACCGACCTCGACATTTCTCCGCCGCGATCGGCGGGGGGCGGATGGAGTCTCGACTGTTCGGCCAAGCCGGCGCGCAGCGACCGCACCGCGCAAGGGCTGGGTGAATTCCGTTTGCGAGGCCGCTGGTACGTGTCGCCGGAGCGGGTGGATCTCAACCTGGAGATCGAGCGCACGCTGCTGGGCGAGATGACGGTGCTGCTGCGCGGCGAGGCGGGCGGCGTGAACGGGAGGATTTCGGCGCTGCTGCACCTGGCCGGGCCAATCGACCGCATCGGCATCGCCGGCCGGCTCAATATTGAAGATGTGCACCGCTGGGACCTGATGCCGCCATACGGGCAAGGGTGGCCGCTCGACGTGCGCGGCCAACTGAATCTGCCCGGCCAGGAGCTGGAGGTCGAATCGAGCTCGGTGAACGGCGCGGCGCTGCCGCTCGCGGTGCGATTGCACGCCAGCAATTACCTGGCGCAACCGCGTTGGGCGGCATCGCTGAGCTGGAATCGTTTTCCGCTGGGTCCGCTGGTGGAACTGGCGCGGCACATGGGACTGGAGGTTCCGCCCAACCTGCAAGTGGACGGCACGGTGGACGGCGCCATCGGCTATTCGGGCGCGGGCAGCCTGCAGGGCCAACTGGCGCTGCACGACGCGGCGGTCACCATACGGGACGCTCCGCCGCTCCAGCTCGATCCGTCCACCATCGTACTCGAGGACGGCCACGCGCGGCTGGCTCCGACGGTGGTGCGCACCGCGGGCCCGGACCATGTCCAGGTCGAAGCCGACTACGCTTTCCTCGAAGGCGGGTTCGACATCGCGATCTCCGGCGTGCGCACGAAGATGGCGTCTCTGCGCGCGCAGGTTACGCTGGCGGCGGTTCCCTGGCTGGAGCAGGTGCAAAGGGGCGATTGGAGCGGGCAACTGCACTATCATCGCGACGCCGCGAAGGCGGGATGGACCGGCAACTTGCAGGTGAACCAGGCGCAAATTCCAGTGGATGGAATCGCCGATCCGCTGCTGATCGATTCCGCGCGCGTCGAGATCGATGGCGCGCGGGTGGCCATCGACCGTTTGCGAGGCACCGCCGGCAAACTCAAGTTCACGGGCGATTACAGCTACCTGCCGGGAGCGCCGCATCCGAATCGCGTGCACCTGCGCGCGGCGGAATGGGACGCAGCCGAAGTGGAAACGGAATGCTTGCCAGCGCTGCGCCGCGGATCGAGCTTGCTTGATCGCGCCCTGGGCCGCACCAGCCTCCCCGATTGGTTGAAGGCGCGCCAGGTGGAGGGCACGATTCAGATCGACCGCCTGGCGGTAGCCGGCGCCCGCCTGGACGGAGTGCGCTCGCGTCTGGAATGGAACGCCGCGCGGGTGGAGTTCAGCGACCTCGA
>Ga0187852_1001783_pt1 | contig 19214 bp, 16 predicted proteins | sample June2016WEW_6_40_FD_134511 | JGI IMG/M metagenome (GOLD analysis project Ga0187852, IMG submission 134511) | Peatland microbial communities from SPRUCE experiment site at the Marcell Experimental Forest, Minnesota, USA - June2016WEW_6_40 | ecosystem: Environmental > Terrestrial > Soil > Wetlands...
CTACCTGAACCAGCCCGATCTCGAATTCATTTGGGTCGGCGACGACGCGGTCGATCCGCTGCAGCAGGCGCAGACGCTGAACATCCTCGTCGCCGCCGGCATCAAGACGCGCGAGGAGGCGCGGGCGGACCTGGGGCTGCCGCCGGAGGGCGGGAAGGCTACGGCGAGCGGCGTAGCGAAATGGAGCTTCGATCCCGACCAGCCGCGTGACGAGCGAGGACGGTGGACCGCCGATGGCGGGGACAGCGCGACGGAATCGAAACGACCCGAGGGCGTGCAGGTCGCATTCAATGACACGGCGGCGATGATGACAGACGCCGGCGGGCCGGGGATCAACTCCGATACCCTCGCCGAAGTTATCCCCATCTGCATCGCACATGGAATTTCCGTTGCCACGGATCAATACGGTAATAAGCTGACAACTTGTCATTACGAGTGTTTTGGCGGGTTCACATTTTCGCGCACGACCAGGGGAGCCGGCGGCTGCCCACCGCTTCTAGCCCCATGACAGTGGGCGTCACAGGCATCGCGAGGCCGACTCTCGGAGGCGGATAAAACATGTCGAATGGAGATAACACTCTCGGATTTAGCCATGACGATTTCGCGCCGCGTGGCGAGATCGCCCTTTCCCCCGACGCTCTCGATCAAGCGAGAAAATTCCGCGCCAACATGGAAAAGTATGACCCGACGTCAAAATGGATCGTCGGATTTTCCTGGGCCGACGACAGGAAACTTCGCCCAGACTCGCATTCCGACTGGGTCGACATCGGACCAGGCGTCGATCTCTGCGGCTACAAACCGTCGGATCTGCCGAACGATGTCGTCGAAATTCGCGATGGGCTCGAGGTCGTTTTCCTTATCCCGCGAGACATAATTCACGCCGCCAATGAGAAAAAGATAATTTCCGTGAAGAGCATTCGGGGAAATCCCGCCGTTAAGCTGGTCTGAATTTTCGATCGTTGGGATTGATCGCCTGCCCAAGCTACGCCGTGCGCGCGCATCATCTTCTACGCCCTCTCGGCGCCCGTCTCCGCGTTCGCCAGCCAGGTCAAGGTTCGCCACCAGCGAGACGCTCCGCACGCAGGCGACGCAAGAGGGCCTTGTGCCGCTCAAGGCGTGGGTCAAGAGCGCGCTCGATCACGTCATCCAGGTCTACCTGAACCAGCCCGATCTCGAATTCATCTCACGTCGGCGACGACGCGATCGATCCGCTGCAGCAGGCGCAGGCGCTGAACATTCTGGTGAGCGCCAAGGACCAAGACGGGCGCGGGCGGATCTGGGTCTGGCGCCGGAGGGAACGTTACGGCGGGATCGGAGCGGCGCTCGCCCCGGCGCTGACCGATCTCGCCTTCGGCCGCCAGACGCTCGGCGGCGCGGAGCATGACTGCAAGATCGTCGACGAGCCGGCGCGCGCCCTAGCCCGGCGAATGATCCATGTGGCTCGCCAATAACCGCAGCAGGAAATGAATTCAGGCGAGGGGAAGGTGAAGGGCGCGACGGTTTGGGCGCTTCGTATCCGGTGGGCTTGCGCGCAAACCTTCCTTGATTCTGCCAATAAGGGCGCATAGCTACGAAACACGAGGTCTCCCTTCCAGAGGACGAGAGGGTTGGACAGATCGCAAAGTTGGGTTAGGTTAAGGACGTCTCGTTCAGGTCGCGTTTGGCGTGACACCCTCAGTTGAATGACTGCGACAAGTTGGAGAATTCTCCAACCTCTGGTGGTTGCAGGCGGCAAGCCGCCTGCGGTTTTCCGTTGCAGTTTAACGTTCAATCAAGGGAGATGAGAGACAATTAGGGGGACGGTTATGGCAGCCACAGCAGAGAAGCGCACGATGTCTGCATCAACAGTTTCGCGTTCGTTTGGCCGATGGTCCCCACCTCCGGACAGCCTTCTGTCCGAGGCGGCTGCCGGACGCGCGGTTGAAGACCTGACAGGTGGCCTTATTGGCGTAGGGATGCCCCTTGAAGAGGCTCAGGCAATAACCAAGGCAGTCAAGGAATTCCTATTGGCCTTCCCCGGATATCGGGAACGGGCGCTTAAGGAAGTGATAAATGCCGGAGTTCCAGCCGATGAAGCCGATAAGGTGATCGAGCAAATTGGTCAGGCAGTTCACACCGGTGAGTCGGTGAGCACGTAGTTCGGAGCGATGTGTTGGCTGGCGAGCCCCCAAAAGACGGCCCGGGCGGCGACCCAGCCGGCAAATCGACAACCAGCGGGGTTGCGCTCAACCCCGCGGCGTTAGATATTTTACGTCGAACAGTAGCACGCTACAGTACCGAGCGTAAGCAACTGAACCGAACATATGGTGACGGTGGTCGCTTTGGAGAGTGGATTGGTGGCCTCGAATATCAGCCGGGGCATATTGCGCTAGTTACGATCATTGGCCTACTGCTGATCTTACTCGTGGCGGTTCTCGGAATTGTGTTCGCGTCGGCAGATTTGCCTTCTGGCTCCGCTAAAATCGAAAACATAAAAAATGTCATATTGTCGATATTAGGGCTCACAGGAACAATTTTGGGGTACATCTTCGGAAAAAGCGGGGCGCTAGATAAACGTGTGGGTAGGGAAACTACGCCAGAATCAAAACCTGACCGTCCTCAGCAACCGAATTGACACAATCCGATAATTGCGCTGCCGAGTGTTGCGGCGAGCAGCCGCAAAAATCCGGGCTCAGCTCGCGCCCCATGGCGAACCCGATGATGTGCGCGGCCTGATCGTCGTTTGACAGTTCACTGGCGCTACGACAATGCAGACCTATTTCAGTACGGCAAATTCGCGCGAAACTTCGTCGTAACGCCCTTGTTTTCGGAGCAACCCTGTTTTCCAGGATGGCGGCGACCGCTGAACGCGTGATTGTACGAACTTGGCGCCGTAGACCGAAAACCAAGGTCTTGTAGTTCGGGCGGCGAACCACGTCGAAATTCCGAGGGCTATGCACCGTCGGACACTCCCACGTTATCTCAGTAGCGCCAGCACCCGACCTACACGCACTGCACGACGGCGCGAGTCGCGCCGCATTGTCGCCACGCTATATCGACCCCTTCCCTTCCCCACAGGAGACCTCCCCCATGTTCGTATTCGGCTCCGGCGTGCTGATCGGCACGCCGCAAGGCGGGACGCCGATCAATTTCGGCCTCGCGCAGGAAATCTCGCTCAACGTCGCGATGTCGACCAAGGCGCTCTACGGCCAATATAACTTTCCCGTCGCCATCGGCTCGGGCACGCGCAAGATGACCGGCAAGGCCAAGCTCGCGCGCATTTCCGGCCAGGCGCTCGGCTCGCTGTTTTTCGGCGTCAGCCCGAGCGCCGGCGGCGTGCAGACGCAGTTCGGCGAGGCGGCGAGCGTTCCCTCGTCCTCCCCCTACGCCTACACGACGAGCCTGCACACGACCTTCGTCGCCGACCAGGGCGTCGTCTACGCCGCGAGCGCGCTGCCCTTGAAGCAAGTCGCGTCGAGCCCGACGACCGGGCAATATTCCGTCTCCGCCGGCGTCTACACCTTCGCCGCCGGCGACGCGGGCGCGGCGGTGCTCATCTCCTACACCTACACGGTGGCGTCGAGCGGCGAGAGCATCGCGGTCGCCTCGGCGCTCATCGGCCCGTCGATCACGTTCTCGGCCAATCTCTTCGCCTCCGACCCGACGACCGGCAAGCAGTTCTCGGTGCTGCTGTACAATTGCGTCGCTGACAAACTCGCGTTCGGCACCAAGCTCGAAGACTTCATGGTGCCCGAGCTCGACTTCGCCTGTTTCGCCAACGCGGCCGGCCAAGTGTGCCAGCTCAACTTCGGAGACGCCGCGTGAGCGAGGAAACCTTCGTCATCGCGCTCGCCGGGCGCCGATGGGCGCTGCCCCATCTGCCGTTCCGCGCGATCAAGGCGATTCAGCCGGCCCTATTCCAGGTCTACGCCGAGGCCGGCGGCGCGGACCTCTCGACCGCGAGCGTCGCCCGCCTTGGCGAGGCGCAATTCGACCGCCTCGCCGAGGCGACGTGGCGCGCCATCGCCGTCGTCGATCCCACGCTCGGCTACGAAGAGTTTCTCGAACTGCCGTTCTCGGTCGGCGAATTGATCCAGGCGTTTCCGGCGCTGGCCAAAGCCGCAGGCCTGCGCGCCGCCGAGCCCTCGGATGCGACGCGGGAGGCGTCGCCCCATGCGGGAAAATCGACTTCGACCGTCTGATCGCCCACGTCGTCGCCAACACCGGCTGGACCTGGGATCAGACGCTCGATTGTCTGACCGTGCCGCGCTACCTCGCCCTCGCGGCGGAGTGGCGCGCCAACCCGCCCGCGCACTGGCTCCTCGCCGCCGCGCTGAAATATCGCCCCGCCGATCGCGACGCCAAGTCGCCGGCGCGTCAGCCGACGGTCGCGGAAATGAAAGCCGCGTTCCCGAGCGGCAAGCTTTGACCCCGCGCCGCCAGGAGGCTAGCCGATGACCGACGCGAATGTCGCCGTCAACTTCACCGCGTCGGTAGGCGATCTCGTCTCCGGCGTCGCCGACGCCAAGGACGCGCTGACTGGCCTTTCCGAGCCGTTCGCGCAACTGAACGGCCAATACGCCGCGCTCGGCGCCTCGATCGGCGAGGCGTTCGCTCCGACGCGCCTGCAAGGCTTCGACAGCGCGCTCATGACGTCGGCTTCGCTCGAAAAGACGCTCGCCGCCGCCCATGCACAAACCGCCGAGGCGATCCGCACAAGCGACGAGGCCACATCCGCCGACGCGATCCGAACGGCGAAACTGGCGATTTCCGAAGAGATCAAGGCGGTCGAAGACGGCCTCAAGCAAAAGCTCGCGCTCTATGCGGACGAGGCGCGCCAGCATCAGATCACCCAGATGCAGAAGGTCGCGCTGTCGCGCCAGGCCCTCGACGAGGAATATGGCGCGCAGATTTCGGCGTTGCAGCGCGAGGCCGCGCTCGACGATCAGTCGGGCGCGCAAAAGCAACGCATCGACGATCAAATGCTCGACGCCGAGCGGCGCCACCAGGACCAGATGACGGCGCTGGTTCGCAACGCGGTCAACGAACAGGAGCGCGAATACCAAGCGTTCGGCAATACGGTCACGCAAGCCTTCAATTCGCAATTGCACGGCCTGCTCTCGGGCACTGAGAACTGGCACACCGCGTTCAAGAATGTTCTCGAAGACCTACTGATCAAATTCATCGAATGGGGCGAGGAAACCGTCGTTCGGCAGATAGCGACCGAGGCGGCGAAGACGGCGGCGACGACCGCCGGCGTGACCGCGCGCACCGGCGCCGAGCAGGGGGGCGCGGCGGCTTCGCTGGCTACGCAATCGGCGACGATCGTTCGCTCGATCCTTTCCTCCGCGGCAGAAGCCTTCGCGGGCGTGTTCGGCTTTCTCGCGCCGATCATGGGGCCGTTCGCCGCCGGCCCGGCGACGGCCGCGCAGGCGACGGTCGCCGGCATGGCCGGCGCGGTCGCCTCGGCCGACATCGGCATGTGGCAAGTCCCGCAGGACATGCTGACGCTGGTGCATCACAACGAACTCGTCATGCCCGCCGCGCAGGCCGGCGCGCTTCGCGAAATGCTGTCGGGCGAGGCGCCGGCGAGCGGCGGCGCGCAGGGCGGCGCTGTCCATATCCACCCCACGACGAATTTTCATGTCTCGGCGGTCGATTCCGGCTCCGTCGCGCAATGGATGAAGGCCAACAGCTCGACGATGCTGAAGGCGATCGACGAGGCGGTGCGCCACGGCGCACATCTCGGCCTGCGTCGCCTCGCCGGCGCTTGAGGCAAGGCCATGGGCGCCGTGCTGGGAGTTCATCTTCTGCCGTCGACGGGCGAGTTCACCTATGACACGGTCGCACACCAAGGCGCGACCTCGGGCGGCGCGCTGGCTGGGCTCAACACGTTCTATGCGCCCGGCGGCTCGAAGACCGATTATTCCTATGCGATCGACCAGTTGCAGGCCGCGCACCCGGAATGCACGACGGTCTCGGTCGTCTGCGCATGGTTCGGCAATTCGCTCGACTCCGCGAACTGCCAAATTTTTCCCTCGACGAATTTCATCGGCGGGTCGTTCCAGCAATGGAACGGCAGCGCCTATGTCGCCGACAGCTGGCGCGTGTCGAGCCTGACGCAATCATCGAGCGGGCTTATCGCGATCCCGGCGCTGCCCGGCGGCGGCGCGGTCTACGGCGGCACGCCGTCCGATCCGAGCATCGTGCGCTGCATCCGAGATTTGAAGGCGCGCGGCTTCAAAGTCATTTTCTATCCGTTCCTCTTGATGACCGCCTCGGGCTATCCCTGGCGCGGGCTCGTCACCTATTCGCCGGACGTGAGTTCGGCGGCGACGAGCGCGGTCGCGGCGTTTCTCGGCGCCGCGACGACGTCGCAGTTCACGCCTGATGCGGTCAATCTGACGGTGGCCTATTCGGGATCGGCGACCGATTACACCTATCGCCGCATGATCCTGCATTACGCATGGCTGTGCACGATCGCCGGCGGGGTCGATTTGTTTCTGCTCGGCTCGGAACTGCGCGGGCTGGAGACGATCCGCGGCCCCGCCTGGACACCAGCGGGAACGACGGACGGCTCGGGCTGCGCGGTGTGGGACTATCCGTTCGTCGCCGGGCTGCAGGCGCTCGCCGCCGACGTGCGCGCGATCTTCGACGGGCAAGGCCTGACCAAGAACCTTTCGACCCTTTCGAATCTCATCGCCTATTCCGCCGATTGGTCGGATTGGATGGGCTTTCAGCATCCGGGCGCGAACGGCCAGTGGCCGCATCTCGACGCGCTGTGGGCCTCGTCGGATATCGATCTCGTCGGCTTCGACAATTACCTGCCTTTGTCGGATTGGACGACGGGAATCGGCGGGCTCGACGCGATCAACTGGCTGAACCCGGCGCCGTCCGGCGCCTGGCCCCCGGCGCCGACCGCCATGAGCGGCCTCGGCCTCTCCGGCGCGCCGACGATCTACTCGCTGCCCTATCTCAAGGCCAATATCGAGGGAGGCGAGAAGTTCAATTGGTACTACAACGACGGCGACAACGACGCGCGCGGGCTCGATCCCAACGGCTCCGATCTTCTCGTCTCGCTGCCCGAGGGCGATCGCCTGACGCAGGCGCGCAATCCCTATTTCGCCAATCAGCAATTGCTCGCCAACAAACAGCTGCGCTGGTGGTGGAACAACACGCACCGGGCGATCTACGACGACGGCGACGGCAATGGCTGGGCGCCGCACGGGCCGCCGACGGAATGGATCGCGCAATCGAAGTCGCTTTGCTTCATCGAATATGGCTTCCCCGCTTGCGACAAGGCGACCAATCAGCCGAACGTCTTCTTCGACCCGAAATCGAGCGGCAGCGCGACCCCTTATTGGTCGATCTGGCAGTCGATTCCCGGCGGCGGATATCTGCCGCAGCGCGACGACACGCTCGCGAGCCTCGCGCTGCAAGCGGTCTACGAATATTGGAACACGGACGGCCACAACGCGGTCTCCGGCGCCAGCCTGCCGATGGTGCAGTTCGCCTTCTCCTGCGTCTGGAATTGGGACGCGCGGCCGTTCCCGATCTTCCCCCTGCTCGCCAGCCAATGGGGCGACGCAGGCGACTGGCAGACGGGCGATTGGATCGGCGGCCGAGGGCCGGCGCTTCCGCCTGTGGCGCCATCGCCGGCGCCGACGCCGGGGCCTTTCGCAAGCTTCCCGACGCTCGCGACGGCAGGCTGGTCGGCGCATGTCAGGCCAAGGTTCGGCACGGACATTGCCGATCACGTCTCGGGCCGGTCGAGCCGGCGGCCCCGCTACGCGTCCGCCTATTACGACGTCGAACTGACCTATGACCTGCTGCGCTCGGACGAAGCGCATCTCGAGATGCAGGCGATCGCCGGATTTTTCGAGCAAATGTCCGGAGCGGCGACGCCGTTCTGGATCGCGCCGCCAGGGCTGTCTGACGTCACCGGACAAATCCTCGGCGTCGGCGACGGGACGACGATGTCTTTTGCGCTCGTGCGCTCGTTCGGGACTTACACGGAGCCGGTCGCGGGAACGTCGGGCGTCGCGGCCGCCTATCTCAACGGCGTCACGCAGCCGGGCTCGAGTTGGTCGATTTCCAGCGGCTACGCGCCAGCGATCGTCTTTGGCGCCGCCCCCGCCGCCGGCGTCGTCGTCTCGGCCGATTTCGGCGTCTTGTGGCTCTGCCGCTTCGCCGACGACGCACTCGATTTCGAGGAGTTCATGGCGATGCTGTTCACACTGACGACGGTGAAACTGACGACGGTGAGGCCGTGACGACGCCGCCATCCTTCCCGACGCTGCCCGGCCAGGGCTGGAGCGTCCACAAGACGCCGAGCTTCGCCACGATCGTCGCCGGCCACGTCTCTGGCCGCGAAGTGCGCGACGCGCTCTATCAAAACCCGATCTGGCGGTTCGAGTTGAGCTTCGACGGGCTCGCGTCGGATTCGGCTTCCTATCCCGGCCTCGGCGCGCAATCGCTGCAAAGCCTGATGGGGCTGTTCTTGCAATGCCAGGGGCAGTTCGGGACGTTCCTCTACACGGACCCGACCGACAATTCCGCGACGAGCCAGTCCTTCGCGACGGGCGACGGGTCGACCACGACGTTCACTTTCGCACGCGCGCTCGGCGGCTTCCTCGAGCCCGTGGGATGGGTGACGAGCGTTTCCCAGGTCACCGTCGCCGGCGTCGCGCAGAGCACGGGCTGGTCGCTGTCGACGCCGAACAGCCTCGTCTTCGCCACAGCGCCGGCGAGCGGCGCGCTGATCGGCGCATCGTTCGCCTACGCCTTCCAATGCCGCTTCAACGACGACGCGGCGGATTTCGAGCAGTTCATGCAGAACCTCTGGATCCTGCAAAGCCTCAAATTCCGATCGGTGCGCACGTCATGAAAACCGCGTCGAGCGCACTCATCGCCTTTCTCAACGCCGCGCGCGCCAACCCCGACGCGCCGATCGCCTTCGCCGATTGCTTCACGTTCACGCTCGCGACGGGAACGATCCTCACCTATACGAACATCGATCAGCCGGTCATCTACAACGGCTTCACTTTTCTCGCCGACGGCCCGCTGGTGCAGGGGCTCAAATACAAGGCTTCGGTCGGGCTCGAGGTCGACAAGCAGCAGATCACGATCGCCGCGCGGCCGACCGACCTCGTCAACGGATCGCCGTTTCTCAACGCGCTGCGCGATGGCGCCTTCGACGGCGCGATCGTGCAACGCGACCGCGTGTTCATGAGCGCGCTGGGCCAGACGCCGATCGGCGGCGTGACGCTGTTCCACGGCCGGGTGTCGACGATCGATCAGGTCGGACGCACCAGCGCGACGATCACGGTGGCGTCCGACCTCGTCGTGCTCGACTATGACATGCCGAGGAATCTTTATTCGCCGACCTGTCTGCATACGCTCTACGACTCCGGGTGCGGCGTGGTGCGCGGAACGTACGCCGCCAGCGGAACGGTCGGCGCCGGTTCGACGGCGAGCCTCATCGATTTTTCCGGCGCGCTGGCGAGCCACGCGCAGGGCTCGATCGTCTTCACCTCCGGCGTCAACGCCAATCTGCGCGCGACGGTGAAGAGCGTCGCCGCCGGCGCCTCGCTATCGCTAATGTATCCCCTGCCCTCGCCGCCGGCGACCGGCGACGCCTTCACCGTCTACGCCGGCTGCGACCATACGCAGGCGACCTGTTCGTCGCGCTTTTCCAATCTCGCCAACTTCCGCGGCTTCCCCTTCGTGCCGCCGCCGCAGATCGCCTACTGAGCGGTCGGCAGTTTCCCTCGCGGAGCGCGAAAGAGCGGTCGACGCGCGCAGATACAATGAGCGACGCCAACGCCCTGCCCTCGACCACGCCTATCGGCGCAAGCGCGGCGCCCTCGCGGTCGATCCATCCAAGAATGCGAGATGTGCGATGCTTTTCGAGCAATTACGCAAGCAATGGGACGCGCACGGTTCGCGCGCACCGCTGCATGCTGCGCTGACCTTCGTCGACGACTGGCTGGTCCTTGGCGCCGGGACGAGGCTCGCCTTGGCGAAGCGCGGCGTTTGCTCGCCGGCAATCGACGACGCCCGCGTCAGCGCGTTGCTTTGCGCCGCCTACCAACGGCCGCTCGAACCCCGCGCGCTCAGCTATATCGGGCGAGCAATCGTCAAGCACGGCGAAGGCGATACGACGCTCGCCTTGATGCACTTGGCGATGACCGCCCCGTGGCCTCTGACCCAACCGAAGCAAGCGGCCTACCGGCTATTCATGGCCGACGCCTTGATGAAGGCGGGCATGACCACGCGCGACGTCTGGCATGCGCTCGGTTTCGACTCGGCGCTGATCGAGCGGATCGAAAAATACTCGCCGGACCAGCCGCGCGTGCCCGCCGGCAACGGCCGCCCCAGCGGTCAATGGACGCGCGACCGAGCCGAAAATGCCACGGCTCCGGGCCGATCCGCCGGCTCGGGAGCGGGAAACGACAGGCCACCGGAACCGCAATCATCGGCCGGCGGGAAGGCAGGCTCAAGCGGTTCGCATAATTCTACCGAAATCTCCGTAACGCTTCACGAGCCATCTCAACCCGATCAGATTCTCAGCGACGCCAATCCTGATTCGATCCAGCCGGGAGAGCAATACGCCCAAATCGCGATCGGCAAGGTTCCCTCCAAGGGCGATCCTCGGATCGATGGGACGACCAGCGCGTTGGTGGACATTCTCGCGGCGGTCGACACCGCCATCCCGAGAGGCGTCGGACCGCTCTACGGGATTGCAGTGCATGTGGCATTTGCGAACGCTGTGCGCGCGGCGAACCTTCCCGGCGTCGGAACTGACAGCGTCGAGCAGAGCTTCAACCTGAACTACGTGGTCGATTATGGTGTAGACGGCAGCATCAGAACCGACGTCTCGCTCTGGGACGATGCCCACGAAAACGTTATCGCGATTTACGACTTGAAGACCGGTGGGGCAAAGCTTTCCAACGCGAGGGCGGAGCAACTGAGGAACGGGGTGACTCTAGAAGAAGGCGCCGACAAGCCGGTCGTCTTCGAGCTTCGGATTAAGCGCAATTAGGTTGAGACGCGGGGCGGCTTTCGCCCTCCGTCACGGTCGAATCCACCCCCTCGAGACAATCGGCGATCGGCGGAAGGCGAGCTTGTCTCCGCCTAGCGTCGATTATGCGACGAACCGCGGCGCGAAATTGCGCCGTATCATCAAGGAGTGCAAGCAGCGCCGCTGCTTCAGAATGCAGCTTTACCCGCCGCTCGTCGTCGGCGGGATAACTGAGCATTTCATGAAATCGCTTGCGCGACAGCTCAACTTCATGGTTGAGCCCCGCTGCGACGGCGGCGCTGAACATATGGATCAACTGCCGATTTGGCACTGCGTTGAGAAATCGGGAGATCGTGGCGATCGAAGCGAATTTTGCTCTCATGGCCAACACTGCTTCGGCCGCCTGAGCCGCCATCCTTTCGATCAAGGGGCGAAACTGCTCGGAATTCTCGAAGGATATGAAGCCGGCGCGCGCCACTCGATAGCCGACATTAAACGCCAATCCGGGCATCTCGTACCACAACCAGCTTGCGCCGACATTCAGATAGGAGCCCCTGGAGAAGCCGCTGGGCTGGAATTCGATCATGATCGCCCAATAACGCTGGTCGGAAAGCCAGACGCGCGATTGCCCGCGGCGCACGCATCCGATCGGCGCCAAGGCCGCTTTCGCCGCCGCGGCGATCAAACGGCCATGTTCGTTCTGCGTCGCCATAAGATTTCAGTCCCGTCCCGATCGGCGGGCGACCGTCGAATCAATAGCGCCTTCGGAGCGACGCCTCAACACGGCGGATTCGGTCGAGATTCAGCAACCTCGCCAACTTCCGGGGCTTCCCCTTCGTGCCGCCGCCGCAGATCGCCCACTGACCGGCGCTCGCTGAAAATCTTCGAACGCGCGAACGGCGGAGTTCGCCATGATCCCGCATGAGTTGGAGAAGGCCTGGGCGGCGCGCGCTTCGCTCGGGCCGCTCCTCAGCGCGCCGACCTTCGCAGGCGATCGCCTGATGCTCGGCGCGCAGACCGAGATCGCGGTCGCGGGCCGGCGAAGCGCAGACGGCGAAGCGCGCATGATCGCACTGCTGTCGGCGGCCTACAGCGCGCCGGTCTCCGATCGCGCGCTCGCCCATCTTCGCCGCGCCCTCGAAAGACAAGCCGAAGGCGACGCGCTGCTGTCTTCGACGCATCTCGCGTTGGCCGGCTACTGGCCGTTACGAGATCCGCTGGCGGCGGCGAAGCGCGTGTTCTTCAGCGACGGCCTGACGAGATGCGGCGCTGCGCCGGCGATGATCCTCGCCGCGCTCGATCTCGACCCGCGCCGGCTCGATGGTCTCGAGCGCTTCGACCCCGCCCAGCCGCGCGTGCCCGCGGGCAACGGCGTCGAGAGCGGCCGCTGGACCAGCGACGGCGGCGCAACCGGCGGGAACGAGGTCGCCGTCGGCGACGAGCCGCGATCGGACGAGGATTCGCTGTTTTCGGAAAACCTTCCGGCGCGTGTCGTCCAAGGTCTCATACGGCTTGCGGCGCGGAGCAGCGTTCCGTCGATCGTGTTCGACACGTTGTTCGTGCCGTCGGCCGGCAAAAGCGGCGTCACCGAGGGCGATGTTCCCGGCCGAACCGGTCTGCAATATTCCTGGGACAAGCCTGCCGGACAGGTCCTCTCTCGCGTCTTCATCGACGGCCACTGGGTCACGCTGACTGGGGGCCGCGACAACCTCAACCAGTTCTATCGCGACGCCGACGGCAACGTCATCGCGCGCGCCGCCGGCGACGCGCTGGTCGTCGATTTGGGGTCGCTCGATCGCGCGCGCGAACGGCTTGCCGAAGGCTCCGGCGGTCAGCCGCCAAGCGACCCCTCGTCGCGCGAACCCAAGCTCTGCCCAGACAAGTCGCGCGAGGATATAACCGGTCGTTCGGAAGCCGCACTCGCTTATCAGGAATACGTCAGCGGTCTCCCGCGGGAATTCATCATAGAGTTCAATGGCGTTGAATACGACGGGTGCGATCAACTCACGGGTCTATTGAAAGAAGGCAAGGGGAACTACGCACACCTATTAACGAAAGACGGCACTTGGCAGGATTGGGCGTCAGATTCCAGAGATGATATTCAGAACCAAATAATGCGGCAGTCCAAAGCCGCGGCCCTCAGCGGCCGGCGCGTGGCGTGGTATGTTCAACAGAACCCGGTCGCCAATATTTTCCGCGAATGGGTGAACGATCTAGGCATTACGAATATTGACGTATATTACGATCCGGGGCCTTAGCTATGAGCGACGAATCCTACCGTTTGGCCGCCTGGTGGGGCAGCCGGCAAATAACCATAGAGCAATTTGCCGACGATTTCGGGGCATTCCTCAACACCCTGCCCGAAATCGATTCGATTTTCCTCAGTTGGCTCAACTATCGACCTTCCGATAAGCCGCGATTTCCCGTGCCGATGGCCCACGAGGACACGATTTGCGCCGCGACGAAAGCGCAATCGCGTTACGACAAACCGAAAGACAAAATCTGGCCGGAAATGGGCTTTCACTTGAGCGGCCGCCACGCGGGCTCGCCTGAATACTTTCGACGCCCGGAATTTGAAATGTCGACCATAGTTTGGGCCGGCGCCTACGGCGGCAACAATCCTCACTGCAATCACGTCGAAATTCAAATTGGCACGAAACGGATCTCTACGGGGCAACCCTGGCGCGCTTCGGAACTGATTCCGCTCATGAAGCTCGTGCTGCGTATCTGGCAGCCCCGCGAAATGAGCGTGGACTGTTGGCGCTACGGCGACCTTAGGGCGTCCGTGCCGGACGCGGTGGGTGCGGCGCGCCATGCAGCGCTTTCCCCTCGCTTGCAGCTTCTCAACCCGCTTCAAGATCGGACGTTACTCCCCTGGGTCGGCTGGCTGACCTATCTGCCCGCGGACCTCGCCGCCAAAGTGACGATCCCTGGGGAAATCGCGGTCGAGCGCCTCGACGACGGCGGGATCATCGCCACGCTCTGCGACGAGCCGTTCACCATCGACAATCCCATCCACACGGCGCGCGCGCGAGCGATGGAGGCGGCGATCAGGCCGGTGCAGTCCTAGGCCTTGGGCGCGGCGCAAGCCGGAGTCGGCACACGGCAATTCAAGATTGAGCGTCGCCTGCCGAGCGAGCGCGGCAATTTTTTCGAATGCCGGGCGACCGCAAAATTGGTAGCGTCGTTTCTCAGCCCGACGCCCGAAGGCAAGAACATGGCGCAAACTCTGTACAGCCTCAACGGGTTTTGGAGTTCGCAGCGTTTGACTGCCGAGGAATGCGCGGAGAGATTTCGTTCGTTCGTCAACGAGCTTCCGAGTATCGACCCCATATACGAAACTTGGCTTCGTATGTCGCCGTCGAAGAAACCTTTTTGTTCCGTCCCGATCTCGCTCGACGAGGCGCGTCGGCTGGTCGAGAAGGGTCGATTGCGCGCCGTTGTGGCGGAGAGATTTTCGCAGGAAGGCGGCTTTCATCTCGGCGGCCGCAACGTTGGACCGCATCCGCGTGACGACGTCGGGCCATCTGACGCCATGACGGAAGTGCGCGCCGGAGTGTGCTGTCCTGATGTCAGTCAGTGCAACTTCATCGTCATGCACCTCAGCAGAGTCCGCCTAACCACGGGACGCCCATGGCGCGCTTCCGAGATTCGCCGGTTGATGAGACTGGTTCTTCGCGTCTGGTCTCCCCGCGAAATCAGCGTCGATGGCGGACAACACCTCTACATGGCTGCCAAGACGGAATTCATTAACTCGATCGGACAAACGCGAACACGGGTGCTGATCCCGCGCATCGGTTGGCTCACCTATCTGCCTGCCGACCTCGCCGCTAAGGTGAGGCTGCCGGCGACCGTCGACGTCGAGCGCCTCGATGACGGCGGAGTCGTCATTTCAATTTGCGAAGACCTCTTTCGGTCGACAACCCTGATCACATGGCGCGAATTCGGGCGGTCGAGCACGCCGTGCGTCCGATTCAATCCTGACTCATCTCGGTGACCGGCAACACGCTCCGCACCAGCTTACTGTGGGCCTACGGCTCGCCATTGCACGGCGGCGCCCTAGCGCCTCTATTTCCGGACATCACCATGACAATCTCTTACGATCGCGCCCGCGTCGTCGCCGCGGCGCGCGAATGGATCGGCACGCCCTATCACCACATGGCCGACGTCAAGGGCGTGGGCTGCGACTGCGCCATGCTGCTGGTGCGCGTCTTCTGCGATCTGAAACTCGTCGAGCCGTTCGACCCGCGCCCCTATGTCAGAGACTGGCATCTGCACCGCGGCGAGGAGCGCTATCTGACCTTCCTGCTGGCGCGCGCGCATGAAGTCGCCTCGCCGCTGCCCGGCGACGTGATCCTGTTCAAATACGGCCGCTGCTTCAGCCATGGCGGAATCGTCACCCGATCCGATCCACTGACGATCGTCCACGCGTTTCACCCCGCGCGGGTCGTCCTCGAGGAGGAGATCGCGCACAACGTCGAAGTCGCCGCGCGGCTGCCGGAATCCAAGTTCTTCAGCTACTGGGGCGCGGCGACGCCCGCCAACCAAGGGGTTGCCGGGACATGAGCTGGTTTCGCCAAAAGAACGGCCAAAAGCCCGATTACACCGGGCTGCAACTGCAAACCTCGGTCAACACGCTGCCGATCCCGATCATCTGGGGCCGAACCAAGGTCGCGGCGAACGTGATCTGGTACGCCAATTTCCAGACGCACGGCAGCAGCGGCGGCGGCGGCAAGGGCGGCATCTTCAGGTCGCCGACCAGCGGCTACACCTACAGCGCCGACCTGATCATGGCGCTGTGCGAGGGCCCGGTGTCCGGCATCGGCATCATCTGGCGCGACCAGTCGACCTATACGCTGGCCGAACTCGGCCTGACCTTCTTCGAAGGCGCGACGCCGCAAACGACCTGGGGCTATCTCCAGGCGAATTATTCGATCGAAGCGCTCGCTTATCAGGGCACGTCCTACGTCTGCGCGGCAAGCTACGCGCTCGGCGACAACGCCGACATCGGCAACCACAATTTCGAGATCATCGGCATTCTCGCCGGCACCGGCGTCAATGGCGTCGACGCCGATCCAGCTGAGGTCATCAACGACTTTCTGACCAATCCGCAATATGGCGCCGGCTTCTCTGGCGCCAGCATCGACGCGACGACGCTGTACGGCTCGGGCGGCGACGCGAGCTTGCAAACCTATTGCAAGGCGCTCGGCATCGCCTTCAGCCCGGCGTTGGTCAACCAGGAACAGGGATCGAGCATCCTGTCGCGCTGGTTGCAACTTCTGAACTGCGCCGCCGTCTGGAGCGGCGGAATGCTCAAGTTCATCCCTTATGGGGACGAAGTGATATCCGCCGGCAATGTGACGAAGACGGTCCAGTATCCGGTCCCGACCCCGGTGCAGGAGGGTTCCGGCGTCATTACGCCGCCCTCGATCGCGGTCTGCACCGCCGCGCAATTCTTCTCCGACGGCGGCGTGAAATATGCCTTCACCGGCGTCGCGCTGACCTATATCGGGGCCTCGCAGCCATCGTCGGCCGGGACATACGGAATTTCGCCGGCGGGAACCTATCTCTTCGCCGGCGGCGACGAGAACCAGGTCGCGCTGATCTCGTACACATTCGCCAACGCGACGAGCTACGTCCCCGACCTCACGCCGATCTACAATCTGACGGACCTCGATTTCGTCGACGAAAAAGGCAATAAGGATCCGGTCCAGGCCGCGCGCGTCGATCCCTTCTCGCTGCCGACGATTCAGCGGGTCGAATGCCTGTCGCGCACGAATCAGTACGGCGCCACGCCGGTCGAGGCGCGCGATCAATCGCAGATCGAAATCTACGGCCCGCTCGTCGGCTCGACGATCCAAGGCCACGAAATCTGCGACGAGATCAACGTCGGCCCCATCGTCGCGCAGACTATCCTGCAACGCCAGCTCTATGTGCGCGCGCATTTCGCCTTCAAGCTGTCGTGGGAATACGGCCTCCTCGATCCGATGGACGTCGTGACGATCAGCGACGCCAACCTCGGACTCTCCGATTATCCCGTGCGCATCACCGCGATCGAAGAGGACGACAAGGGCCTGCTCACGATCACGGCCGAGGAGTTGACCGTCGGCGTCTCGACGCCCGTTCTCTACCCCAATTCCGGGCCGTCGGGGTTCCTGCCGAACCAGGGCGCCGCCGCCGACCCGGTCAACGACGCCCCGCTGATCTACGAGCCGCCGGCCACGCTGACCGGCGGGTCGCCCCAGATTTGGGTCGGCGCGGCGGGCGGCTCGGGCGGCGTCGCCGATCAGAACTGGGGCGGCGCCAATGTCTGGATATCGCTCGACAACGTCACTTATTCGCAAATCGCCGTCATCGCGCAGCCGCTGCGCCAAGGGATCCTGACCGCCGCGCTCGCCTCGGCGAGCGGATGGGATGCGACGGACACGTTGAGCGTCAATCTGGCGGAGAGCGCGGGCGCCCTCTCGGGGACATCGCAGGCGTCGGCGCAGCAGGGCGCTACGCGCTCGCTCGTCGACGGCGAACTCCTCGCCTATGAGAGCGCGACCTTGACGGGGACGAGCGCCTACAATCTGACCGGCCTGCAGCGCGGCCTCTACGGGACCGCGCCAACGGCGCATTCGTCGGGCGCGCCCTTCGCGCGGCTCGACGGCGCCGTCGTCGCTTACGATCTGCCGTCGAATTACATCGGCCAGACGCTCTACTTCAAGTTTCAAAGCTTCAACGTGTTCGGCGCTGGCGTGCAGAGCTTGTCGACTTGCGCGGTCTATACCTACGTGCCTGCCGGCGCGGGAGTCGCCGATCCGATCGCCGCGCAGCTCGCGGGCGGAATGCCGCTCGATCTCGGCTTTGTCAATCTCACTCCGGCCCTCGCGGACGATTTCGGGACGGTCGGCCCCAGCGTCGTTCTCGGCGCGCTCGATCTTGGAACAGCCTGATGACGGAACAGCTTCAGCTTAGACGCGGAACCGCGACGCAAGTCGGCGCCTTCACCGGCGCGCAAGGCGAGGTCGTGGTCGACACGACGAACAATCGCGCCGTGGTGAACGACGGCTCGACCGCGGGCGGCTGGCCCGCGGCCAAGCTCAGCGAGGTCGTCACCAACACGCGAACGGCGGTGTCGGACGCAGCGTATTCGGCGCTCGCTGCCGACCGGCTGATCGCGTACACTGCGCTGACCGGCCCGCGCGTCGTCACGCTGCCGGCGGCGTCGGCCTACCCGACAGGGACGGCGCTGACGATCGTCGACGAGACCGGCAATTGTTCGTCGAGTAAAACGATCACGGTCGATCGCGCCGGCGCCGACACGATCGATGGGGCGACGAGCTTCGTCATCAACGCCGCCTACGCCGGCCTTGAGCTCGAAAGCAACGGGTCGGGCGCCTGGACGATTCTGTCTCCGAAGCCCAACGTCATCGCCTCGCTGGTCGGCGTCGGCACGGCGCCGGACCCGAACAATCCGCTGTCGGTTTATGGACCGAGCGCTCTGTTCAACGGCGCGACGAACATGAATGTGACTGTCAACAAGGCCGCCAGTGCGGACACGGCGTCGCTCATCTTCGAGGATGGGTTCTCCGGCCGCGCCCAGCTGGGCCTCAACGGCAGCGACAATTTCAGCTTCAAGGTGTCGCCGAACGGATCGAGCTGGACCACCGCCATCGCCCTCGACGCGACGACCGGCGTCGCGACCTTCGCCAACCAGCGCACCGCCGTCTCCGACGCGGCCTATTCGGCTTTGGTCACCGACCGGTTGATCGCCTACACCGCGCTCACGGCGGCGCGCATCGTCACCCTGCCGGCGGCGAGCGCGTTTCCCGCGGGCCAATCGCTCACCATCGCCGATGAAAGCGGGTCTTGCTCGGCGACCGATACGATCACTGTCGCCGCGGCGGGAAGCGACACGATCAGCGGCGGTTCATCGAGCGTCCTCAACCAGGCCTATGCCTTCGTCGCGCTGGAGAGCAACGGCGCCGGCAAGTGGACGATCGTCGCGGCATCGACGGCCTCGTCGTCCGTCGCGGCTTTCACCAGCGGAACGATCAATGGCGCGAGTATCGGCGCGTCGAATCCTTCGACCGGCGCCTTCACCACGCTCTCGCTCGCGCGACACGCCGTCGCCGACGCCGCCTATACCGTCGCCGCCGGAATCTCGACCGTCGCCTACACCGCGCTGACCGCGGCGCGCGTCGTCACCCTGCCTGCGGCGAGCTCC
>Ga0187852_1001794_pt1 | contig 19137 bp, 14 predicted proteins | sample June2016WEW_6_40_FD_134511 | JGI IMG/M metagenome (GOLD analysis project Ga0187852, IMG submission 134511) | Peatland microbial communities from SPRUCE experiment site at the Marcell Experimental Forest, Minnesota, USA - June2016WEW_6_40 | ecosystem: Environmental > Terrestrial > Soil > Wetlands...
CGGCTGAACGCTTCTGCGAGAGCCGGATGAGGGACATCCTCACGTCCGGTTCGACGAGGGGAGAGGCTGTCGTGCCTACGGTATCACTTCCTCTCCTACTCTACCTATGGGTTGCAGGCGACGACAGGTTTTGACCTCGAGATACGCGGCCAGAACAGATTTGGGGCACCACCCGTCCCCTCACGAACTTTCCTTTCACCGAGAAACTTGTTAAAGTTCTAGTGGGGTCCATGGAAAAGGGAACAAGCCGCACCAACGAAGTTCGCTTCGCCGCGTTCGAAGTGGACCTTCAGTCAGGTGAATTGCGCAAACACGGAGCCAAGGTCAGGCTCCAGGAACAGCCCTTTCAAATTCTCTCGGCGCTGCTCGAGCGCCCGCGTGAGGTCGTGACGCGAGAAGAGTTGCGAAAAAAGCTGTGGCCCGGCGACACGTTTGTGGATTTCGAGCAGAGTCTGGCCACGGCGGTCAAGAAGCTCCGTCGCGCCTTAGGCGACTCTGCCGAGCGTCCCCAATTCATTGAAACTCTGCCCCGGCGCGGCTATCGCTTCGTGGGAAACCTGGAAGCAAAGCCTGACGCGGGCAAGCCCATTGTGGCCGTGCTGCCCTTTGAGAACCAGACCGGCGATGCCGGGCAGGAATACGTCAGCGACGGCATGACTGAGGAGATTATTGCGCGGCTGGGACGTTTGAACCCGCAGCGCCTGGGCGTCATCGCGCGGGCCTCGGCAATTCGATACAAGCAGACCGACAAGGACGTCGACCTGATCGGGCAAGAACTGGGCGCGGATTATCTTCTTAAAGGCAGCGTGCGTGGGGAGGGCAAACGGCTGCAGGTGGCCGCGGAGCTCATCCAAGTCAAGGACCGAACCCATCTGTGGGCCGATCATTTCGAAGGCGACTTGGACAACGTTCCGGCTTTCCACGCCGCCATTGTCCGCCACATCGCCCGCTCTCTGCAGATCGAAGCGCCCCCCGCCAAGCGCCTGTTTGCGACCGGGACTTCGACCGTAACCCCGGAGGCGCAGGGAGCGTTCCTGAGAGGCCGGTACTGTTTGAACAAAGGGACCGCCGAAGGGATCAAGAATGCCATCGCCTACTTTGAGGAGGCCACAACCCAAGATTCCGGGTACGCTGTCGCACACGCGGGATTAGCGGTCGCCCTGAACCTGGCAGACCACTTTCGAATCCTTCCGGGAAACCGCGCCTTCCCTCGAGCCAAGGCGGCGGCCATGAATGCTCTCGAGCTTAACGATTCGCTTCCCGAAGCGCACAACGCCTTGGCTTTCGCCACTCATTCCTACGATTGGGATTGGGACGGCGCCGAGCGGGAATATCAGCGGGCCATAGCGCTTAACCCGAACTTTGCCACGGCCCGCCACTGGCATGGGTTCTATCTGGGAATACTGGGGCGCGTTGACGAGGCGATGGCGGAGTTGCGGCGTGCACAAGAGCTGAACCCGTTGTCGATGATCATCCGAACTCACCTGGGGCTGATGCTGTATCGAGGAGGACGGTACGACGAGGCCATTGCACAACTCGCGCAAACCCTCGATATGGAGCCTTACTTCGCCGCGGCGCACTACTTCCTTGCTTTGTGTCTTCAACAAAAGGGGAAGTGCGAGGAAGCGATTGAGCGCCTGGAAAGGGCGCTGAAGATTTCGCCGGGAAGCCCGGATCTTGTGGGAGCGCTCGGCCACGCGCACGCGACGTTCAAGAAAAAATCCGAGGCGCGCAAGGCGCTCAAGGAACTGTATGAGTTGGACGAACAGAGGTTTGTGTCGGCCTTCGATTTTGCGGTGATCTACGCCGGCCTGGGTGAGACCGACCAGGCGTTCGAGTGGTTGGAAAAAGCGCGTGCGGAGCGTTCCTTCTCCATGCTGCTGTGTCTCAAGGCAGAGCCGCGCCTGGACCCTCTGCGTGCGGACATTCGTTTTCAGGATTTGCTTCGGAAGGTAGGTTTGCCGCTTTAGAGCCCCTGCGCAAACCTTCTTTGGACTGTAGAGCGTCGTGGAGTGCGGCAGCGAAACTGCCGCCGTGGAATGCGAAGAGACGGCGGTAGCTGGCGCTGCCGCACTCCTAAGGTATGCACCTTGCGGCGCCACATCTTATTCGCTGAAAACCAGCACCTGGCTTGATCCGGCGAACCGAATTTCGCTGATGGTGTTCGATCCATCCGGGTTGGTGGCGTAGATTACCGTGCTCGAATCGTACTTCTTCCCGCGATCCTCGAATTTGCACTGAGCGGAAGCCACGACTTTCTTGTCTTTCACAAATTGGACGCTGGCTTGGGCGCTCTGAGCCTCCCAGCGCACAGCGTATTGACCGGCCGGAAGAGTTGTGCCACTCACAACGATCGGGTGCTCGATCGCTACGTTCCGGGAGTTCTTTGCAAAGCCAGAGATTCCACACACTAGAAGCAATAACGCGGATGCGACGAGTATGCCAAGATACCTTCTGACAGACATAGAGTTCCCCCTTGGAAGATGATTGGCCTGCCGGTAGGGGCACCGTTTGAGGATGTAGCGGCGAGTTTAACTCGCCAAATGGCGGCGTAAATCCGCCTCTAAATCAAACTGTACCACTGCCGGTATGCCTCTTGCATTTCAGTTGCAAGTACTTCTAATATCAAATGGGGTTAAATGAAAGGCCATGGTCACACGACTCCCCCGGCCTTTCCGTGGGGATTCTCTTCGCCCAGGCCCCTAAACCTACAGCGACGAGAATCCGTTTAACCCCATCTGTTTCTTTCTCGCAACCATTCTCCTAGACGAACGGAGCCTCCTCCGAGTTACTGAACTCCCTGCGGCCCGCGGCTCCGGTTCGTTTATCTTAGACGCCCACGCGGCATTTTAGTTAGCTCTTCCCTCAGTTTCGAGCGGTACTAATCGAACACGAGGACCTTGTTCGAGTTAGCGAAGCGAATTTCGATAATGAACAGCGATCCATCCGGCGCGGTGTCATAAACGACCGAATTCTGTTGGTAAGTTCTGGCGCGCCGTTCGACCCTGCCCTCTGCGAACAGAGCCACCTTGAAGCGCTGCGAGAATTGTACGGTTGCCTCGGGGCTATGAGTCTTCCACTCCACCATGTACGTGCCTGCCCGCAGAGTTTTTCCATGCAAGGCCGCGTCGTGAAGAAGGGTTATAGTCCCGGAGTTCTTGGCCAAGGCGGGAGCGCCCGCGGCCAAGAGCAGTCCCAATACCAGGATCACAGTTTCGAAATCCTTTCTGAAATTCCTCTTCAAGTGCTCCTCCCCTCTGGTCTGATTTTCTCTGCATGACCTTGATTGATCCGGCTTGCACGAGCCGTCGACTGGCCGCACTACATTTGGGCACCCGCAAAGCGGGCAGAGTGGATTGAGTGGTCCGCCCGCCCAATCGTCCGGCGAAACTCACGCTGTGCCTCTCCCTGTCAGTGATTGAAAACGAGAACTTTGTTGGAACCGGCGAAACGAATCTCAAGGAGGGTCAGCGACCCGTCCGGCATGGTTTCGTAGAGGACGGAGTCGCAGGAATTCGTCCTGTCGCGGAGCTCGAGTCTGCCCTCCGTGGCGACGACGAGCTTATGCTCCTGCAAGAGATGCACAGTTGCCTCGGGGCTGTGGGTCTGCCACTCGACCTTATACCAGCCGGCGGGCACTTTCTTGCCCTGTACGACAATCGCGTGTTCAAGATCGATCCTCCGCGATTCCTTCGCCGAAGCGGGAATGCCGGCGGCTAGCAGCAGCCCCAATGACAGAGCTCCTGTTCCAAACCATTTTCTGGTTATCCTCTTCATCTTTACCTCCTCTTCTGTTTTCTCTTACGCTTGTTTAACTTTGTTGCTAAGCCTTCCGAGCCGTCGGAGGCTGTGGTCATTTCTTTTGCCCGTCGATTGAGTCAAGGGCTTCTTGAGAATCCCCAGCGCCGGCGTTTTGCGCTTGGTTTTGCTGGTCCGAGTTCAGCTCAGACACCTCAGCACGCATGCGTTTGGACTGCTCATCGGTGAAAAAAAGATACGCTCTGGCAATGGTGTACAACTCTTCCTGGTGCCAATGGGCGCGCATAATTCCATTGACACTGTGGGAGCGCGCACCTAGCAGCAGGTGGCCGATTTCATGTGCCAAGGCGTGGCCCAGGAGTTGAGATTCGCTCACATCCCCGTCTCTTGCCAGTTCCCGAACCTCGCGATAGAAGACGTACGCAGAGCATCCGCTGTGATCGCCGATGCACTCAAGAGCCTGGCCCAAATCATCGCGATGCATGGCGATTAGCTGAGCCTCTGCCGCGCTGAGGATCTTGATTGTGAATTCCGCGCCGCCCATGTCGTTCCGACACGCGGGATACGATGCGGATTCTTCTGAGCTGAGAGGGCAATCGACCCAGCCGGCCTCGAGTCCGGCGTGGTTTAAGATGGCCGTGGCCTCGCGTTCAGCCCTCACCAAAAGAGCATGTGAAACGCTGTGGTTGTACACTCGCAGTGTGATCATGGGTCTGGCTCGCTCAGCGGCGGGTGAAAGGACTTGCGCAGGGGCTTGCTGGCTCACGCCCATGACGGTCAGGATCAGGGTTAGTCCCCAGGGCAAATCGCGCCGTCTCCTGCCTGCCTCCGGGTTGGACCGTTGCCCGCTCGTATCGGCCTCCGTTTCGTTCGTCGGCTGATCTTTGCTGCGGTACCGCGCTTCCGAAACCACCCCGAACTGTCCAGTTGCGACCTTCAAGCCGCGTCTTTAGAGACACTTATTGCGCCTGCTTCTTAGCCTCGTTCAGCCCCATTCAAGGGCGAGGCTAAGTTTTGAATCTCTCTTGCATTTCTTTTGTGAAAGCCCTTACAATCAGGTGGGGTTAAATGAAAATGCCGGGACCGAAAGGTCCCCAAGCCTTTTCCCAGGGATTCTCTTCGCCCAGGCCGCCAAACCTTCAGCGGAGAGAATCCATTTAACCCCTTACCTTCTTGCCGCTTCTTCCCCCGATACGCCCGTTAGACGCACAGATCCACGTCCGAGTTAGCCAGCCGGAAGTAACATCTTTGTAACAACGTTGTCATCGGCTTATTAAGCCCTCTCTACGATCTCTAAGACGTCTGCGCGAGATTTTTGTTAGCTACCATTTGTAAATACGGAGATGCCCTGCGCGAAGTTCCAAAAAAGCTCGGAATATCCGCAGTACCGCGAACGAGGCAATTCGAATCCGTCTCTGCACCCTGCCCACCACTTGCTGCTTTTTGCAGCACCACTTTTTTGGGCAATTCTTGTGCCATTCGAGCCTTGTGGCCAAGGAACTGAATCCATAGGTTCTTGGCCGCGAATCCAATAAACAGTATGGCTGCGGAGTGTCCGCTTTTGAGACGATGTTTCCCAAGATCGAACACTTCACGAACAGAATTGTTGAAGCCCCGTTCTGCAAATGCCACATAGCTCATTACCCATGCAGCTTGGCGACACATCAATGCGAATCCTGCTCCATCATTGGTTAAGAAGATGCGTAGGGGCAACCCGAATCTTGCTGCCCTGTCTAACTCGCACTGCGAACCGCGCTTCGGACATTGTCATTCCGAGCCCTCCGCTTTCATTCCGAGCCCTTCGCTGTCATCCTGAGCCCTTCGCTCGTCATTCTGAGCGGAGCGAAGAATCTCGCTCTGCCGCTCAGGGTAAACTCCGCGAGGAATCTCGCACTGAGTAGTTTCATGGGCGGTGCAAGATTCCTCGTCGCCTGCGGTTCCTCGGAACGACAGGTCAGGCCGGCTACCTCCGGAGGCTGTAAATGTCGGCACACGAGTCACATTAGGATACTTGCAAGTGCGGTGCGTTGACGCTCTCCGGGAAGGTCGATATACTCATTTTGCGGGGCCAATCGACTGCTAGTCGCCGGGTGAGGTTGTTATTCCCCTGTGCCCTCATGCAATTACAAGTCTCCCGCGGGATCCTAGTCCATGAAGCTCGCCGCTTTGGTCCGCGAACTCGAGAAAACCTTGGGACGCGAGGCTGTACTGTGGCGGCCTAATGACGTCATGCTCTATGAGTACGACGGCCTTTCCTCACTGCGCCCACCGGATGTTGTGGTTTTCCCACGAAATACGCTGGACGTCGTCCGCATCGTGAAATTTGCAGCGCAACATAAGCTCTTAGTTGTTCCTCGCGGCGCGGGAACTGGTCTGAGCGGAGGCTCGGTTCCTTGGCAGGGGGGCATCCTGGTTGGTTTCGCGCGCATGAAAGAAATCGTTGAAATCGACCTCGAGAATCAGCGTGCCAGGGTACAGCCTGGCGTAGTCAACCTCGATCTTTCGCTTGCGGTTTCGGACGCCGGGTACTACTACGCGCCCGATCCTTCCAGCCAGAAGGCCTGCACCTTGGGCGGAAACGTTGCCGAGAACGCGGGCGGGCCGCACACTCTATTGCACGGTGTAACGACCAATCACGTCTTAGGACTCGAAGTTGTATTGCCGAGTGGAGAGGTGATTCATACTGGCGGCAAATCTCTGGACCGTCCCGGTTACGATCTCACCGGACTCTTCGTGGGTTCGGAGGGTACGCTCGGGATCGTGACGGAGATAACCGTGCGCTTGATGCGCAAGGCGGAGGCTGTGGCCACATTGCTGGCCGTCTATGACCGGATCATCGACGCCACACGCACAGTGGTGGCCATCACCGCGCGCGGCATCACTCCGGCCGCCTTGGAAATGATCGACGGTTTCACGCTGCGCGCCATCGAGGAAGCTACCCACGCGGGCTATCCAATGGATTCCGCCGCCGTTCTGCTGATCGAGATTGAAGGGCTAAGAGAAGCCGTGGAAGAAAACGCCCAGCACATTGAATCCGTGTGTCAGGAAAATCAGGTGCGCCAGGTGCGGCGGGCAAAATCGGCGGAGGAACGAGAGCTTTTCTGGAAGGGAAGGAAGAACGCCTTCGGAGCCCTGGGGCGAATCAGCCCCAGCTATTACGTGCAGGACGGAGTGATTCCCCGCACCCGTCTGCCTGAAATGCTGGAATTTATTGGACAGATGGAAATCAAGTACGCTGTCAAGATCGGCAATATTTTTCACGCCGGCGACGGCAACCTTCATCCCATCATCCTCTTTGATCGCCGCAACGAAAACGAGTCCAAACGGGTTCGCGAGGCCGCCGCGGAAATCCTTTTCCGATGCATTGAGATGGGTGGTTCAATAACCGGCGAGCACGGCGTGGGAATCGAGAAGATTAACCTGATGCCGTATCTTCTCTCCGCAGACGACCTGGACATGATGCGAAGGATCAAAGAAGTCTTCAATCCGGATGGGCGCTTCAACCCTGGCAAAGTGCTTCCAACCAGTAAGATGTGCGGCGAACTTCGAGCCGAGGCGAGTGTGGGAGGCATATTGTGACGGTGGCTGCGGATTCCGCACAAATGGCGCTGGCCGCAATCCTGGGTGAATCGCAGGTTGTTTCAGAACCTGCAGCCTGCGCGGCGTGGGCGGTGGGAGGCAAGGTTCCCAAGTATGGTGTAGAGCCGCCTACCGCGGAATGCGTTGCCGCAGTGTTGAAGATCGCCGCTGACCATGATCTCGCCGTGATCCCTCGCGGCAACGGGACTCAACTCGACTTGGGCAGCCCGCCCAGCCGCTATGATCTTTCGGTGTCGCTCCGGAAATTGAATCGAGTTCGGCATTTTGAACCCGCCGATTTGACGATCGGTGTGGAAGCGGGAATGAAACTGGGTGAGCTACAGGATTTCCTGGGCCGCGAAGGGCTTTGGCTTCCGCTCGATCCCCGAGGCGGCGCCACTGCGACCATCGGCGGCATTCTGGCTACGAATTCCACGGGACCATTGCGGCTCCGGTTTGGCTCCGCGCGCGACATGTTGTTGGGCATCAAGGTTGCCACCACGGAAGGGAAACTGATCAAGAGCGGCGGGCGCGTGGTGAAGAATGTGGCGGGCTACGACCTTTCGAAGCTGTTCGTAGGATCGTTCGGAACGCTGGGGCTGATTGTGGAAGCCAGTTTTAAACTGTTTCCGCGACCCGCCTCACGCGCCACCTGGGTGCTCGAGCCGGGGACACTCGGGCGGGCGCGTGATTTACGCGGACGAATCCTGAACTCGCCTCTAGAGCCTTTGCGCATGGTCCTTCTCGACAGCGGGGCAGCGGGCCTGTTCCGCCAGGGGATGCACTCGGGAGGAGAACCGGAACTCTGGATCGAAGCCGGCGGCTCGCCGAAAATCCTCGAGAGGCACGCCAAGGATCTGGCTGAGATAGGACGATCCATGGGCATTGCGTGCCGCACGATGGACGAGCTGGCGGAACAACAGTTATGGGATCAGTTAATAAATTTTGAACGATCGCTTCCGGCTTTGCACTCTGAAGTGATGATTATGAAGGCTGCATTGCCCATTGCCTGCAGCGAGCAGTTTCTCAGCCTAGCGCGGCAGGCGGCTGAGGGCGATGGAATTAGTATCGCCGGTATTGCCCAGCCGGGAGTCGGCATCGTGCATTTGGGAGTGTGGGGCGTGAAGCTCGGGGAAATTGCGGCGCCCCTGGTTACGAATGCCCGCAAGTCGGCTGAGAGCCTTGGCGGCGCCCTGGTGGTCGAGCAGTATCCGGCGGGCTTCGAGGGCGAACGCGATGTGTGGGGTGCGCCGGGCGACCTTCTGCCATCCATGCGAGGACTGAAAGCCGTGTGGGATCCGCGCGGCATCCTTTCGCCCGGGAGGTTCGTGGGGGGAATTTAGAAAGCAGAAAGCAGAACGCTGAAGGCGCTTCGCAAGGCGCGAAACAGCTTGTCAATCCGAGCGAAGATTCCATGATCTTTCGTTTCACCACTCGTCGCAGAAATGCCCTCTCCCCCTTGAGGGGGAGGGTGGCCCGCGACGGCGCTTTCATCAGCCGGCTCGGGTCGGGTGAGGGGGCCCGGGTTCGCGAATGAGCACAATGGATTCGTCACCAAAAGTCGAGCCCCAGCGTAGCTGGTACGGCCCGGGCGAGGCCCCCCGCTGGGCAGATTATTCGCGGTGTATCCGCTGCGGGCTCTGTTTGAACGCCTGCCCGACTTATCGCGAGCTTGGCCTGGAAATGGATTCGCCGCGCGGGCGCATCTACCAGATAATCCAGGTGGAAAGCGGCCGCTTGTCTCTGGGTGAAAGCTTCGTGCGGCACATCGACCTTTGCCTGGACTGTCGCGCCTGCGAAACCGCATGCCCGTCGGGTGTCGAGTACGGAAAGCTGGTAGAGGCCGCGCGGGGGCAGATCGAAAGGTATTACAAAAGGCCGCCTGTCGCAGGGCTTCTGCGGAAGCTCTTCTTCCGCGAGATCCTTCCTCACCGCCAACGCCTGGAAGTGGCGGGGAAGATTTTGCGATTCTATCAACAGTCCGGCCTGGAGAAGCTGGTCCTCGCCTCCCGGCTGCTGAAGATCTTGCCGTGGAACATGGAACGCGTGGCCGCACTCGCGCCACGCATGGAAAAGCCGTTTTTCACGGAGCGGCTGGGCACTGTAGTTCCGCCCGTGGGGACGCGCCGGTACAAGGTGGCGTTCTTCGCCGGCTGCATCGCCAACCTGTCCTTTGCGCGTCTGAACGATGCGACGGTGCGCGTGCTTGCCAAGAACGGCTGCGAGGTGGTCATACCCGCCGACCAGGGATGTTGCGGCGCGCTGCATGTTCACGCCGGGATACGGGACGTGGCGCGAGAGCTGGCCAAGAATAACATCCGCGCCTTCGGGACCGATGAGTTCGATGCGGTCATCACGAACGCCGCGGGCTGCGGCTCGGTTCTGAAGGAGTATCCGCTGCTCTTTGAAGAGGAAGAGCGGGATTACTTCGAGCCCGCGCGGGCTTTTTCCAGCAAAGTTCGCGACGTCACGGAATTCCTGGCGGGAATTGAGCTGAACAAGGACTTCGCTGTGACACGAGCGCGCGCCACTTATCAGGATTCCTGCCACCTGGGCCATGCGCAGAAGATCCGCTCGGCGCCGAGGAAATTGCTCGCAGCAATACCGGGCCTCGAGTTCGTGGAATTGAAGGAATCGGAGATCTGTTGCGGCAGCGCCGGGATTTACAACGTGGTGCACAACGATCTGGCGGAAAAAATCCTCGTTAGCAAAATGCGGCGGATCGACGAAACCAAAGCCGACCTTGTTTTGACGGCGAATCCCGGCTGCCTGCTCCAGTTGCGGGCCGGCGTGTCGCGCGCGGGAGGCAATCGCCGCGTATTACACGTGGTGGAATTATTGGATGAGGCATATCGCGGTCGTAAATGACCATCGGGGAGGTTGACAATCATGGCTACCAAAGCGCAGTTGAATGCGACCCACGTATTGGAACCTACGGATGCTCCAGATCGGCATAACCTGGTGGATTACGACCCCACCTACAGGGGTTTCCAATGGGAGGATGTCCACAAGGAGTTTGATTGGAGCCGCACCGGCAAAGTTAACATGGCGCACGAGGCCATCGATCGGCATCTGACCCGAGGCCGTCGAAACAAGCTGGCCTTGATTTACACCGACCGCGATCGGACTTCGCGATTCACCTTCGAGGACATGTCGCTTCAATCGAATCGCTTTGCAAACGTCCTGAGGAAGCTGGGAGTTGTAAAGGGCGACCGCGTCTTTGTGTTTTTGGGGCGGCGGCCGGAACTCTATGTTGCCATCCTCGGAATTTTAAAAATCGGAGCCATTCCCAGCCCGCTTTTCGAGGCGTTCATGGAGGACGCGGTTCGCGATCGCATGGCGAACGCCGAAGCCGTAGCGCTGGTGACATCTCCCGCGCTGCTGGACCGGGTGCCTCAGTGGGAATTGCCGACGCTCAAGCACGTGATTCTCGTTGGAGCAAGCGCCGACGGTCAGCCCGCGGGACACTACAGCTACGACGCCTTGATGGACGGCGCGGAGGACAAGACGGAAATCGAGTGGCTGACCCTGGATGATCCGCTGATCATCCACTATACGTCAGGTTCGACCGGCAAGCCCAAAGGCGTGCTCCACGTGCAGCGCGCCATGCTCGGCCACATGATGACAGGCCGGTGGGTGCTCGACTTTCAGGAAGACGATGTTTATTGGTGCACGGCGGACCCAGGCTGGGTGACGGGCACGTCCTACGGAATTTTCGCGCCCTGGCTGAACGGGGCGACAAACCTGATTCGCGGCGGACGCTTCAATGCCTCGGAGTGGTACGGCACGATCGAACGCTTCCGGGTGAACATCTGGTACAGCGCTCCTACAGCGTTTCGGATGTTGATGGCCGTCGGCGACGAGGTGTCGAAACGCTACGATCTTTCCTCACTCCGGCACGTCTTGAGCGTGGGCGAACCGCTGAACCCGGAAGTCGTTTGGTGGGGTTGGAAGACCTACGGACGAAGGATTCACGACAACTGGTGGATGACGGAAACGGGTCATATCCTGATATCGAATTACGCGTCGATGACCATCCGGCCGGGCTCCATGGGCAAGCCTGTCCCGGGCGTCAAGGCGAGTATCGTCGACGACGACGGTAAGGAGTTGCCACCCAACACACTGGGAAATCTCGTGGTCAAACCCGGTTGGCCCGGTATGATGCCGACCATCTGGAAACAGCCGGAGCGCTACCGCGCCTATTTTCGTATCCCGGGATGGTACGTGACCGGGGATAGCGCCTACTACGACGAGGATGGCTATTTCTGGTTCCAGGGCCGAGTGGACGATCTCATCATTACGGCGGGCGAGAACGTGGGACCGTTCGAGGTGGAGAGCTGCCTCCTCGAGCACCCGGCCGTAGCGGAGGCGGGCGTCATCGGTAAGCCGGATGCCCTGCGTGGCCACATCATCAAAGCCTTCATCTCGCTCCGGGAAGGATACGAGCCCAGCGACGAACTGAAAGACGAGATCCAGAAGTTCGTCCGCCAGAAGCTGGCCGTGCACGCCGCGCCGCGTGAAATCGAGTTCAAACAAAAGCTCCCCAAAACACGCAGCGGCAAGATTATGCGGCGAGTCCTCAAAGCTTGGGAATTGGGATTGCCCACCGGCGACTTGTCGACACTCGAGGAGTGACGGTGACCTGTAGGGGCGGCCCTGGTGGCCGCCCCGTAAGCGTTAACCTAATACCTCGACGGACGGCAAGCCAAGCCTGAATGACTGCTAGTACAGGCCCGGAGGGCCGACAGAGAGTAGCCCACGGCGCAAGCCGTGGGTGCGAGGAGCAATCCTGACCTTACCTTAGCCCCGGAGGGGCGGCAGAGGCTCCCGGAGGATTTCTGTCGCCCCATCCGGGGCTTTGAATATTAACGCGCATCGGCTCCCACGGCTCAGAAGCTGTGAAAAAATCGGCGAAAGGCAAAAATATGCACGCGCTGTCATTCTGAGCGAAGCGAAGAATCTCGCTTTGAGTTCCTTCGCCATCAGCCAGTTCCATCGGCAGAGCGAGATCCTTCGCTTCGCTCAGGATGACAGGCTGGCTGATTTTTTCACACCTTCTCACGCCGTGGGCTATTATTTGCCGCCGCTCCGCGGCTCTACGAGTGCTCACTCTTTAGGTTAACGCCCATGGGTGGCCGCCCTTGGGCAATCACAAGGATTGCCCCTACCGCGAGAGAGCCGCTGCTTCTTCGACGCTCCACAAGGGCGTTCCGCCGGGCCGGCTAGCGACCAGAGCCCCGACGCGGTTGGCAAAATCGGCGATTTCGAGCGGCGTCCACCCTTGCCCCAGGCCGTGCACAAATGCTGCAGCAAAGGCATCGCCGGCTCCGACGGTATCGGCGACGTGAACCTTGTAGCCTTTCGCTTCGACGTAGTGGCCGCCCACCGCCAGCGCGCATCCTGATTCCCCGCGCGTCACGCAGACAGCCTCCCAGCCGAATTTCTCTGCGCCCCCTCGACAGAAGTCCTCGAGCGAATGATAGGACCATCCAAACAGGCTCTGAATCGTGCCAACTTCCTGGTCATTGAGTTTTACGGCGGTGGCCCGCGACATCAATTCGTTGACCAACGAGGCTTCGTAAGAATTCTCGCGCAGATTCACATCGTAAAAGCGCCGTGCTTTTGGATTGGCGCCGATGAGCTTCAGCGTCAACGCCTTTGCTTGCGGGCTCATCTGGAACAGCGTGCCGAAGTAAATCCAGTCGGGCTGCTGGGAGCTGAGTTCTCGAAGGCTCGCCTCTGAAATCTCGGGGAAGTCGTAGGCGGCGGGCCGGTGGATGGTGAAGTGCGGCTGGCCCGAAACGTCGAGGCTTACAGTGACGATGCCGGTCGGGTATTCCTTAACCCGGTGAAGGAAGCTCGTCGGCAGGCCCAAAGCTTCCATCTTCTCGATGACGCGTTGCCCTCGCTGATCGTCACCCACGGCGCTGATGAAGGATACGGAGTGGCCCAAGATCCGCGCGTGCGCGGCAAAATTGAGGGCCGCTCCACCCAGGTGTTCGGTGTCACCGAACACGTCCCATAACACTTCGCCAATGCTCAGTATGTTCATGATCACGCCCTCAGCGCCGCGCCGTGCGACGGACCCCCTCACCCGGCCCGCACCGATTGATGAAAGCGCCGGTGCGGGCCACCCTCTCCCCCAAGGGGGCATAGGCGCCACAATAAGCTCGTTACCCGAAGCCAAGCCGCATTAGCGGCGCAAGAATGTGGCCCACGGCGCCAGTCGTGGGATGACGGCACACAGAGAGCACGCTGATCCACGCAGTGGCGACAGAGGATCTGCGATTATGAAGACCGCTCTGTCGTCCCTCCCGGGGCTTGTCAGGCGCATCGGTTCTGCTTTCTCCCCACGGCTGTCGCCGTGGGCCACATTCTTGCGCCCGCCGGCTGACGGGCTCCGGAACCCGATCGAATTTGCTCTAGCGCCTATGTCCCAAGGGCGAGAAAGCAACTCGACTCTCGACTTTTGACTTTCGACTCTTGTCAATAGAATCGAATCTCGTCGATGTCCAAGGCGAACTCACCGGACGGGCCGGTCACTGAGATCTCCAGTATCCATGGGCCCTCCGCCAGTCCGTGTTCCGTGGGGTTCGCCAACCACGCGATGGGCACGCGCACGTTCTGCCAGGTCCCGCCTGGAACAAAACTGATCGCGGGCAAGGGGACGGGAAGACCCGACGAGCCAAGCTGCGCTACGTTGGGCGGCCGAAACGCCACTTGGTAGACGCGCGAGTCACCGCGAGTTTCGAATTTGATGCCTTCGAGGCCTCTCGAATTCACCGGGATCTTCACTTCATATCGCGCCGCGACTTTGCCTGGGGTGTTCTTGGGGCCTGCCGCCAAGCGTCCTGCGAAGCGCATAGCGCGCCGAGTGCCTTCGGCGCCCGGCGTCACAAGGGAGAGTTCGACTACGGAGTGGTTGGCGGCGCCAGAATCGGCGGTGACGCGCCATCGGTTCGTGAGTTCTTCGGAAGTCTGAACGCCTTCGAAGTCTTCGATCGAATTGTCCTTCGCTGCTTTTGCGTTCGCGCCGGCGGAGGAACCCTGGTCCATGGCGTTGTAGGAACGGGACCATGCGGCCGTGGGATTGGCGCGGGTGTTCATCCACACGCCCATTACCAGGAAGGGCAGCACGAAGACGCAGGACCACAGTTTGGCCCGTGTGGATATCCGCTCTTCTTTCTCCCAACGGAAAAGCTTCATGGCAAAGAGCAATCCGAAGAAGCCCGAAGTCACCAGGACCAGCATTTCCGGCCAGTGCCTCAGTAGCGGGTCGCCTTGCGCCGCAATACTCTGAAAGGAGCTGACGAGATAGGTGGAAGGGAAGAACATGGCCAGCCGCTGAATCGTGCGGGGAAGCATGGGCAGGGGAAACGTGACGCCGGAGAGAAACAACAATGTGAACCAGGCGATGTTGTTGTAGACCTGGGCCTCCTGCATGGTGTTCGCCACGCTGGCTATGGTGAGTCCGAAACCCGCGAAGGCGAACGTCCCCACAGTAACCAAAACCAGCAACGTTACCCAGCCGATTTTCATCGGCATGTGAAAGATGGCCACCGCGCAGAAAAGCAACAGGCCGAGGGTGGGAAGTTGAAGCAGGTAATTCGCCAGCAGATTGCTCAGCAGTATGGTGCGCGGGCCCAACGGGGCCAGGCGGTAGCGCCGCAGGCTGCCCCGCTCGCGCTGCATCACGGATTGTATGCCCAGTCCAAAGAAGCCGCTGCCCATGATGTTCAGCGTAACCACGGGCCCAAACATGTACGCCACAATTTCGGGATTGCCGTGAGCGATCAGTCCGGCATAAGCGAAGAGGAAGACCAGCGGAAAAACAAAGGTGAAAAACAGTGCCACCTTGGTGCGCATCACCAGGCGGATGGTCAGCAGCGCGATGCGGACGGCGGCCATCGTCAGGCCTCCATCCTTCGCCCGGTCATCTCCACAAAAACGTCCTCGAGGCTGGGCCGGGCGATGTGCAGATCGACGAGAGCATTGTCATCAGCCTCGAGGAAGCGGACCAGGGCGGCAATGGTCACGGCGGGCGGTTGGGCGCGAAGGAAATAGGCGCCCTCCGCCTCGTGGCAGTCAATCACGCCGTCGATCACTTTCAGACGCTCGAGGCCGACCGGTTTAGCGAGGCGAAGCTCGAGCCGTGTGCCCTGGCCGGAGCGCGTGATCAACTCCCGAGGGGTTCCGAGGGCCACCAGTTGGCCTCGATCCATGATCGCCACGCGGTCACATAGCCGCTCGGCCTCTTCGATGTAATGGGTCGTCAGCAGTACGGTTCGCCCCTCGCTGCGAAAACGCTCGATGAGGGCGTAAATATCGCGCCGCAATTGCGGATCGAGGCCCACCGTGGGTTCGTCCAGCAGAACCATTTCGGGCTCATTCACCAGCGCCAGGGCGAGCGCCAGGCGCTGCTTTTGCCCTCCGGATAGCTTCTCGAAGAAAGTGTGGCGTTTCTCCTTCAGGCCGAAGCGTTCCAAGAGCGCCTCGACAGAGGCGGAGCGCCGATAAAAACCGGCAAACAAGCGGAGGGCCTCATCGACGCGCATTTTATCAGGCAGGACCGTAGACTGGAGCTGCGCTCCAATGCGTTCCTTGAGCGACATGCTCTCCTGGGCCGGGTCGAGGCCGCAGACGCGCACCCGCCCGCCGTCGGGTTGGCGCAAGCCTTCGATGATCTCGATCGTGGTGGTCTTTCCCGCTCCGTTGGGGCCCAAAAGGCCAAAGACTTCGCCCTGAAAAATGTCAAAGCTCAGGCCGCGCACGGCCGCCAAATCACCATAATTCTTGTGCAGATTCTGCACACTGACGAGAACCGGCTTCTCCGCAGTCTGGTTCATGGGCGAGTGGGAACATGATAGCACAGGAGGGCGAACCACCCCTGACCCCTCCTTAGCCAAGGAGGGGAATCACGAAGTCCCCTCTCTCTGTAAATCGGGAAACGGCGAACTTCCCTCTCTGGATAAGTATCGGGACCACGGACTCCCCTCCTCAATTGAGGAGGGGCCGGGGGTGGTGGCTCGGCGGGCCCTTGCCGAAACCCGGCTTGACGAATGTCCAGCGCGGCGTTAACGTTCAGTCTATGGATAACAAAACCAACGGTCATCTTCCACTCGCCGGTTTTTATCTTCTGGAGCGCACCCGCCCGGGGCTCGGGAAACTGGACGACCTCAAAGGCTCGATCGTGGGAATCCTGAATGGGCTGGGAGTACCGGCAGAAAAGCTGCGCGGCAAGCGCATCGCCGTTGCGCTGGGCAGCCGCGGGATTGCCAGCTTGCAAGAGATCGTAGGCGCGGTGTGCGGTTGGCTGAAGTCGCAAGGTGCTGAGCCGTTTGTCTTCCCTGCCATGGGGAGCCACGGAGGAGGAACCGCGGAAGGGCAGCGCAAAATTCTCGAGGGCTACGGCGTTACAGAAGCCGCTCTCGGTGTCGAAATTCGCTCGTCGATGGAAGCAGTGAAAGTTGGAGTAACCCCGGAAGGGTTCAACGCTCACATGGATCGGAACGCCTGGGAATCCGACGGCGTGGTGGTGGTGAACCGCATCAAGCCCCACACGGATTTTTCCGGGAAGGTCGAAAGCGGCGTTTTGAAGATGATCACGATCGGCATGGGCAAGCTCGAGGGCGCGAGCGAAGGCCACCGGCGAAGTTGGAAATACGGGTTCGAGACCACCATCCGCAGCGTCTCCGCCAAGGTCCTCGCCACCGGCAAGATTCTGTTCGGGGTAGCCGCCGTGGAGAACGAACTTCACCAGATCGCCGCGGTCCGCGCCGCGCTGCCGGAAGGCCTGGTCGAGCAGGAGGAAACCACGCTCAAACTTGCCCGCACTCTGGTGCCGCGCATTCCTTTCCCGGACTTCCAGATGCTTGTGGTGGATGAAATGGGCAAGAACATCAGCGGCACGGGAATGGATACCAAAGTGATTGGGCGTGGTGTGGAACTGCCACGAGGTGAGGCGCCTTCGATCGGCATGATCTACGTTCGCGACCTCACCGCCGAAAGCGGCGGCAACGCCGTGGGCATGGGGTCCGCGGATGTCATCCATGACCGACTTTTTCAGAAGATCGACTTCCAGAAGACCTACCTCAACGCGCTCACTGCTCTGAGTCCTCGCGGCGGACGGCTGCCGATTCATTTGCCCTCGGACCGCCAGGCTTTTGACTTGACCCTCGGCCACTTGGGAAGTCCTGAGCCTGCAGAACAGCGCATCATCTGGATTCGAAACACTCTCAGCCTTGAGAGGATTGCCATCTCAGCTCCGTTGGCTGGCGAGGCCAAGGCACTCGAAAGCTGGCGGCTGCTGGAGGGTGTTCGTTCGGCTGAGTTTGATGCGGCGGGGAATCTTCAGTCCCTCCCGTGACCATCCCCGTTGTCAACCTGAGCGCAGCGAAGAATCTCAGCAGTTCTTTCCACAACTGCAGAGATCCTCTGCTGCTCTCTAAACGTGTAGGGGTAGGGCTTGCCCTACCCGGGATGTTGCAAGATTGATCCAGACAGGGGACGGCAAGCCGTCCCCCTACAGTCGTGTTTTCATGGTTTCCGGGTGCCGGTCCGCCGACGGGCATGCGCGACCGCTTTATAGCGGCCCCGGGTGCTCTTTGCCGACCTGAAGGTCGACGCTTCTTATTTAACGTGCCGCCGTACAGCTTGACTCACTTCATTTAAGGCGTCAAAATGTTTTTCTGGGGTGTTTGGAATCTCGCATAGGGTATAAGGTTTAAAAACAATGTTTGTACTTTGGCGCAGTCGCTTGAAAGCGGCCGCATGTTTACTCGCTGCGGCCTTAATCTTGGGCAGCGCTCAGGCGTTTTGCGGCTCGCCCCGCCCGGAAGCTTCCGCAAGAACCGAGTGCGCGACTGTCTCCAGCGCAATCCTGGGACGCTCCGTAGATTATTGCGTAGCGTTCCCTCCCGGCTATGACCCGTCATCCAGCAAGCGCTACCCAACCCTCTACTTCCTCCACGGGCTTTTTGAAGACGAGCACAGTTGGCTAGACCGGGGAGGTGAGCAAGTTTGGGAAAGTCTCGCCAATCAGGGCGCGATCGGGAATTTCATTGTGGTCTTGCCTGCCGGAGGGCGGACTTTCTACGTCAACTCCGCAGACTGCCACGACCGCTACGAGGATTTCTTCATTCAGGAACTGGTGCCCGAAATTGACCGCAAGTATCGCACCCGGGCTGTTGCGAGCGAACGCGGCATCAGCGGTGTCTCCATGGGCGGCTACGGCGCTCTGCATCTGGCCATGCGCCATCCGGACGTTTTCGGCTCCGCCAGCGCCCACAGCGCGGCTTTGCTGCCGAAATTCCCCGACCCGCTCCCCACCGAAGGCCGCTGGGGTTTTTATGCGCGAGTTCTCCAGGGGCCTTTCGGGTCGCCACTGAACGAGACCTATTTCGACGCCAACAACCCTCTTACCCTCGCCGAGCATCCCGAGCGCTTCCCCCACCTCGCGCTCTACTTCGACTGCGGCGACCATGACCGGTATGGTTTCAACGAAGGAGCCGAACTGCTGGATCGCATCCTCACCCAGAAGAACTTTCCGCACACCTTCGCCATCCGCCCCGGGGGACACGGCTGGGACTACCTCCACGAGTACATGCACTTCTCTCTCGAGTTCGAATCTAAAGCATTCACGCAGGCTGAGAAAGCAAGCTTGACGGCTCACTAAAGGAGACAACGCTATGACGAAGATTCGTCAATTTCTGATCGGAATCGCCACGGCCGCGCTTGTGCTCTTGACCACCAGCGCGGGTGTCGCTCACGGGGCCGAACGGGGGAGCGCGAAGGCCACCA